>Ga0302326_10003845_pt1 | contig 35167 bp, 27 predicted proteins | sample Palsa_T0_3_FD_202264 | JGI IMG/M metagenome (GOLD analysis project Ga0302326, IMG submission 202264) | Peat permafrost microbial communities from Stordalen Mire near Abisko, Sweden - Palsa_T0_3 | ecosystem: Environmental > Terrestrial > Soil > Palsa > Peat permafrost | place: Sweden: Abisko...
CTCGGCATGAGCTGCGTGCCTACAATGATAGGAACACCGGCCTGCTGGCACGTCTTCAGGACCTCCTTGCCGAGGTCATAGAAGTCCAGTTCGCCGCAGTCCATCAGCAGGTCGCCCCGGCCCAGCAGCACAGCGTCCGCCGCCTCAGCGATGTCCCGCGTCGTCGCCACTCCGGCGCGGGTCTCCACCTTCGCTATCACCTTCGGCTGGAGGTCGGTCGGCGTACCCGCGGCCATCGCCGTACGTACGGTCTCGATCGTCTTCGCGTCCTCCACGAACGACACGATGACAGCCGAGAACGGCGTACCGCCGATCGTGGCCAGGGCTTCGAGATCCCGCTCGGTCAGCGACACGTACGACTGCCGCTTGCCCAGCACCGTGACTCCCTTGCGGCGCCCCAGTTCCCCGGAAGTCAACGGGTGCGCCACGCAGTGATCGTCAGCGACGCTCTCGACCTGCAACGCGTCCTCACCGTCGCCGGCGATGAGGACGTCACCCGGTTCGATGACGGCTCCGAGGTCGGTCCCGCTGATCCCGATCTCGGGTACGGCGCTGTCGCGGCGGGCCGGCACCGACTGGTACCAGACGCGTACACGCTCGGCGCCGGCCAACGCGAAGCCGTCGTCGTTGGTGAATCGGCTTTTCGAACCGGGCAGGTCGAGCAGCAAGTCGACGGGGCGGCCCAGCTCTTTCGCGGCGGCCACGACGGCGTCGGCCATCTGCGCCATCAGGTCCGGCGGGAACTTCGACGCCGAGATGCGTACGGCCGACGCACCGGCGCCGATCGCCCTACGGACGTTGTCCGGGCTGAGGATCGACGGTCCCGCGGTCACGATCAGGCTGGCCGTTCGCGGCCCCTCGGTCGGTGCGCCCATCAGTCGCCCCGGACGTAAAGGGTTCCGTCGGACCAGATCAGCCGGATCCGTCCCCATTCCATCGCCGAACGCACGTCCGGGAAGAACCCGGAGCCGTTGAAGTTCGCGCTTGTGTTGCACAGCAGAGGAATCCCGCTGAGCGCCTCATACGCGGTCAGCAGCTCAAAAACCACCGGGTTCTCGTCGGCGGTCACCGTCTGCAGCCGGGCAGTCCCGTCCAGATGGCGGATCGCCGGTACGCGGTCCGCCCACTCCGGGCGTACCTCGTGGTCGAAGAGCATGTAGGGATCCGGGGAGCCCGGCGCGAACACCTCCGGAGCCCGGGCCTCCAGGCAGATCGGCGCGACGGGACGGTAGGACGCCCGCTCCTTGTACTCGTTGAGCAGATCCTTCATCTTCGCCGACCGGGCCGGAGCCAGGATGCTGCGGTTGCCCAGCGCGCGCGGACCGAGTTCGGCCCGCCCGTGCAGGAACACGACCGGCTCGTCCTGCTCGTGCAGGATCCGGGCCAGTTCCTCGACCGTGCACGGCTGCTGCTCCCACGACGGCAGGGGTTCAGGTGCGTTCAACGGCGGTCCGGAGTACACGTTCCACTCAAGGCTGGCCCGGTCGGTCTGGGTCAACATGGCCGCCGAGGCGGTGCCGAGCGCGCTGCCGGCGTCGTTGGGGAACGGCGGCACCCAGACCCGGTCGAAGACCCCGCTGTCGCGCAGTGCGCTGTTCCACTTGATGTTCAGGCCGCACCCGCCGACCACGATCAGGTTGCGGCCAGGGAACGCCGACGCGGCCACCAGCCGGCGTACGCCCTCGACGAGCTTGCGCTGGAGGAAAACGTGAATGGAGGTGAGCATGTCGTCGGCGCTCACCCCCGGCACGGCGGCGTTCTTCTTGACCTGCTTGAGAATCTTCACGCCGTTCTCCAGCGTGTAGAAGTAGTCGTCGTCCTTGCCCGCACCCAGGACGTCCCGGAACGCTGCCTCGGTGATGTTGTCCAGGTGCTCGATGACCTCTTCCCGAGCCTGGCCGAGGGCGACGTACGCCATGATCTTCCCGGCCAGCCCGAGCACGTACGGGAACTCGATCGGCTCGTCGAACGGCGGGAACATCTGACCGAGCTGGTAGTAGCAGTCGCCGATGAGCGGCAGGGCCGGACCGCAGTTGGTCGCCTTGCGGGTCGCGCCGTCGATGTAGTACAGGAACGGGAACATCCAGCCGTCCCAGCTGAGTACGTACGACCCCTGCCCGGCCCGGGCGAATGGGCTCGTGGCGTAGCCCGAGGCAACATGTCCTGCATAATGCGTGAAGCTCAGGTACGACAGGTCCTGCGTCTGATACGTGTACGGGCGCAGCACGTCGGGATCGACCAGCCCGCGCCGGTAGGGTGCGAGGACGACCTCGACCTCCTGGCCCTGCCAGGCCCGGACCTTGTGGGTCTTGTACCAGCCGTCCAGGACGAAATGGTCGACGTCCTCCGGCCGGTATCCGTGCGCGGCCAGCATGTCGAACACGATGGACAGGTCCTCGATCTTCGAGTACCGCTGGTTGTTGTTCAGCTTCTCCATCTCGTAGGAGAAGATCAGCCTGCCGTCATCGATGAGCGCGACGCCGCCGTCATGGGTGGTCTTGACTCCGCAGATAAGCACGTTCCTACTCCTTCGGCTCGGCCGCCGTACGGCGCGGTCGGAAGTCGATGACGAACGATTCCACATCCTCGTACTCGCGCAGGATCTCGCGCGTGATCTCGATCCGCTCCGGGAACCGGGATCGGACCCGCACCAGCGGCTGCTCGATGCGGTTCAGGCCGATCACCTTCGAATCGGCCTCGATCTGGAAGATGAAGTCATCGGCCCAGTCCAGGTGTGCGAACAGGGGGATGTAGCGGTTCATCCGTCCGACCGCTTCCTCGCGCGAGTATCCGATGAACTCAATTGCGGGCATGGTTGCTCCTCGTTTCTCAAGAACTTCAGCATGGACAGTTGCGGGCAGCGATGCAGCACCTGGTCGCGCAGCTCGTCGGCGACGGCCAGCCCGGCCGCCACCGCCTCGCCGGTGTCGTCGGACGGCCACATACGAATCATGTCGATGACCCGGGCGACCCCGGCCGCCTGGAAACCGGCGTCGAGCCGGCGCGCCAGCCGCAGATGCCACCGCCGACGCGGGTTCGTCTCGCCCGCCGCGGCCAGCGCCCCGGCCAGGATGGCCTCCAGGCATTCGACCAGCATCCACCGGGCGTTTTCGGGGTCGCCGTCCTGCAACTGTTGGAATACGCTGCGCCGGCGCGCGGCGTACCGCAGCAGGTGTAGCGTGGCCACGTAGAGGTGCAGCTCGTCGACCCGCAGGGTCTCGCGCCACGATTGGGCGATCGAGGCGTTGGTCAGCACGATCCCGTTGCGCAGCTCGTGCAGCAGAACCTGGGTGGGCTCGTCCAGATGCGGCAGGTTCGCCCACGCCGACGGCTCGATGAGCGCCTGGCTGAAGTGGTCCACCGTTTCGGCGATCCGGTACAGCTCGTCGTCGCTACAAAATCGAACCTTCACCGTCCGGCCCGACGCCACCCGGTAGTAGCTGGAGCTCATCGACGAGACGGTCGCGGACACACCCTTGCTGGGTGCGCCGGTGCCGAGCAGGAGCAGGTCGAGCTCGGTCGAGCTGCTGCCCAGGCCGTTGACGAGCGAACCGACGGCCAGCAGCGTGTCCGACGGTCGTACGGCCGCGACGAGGCTGCCGACGTCGGCCGTGACATCAGGAACGAGGGTACTTACAACTAGCATGCCTTCCTCACATCCTCAACGGGATCCGCAGCTGGGCCGCTGCCGCGCGGGCCGGTTCGCCACGAAGCCGGGCCAGTCCCTCGGTCGCGAAGCCGAGGCTCAACCGGAAGATCGAACCGCCGAGGGATTCTCCGGCGGGCCGGGCGAACACGAACGCCTCGCCGACCTGGTCCGGACCCCACGAGGCGTACCGCGTCAGCTCGTCGGCCGGCACCAGGGTCAGCGCGCTCAATCCGTACCGCAGCAACGCCAAGCAGCTCAGCAGCTCCAGCCGGGCCTGTTCGGCCTCGGTCGCCGGCCGGCCCAGGTAGCGCGCAACGAACCTCTCCGCCCGCTCGTCCCGCAGATCGAGCGCGTTCACGGCCGTCGCGATGTCGAACAGTGGATCGCCCGCCCCGACGTGGTCGAAGTCGATGAGCCAGGCAGCGTCGCCGTCGAAGAGCACATTGGTCGGATTGAGATCGTTGTGGCACAGCGCCTGCGGGCTGTCCAGCGTGGCCAGCCCGGCCCGCAGCCCGTCGAACTGGTCGAGTGCCGTCCGGTAGAGGGCCAGATAGTCGTGGGCCGCGGTCAGTTCACGGACGGTCACGTTGACGGCTTCTCGCTTGGAGGCGTACAGCCGCAGATCGCTGTGCCAGTCGGAACCGTGCAGCCGGGCGAGGACGTCGGCCAGCGCCAGCGCCTGCGGCGTGCTCGCAGGCCGGGCCGGTGCGCCGGCGATGAAGTCCATCACCAGAACGCCCCCGGCGGGGTCAGCCAGGCGTACGCCCGGGCCGACACCGATCTCGGCGAACTGCTGTGCGGCCGCGAACTCGGCCGCCGTCTCGGACGAATCCACGGTGTCGTCGACGATGCGGACCACGCACGAATCGCCGAGGTCGGGCCAGTCCACGCGATAGGTGACGGCCCACGGTGTCGGTGTCGGCGGGAACGCGGTGATCTTCGCGGCCGCCGACGGCCGCAGAGCCTCGACGACTCGCGCGAGCCGATCGTTCGCCGGCACATGCGCAGTCCCTGCGGTCATCAGATGAATGCCGTATCGGGTTCGGAGCCCATCAGCAGTTGCCCGGCCCATTCGGTGATCCGGCTCTGCCCGACGACGTGCTGGCAGGCGGTCACCATGTCGTGCAGCTGGCGGTCCAGCGGCGTACGTCCGCGGTAGATCGCGTCGCCGCCGACGAGATCGAACAAGGTCGACGTGATGTCCCTGGCGGCCCGGAAGGCGTTGTAGCGAGCCAATGCCGCGGCGGCGCGCTCCTGCGGTGTCAGCGGCTGGCCGCCGACGAGGCGCTCCCACTGGGCCTCAACCGTCGCGAACACGGCGGCGCGGGCGGCCAACAGCTTCGTCTCGCACTCAGCGACCACCATCTGCACGCGCTGCGAACGGCGCCAGCTGATGCCCGGCTGGTCGGTCTTGCGGTCGGCGATGTCGTACACGTAGTCGATGGCCGCCCGTGCCACGCCGAGGGGAACCCCGGGCATCTTGCGCAGGATGGCGTCGGAGCGCTGATGCAGCGGACCGACGCGGTACGGCCGCGTGAACGAGAACGAGTGCTCCTCCGGGACGAACAGGTCCGCCACCGTGTAGTCGCAGCTGCCCGTACCGAGCAGGCCGGTGGTGTTCCACGACGCCTCGTCGATAACGAAGGACGCCGGGTCGGCCATCAATACCCGCCAGGTCGGCTTGCCCTCTTCGTCGAGCAGCGGCGCACCGTCGCGGAACACGGTGCACCCGGCGCCGAGCACGTCGGCATGGGTGCATCCGCTGCCGAACCGCCAGTGACCTTCGACCCGGTAGCCGCCGTCGACCTCGTGGGCGCGGCCCATCGGCGGTATCCAGCCAGCGGTGACCATGTCCAGCCGCGGGAACATCTCCCGCGCGACATCGGGCCGCAGGTAGCCGGAGTAGATGCCGGAGTCCATGCCGATCATCGCGCACCAGCCGACTGACCCGTCGGCCTGGGCGAGCTCCTCGATCAGCAGGATCTGCTCCATAGAGCTCAGCTCCGGCCCGCCCCAGGCGAGCGGCATCGCCGCGCGGAACACGCCGGTGTCGCGCAGGGCGGCGACCAGATCGGACGGCAGCCGCCGGGCACTGTCGATGTCCTCGTGGCGGTCCGTGATGGTCGGCGTAAGGCGACGGATCCGCTCGAGAATGTCGGCGAATCCCAGCTTCACCTCGCTCGGGTCCGTCGTCTCGGTGTCCACTCCGGTCACGTGGCTTTCGCCTCCTGCACGCCGGCAGCGTCCGGCCGATCGGTCCGGCGCAGGTTCGCCCCGCACAGCTGCGCCAGGACCGCCATGCGGACGAACACGGACTCGCGCACCTGGTCGAAGTAGAGCCCGTTGGGCAGGCTGTCGACCTCGGGGGACAGCTCGTCCTTGCGAGGACCGGGGTGGAGTACCAGGGTCTTGGACCCGGTGGCGCGAATCTTGGCCGCCGTGACCCGGAACTGCTCCGGCGTGATGTTCTGCTGTTTGCGGAGCGACGCCGGAACGGCCTCCAGCGCCGGGATGCCGATCGGCATCATCTCGATGGCGTCCGCCTCGGTCAGGAGGTCGCTAACGTCAGAGCGGAAATCGTGCTCGATGCCGTGGCTGTTCAGCGCCGCCCGCAGATCGCCGGGCAGCGTGGTGTGTACGAACGACGACGAGGCGTACCCCGACATCAGGGGAGCGATCGGCGGCACCACGAACAGCATCCGCTTGACCTTCAACATGGCCAGCAGCAGCGTGAGCGAGCGCAGCACCCGGGTGCCGGGATCGCCGACCAGGCCGATGACCGCGCCTTCGAGATCTCCCAGCCGCGACGCCATCACCCACGCGTCGGCGAGGGCCTGGGTCGGGTGCTCATTCGAGCCGTCTCCCCCGTTGAGGACGGGACGCGAGGAAACGGCCGCGGCCCGGTTGGCCGCGCCGGCCACGAAGTGGCGCATCACGATGGCGTCGCTGAGTTCGGCGACGACCTGGATGGTATCCTCCAGCGTCTCCCCGATGTAGTCGACCGACCGGGTCGTCGACGGATCGGCGAACCCAATGACCGAGGCGCCCAGGCGCAGCGCCGCGGCTTCGAAGCCCAGCCTCGTACGGGTACTCGGCTGGTAGAAGATCATCGCGACCACGTAGTCGCGCAGGTACGCCGAGGCCTCGGCTCGCGGCATGTCCCGGAAGGCCGTCACACACGAGAACAGGTCCTTGACCTGGTCGCGGTCCAGGTCCCTGACCGACACCAGATGCGAGGGAAACGATCGGTGGCTATTCATAGCGCCCCCTGGAGATGAGGGCCGACGGGTCGAGCACCGCTTTGAGGCGGCGCAGGATCTCCTCCTGGCCGGGGTCACCCCGCAAGCCCGGAGCCGCTCGCATGTGCTCGATGTCCAGCCGGTAAGGGTGAAAGCCCGACGCCGCCAGGCGTTCGTGCAGCGTGTCCAGAAGCTCGTGGGCCTGCGCCTCGTCGGCGCGGGTGCGCGCGAAGCGGATGGTCACCACTGCGTCGACCCAGCCGTCGGGCAGCACGTTGAGCGTGTGACCCAGCACGACGCGCGGGGTCACACGCTGCGCCTGCTCGTTCAACAGCCGCGAGACGCCGGCGATCGCGGCCGCGGTGAACGGCACAACGGGTACGCAGAACAGCCAGCCGTCGGCGCCGGCGGAGTCGACCCGGTCGGCGTCCGTACCGAAGATCCCGCTGACCATCGCGTCGTTGGCGCCCGGGTCGCCGGCGTACCCGCGCAGGGCCGCGCGCTCGGCGACGGACTCGCCCGGGTCGGCTTCCGGGTCCAGTACATAGCTGTCGGCGAAGACGCCGCCCTCGGCGACGGCCTTGCCCAGCTCATCGACGGTCGCGGCGACCAGCGCCGCAGTCCCTCGCACATGCAGGTAGGCGTAATAGCCGGGGCTGCCTTCGCCACCGTACGCGGCCCGCGCGCCGGCGCTGAAGATCTTGATGATGCCGCTGGTCAGACCGTTGGCGTGAAACGTCCGCAGCCGGTCGACGGCGTCGGCCAGCCGCGCGGCGTCGAAGCTCAGGCGCACCACGCGCTGCGCTTGCGGACGCGGCATGAGGCGCACCGCGACGGCGGTGACCACGCCGAGGTTGGACTGCGTGAACAGGTGCAGTGCGCTGGGACCGGGCTGGAAGGCATACGGCGCCGCCGCGACGTCCCGGCCCGGCCAGCGCCCTACGTGGGCGGTCGTGCCGTCGGCCAGCACGACCTCCAGCCCGATGAGGTCGTCGGTGCGCTGCCGGTGCAGGCCGACGCCCCGGTCCAATACATTTCCCACCACGCTCGTGGTCGCCGACGACGCTGTGACGTTGAGGAAGTAACGCGTACCCTGCAGCCGCGCGGCCAGTTCGCCCTGGCTGACACCGGGTTCGACCACAGCCACGCCGGCCTCGGCGTCGAGCAGGCGGACGGCGTCCAGCCCGCTCATGTCGAGCACGATCGCGCCGTCGCTGACCGGCTCGGCCGAACCGAATCCCCAGTTGCGCCCGGAACTGACCGGGTACACGTGCAGACGCCCGCCACCAAGCTGGACAAGATCGCATACCAGCGTACGCAGTTGGCTCACGTCGGCCGGACGAACGACGGCGAGAATCCGGCGGGAACGGAACGCGCCGCTGTTGCGCCGGGCACCGGACGGCAGCCGGATCTGTTCGGGCCGGGCGGTCCGGCGCAGGATATCGATCGCCAGCTGACCCAGCTCGTCGTTGCCGGCCTGGTCGAGCTCATGGCGCACTACAGTCATGCGTATCACCTCCCGTACAGGCGACACCCGAGGATAGACATTCAGCGAAGAGATGTCGCAGTACCCCGATTCACCGTGTGCGGTTTGGCCACACCATGAGACGGCGCTTTCCCTGCAGATAATCGTCCTGCTTTCAGCGAAAAAATAATGACCAAATGTGCGGGTGTCAAGGTGTATGTCCTCATACGACCGCATTCCCAGGTGAGGGCTTATTGAGGTTTTCTCGACAAGGCTGATCAGGATACTGGGACACATAACGACCATCGAGGGAGACACGCAGACATAGAAGACGTCACGGAAAGTGAGCGGAGCCTTCGGTACAAGAAGTCTCGCCTTCCTCCTCCGCGGCCTGCGCTACCAGGGAGAACGCGGCTTCGCCCTGCTCAAGGAACGCGGGCATGCGCTCAAGCACGTCAGCGTCGACCCCGGCAGCATCGGCGACATCGTGAAAGTCGCACTCGTCCGCACGCAAATCGAGCACAAGATGCCCGGCTAAGAATGTCACTGAGAAAACGCCATTGTTCTCACTCACCGTCGACGGCCGGCGGTTGCCCTGGCCGCGGATCGGTGCTGTGCAGCACGTAGATCGTTATGGCGTGCCCGAACAGAATCTCCGGACGGTCGGGGTGGAACCCCAGCCCGGTGACCAGCTTCTGCGTCGACGGGTTGTCGTCACGGACGGTGGCGATGAGGGTATCCAGTTTGAGGTTGTCGAATCCCCACGAGATGTACGCCCGCGCCGCCTCGGTGAGGTAGCCATGGCCGCGGTACTGCCGCATCAGGACCGCGGAGATCCCGGCCTCGTCGAACTGCTCCCAGTACTTCAGGCCGCACCGGCCGATGAACTGGCCGTCCTCCCGACGTTCCAAGGCGAAGTGGCCAAATCCCCTGACCTTCCACTCCTCCTCGATGGAGGCCAGGCGCGCCGTGGCGCTCTCACGTGTGTAGGTGCCCAGGAATTCGGCCACTTCTGGATCGGAGTGCAGTTCGAGCCAGGAGTCGACGTCGTCGCGCGTCAGCGGGCGCATACGCAGGCGTTCGGTTGCAAGGATCGTCATGAGAGGTCCTCTCTGAGGAGTCGTCAGCGGGTTGCGGTCGGTGCGAGCGCGTCGTACGCCGCCGCCAGCCGGTCGGCGGTTTCCTCGGCGGTCGTCCCGTCGGTGGACACGACGATCCACGACGGATCGTCCTTGATCAGACTCAGGCACGCCTCGTCCAGCAGCGCCAGGCGATCCAGGTGCTCGCGGTAGTAGGAGTTCAGCCCGTGTTCGTCGCCGCGGCGATCGCCGCTGCGGCGTACGCGCTCCTGCGGTGAGCACGTAAGGTACATCTGCACGGTGAACCGCGGAGCGCTGAAGGTGCGCCATTCCTCGCCGAGGTAGCCCTCCCCCGGCGTGAAGAACTCGTTGCTGCCGAACTGGGTCAGCCAGTGGCGATCCTGCACGAGCATCAGACCGCCGCCGATGGCGTACGGGCACCCGATCGCGTACGCGCTGTCGACGAGCATCTGCGACGACTTGTAGACGTTGAACGGGCGCAGCAGGTCGGCGTCCGGGAAGGGTCGGCCTGGACTATAGACGACGGACTGCTTGGCCAGCCGCTGCAACTCGGCCGTCGCCGGCGAATCCGTGATATAGCAGTGCCGTCCGTCCACGCGTACGCCGCGCTGCTCGTACCGTGCCACGAGCGCGCGGCAGACCGTGGACTTGCCGGCGAAGTTGAGACCCTCAACCAGGATCCCGTTGATCTCGGCTCTCTTCACGCCAATCATCGCTTTCCTTCCCGTGGCCGCGGCCGACGCGGCGAGATGTCATGGCCGACTCCAGATCGCGGCGGAGGCGGCGCAGCAGAACTTCGTACCGGTTGTGGTCGACCCGCATGGACGAGTGCGGGCCGGCCACACCCGACGGCTGGTACACCACGTGCGATCGCCGGTCGACGGCCCGCCGCGCCCTCAGCGCGCCGGCCTCGCCCGTCTCGCACGCGCGGATGTAGCGGGCCACCGCTTTCGCCTGGTCGTCGAACAGCCACCAGGCGCCGCTGTCGGGCTGGATCATCCCGATGATGAAAATGTCATCCCGCTCTGGATGGAAAACGTGCAGCCGGAAGTCCGGATTCTGGTTCGGCCCGCGCACGCGGAGCTCGCCGGGGTCCACGAAGGGGATCGAAAGATGAAACCCCGTCGCGTGAATGATGACGTCGATCTCCTCCTCGGACCCGTCGGAGAAACGGACCCGGTCGCCGAGCAGCTCTTCGACGTCAGGCTTGGGCGTGATCCAGCCGTGGGCCACGCAGTGGACGAGATCGGAGTTCAGGATCAGCCGGCCCTCCATGATCCGGTGGGTCGGTCTCGGCAGGCCCAGTCGGCTGGGGTCGCCGAAGACCGCGCGGATGGCGACACGGCGTACCAGGCGGTGCGTCCAGCGCGGCGCGTGCCAGCGCACCGGGATCTCCATCACCTCGTCCATCGGACGGCCAAGGAAGAACTTGGGCAGGTAATAGCAGCCGCTGCGGATGGAATGGAAGGTCGCAGACGCTGTACGCGACGACTCCACCGCGATGTCCGAGCCGGAATTCCCGGTGCCGACGACCAGCACCCGCTTGTCTTGCAGCAACGCGGGAGTCCGGTATTCGGCGGAGTGCAGGATCCGGCCTGAGAACGTCCCCCGGTAGCGGGGCGAACGCGGATCCCAGTGGTGTCCGGTGGCGATGACCAGTCCGCGGTAGCGCCGCCACTCGCCGTCGGCGAGCTCGACGATCCAGCAGTGCTCGGTGCGGTACGCCTTGGTCACCTCGCGGTCGAACTCGATCTGATCGGCGAGACCGTGGTGCCTGGCGTACGCGACGAGGTAGGCCAGGCCCTCGTCGTGGCGCATGTAGTCCTGGGTGTGCTCGGGCACCGGGAAGCCGCGGAATGCGGTCATCCGTTTGGACGAGATCATGCACGTGGACCGGTAGACGGAGCTGCCCGGCTCGTTGTAGCGCCAGATGCCGCCGAGGGCCTGGTCGCGCTCCAGCACGTCGAACGGGATGCCCAGGTCTTGGAAGTTCTTGGCCGTCGTGAGGCCGGCCGGGCCGGCGCCCACGATGCACCACCGCGAGCTTCGATCCGACGCGAGCGGTCCATCCAGCGTGTCGTTCACTCGGGCGACCGCGCGTTGCGCTCGTCGGCGCCGTAGGCCGCCGTGAACAGCTCCATGACCCGACCGGACAGCTCCTGCGGCCCCAGCTCGTCGGAGTAGAGCACGGTCCAGGTCGGGTCGTCCCTGATTAGGTCGACGGTGATCCGGTCCATCTCGATGACGCCGTCGAGGTTGTGCCGCAGGTACGAGTTCAGGACATGCTTCTCAGCGGCCGCACCCCGTGCATCGCAGCGCTTCTGCCGGGTCTCGTCTGTGCACGTGAGGTAGATCTGTACGGTGAACCGCGGGGCTCGCTGCTGCATCCAGCTCCGGGTGAGGAACTCCTCCCCCGGCGACAGCACGAAGTTACCCGTGTACTGCGTGAGCCAGTAGCGGTCCTGGACGTACACCGCGGCGGGGTCAACCGCAGAACCGGTCCGGGTCAGCTCCGCATCGATCATGAGTTGGGCCGCCTTCAGCGCGTCGAACCGGCGGAGCAGGTCGGGGTCGGGGAACGGTCGGGTCGACCCCTCCTCCTCGCTGATGTCGGCGAAGTCGACCAGCGCCTGCCGGAACAAGCTATCCGTAATGCCCTCATGGGTGAAGGTGCCGTGCGACTCGTGCACGGTCAGCCCGCGAGCACGCAGATCGTCCGCGACAACCTTGGCCAGCGTGCTCTTGCCGCTGTAGTTGTACCCCTCGATCATGACGCCCGGCACGTCGACACGGTTCATGTCCTCAGCTCCGACGGTGATGGCCGACCGATCTCGGCATGGCGTGAACTGGCTGTCTAGAGGCCGTCGCGCAGGCGGGCCGCGAGGTCAACCAGGATGTCCCGGTCCCGGGTGAACCGGTGCAACACAACGTCACCCAACGCGAACCAGGCGACCGGCTGCATCGGTTCCGCGTGCACCTGCGCCGACCGGTCCGCACCGAACGCGTACGCCAGGCCGTAGATCCGATCGACCGCGTCGTCGCTGCCCAGCACCGCAGCCGGTCCCGGGAAGAGGAACTCCACGCCGAGTCCGATCTCCTCGACCACTTCCCGTCGCGCGCCTTCGGCCGGCGCCTCACCCGGTTCCAGGCGGCCGCCCGGCGGCAGCCAGCCGAAGCGGCGGTGCTGAACCAGCAGCGTCGACTCGAAGGTCTCGTCGAACACAAAGCCCGCCACGATGACCTCTCCGACGGGCTCGGGTCCGCCGCTGGCCGCGCTTATCAGCCGATCGCGCGAGTTGTAGGGATCCTGCCGAGCCTTGCGGGCCTCGTCGACCAACCGCGGTTCGTCGGCCGGCAGGACCAGGTGGACGCTCATGGCCGCCGCGCCGCGAACATCGGCTTTCCGTCCGGCGAAGGGGCGTACCGCGATCGCAACGTCGACAGCATCTCCACCGTCCGCACGGGGTGCAGGCCGGCCGTCGTCTCGTTCGCGAGCATCAGACCGTCCACGCCGCCCTCCCACAGCTGCGACACGTACGCCAGTTCCGAACGGTGCGGCAGCCAGCTCTTCGACAGGCTGTCGAAGAGCTGCGTACCCACGATCACCGGGCAGGACAGGTCGGCCGCGGCCTTGATCACGTCACGACTGAGGGCGTAGAAGTCGACCTCACCGGCTTCCAGCAGCAGGTCGCCCCGGCCGAGCAGAATCGCGTCGGCGGTGCGCGCGATGTCGGCCACGGCTTCCGCGCCGGCCCGGGTCTCGACCTTGGCCACCACGGCCGGCAGGTCGTCGCGGCCGCTCTCCCGCATGAGCGCGCGCGCCTGCTCGACGATGGACGCCGACTCGACGAACGACAGGATCACCGCCGAGAACACGGTGGACGGCACCATGCGCAGCGCGGCCGCGTCGCTGTCGGTCAAGGCGGTGGCACGGGGCACCTTCCCTCTGAGCACCACGCCCCGACGCCGACCGAGCATGCCGCCGGTCAGGGGCGTCGTCAGGCAGTGGTCGCCATGGATCTTGTCGACCCGCAGCGCGTCCTCGCCGTCGCCGACCAGCAGCACGTCACCGGGCTCCAGGAGATCGCTGATGTCGTTGCCAGACAGACCGAGCCGAGGAACGGCCGCCCGCTCTGCCGACGGCGTCGGGGCGAAATCCACGCGGATCTGCGGGATGTCCGCGAGCAGGAATTCGATGTCGTTGGTGAACCGACTCTTGGCCCCGGGCAGGTCCAGCAGCAGATCCTGCGGCCGCTCGAGCTTCTCGGCGATGGCCGCAATCTCAACCGCTTGCCGGGCTAGTTCCTCGGCCGGCACCTTGGACGCCGGGAACCGGAACGCGTCGGCACCGGCCCGCATGAGGCGATCGGCCACTCCCGGTTCCATGCTGGATGGACCCAGCGTGACGACAATATTGGCCACGATGCCTCCCGAAATGATGCGGGGTTCGCACAGGCTCACGCTCGCATCTGAATCCGCTATTCGCCGAAACCAACACTGGAACCGCTAGACGTCCGAACTTCCAGACGGCCGAGGTGGTCGGATCGCATGGCCACCGAGTTTAGGCAGCCTTTTCAGACACCGTCAAGGTGCTCGTCACGCCCCCGCAGCCCGTCCACCTGGACGTTACGGCTGCCGCACTAGCTGCTAGCTGTCAGGAATTCCGTGACGATATTAGCGACGAGCCCAGCATTTTCTGCTGACAGCATTTCCAAATGCGGGACCCTGTGATCGTATGTAATTACTCGGTCGACGAGGTTTTCCCAATTTTTGGAGGTGCCAGCATCATTGTCGCCGGGCGAGGCAGCTAGCCGGTTTATGGTTTCGATTCCTCGGATGAACATCACATCTCCCCTGTATGCTGGCGGGCGATAGCGCGCTCCGGCAAGCCTGTTTATCGTCCTCGTTTGGAGCATGTGCGTCACTCGGGCTTGGTCGTAGTCTGCCGGGAACGCTCCGGCTTCTTGCGCTCTGGTCAGTAGCTGCCGTATCTGAATGTCAGGGTCCTGTTCGATGATCCAGGAAACATCAACATCGTCGATTCCCAGGCGCTCTGCGAGACGTCGGATTCCGTTCCGCCAGATGGCGGATGGCTTAGGTTCGTTTTCTGGTCTCGGTACCGGTGTGTCGACAATCACGAGCATCTCGACCGACTCGCCATCTTCCTTAAGTCGCCTGGCAGCTTCGTAGGCCAGCACCCCGCCCATTGAATACCCCATGAGGCGCCAAGGGCCGCCGCTGTGCTCGTTCCTCATGTACCTAAGATAAAGCTCCACCATTGTCTCGATCGTCGCTGGCCGGCTTTGGTCACCCTGGAACCGGACTGACTCCAGGCCCCAGACCGGCCACTCGCCGCCAAGAGCGCGAGCGAAGTGAATGTATCGCATTACCGTGCCAGAGACAGGATGGAAGACATAGAGCGGGTCGGCGGCGCTCCCGGCGCTGAGTCGAACCAATGGGGAGGTGTTGTAAACGTCCCTCCTCTCGCGAATAAAATGCGCGAGTGAAGTGACCGTAGACCGTGAAAAGAAGTCCTCCAGATCCACCCTCACTCCGAATGATCGCTCTATGTCGCCGATTATCTTTAGCGCAATTAGAGAATCGCCGCCCTGTTCGAAGAAATCATCATCTACTCCGACGTTATCTGCGAGTAGCGCACTTCTCCATATATCGCACAGCTGTACCTCCGTAGAATCCCTTGGTGGTCGCGACAGTCCCATAAGCGTCTTACCTCTTACCTGTTCTATTCTCTCAGACAGCGACGGTAGTCAAAGGCATTCCGACACGTCAAGCCTCCAGTCCGTCTTGGTCGAGTGCGCCTGGACCGCAGTCCAGCACGCTGTCCTGATGTCGGCCTTGACCGCCTAGCGCTTGGCCCGCTCGTGCCCGGCGACCCAAATCTTGGCGGGATAGGGGAAGTACAGACGCATGTGCTCCATTCAGTTCTGGCGACGGGATCGGCTTGCCCGAGTGATGAGTCATGAACTCGACCACCTGCCCGCTGGACTGCGGAACGGGGCTTAGGCGTTGAGGTAGATGTGATCTAGGCACTCGATGTCCAGCACCGTATGCCGGTCGAGGAATTCCCAGCTGTCACTATTCGAGGCAATTTGCTCATCTCGCGCAATCGACTCTGTGATGGTCGTGACGCGCTCACCCGCAGCGATGCATCTGCAAAAACACGAATCTCGGTGGTCAGAGGCAGAGCCTCACCGGTACGGCAGTATCCAATCGCTAGCCGACCAGGAATAGTTGCGTTCTAAGCGCGCGCATAGAGGGAACCAGCCGGATCGTTCCTGGTGGCGGCGTCGTCATTGGAGCCAGCGGGCTGCGTGGCCGGGGTTTCGGTCGGCTCAGCGCGGCGCCCACAGCGACTGGCGGTCTTGTCCTCGAAGAAAAGATCAAGCCACCGAGGGCGCGTTGGCGCGCGTCGCGGACCTGGTATGGCAGCGGTTCGGAGCGGCAGCCCTGGATTCCCGAGACCGCATAAGCCACCAGCCGGGAGGTACAGCGCCAGTCGGCCGAGGTCACGTCAAAGCCCATCCAGTTACCAGCTTTAAAGCCTGCAATTAATTATCTTGACTCTCGTTATTTAGCCATGTTATTGTTGCCCAATCGATTATCGCAAATATATTCTTTGCCGATTCCACGCTTAAGGAGTCTGGATGATCGACTATCCGCCAGTTCGAGTTCATAACGGAAAGCCATCCAGCCTGGCGCAGCATAAAACGGACCCGCGCCCCGGTTTCGCCACCTCGGGCTTCGTTACAAGGAGAGGGCTGCAGCTCCCGCAGCACATGTCATTTGATAAATGGGTGGGAGTTGGCAAACAGCTATCTGTCATCGCCTCCTCTTCTGCCTGGTGCCTGGGCGACTGGCTCGTGTACGGTGAGGCCGCCTTTAATGGCAGGTACCGGGATGCAGTTGAGCTGACATCACTGGATTACCAGACACTGAGGAACTACGCATGGGTCGCGCGGCGGTTCCCGATGTCTCGCCGACGGGACGTGCTCAGTTTCGCCCATCATACTGAGGCGGCAGCTCTTCCAGAACCCGAGCAGGACTTCTGGCTACGCAAGGCAGAGGAACACGAGTGGTCGGTAAAGCGTCTGCGCCGCGAGCTGAAAGCGAGCCTACGGCAACGCTCCAATGGGAACGACCAGGAGCCCAGCCAGAGCCAACCCGGCGATGACAGGGTTGTGGCTCTAAGCGAAGAAACCGTCATGATCAAGGTGCCGATCTTTGCGGAGTATCTTGAATCCTTCCACGAGGCGGCGGGTAAGCTCGGTCTTAATGTAGAGACATGGGCGGGCCAGGTCCTGATGAGAGCAGCCGGTCACCTAGGCCAGTTTTAATTCGAGGTACGTGCTTTGCTCGACGGAACGGTTTCCGCTGGTAAGTACCTAGGGTTTCGCCTGGATCCGCTGCCACGTGGTGGTGATCTTCTGGGGCCACTCGAGCTGACGGCATCGGATTCCCTATACGTGACCGCGACGGCATTGTTGATTACCTGTCACTGTCCTTCGACGTGTTGGCGGCCCGGATCAAGGAAGCGGGCTACAACGCCCTCTGCGTGACCGTGGACTGCCCGATCGTTGGCTTCCGCGCCAGGCAACGGATGGCGCGGCTCCATCTGGACCCTGCGATCTGGGCAGGCAATGTCACCCGCGACGGCTCGCCGGACATGACGTCCGCCTTCGGTGCCCGGGCGGTCCCCGGCTGGACGTGGGACCATCTGGCCGAGGCCACCGCCCGGCACGGGATACCACCGCGGTGAGCAGCGACGCGTCGATCCCTCCGACCGCCGCCTGGAGACGCGGCGGTGTAGCAAGCGGCCGTCCGAGCGACGCGGGGCACCGTTCGGTGAGAAAGGAGACCAGCCAGTCGCGGGCCGCGGTCGCGACGCTCAGGTTTGGGTTAGGACGGTTGCATTTGGAGCCGTCATTACCCGCCCTTATCCGTTGGGCCAAAGCGTTCCTGACCTGCTGGCAGCGGCTCTGCGCCCTGCCGGCACCCGCCTGAGCTGCACGGATCACCCCAGCGACACGGAAGGAGGGCCACCCGGCGAGTCGCAGATCACCACGCACTTGGTTTCGCTCAAACGACGAACTTCAGGATTAGCGAGGAGCCTGGGAGAAAGCACCTGGCTGTCCGCCAGGAATTCCCACAAATCATCGGAGTCCAAGTCGTTAAGCGAAGCCGCGGAGGCGTGGCTCGGCGCCTTGTACGAGCCTACGATACAGATGCGCAGGCATGGCCACTCCCCTATTCCGCATATCGCGCGCAACACAGTAGGCTAACGGTTCTTCATGTCCCGCTGGCGGGACATGAAGTGCTTAACCTCACTAAAACGCGATCATAATCCACCGTCTCGTGGGGCGTCATCAGGATCGGTCTCCTAACCTCAATCGTTCAGGCGGTTTAAGGTCCGGTTACTGATTGTGCTGGTGTCAGTTTCGTTAGCCCCATGTCCGTGGTCCTTGGGGAGGAGGGTGTGCAGGGTTCCCAGGGTGCGCACCGCCACCGCCACGTCAGCTTAATCTGAATCCGGCGGGCTTCCAGCACCGCAACGTCATTTTATAAGGCAGACACCTCTATGTTGCCCCTCCGATAGGCCAGATATCTACTGAAATAAAATATTGCCGAGCCCAGGCCGAGCCAACCAGTGCCTACGATCGCTTCGAGCAGACAATTCCATGAGATAGTCCCTGCAGGCATGCCCCCCAGCAGATCCCGGACTGCCACGAGGCCGTGCGTTACGGGAAAAATATCTGAAATTACACGCACAGCCTTCGGCCAGTACCCTACGGGGGCATCCACACCGCAGAATGTCATTATCGACAAGTAGCTGAAATTCAATGCAGCCATGCCAAGCGAGGGGAGATTGAACGCAATTGCTGCCACGGTAAAAGCATAAGCGTATACCGAGAGTCCAATAAGAGCTATCAGCAACGGCACGAACACAAATGTCTCGTTTATGGGAATTCTGAACACCTCAGCAATGACGAAAAGACCGAATGTACTGCTGAAGATACCCATGATGGGACAGTAAATATTGCGCGACAGATAAGCCAGGATTGAGCTTGTCGGTGCTACGAGATGGAGCGAAATCGCACCTGTCCGACGCTCGTTCAGCATGAATGGAATTACCGCAACCACTTCCATGCAAACTAGGACGACCGAATTGCCGATCGCCAGATAGTCCACAGCCGCCTTTGACCCCAGCGAGAGCCCCAACGAGGTGAAGAAAATTGACTGAGCGATCAGCCTCACAAGCCACCCGAAGAGCCATCTACGCCACGTAGTGTTCGTCCTGAACTCGGCCACGCCAGTGCGGGACGACACGGCGAAGAACTCCCACTGCTGAGTCCAAGTTGTCATCCTAGCCCAATCTCCCCAGATGCTCGCATCCGGTCAATTACCTTCCGGATCAGCAGGTTCCCCGCCGCGTAGGACGCGCAGGCTAGCAGAACGATCATCACGAGACTTAGCTCCGGATCCCTGATTGACGCACGTCCCAAGCTTCCGTACAGGACGTTTCCACTCCAGTACAGATAAATTGGATCAGCGAGTGGACGGAGCGGTGATGGCAGAAAAGTAATCGGAACTAGTACACCGGCCAAGATATAAAAGGGATAGCCAAGCGTATTTACGTACCGCCTAGCACCTCGAACTGCCAAGAAAACCGCAGTCATGATCGTGGATGTCCCAGCGGATGCAAGGATAGTTGCCAGCAAGCCGAGAATGAAAACCGTAGGATGATAAACAGTAACGGCAATTCCGAAGGCTACGCGCGACATTACTATTACCTCAAGGAGAGTTACAATCCCGAGCAACGCGACGGTCAGAACACGACCCGTTACAACCCACGTGAATCTCGCGGGCGCGGCAACGATGATCTCCAGCGTGCCATATGCGCGCTCATACGACACCACCATCTCGGCGATCTGACATCCTACTAGCCAGAAGCCCATGAGAACAGGTGCCAAGATCTCCCTTGGTGAGACCACATGGTCTCCATGAGAACGTGCAGCAGACAGAAAGATCAAGCTAAAGAATGGTACGGTCATGAAGATCAAGAGATTTCCGGGCACTCGTCGAAACAGCCTCAACTGCAGTACCACACCGCTCAATATATCACTCATACCGTAAGACCCCGGTCGCCAATTACCTGCAGATAGACTTCTTCAAGGCTTGGGCGCGATGTGCGGACAGAAGTAACGCCCGAGTTGACTAGCAATCTCATGAGACTCGCGGTAGCTTCCTCGGAACTAGTGTGGATCCTTACCCACCCATCCCCAATCATTTCTATTTGGCTAACACCGGGAATCTCACTGAATCCTTCTACGCTGACGTCGCAATCGTCGACGCAGGCCTCGATCCGGCCGTAAGCCGTAAGCCACTGGCCAATAGACTTGGGATCCTCTATTCCACGTATTCGACCATGATCGATGAGAGCAACTCTATTGCAAAGTCTTTCTGCCTCCACCATGTCGTGCGTCGCCAGCAGAATCGTCCTGCCATCGAGGCAAAGTTCGCGAACCAGCTCCCGGAATTCACGCGCAGCGACTGGATCCATACCTGAGGTGGGTTCGTCCATTATCACAAGCTCAGGATCATTGAGGAGGCCTCGCGCGAGATGAACGCGTTGCTTCATACCCTTTGAGAGGCGATCAAAGGGAGTCTGTTCTTGACTGGCAAGTCCTATTCGTTCAAGTAGTCGCGGGATACGCTTACATGCCTCGCTCCGCGGAACACGGTACATAGCGGACCAATATTCAAGGTTCTCCCTTACTGTCAGGCGACCATAGAGACCCCGCTCACCGCCGAAAACAATTCCGATCCGCTGTCGAACACGTGGTGCATCGCGGACGATGTCAAATCCAAGCACTTTGACACTTCCGGAGGTAGGCAACAGAACAGTAGAAATAATTTTTATCAGAGTTGTCTTCCCCGCTCCATTCGGTCCAAGAAGACCGATGATTTCACCTTTGGAAATCGTCATCGAAATGTCGGCTAGCGCTATTACTTCTCCTTTAGTTCCCCGTCCGCCCGCCCGTGTCGAATAGTTATATTTTCGAGTGACTCGTTCAAGCTCCACAACCTCCGACACAACGTCCTCTTTCCGTCGCCCACGTACCGATCCGTATGATTTTCCGATTACGCGCGAATGATTGGCCAAGGTCAGTCAACATTATCAAGAAGTGTTACCGCAGACAACGGCACGTTGCTTCGTTAAACCAAATCTTTCACAGCCCGAATACCTATGAAATCACGAAGTTGTTTAGAGAACCAGCTTAGCCTCGATCTTTCGAGCCCGCACTGGTGCGGGTACTGTTTTCCATCATGCGGCTCCTGTTCCCCGTCCGCGCCGTGGTCGCTCGTGGTCGCCACGGGCGGTCAACCAGGGACCCAGCAAAGTCGTTCATGCGGTCTATCTCCCAGTGGCTGCGGACCCCGGCCGCCCGGGTACCGGTTCAGGTCCTCCACGATCTGCTTCGGGTCAAGCAGCAGCCGGGACTGGCAGGTCAGTTCCCTGATCCGGTTACCGGCATGCTGCACGGCCTTGTCCTGGCGAACCTGGTCGTCCCCATGACCCCGGCGCGCCGTTGTTCCGGCGCACCATCACCGGCGGTTATGGTGTCCGCCCGGCTCAACCGCAAACTACGGCCTCCCCAGTTCCCGCGGCCACTACTGGTGCGTTCCGCGCCCTGTGCGCACGAAAGCCCGAGGCTAACACCCTGGCCGCCATTCCGCCATCAGTTGGCACCAATGCACGACCCTGTGAATGGACACCCCTGAAGACCTTCAGATCGTTATTCAACGATGCAGTTGGGGTTTACTTTTCACGCGGAGCTCTGCATAACCATCGTTGCGTAAATGTCACGGGCGACCCGAGTTACCGCGTTAGCCGCCCATGCTTCGATGCTGAGCCCCTCCCGCGCGGCCGCCTCCTGGCACAGCACTAGCTGCTCGGGAGTCAGCTTGACCTGAATGCTCGGTTCTTCCGATAGCACTTCGCCGTCAGCCGAGTCGTCTGATTCGCTCGCGCATCCGGTTCCCGAACGCTCGCGCAAACTGGTACGTACTTGATGGCGGAGCTGATTCCGCGACCAGCCAAGTTCTTCGGCCTTGCGAAGCCAGAAATCCTGCTCCGGCTCCGAGAGCGCCGCCACTTCGGCATGGTGCCCAAAGCTCAAGGCCTCTCGTCGACGGGACCAGGTAAACCGCCTAACTATCCAGGCATAGTTGCGAAGGGTCTGGTAGTCGAGTGAAGTCTGCTCTATAGCATCGCGATACCGACCGGTATAAGTTTCTTGGCCATAGACTAGCCAGTCCCCCAGGCACCACGCTGATGAGCTGGAGACAGCCGACAACTGCTGTCCGATGCTGACCCACTTCTCGAAAGATAGCCGCCGAGGCAGTTGCAGGCCAGCTCTCGGCACCAGGAAGTGGTCGAACTTGCTCTCCACTGTTGTGGTTATCGCATGCACATCAGATGTTCGCCGAATTATTGCATTTTGGGTCGCGGGCTTTTCCTGCACTTTACATCTCCCCTGTGGTGATTCAAAGCACACCGGCCATGTCGATTTCCCACGGGCCTCAGGCTATGGGTATTCCTGGTTTCTGCGGCGTGTCACCCCCAGCGGTGCCATAGGGCCGCCACGATGACCTGTTCTCCTATGCGCTTGAGAGTCCGCGGCGCGAAGGCGGCGCACATGGCACCAACCCTGGCTGCCCGAAAGTTGCGGTCACCCGGGAGGAACCGGCGAACATCACCGTCCGGGTCATCGCAGGAACCGCAGCCGGGACGGCTCAACAGGCTGCGTAGGGTCGAGATCGACAAGAAATGCTCGGGCACAGTCAAGTACCTGGCCATCGTCATCGGCCACGGTGAAGAGCCGTCAGGTCCCCCTATGTTGACGCTGGGCCTCGAGTTTTTGGACACCGTTCCAACGGTCCCAGCGACACGACGTGCACGATAGACCGTTCTTGTCCGGTGTTGCATGATTTCGTTACATCCTGCTAGGGTTCTCTTTCAGCAAGGAGGCATGGCGTGGGTGGGCTGTGGCATGGGGTGTCTCTCCGCAGTTGGAGCCAATTTGGGGTTGGACCAAAGAGACGGAAGGTTGCCAGCTCGTGCCAGTCGTCGAGACCGGTCAGCCAAAGAGCCAGCTCACGCAGCGTCAAGTGCAGGTAGTCCAACTGGCAGTTCAGGGGCTATCCGACAAAGAAATAGCCCGTGACCTGGGCTTGTCTTACCGAACTGTCCGCGACCATTTCACCGAAGCGCGGCGACGGTGGGGTGCTGCGACCAGGATCGAGTTGATCGCGAAGGCGGTGGCATCCGGAACTGTCTCGGTCGTGCAGCCGGATGGTGCGAGGCACTCGGCAGGGAAAGATGAACATTCGGAAAACCTAGAGTTTCCGAACAGAACGATCATCGTCAGGCCGTCCCGACGAGCTCCCTTGGGCGCACACCCAGTTGGATCTGTTCGTGCCATGCGCACGAGCCCTGGCAGGCCTACGGTAATGACACCGGAACGCATAGCCGAAGCGCGCAAGCTATTGCGTGATCACCAGATCACCCAGATTGCACGTCAACTGGGAGTCAGTCGGACCACCATTTACTCCCATATGGGCGCGATCACCGGCACTGCATTACGTCGGTTCCAGGCCGACTTTTCCCGCTCGGTGAAGTACTTCATGTGGTCAGAGTAGTCTTCCCTGGCGGTGGTGGCCACGACCGGTATGCGGCCGCAGGACTGCCGCGGGGGGGCCAGGTCAGCGTCTAGGACGTGCGTCCAGAGCAGATGGTAGTCAGGCGGCACGGCTGACCGCGACCAGCATTGCCGCCGAGGCTGCCGTATCGGGGGAGCTGTCCACGCCGACTCCCCATGCCGATATGCCCTTTACCTCTACCAGCGCGTACACAGCCGTCCGCGTGCCAGCCGAGCCGGGGATGGGATGTTCTTCGATCTGGCGCACCGTCACGGCCCATCCTTCGCCCGCGAGCGCGTCGGCGAACGCCGCCGCCGGGGTATCGCCAGTTCCCGCGATCGCTAGTTCGTGGCCGTCGGCCGTGAACAGGCGGGCGGCGGCATGGGCCCCGGAATCGTCGTGGTCGCAGGCAAACTGCGCCAAGCGCAGAGATGGTCGAGGCTCGAGGTAGTTCGTCCTGAAGATGTCCCAGAGCTGGCGGGAGTTCACCTCTGTCCCGTTCTCGTCGGTAATCTTCTGGACTAGCGCGGCGACCTCGATGCGCAGCTCCCGCGGAAGATTCATACCATATCTGCTTTTGAGGACGTGGGCGACGCCTCCCTTGCCGGACTGGCTGTTCACCCTGATGACTGACTCGTAGCTGCGGCCCACATCCTTCGGGTCGATCGGCAGGTAGGGGACCTCCCACGGAAGCTCTGCCTGATCCCGGCCGGTGCTGGCCGCCGTAGCGTCAAGGGCCGCGAGCCCTTTTGCGATAGCGTCCTGGTGGGTCCCCGAAAACGCCGTGTACACGAGTTCTCCCGCGTAGGGATGGCGGGCATGCACGGGCATCTGATTGCATGACTCAACAACGCTTCTAATATAGTCGACGTCCGAGAAATCAAGCTGAGGGTCTATACCGTGGCTGAACAGGTTGAGCGCAATTGTCGCCAGGCAGACGTTGCCCGTGCGCTCTCCATTTCCGAAGAGGGTTCCCTCTACGCGGTCCGCCCCGGCCATCAGCGCAAGTTCCGCGGATGCTACCGCTGTGCCACGATCATTATGCGGATGCACTGACAGGATAACAGATTGCCGACCGGCCAGGTTGTCGTGCATCCACTCTATCTGATCGGCGTAAACATTCGGAGTATCGGCCTCTACGGTGCTGGGAAGATTAAGCGTGACTGGTCGGTCGACACACGCATCCCATACCGAGATGACATCATTCGATACTGACAGGGAAAACTCGGGTTCGGTAAGATTAAAAGTCTCCGGCGAGTACTCGAAGCGCAGGTTCGACCGCGGCATGGCCGCAGCAAGCCGTGCCACCTGTCCGGCGGACGAGACGGTGAGGGCCCGCAGTTCATCAGGGCTCATCTGAAAGACGACCTCGCGCCAGAGGCATGCCGTGGCGAGGCAAAGGTGCACGATGCCGTTGCGCACGCCCTGGATCGCTTCGAAGGTCCGGTCAATCAGGCCGGGACGGGCAGGCGTGAAAACCGAAATAGTCACATCGTCGGGAATCCTGTCATGCACAATTAGGTCCCGCACAAAGTTGAAGTCCGTTTCGCTCGCCGACGGGTAGCCTACCTCTATCTCCTTGAATCCCATTTCAACCAGCAGACTGAACATTCTTACCTTACGGCGGGTGTTCATGGGATTTGCTAGCGCCTGATTTCCGTCCCGGAGGTCAACCGAGCACCACAGGGGCGGGTACTCCAGCGTCCGGCCGGGCCAGCGCCGGGAGGAAAGTTCGGGGACGCCTCCCGAATCGCGGCAGGCATAGCGACCAGTCGGCATGGAAGACGTGCGCTGCCGGTTCCACCATGGTTGTCCGTCCCGCTGGGGACCTGCCGGAGTCCGGAGCCGATGAAGAGTTTCCGGGGTCGCGTAGATGTCCGACATTCTTCTGCCCTTCTGCTGCTCTTGCATGGATGCCATGCGGAACGCCAACTGCTGAACTTATGACACCGATGAATCAGGGAGGTTCCCGCCTTGCGCGCGTTTTTGCGGACGCTTTGCTCGCTGCCTGCGCAAGCGGCCGCGCATACCCGCATCCAGCAAAGACGCATCCACGCCGTCCATAGACAGATGCTGAGCAAGGCTCTGTATCGTCGGGAATCGGAAGAGATCTACGACCGGTACTTCGCGGTTAAGTACGTTCATCAGCCGCGACTGTACTTCGATGATCGCCATTGAATGGCCGCCGATATCAAAGAAGTTGTCGTTACTGCCGATCCTCGGCAACCCGAGTACCTCGCGCCATATCGCTAGGATCGCTAGCTCGAGCCGGCTTTTGGGCGTGTCGTTCCACGCGGCGCCGCCGACAGCCTGGTGGCTCGGCGCTGGCAGCTTCGGCCGATCGAGCTTCCCGGCCCCCGTCAGTGGCAAGGCGGCCAGCACCGTGATGCCGGATGGCACCGCGTAGGGCGGCAGCAGCGACCGCAAGTGCCTCAGCACCTCGGGCACGGAAGGGGCGGATGAGGCTGGCACTACGTAGCCGTGCAGGGCTGACGCTCCGTTGCGCTCGAAGAGCCGCACGGCTGCTTGGCGCACATACGGATGCGATGACAAGGCCGCTTCCACTTCACCGAGCTCGACCCGGAAGCCCCGCACTTTCACCTGGTCATCCGCCCGGCCGGCCAAGGTCACCGTCCCGTCGGGGCCGTACCGTCCTAGGTCGCCCGTGCGGTAGACGCGCCCGTCACCCGCGCCCGCCAGCGGGAGGAATCGTTCGCTATCCGGCTGTTGCCCGACATAGCCATGGGAGAGATGACGGCTGCGAATGACCACTTCTCCAAGCTCGCCTACCGTGCCTGGCTGGCCCGAACTGCTCATCACGAGCAGCTGCGCACCGTCTATGCCCGCGCCGACCGGCACTGGCATCATGCGCGGCGCGGCCATGGCCTCGTGGCGTACGGCCCGCTTCGGCTCCAGGATCTCGTAATATGCCTGCGACTGAGGGGTTTCTGTCGCTCCATAGAAGTTCAGCAGCCTGGCACAGGGGGCAAGGTCCCGCAGGGCGACCACATCGTCCTCTATAAGTTGATCGCCACCGAGCGCGACCAGCCGGAGCGCCCGTAGCGGGCGCGCGTGGTCAGACCCGGCGAGCATCCTCACGAGTTGTGGTGTCATGTGCGCGACTGTGACCTCGGCCCGGTCAAGCCATTCAAGCAGGCCTGACGGGTTTCTCAGCAGCCCGGCATCCGGGACGGCATAGCTTCCGCCACAAGCGAGCGGAGTGAATACGTCCCTGAGCAAGGGGTCGTGCGCCACTCCGCTGAGTACCGCGAACCGGGCATCCTGATCGAAGCGGCCGGTGGCCCGGTACCAGTTAAGGAAGTGGACGAGCGGAGCCTCGGCGGTGTCAACCACGCGGGGTTCGCCCGTGGTGCCGGAGGTGAAGGAGAGGTATCCGCGAGAGAGCGGGGGGGCATCGGCGGCTCCGCCGTGGACGGAGGTGCCCGTCAGCAGACCGGCGGCGTCAATGACGGGCATGGCGAAGCCGGATTCCGGGATAACGGCGGGCCGGACGCACTGAATCAGTGCTCGAGGGCGGACCGCGGATAGCCGCCTGTCCAGCGCCGCGCCGGGGAGCTCGTGGTCGAGGATCGCCCATCTGGCACCCGTCGACAGAACTCCTAGCAGCACCGCTGGCAGGATCGCGGTGCGCCCGGCGACCACCGCGACGACATCACCGACGGCCACGGATACGGAGCGCAGGGCCGCGGCGGTCTGGTCGGCGATGCACAGGAAGTCCGCGTAGGAAAGCACACGGTCACTATCCTGGCCGGCCACCGCCTCCGGTATCTCGCCTGCGATCGCCCGGATCTGCTCGATCAACCCTGGGGATTCGGGTATCTCTCTCGACAGCTGCGCCGACCAGTCGGGCAGCCTGGTCCAGGCCGGACGTGCGTTAGCACGCGCCACACTTTGGTTAGGATCGCGCACCAGATCGCGCAGCAGGGTCCGGTAGCTCTCGAGGAGAGCCTTGATGCGTGGCTGATCGTAGAGATCGCTGTTGTAGGCGGCCTCTAGGCGCATGCGACCGCCGTGAAGGACTACGTAGAGAGTGAGGTCAACGAGCGAACCGGGAACCCCCGCCTGCAACTGGCGCACCGCTGCGGTACCGAGCTCAAGGCGCGGTTCGGGAAAGTTGTAGACGTTGAACATGACCTGGAACAGCGCGTTTCTGGCCAGATCCCGGCTGCCGCCCAAGGCCTCAACGATCCGCTCGAGCGGAGCGTCCGCGTGCTGACGCGCCGCTGCGAGTTCGCCGCTGCAGCGGCGTACGTGGTCGCTGAAGGACGCGTGGCTGTCCACACTCAGCCGCAACGGCAAGGTGCGAATGAAGAAGCCCACAAGGCGTTCGAATTCGGCATCGCCCCGGTCCGCCATAGGCATCCCCACGATGTGATCGTGCTCACCTGTCAGCCGACCGACGAGCACGCTGAACGCGCTGAGAAGAACCGCTCCAGGCGTCGTGCCTTCGGCTGCTGCCAGCCGCGCGACGTCAGCGGCCAGCTCAGCGCCAACAGGCAGCCCGCATGTCGCTCCATTGAAGCTCAGCACGGGAGGTCGCGGCCGGTCCCGTGGCAGATCCAGCACGGTGGGCGCTCCTGCGAGATGCCGCACCCACCAAGCCGTGTCGGCCGCCCCGTTGCGGTTGGCCTGATCTCGCGCCCCTGCCGTGTAATCCGCGAAGCTTCCGTGGCCAGCGGGCCAATCGTCGGCTCCTAGGCCGGACAGTTCCCTGCTGTACGCCTGTCCGAGTTCGTGGTAAAGAACGGCCTGTGACCAGCCATCGAATATAAGGTGGTGCACGGTAATAACGAGCACATGGTCGGTATCCGCGAGCCGGAGCAGACGGATCCGCCACAGCGGTCCGGTGGTGAGGCCAATCGGAGTACGCGCCTCGTCCTCGAGTATGCGGCCGAGACCTGATTCCCGGTCGGCCGCATCCAGGGCCGACAGATCGTGGACCGGGATGGTGACCGGTGCGGGGTCCGCCACCATCACCTCCGGCACGCCGTCACCGGATCGCAGCCGCCATCGCATGGCGGCCTGGCGCCTGGTGACGTCGCCGACGGCGCGTTCAAGGGCGGGAATATCGAGCACGCCGCTGACTCGCTCCGACATGACAATGTTGTGCATCGGCATACCTGGGGCGAACTGTTCAACGAACCACAGGCGGCGCTGAGCCGGGGAGAGCACGGGCTTGCCGCAGGTCGGCGGCACAGGACCAGCCACCTCGCCGGCCAATCCGGTTCTGGCGGCTATCCCGGCGACCGTCCGGCCGGTCAAGATGTCATCGGCGGAGACCTGCCTGCCCGTCGTGCGCCGCAGTTCAGCGGCGATCCGCATCGCAGACAGCGAGTCGCCGCCGGCCAGGAAGAAGTCATCGTCACGAGCTGGCGGGGCAGTGTCGAACACCGACGCCCAGCTCTTGCTGACGGCATGCTCGAGCTCGGTTACCGGATACCCCGTGGCGGCCCGGTCCACCGTGCCTTCCTGGCTCAGCCGGCGGAGCGCGGCGAAGTCCACCTTCGCGTTGACCGTTACCGGCAACCGGTCCAGCGCGGTCACGCTCACCGGGATCATGTGCCGCGGCAGCCATCTCGAGCAGTACGTGCGAAGCTCCTCGCTCGAGGGAGCCTCGGCGGGCGTCACGTAGGCGCGGACGACAGATCCGGACACGTCGACAACCGCCTGCGCCACCCGTGGATGGCCGCTGAGCAACGCCTCTATCTCTCCGGGTTCAACGCGCTTGCCATGGATCTGCACCTGCCGGTCCCCACGTCCGAGAAACGAGATCATTCCCGCTGCATCCCACGCCGCCAGATCGCCGGTGCGGTACAGGATCCCCCTCTCACCGGGCAGGGCGGGGAATTCGCCGAACGGGTCGGGAACGAACCTCTCGGCATTCTCCTGCGGGCTGGAGACATACCCGAGGGACACCTGGGGGCCACCGATGAACAGCTCGCCCGGCTGGCCTGCCGCGCACATCACCATGTCCTGGTCGAGGATATAAGCGCGGCAGCCCGGTAGCGGGCGCCCGAGCGGCAGCGGCCGGTCCCACCTGCCGCTCAGCTCAGTCCCGATCACGGCCACCGTCGTTTCCGTGGGACCGTACCAGTTATAGAAGCGTCGCCGCCCGGGCACTGCCCACCGCTCCACCTGGCGGGGATCGCAAGGCTCGCCCCCGGCAATGACCTCGCGGAGACTTGGCAGGCGGCCGGGATCAAGCAGCGCGAAGAGAACAGGGGGCAAGAAGACCCGCGTCACCCGGTGTGCCTCAAGAAACCGCTGCAACCGCTCTGTGTCTGCTCTCTCTGCCTCAGACACGAGATGAATCGAAGCACCGCACACCAGCGACGCGAAGAATTCGAACACCGAGACATCGAAGCCGACGGCGGCGAACGCCGCGAGCCGGTAGCCGGTTGCTCCGCCCAGATGCTGATTGGCCGCGACGGCGAACGCGCTGAGGTTCCCATGGCTGACCATGACGCCCTTGGGCCGGCCGGTCGAGCCAGACGTGTACATGACGTATGCCGCATCGTCTAGGGCGGCCGGCCCGAACTCGGCCCGCGCGGCTGACGGCGCGTCGGTACCAGAGGATTCAAGGCCGATTAGCCGGTCAACGACGCCAGCAAGCACCTCGCCCCCGTCGGTGTCTACCAGGGCAACCTCTATGCCCGCGTGCTCGGCAATGGCCCGCAACCGTTCCGCAGGCTGGTCGAGATCCAACGGCACAAACGCGCCGCGCGCCATCAGCACGGCAAGCTCGCTTACCGGCAACCACAGCGTCCGCCGCATGCAGATGCCTACGCGGGATCCGGAGACGACACCGGCCTCCCTGAGCCGCCCGGCAAGCTCCGCTGCGGCGTTGGCGAGCTGCTGGTATGTCAGTCGCTCGTCCCATTGACGCAATGCGAGCGCGTCAGGGTCGCGCTGCGCCTGCTGAAGGAAAAGCTCGTGAACGGCACGGAATGGAGCATGGGATCTGTCGCCATGGGTCCAAGACCGCGCAATCGCCGCATCCGCCATGAAGTCCCGCCCCTGGTCAAATGGCACCAATACGCCAAGGCTCCTGCGGAGCAGGGCTAAGGCCGCGTTTTTCGGTGATGAAGTGAACGATGCTGTCCAGCCCGTCACCCAGGTGCGCGTAATCGATATGCCTTATGGTCAATTCTAAGGGTTTCGGCGCTGGTGCGGAAGACGCGGATGACCTCCACCAGTGGCATCACGCAGCAGGCATGAGATGGGCCGGGTTCATAAAATGGTTGTGGGCACCCCTCGGCGACGCGCTCGTCCGGCACAACTGGGTCCAACAGCGCAGTGTTGTCCCCGACCAACCGGTGGAGGATCTGCACCTCCGGGAAACCAGGCCGACGTGCGCAGGGCAGACTCGATGGTCGGCCTGCCCTCACCCCGAAGTCAAATCAGGCCCTCATGCATACGCTGAGACACCCGCCACATAACGCCAACTTGCCGCCCACCGGGGCCTGCGTCAGCTCTCGAAGCTTATTTAGATAATCAAGGCCGGAGAGAACGACCGGCGCGGGAAGGCCAAAGTCGATGAGGCACGCAAGCTCATCGATGCCCATGGAGATAAAATGATCAACCATGCCACATGCCTTTTCGACTGTGCCCAGCAGAGCGCCCCGGTTGAAGTATCGGTTGAATGCCTGTTCCACAATAAAGCCAACATCGTCTGGGCTCAGTTCCACCAGTTCGACTGGCCGGGCGCCTGGTACCTGGGAACTCAGCCGGAGATCGAGTGAGCTTTGTATGTAGTCCGACAGTGGGCCGCGTACCAGCTCCCTTACCTCATCCTCCTCCTCGCCCAGATAAGTGTGCACCATGAGCGTAACGTGACCGGGCCATCCGTCCGCGCCATCCCGCTGGGCCAACGCCGCACGATAGGCTGCGATATTCTCGGCGAGGTCATTTAGATTCTGCCCGAGTAGATAGGTCAGCACACTGGCACCGAGATGGCCAGCCTTACGGAACGTCTCCACATTGCCAACGGTGGTGATCCAGATCGGCAATTCCGCCTGGATCGGGGACGGGAAAATGCGTACTTGTTGTGTGTTCCCCGAGCCGTCGACCACCGACATCGTCTCGCCACGCCACAAACTGCGTACCTGCTCGATTCGTTCATCCATCAGCGATCGGCGGTCGGCGAAGCTGCCCTGGCTGAACGCGAAATCTATCGTATTCCAGCCAGAGGCAAAGGCCACGCCCACGCGGCCGTTCGACAGGTTGTCAACAACCGACCATTCCTCTGCGATGCGCAAAGGATGATGCAATGCTGGTACTACGCTGCCAGCGCGGATCTTTATTCGTTCGGTTACCGCAGCCACGGCTGCGCTCGTCAACGAGGGGTTGGGGTAAAGGCCGCCGAACTGATGAAAGTGGCGCTCCGGTGTCCATACGGCAGCGAAGCCGTTCTGGTCCGCAAAGCGTGCCCCCTCCAGCAGTAGTCGATAGCGATCGGTGGCATACTCGCGGCTGTCGCTGGCGAAATAGAACAAGCTAAAGTCCATATCGCATACCATTCAGGAAGGGGCCGGGGCTCCTGACGAGTCAGGCCGCGCCAGTTCGCGCCGCGGCGACCGCCACCGTGACGTAGTGCATGATGAAGCTTCCGCCCGCCGCATCGACGGCGGCACCGACGCGGCGCAGCACCTCCTGCTGCGCCGCGGGGGAAAGCAGGGACCAGACGCTAGCAGTCGGCAACTGGTCCAGGTACTCGTCGCGAGTGTAGTGCCGGTCCCAGCCGAACTGCCATTGCTCCGGGCCGTCAAACGCCCCCGCCTGCTCCATTCCATCGACCGCCCTGGCACACGGAATCGCGCCTAGACCCGCGACCAGTCCTGGGTAAGCTTCCGCGCCCGGGCCGGGGCGCGCAGGCGTCGGCGACCCAGGTAGTGCCCGGCCGTCGGGAGCGGCGAAGGCCTCGGCCAGGTCCGCTGGCGGCTCGAACGCGTTCCAGAGCAGGGCCAGCAGGCCACCGGGGCGCAGGACCTGCGCCGCCTTGGTCGCGCCGACCACCTGGTCCACCCAGTGCCAGGCCTGCCCGGCGATCACCACGTCGAATGCCCGTCCGGCCGGGTCCCAGTCCTCGAACTTCGCTACCTCCACCTCAAGCCCGCGCTGCCGCGCCAGGTCGGCCATCCGCGCATCCGGGTCGACCCCGAGCACCGTGGCGCCGAGCGCCTGGAACTGGCGGGCCAGGATGCCGGTCCCGCAGCCGACGTCAAGGACGTCGCGCCCAGGGCTGGCGGCGAGGATGCGCTGCACAAGGTCATCGGGGTAGCTAGGGCGAGCCCGGTCGTAACGTTCAGCGTTCGTGCCGAATGACTCGGCCATCTCCCGGGCCTGGTTGGATTCGCCTCCGAAGAAACGCGACTGGTCCGGCGATAGAGCAGTCATTGGTAGTCCGGGGCGGCGCCGACATAGTCCATTTCCCCATCCCCCTTTCAATCCGTAGGTGCGACTTTCCCCATGCACGGCAGCGGCCGCGAGCAGTCCCGCATAATGAAAAAGAACTGGTTAGCATCCGTTCTCCGCTGGTGGGACTGGGTCGCGTACCTGCAGCCGTAGCTCGGAGATGTACCGGTGCCCCTCGGCGTCGGGTACCCAGGCGTGACGCGGGAGAGGGAGCATCTCGGTCACCGACAGGCGTGCCTCGTCGCCGCTGGCCACCCGGGCGGCGTTCAGCATGTGCAGCAGAGATGCCACGTATTGCGGGCTGGTGAGATCGACGAACATCGGCTTGACCTCGGACGCGACCGCGACGAACACGCGTTCAGGCAAACCGAGCTCATGCCGCCAGCGGCGGGCGGCGAGGTAACGCTCACCCTCGCTCGTGACATCCATCAGGCCGGACGCGGCCAGCGTGGGCCGCCACGTCTCGCGGGATACGACCATCTCGTCGATCATGACCCGGGGCGTGTGCGGGCCGGTACCCGCGTGCTTGAACATCTCCACCGCCACCTCCGACAATGACTGGGCGAAGATGCTGATCAGCGGCCAGCATCGGCCATCGGGAGCCTTCGCCACCAGCTTGCCGTCGGCTTCTGAAACCGACACCGCGGTTATCGGCAGCAGTTGGTCTGGGCTGCCTCCTGGGGCCGGCAAGATCCCGAGCTGCACGTCGTCACTGGCGCCGAGCGCGAACGCGAGCCGGGAGGTATTCCTCGGCCACGTGGTCGGCAGCAGGAGGCGGACCCGGCCGCTTCCCGTGTCGGCGGCGAGCGCGGAGCGCAGAGCCGATGGATCGGGATGGGCGCTGACCGCGGCGCCGTACGCGTTTGTGGCGAATGCGACGTGCAGCTCGCTCAGCACCACGTAGAACCTGCCTGCGTTGAGCTCGTCCAAACTCTCAGCACATATCTGCAAGTCAGGGCTATGCACCCGGGCGTCAGGCCAGCCCGGGCGCCGGGCCGGGAAAACCCTGGCCACCGCTGGCGCCAAATCGGCGCTGCGCAGCCGCCGTTCGCGGGTATCGTGGCCGCACTGGCCAAGCCCGAGGAGTTCGGCCCAGCGCTTGGAGAAGTCGGCCTGGACCCGGTCGGCCGGGCGATTGCCTGAGCCGTAGAACAGACCCTGGGCCAGGAACCAGAGCTGACCTAGTGGCACTTCCGCCGAGCCCAGCTCGGCTGACAAGTCGGCATAAATCGTACCCAGCGACTTGAGGTACGCCTCGGCTAGGGCCGCGGAAAGCCAGCGGGCGGCCGACAGCACGATCGTGAGCGGTGCTGCTATCGCGTCGAGCACCGTTCGTCCGATGGTGACGGTCAGATCGCGGATCGTCTCCTCACGGTAAATGCGCCGTGCAGCGTAAGCCTGGCCGGGCTTGCGGACCACGCTGGCCCCGGTGATCTCGGCGAATTCCGCCTCGAGGCAGCTGATCGCCTCGGCCAGCTCGTCGGGCCGCCCGGCCGCGGCGGCGACCTTGTCTCGCGCGAACGCAAGGCGGTCGAGCTGGGCCAAAGACCAGGACCTGGCCTCGGGTTCAGCAATAGCCATAATTCGCTCCCGCAGCATGCGCTCGCAATCCGGGTGTACTGGCACGTCCAGCGTCCAGCGCAGGATTCCCTTGGCCGCCAGCCGCTCAAGGAGCAGATACACGTCTTCCGCCTTGCGCAGCCCCGCACGGTGACCCGCCACCAACTCGCGGGCGATGTCCGCGGCTGCGCGGCGGCCATCGCAGCGGGCGAGCACCTCGGCCTCGGCGGGCGTAAGCTCGGTCGGCATCTTGATCGGGTCCAGGACCCGACGCTGCCGGACTGTCATGTGCGGCTGCAGCGCCGGTGGAAGCCAGCGGCGTACGGATGGGTTGACGGCGATGCGCTCTGCGCACTCGGCGAGAGCCCAGTGCTCGAGGTCCACCCGTCTGCTGCGGAGAAGAGCGCGTCCCGGCCGGGCGATCACGGCCGCCGTCCCCGAGTCGATTCGGGCCCAGCACACCGGCCCGAAGAAGCCGATGGTCTCGGCTTTGGCGCAGTAGCGCTGCCAGTACCTGGCCACCAATCGCTCGCGTTCGCGTTGTCTGGCGTTACGGTGAGCCTGCGGGCTAGCAGTCAGCATTCGGTCAAGCGCGCGCAGTACGCCTGGGTTCTGCCAGGTTACGGCTTCACGGAAGACGGGATCGGCGGCGATCGCCAGTACTTCGTGCGAGCAGCGCGCCAAAGCCTTATCGAACGCCTCCTGCCAGGTCCGGCTGCTGACCTGCCCAGCCAGGTAGGCGTCGGCAGCAGCGGCACAGTCCGGTGCGCTGAGGCGGTCAAGGCCGTCAGCGGGAAAGCCGGCCGTCCGAAGCCGGGCGTCGCGCCACACCTTCCATTCCGTGCCCGGCAATGGCACCAGGTGGCCGTCGCGTCCACGTGTCCTGGCTGCCCGGCCCGTCCCTCCGGCACTCGGCTCCTGCCGGATCCTCACGTCGGTCTGCCAGGGGTCCGCTGCGCTCATGAATCTCTCCTTTGGAACGAGGGCATAGGGGCTG
>Ga0302326_10003846_pt1 | contig 35162 bp, 35 predicted proteins | sample Palsa_T0_3_FD_202264 | JGI IMG/M metagenome (GOLD analysis project Ga0302326, IMG submission 202264) | Peat permafrost microbial communities from Stordalen Mire near Abisko, Sweden - Palsa_T0_3 | ecosystem: Environmental > Terrestrial > Soil > Palsa > Peat permafrost | place: Sweden: Abisko...
TAGAGGAACAGGTAGAGCCCAGCCAGCACGCCCCACAGCACCAGGCAATAACTCTCGAACGCGACCCGCAATGGTATTGGCGCACTGCGGAGTTCCATGAAGTCGAGCCCGATCAGCCTCACCTTGATCGCGGCGATCCCGAACACCACCACCACCACCACGACCGTCGATCTGACGCCGTGCTCGGCGCCCAATGCGTAGGACAGCAGTGTCGCCGCGATCAGCACCAGCCACGACACACCGGCGCGGCTGCGCGCGAACCCGAGAGCCGAGGGACCGGACATCAGGCCACCAGGTACAGCAACGGGAACAGCACAACCCACAACAGGTCGACGAGATGCCAGAAGCACGCCCCGCCCTCCACCACCGCCATCCGAGTTTCACTGATGTCGTGCCGTCGCGTCTGGGTCAGCAGGAACGTCAGCACCGCCAAACCGACGCAGACGTGGAACAGATGCACGCCGGTGAGGATGTAGTAGTACAGGTAGAAATGATTCGCCCCGACGCCATGCCCTTGCGTTACCAGTGAGTAGTACTCGAACACTTTGAGCAGCACGAAGATTCCGCCGCACACCATGGCCGCCAGTACGGCCGATCGCGCGATGTGGCGCGCTCCCGTCCGCAGCGCTCCCAGAGCGATGACCACACACAGCGAACTCGTCAGCAAGACGAGGGTGTTCGCCACCCCGACACCGGTATGCAACGTTTTGCGCGAGGCGTCGAAGATCTCGGGTACCCTGGCCCGCTCGACCATGAAGGTGGCGAAAAACGTGCCGAAGACCAGCATGTCGCCGAACAGGAAGACCCACGTGCCGTTCTCGCCGGGAACCCGCCGCGCCGTCGCCTGCGCGGTCGGTGCGCTGACCGTCACGCGGCAGCGGTCGCCAGCGGTCGATCGGCCGCCTGCTCCGCGCTGATCGAGCGAAGCATCACGGTGGTCACCGCGATCATCCAGACGCTGAATGCCACCAGTGGAATCCAGAAGGCGAAGACACCGTTCCACGCGAGCGGGCCTTCGTTGAAGATCATCACCGCGCCGCCGGGCAGCGCGAGCAACGCGTACCACGCGTTGAGATAGCCAAACCATCGCGGGAATGCCGACGGATCCGTGCGGTCGACGAACGACGCCGTCGTGAGCACCAGGGCCTGCACCACCAGAGTCCCAACAATCCCGACGAACATCAACCAGAAGACATCGTTGAGCGCCTGGGTGATGGCGGGATCACGCTGTTCGGGACGAAACGCCGCCGCGGCCAACACCATCATCGGGAAAAGGAAGCCCGGCACGAAGATGACCCCGGCGAAGATCTGGGTCACCGACAGCACGCCCCACTTGCCCTCGACGCGTCGCACCCGCAGGCAGATCGTGGCCAGGAACGGCAACGCGACACAGGCGGCGAGGAGACTGAACGCGAGGCCAACCCGTACTCGCAGCTTGTTAGCGATGAGGAAGTCCGCGATGTCCCGTGCGCTCGCCGTCGGTGACAGCGGCGGAATGAGCTTGCCGATCAGCATGAAGAAGACGAAGAACAGCGCGAGCATGACGATTCCGCCCCACGCGGCGATGCGCTGGAGTTTCAGATCCATGGCCGAATCCTAGGACTAATCCGCTCAATATTTAACTGTTTCGCGGGTAACCGCCCGTCATCAGGGAGTCACCCCGGTGGTCGAGCCGACGGCATCGAGGTCCAGTGGTCCCTCCCGCACAGCGGCGCCCAGCAATCCGAGTTCCACGCCCGCCTCGGCCGCGGCCTCACGGCATGCCGCGATGTCCTTGCGCAGGAACGGCCCGGCCAATTCGGCGAACCGGTCCATCCCACCGATGCGGTGAGCGTGAGCTGCCGCATGGCTGTTCGCGCTGCACACCTGCAGCGTGGACAACAGGACGTCGGGTGCGACGCGCAGCTGTTCGCCTAATTGCGTTGCCGCAGCGAGTAGTTGGGCGTTCCCCGCGAACAACAGGTTGTTGATCAGCTTGAGCGCCAACGCACTGCCCAGCGCCCCGGTCGCCACCACGGGATCGGCGTAGGCGGCCAGGATCGGCTTCACGGCGGCGACGGCGTCACTCGGTCCCCCGATCAGCACGGTCAGTGTGCCTGCGGCGATGTCATCCGCGGTACCGCTGACCGGGGCATCGAGGATGATCGGCGCGGCGGGAGAACCGTCCCGCAACGCCTCGAGCGTCGACAATGTGCCCGTCGTATGGGACACGAACACCGCACCCGGTTTCGCGTTGGCAATGAAACCGCCTGCTCCGAGGCCGGTTTCGCGTAGCTGGGCGTCGGAGAACAGACACGAGATGAGGATGTCGCTGCTGCGCGCCAGGTCGCCCACCGAATCGGCCATCTTCGTTCCCTTCGCTTCCAGTCGTCGGCGGGCATCCTCGCGGCGGACGTAAACCAGCACGTCGTGGCCGGCGCCGAGCAACCGCTCGACCATCGGTTCGCCGAGTTGGCCGGCGCCGAGGAATCCTACGGTGCTGGTCATTGGGCTCTCCTAACCCGTCACGTCTCGCCCGATCAGCTGCCTGGCTATTACCCACTGCAGCACTTCGTTTGCGCCCTCGAAGATCTCGAGAATCTTCGCATCCCGGTACAGCTCTTCGAGCCTGAACGTCTCACCCGTCTCCGACACCTTGCGGGCGAACCCATACCCGCCGTAGACCTGGATCGCGTCACGGGCCAAGTCGGCGGCCAACCGGGTGGCGAAGGACTTGGCCATCGACGCCTCGGGTTCGGCGTGACGCTCACCGCTATCGACACGCAGCGCCGCCTTCTGATACAGGTTTCGCGCGCACTCGAGCTCGGTGGCGCGTTCAGCCAGCCGGTACTGCCAATGCTGCATCGCACCAAGGGGTTTGCCAAACACATGGCGGGTGCGCATCCGCTCGACTGCGAGATCCAGAGCCGCCTGCGCGACGCCCACTCCCGCAGCGGCAATGCCGATACGGCCGTAAGTCAGTGTTGCCAGTGCGACCGACAACCCGCTGCCGGGCTCGCCCAGCGCGTACGCGCGTGGGACGACGACGTCTTCGAAGACGATGTCCGCGGTGAGCTGGCCACGGTGCCCCATCTTCAGGTCGGGCGTGCCGATTCTGATGCCGGGGCTGTGTTTCAGGTCGACGGCGAGCATCGTCATTCCCTGCCCGCTGCGACACAGCACCGTGACCCAGTCGGCGACCGGGCTGTTGGTGATCCAGCGCTTTCGCCCCGTCACCACGAAGCCGTCAGCGGTCTCGTCGGCCACGGTCTGCATTGCATCCACGGACAGGTCACTGCTGGCGTCGGGTTCGGTGGTCGCGAAGGCGAAGACGAGGTCGCCGCTGACCAGACCAGGAATGAGCCTCGCCTGCAATTCGTCCGAAGCGAACGACAGGGCTTTGGGCACCAGGATGCACTGCCCGTCGTATACACCCGCCATGCTGCTGCTGTGGTAGGCGATCTCCTCGGTCGCCGTGCACGTCCCGAGCAACGGGTACTGCAAGCCACGGCCGAATTCCGGGCCAAACGGGATCGCGAAGACGCCCTCGTCAGCGAGTCCTCGAAAGGCCTTCCACGGAAAGCTTTCGGCGCTTTCCTCCCGCTGACCGATCTCAGCGGCATGGGGCATGACCGCCTTCTCGACGGCGAGCCGGACCTCTGCCCGGAGTTCGACGGTTTCGGCGGGAAGCCCGACGTCGTGCCACATGCGGTCCTGCGTGCGTGGCACGCTCACGTCAGCGCCACGTCAGGTTCAGTGAATCCACGCCGAAAACCTGGCCGCCGTGCTCGATGGCTTCCCCAGAGAGCTTGTAGTCCGGAATGCGCTTGTGCCACTCCTCCAGGACCACCACCATCTCTTGTCGGGCGAGGTGCGAACCGAGGCACCGGTGCGGGCCGCCGCCGAAGGAAAGATGACGCGTCACGCCGCGGTCGAGGTCGACGGTACGGGCGTCCGGATAGGCTTCTTCGTCGCGCCCGGCGAACGCCAACGAGAACGACGCCATGTCGCCCGCCTTGACCGGGCATCCGTGAAAGTCCATGTCCTGGGTTGCCTTTCGCGCGGTCTGCACGATCGGATAGACCCGAAGCAGTTCCTCCACCGCCTTCGGAATGAGCTCGGGTTCGGCGACGATCCGGGCGCGGTCGGCCGGATGGGTGGCCAGATGCAGCATCCCGTACGACAGCTGGTTGGAGACCGTGTCGAGCCCGGCCATGAACAACAGCAACAGGCAGTTAAGCAGCTCCAGGTCGTTGATCGGTTCGCTGTCGATAGTCCAGTCGATGGCCTTGCTGACGATGTCGTCGGCGTCCGGGTCGCGGTTCTCGCGCCGCTGCTGAATCAGTTCGGAGAAGTAACCCATCACGTGCGTCATGCCTTCGAGCCGGGCCGCGTTGACTTCCTCGCCTGCCCCGCTCTGGTGCAGGATCATGTCTTCCCAAGCCAGGAACTTCTCGAGATCCTCCACGGGCATGCCCATGATCGTCAGGAAGACCGTCGACGGAAACACGCGCGAGATCCGCGCCACGAAATCGCACCCACTCTCAGCTGCGACTTCCTCGATCAGTTCCGCGGCCAGCTTCTGCTGCGCGCCGCGGAGACCCTTGACACGGCCCGGCGAGAAGTACTCCGCCAAAACCTGACGCCACTTGGCATGGTCCGGCGGGTCGATCATGATCGGGATCCACTTGTACGGCGGCTCCGGATCCGTCGGCACGATGACGCTGCTGGACCAGAGTTCCGGGTGCTGGAGTCCGTCCAGGATCACCGAGTTGTCGGTGAAGACCCAGTAATCCATGTCGGCTTCGGTGTTACGGAAGACCGGCCGGGCCTCGTCCTGACACTCGTCGAGTAGGTGGAAGTGTGTCAGCGCCGGCGAGTCCGGAGCGTTCATGTCGATCTGCTTCGCGGGACATGTTGCCGTGGGCTGATTCTGGATCATGGCGTCCTTCCGTATGGCTGCGAGCGAGCACGAATTCCGAGCGCCCGCAGGCTGGCATACTACGACAGTCCACTGTCAATGTAGTGCGAATCGCGACTACGGATCGAAATGAACTCATCAAACTAGGTTAACTATGTCGTGAGACGAACGCAATAGCCCTCGACACCGTCGGGACGGTCAACGGACGGCGAAGCCGGCGTCGAGTGGCCAGGCGATACCGGTGATGAACTTCGCCTCCTCGGACACTAGGAACGCCACCGCGTTCGCGATGTCCTCGGGCATCAGGATCTGGATGGGCAGCGCGTTCTGCATCGCCGCAACCGCGGTGTCGTTAGCCTCCAGCAGCTTGCCCATGGTCTCGTTCATCACCATTCCGGTGGCGACACCGGTCGGATGGATGGTGTTGACGCGGATCGAGTACTGCGCGAACTCATTCGCCCATACCTGCATCAGGCCGACCAGGCCGCGCTTGGCCGCGGTGTATGCCTGTCCACCAGCCCGATCCGTGCCGGTGCCCTTCAGTCCAGCACTCGACGACGTCAGCACGATCGATCCGCCGCGACCACCGTCGATCAGTGCGCGGTTGCTGGCCTCCACGGTGTTCCACACGCCGATGAGGTTGACGTCGATGATGTCGCGAAAGGTCTGCCGCCGGTCGCCGCCGGGTCCAAGTCGAATGACGCCGGCGTTGGCGATCACGATGTCGAGGCGGCCGAACTCAGCGAGTCCGTCGGCCACCACCTGCTCGACGGCATCGGCGTCGCGGACGTCGGCCTGGCGGGCGACGATGCGTCTGCCCTCCTTCTCTACGAGCCGAGCCGTCTCGTCGAGGTCCTCGGGGCTGGCGTTGGGATAGTCGATGGAGTCGATGTCGCGGCAGATATCGAGCGCGACGATGTCCGCACCGTCCGCCGCGAGCCGGACCGCGTGCGCGCGGCCCTGGCCTCGCGCCGCTCCGGTGATGAAGGCGACTTTGCCATTCAGATTTCCCACGGGTTCGGCTCCTCTTGTTTCAGTCGGCAACGCTGCCGGTGTGAATCCTTGCTTGCCGCAGGCCTTCCTGCGGATCATCGACTTCGACGTCCCAGTCGCCGCATGAGCACGTACAACGGAAGTGACCATTGACGGGCAGGATCGCCTGGCCGTCACACGACCCGCCGGTGTTGGCGATGCTGGTGAGAAATTCGAGGGGTTTCTCGTGCAGGGCGCTGTCGTCGGACACGGCGTTACTCCTCGCCCTGATGGCCGACCCGGAAGACAGGCAGCAGCCAGCCGTCGGAAATCGGTGAGAAGTCAACGTGGACAGGCATTCCTATCGTGACGTCGGCGGGTGCAACGTCGATGATGTTGGAGACCAGTCGCGCCCCGGGCGCGTCGGGCAGGTCAAGGACCGCCGGCACCAACACCAGATCCGGCATGCCGGGGAAACCGTGCACGACGGCGAAGCTGTAGACGATGGCATCGCCGCTGAGGTCGACCCAATTCACCGTCTTGGATTGGCAATTGGGGCAGAACGGTGTCGGGGGCAGACGGAAGGTCTGACAGTCACCGCACTGCGGCGCCATCAGCCGCCGCTCCTTCGCGGCGTTCCAGAACGGCTCGGTGTCCTTATTGACCGCGATCCGGACGTGTTCGCCCGGGATGGTGGTGGCCAGCGTTGCGGTCGATGCACTCATGCGGCGCGCCCCAGGATCAAGCCACTCACGGGCAGGCTCGCCGGCCCCCCGGTAACCAGAGCGAGTTCGGCGTCGGCGACCTGGTTGATGGCGGTCCCGCGCATCTGCTCGACTCCTTCCATGATGTGGGTCATGCCGATGATGTAGGCCTCGGAGAGTTGGCCGCCGTGCGTGTTGACCGGAATCGAGCCGCCGTCATACCGGATCGCTCCGCTTTCGACGAACGCGCCGCCCTCCCCCTTGCCGCAGAAGCCGTAGTCCTCGAGCTGCATAAGCACCATCGGGCTGAAATGGTCGTAGAGCAGCGCGACGTCGATGTCGTCCGCGCTGATGCCGGCCTGCTGGTAGAGCCGTTTGGCGATGGGCGCGTTGCCCGAGGAGGCGAAGTATTCGTCGGGCATACCCATCCACGCGAAGGCCCTGCCCCAGTCGCGCACACCCCCGTGCGCGGCCGCGACCACCGGCACCGGTGGCTGCTTCAAATCCTTGGCCCGATTCATGCTGGTAGTGATCACGGCGACCGCACCGTCGGTCTCCTGACAGAAGTCGTAGAGGCACAACGGTTCTGCGATCATCCGAGCGTTGAAATAGTCCTCGAGCGTCAGGGGTTCGGGGTGCATCGCCTTCGGTCGATTCGCCGCGTTGGCCCGTGTCGAGAGGGCGATCTCGGCGAATGCCTCGCGGCGGGTGCCGTAGAGGTGCATGTGTCGACGAGCCATGACCGACATCAACTGGCCGGGCCCGAACAGCCCGGACGGCTGCAGGAATGAATTGATCGGATCGGGTTCGATCGCCGAAAACACTGAGCCCAGGCGCTGTTTGGATTGTTGCAGTGCCATCACCGTCACGACTACCGAGGCATCGCCGGCGACGATGGCGGCCCGTGCCAGCCCGATCGCGCCCGCCGAGCCGCCCCCGCCAGAGGTCAGTGCGGCGGTAAAGCGAACTTCCGGAATCCCAAGCGTTTCCACGAAGTCGGCGGTGTCCATCTTCTCGGTGTAGCCCGCGCTGGCGCCCGAGTAGTAAGCGAAGCCGTCGACGTCGGTCACCGGAAGGCCGGCATCCTCGCACGCCGCCAGGATGGCCTCGCCGGCCAACTCGGTGATCGACTTCGGCAATGACCCACCGCGTTTGTAATAGGGTGTGGCGCCGACACCCACGATCGCGACGTCGCGCAGCCCGGACGAAGTAGCCACGCGCTCAGAACTTTTCGGCCGGGATGGGCGGCACATCCGGGAACAGTTCGTAGAACGTACCTTGGGTGATGCGCAGCCGGGTCTCGTCGCTGATTCCGTCGAACAGTCCCTTCAGGGTGTCCTGGGTGTGGCCGAAGGTACCTTCCATGTGTGGGTAATCGCTGCCGAACATCACGTTCTTGTAGCCCATGTGCTCGAACGCGGCGACGGCGGTCTCATCGTGCTGGAACGACGCGTACACCTGGCTGAACAGGATCTCCTTGGGGTTGCGGCTGAGCTTTGGACGCACCGCGAGGTGGTGCTGGCGGTACCCCTCGAGCAGCCGGTCACCCAGGAACGGCACCCACGTCGCACCGCCTTCGGAAATGAGCACCTTGAGGTTGGGGTGGCAGTCCAGCGCGCCGGAGGCAACCATCTTCATCGCCGCCCGCTGCCCGGAGAACGTCGTCTCGGCGTAGTTCATGATGGCGCCGCCCGGGCCGCGGTAGACCTGACCTTGGCCACCGGTCGCGCTGTTGCTGGCCGCCACATCCACCGGATCGGTGCCGATGTGGAACGCGATCACCATGCCGGCTTCTTCGGCTGCCGCCCAGAACGGCTCCCAGTCGTTGCGATGCCAGTCAGGCGCACTCGGGTGAGGTGTCGTCGGCAAGAACACCGCTTTGAAGCCCTTGCCCGCCGCCCACTGCAATTCCTCGACGGCGTCCTCGACGATCAGTGTCGACACCTGGGCGGTCACCACATAGCGTGGCGATACCGCGCAGATCTCCTCGAGCGCCCATTCGTTGCTGGCGCGCATGCATGCCTTGAGGAGTTCAGGAGTGCGAAAGGTCGAGCCCCACATGCCCAGCGATGGGAAGATCACCTCACCCCAGACGCCCTCTTTGTCTAGGTCCCCCAGCCGGGCCTTCGCGTCGCGAATACCCTGCGGCTTCGAACTCAACTCGGCAAAGGCCACCAACGCCGAGGACGGCAGCTTGCGCCGGAAGATCTGTCCGTCGACCGAGACGGTCTCGTACTCCCCGTCGGGATCCTTCTCGGCGTGCGGCGTCAGGACGGCGAGCGCCTTGGGCAAGCGGGACTGCCACACGTCGTCGGGTTCCAGGAAGTGGGAGTCACCCGAATTCGTCCAGATCATGCTCATTGGCCCTCCATGGTCCGATTGCTCACCCGAATGATGCCAGCTGACCCGCCGGAAGTCCAGACTTTCTAATGCATTGGCATTACTATTTCTCTCGACGCTGCAAGGCCAGTAAAACTGAGGCGGACCTTGAGGAGATCGATGACGAGCACTGAATCGGCGGCAGGGGCACGCCGGCGCAATGCCTCGGGCGAATCGACCCGAGTGATGTTGATGGAAGTCGCCGAGCGGCTCTTCGCTACGCGCGGGATCGAGGCGGTGACGTTGCGGGAGATCCAGCAGGCGGCCGGACAGTCCAACACCTCGGTGATCCGCTATCACTTCGGCTCCCGCGACGGCCTGATCCGAGCGTTGATCTCCTACCGCCAAGCGTCGCTGGGGACCGATCGCCAGGAGATGCTCGCAAGCATGCGCGAGGAAGGTAAGGAGGCGGATCCCCGCGCGGTGGTGTGGCTGCTGGTGCGCCCGCTGGCTAACAGCATCGCCGCGGGCGAGATGTTCGCGCCCTTCCTGGCCCGGCTTGCCGAGGATCCGCGGGCCCGCAGCGAGTACTGGCCGGATCATGTCGACGACGATTGGACGCAGGAGAAGCTGGAGGAATTGGTCGACGCCGCGCTGCAGGACCTGCCCGAGCGGATCCGGCGCGGCCGGACATTTCAGCTGTACATCAGCCTGGTCAACGTGCTGGCCGCCGCCGCCCGCGCCGGGCACGGCCTCAGCGAAGCGCAGCTGCACAATTACGTGGACACCTGGGTCGGAATGCTCACGGCGCCGGTGTCGTACGAAACCCGCGCGCTGATCGCCGATGACGACTGATCCGTCAGCTGCCGCCCACGATCTCCTTCGCCCTCAGGTCGACGATCGTGGCCTCGTCCAGTCCGATTTCGCGCAGCACCGCATCGGTGTGCTGCCCGATCGTGCATCCCGCATCGGCCCGCGTGCGTGAGCGCGAGAACCGGCACAGCGGCGCAAGCCGACGGTGCTCTTCGAAGATCGGGCTGTAGGCGTCCACGGCATAGCCTGCCTCGTAGTACGGATCGGTCTGCAGTACCAGCTCGGAGTTAGCTTCGACTACCTCGACACAACCGACGTCCTGGGCGGACAACTCGTGCTCCCACTCCAGCTTGGACTTGCTGGCGAAAACCGTTGTCAGTGCAGTGATTAATTCGTCGTCGAGCTGCGCGCGAGATTCGGCATCGGCAAAGCGCTCGTCGGCGTGCAAGTCGACGTAGGGCGACATCGCCTTCGCCAGCGCCGGCCATTCGCGCGGCAATGGCGCAGCGAGAAAGACGTAACCGTCTGCCGCGCGGTACATCCGGTACAGGGCACTCATGCCGAAGAACTGGTCGTCGGCGGATGTCTCGGCGGGGCGGGACGCATAGCTCGCGTTATAGGCGATCATCGCCTGCTGAACGGTCCCGAGCATGGTCGTGACCACGTTCGTCAGCGTCGCGCCCCGGCGCTTGGCATACAACGCGACAAGCAGCGCCGAACCGACACCGTGCGCGGCGATGCCGTCTGATTGCACAGCGGGGACGGCCCCGCCCGCATGGAGTTTGACCGCCCGGCGGTGCAGATCATCCAAATCGGTGGCCGGCTCGCCCGTGTCGTGGCTGTCGACCAGCGCCAGTCCGGATGCCGCACCGACCGACGGTGCGTAGGCCGCGCGGTGCGCGAACGGTCCGTCGACCCCGTAACCCGAGGTCGTCACGAATGCCAAGTCCGGGTTGACCGCTCGCAGTGAAGCCTCGTCGATCTTCGCCCGCGCAGCGGCCTTACCCCGGAAGCACTGCAGCACGATGTCGGACCGCTTGGCCAGTTCGTACACCAACTCCAGACCTTCGGGCTTGGTGAAATCGATCGCGATACTTTCCTTGCCCTGCAACACCTTTGCGCCGCCGGCTTCGGGAAATGCGACCAAGTTACGGATGTTGTCGCCCTCCAGCGGCTCGACCTTGATAACCCGGGCGCCCAGGTCGGCGAGCAGGGTCGCGCCGTACGGCCCGGCGAACATGCTGCCGAATTCCAGCACCGTCACGCCCGTCAGGGGCGGTGTGTCACAGTTCTCCTGCAGCGCAAGCGGCGGGGCGTCTTGGTCGAAGGTGACAGAGTCGTTGTGCTCCCCCACTCGCGGTGCCGGCCGAAGCTGGGTCAACGGCTTGCCGTCGGCATGAATGAGGGTCGACGGTTGGCGTACGGGTCCGAGATCGGGGCCGATGACCGTGGCGGCACGGCCTTCGTGAGCGGTCTGCGGGTGATCCAGCGAGTCGGCGGGACTCCGGAACAGTTCCCCGCTCAGGTCGAGGTTCTCGGCCATGGCCTGCTGCCATTCGGCGAGCGTACGGGCTCCCACCCGCTCGATCATCATGTCCCACCACTCGCTACGCAGTTCCGGGGTCGGCAGCATCGGAAAGCCCTGCCACTTCGGGTCGCCGAGCTCCTTCAGCAGGTCCAGTTCGGTGAGCCAGGCGCCGATCAGCTTGGGCGACACCTGAGCGAATTGCAGCCAGCGACCGTCCTTCGTCGGACACACCAGGAGTGCATAGATGAGGTAGGCCTGGGGCCGGCCTCGATCGTCGTAGGCGGCGTCCATGGGTTCGAAGGCGCCCGGATACCGTTCGAGCACCATCTCGTAGAACCAGTTGTACGGATCCATCGAACCCATGCCGGTAACCAGGTTGGTTTCGACGGTTTGGCCGCGCCCGCTGCTTTCCCGCTCGAGGAGCGCGGCGAGCACGCCCTGCACAGCGGCGTGGGCGGCTCCCCAAGAGGCGTAGGAGAACGTGGTGTAAGCCGGTCCCGGCCTTGTCGTCAGTCCGCGCTTTTCGTGCATCACTCCCGTCTTCGCCATCACCAGGGCCTCCCAGCCCTTGTAGTCGCGAAACGGCCCGGTCGACCCCCAGCCCGTGATCGTCGCCACGACGAGTCGCGGGTAGGCGTTCGACAACGTGTCGTGGGTAAGTCCGATGCGCTCGGCCGTGGTCGGCCGCATCGTGTTCACCATGACGTCGGCGCGGCGCAGCAATGCCCGCAGTCGCTCCAGATCGGCGTAGTCATGCAGGTCCAATGTCACGCTGCGCTTGCCGCGGAGCAGCGCGGGCCAGCCTGCGAGCTCGCGCAGCGGACTCCCGTCGGGCGGCTCGATCATGATCACCTCGGCGCCGCAGTCGGCGAGGAACTGCGTCGCCTGTGCGCCGGGCAGCGTCGTCGACAGGTCGACCACCACGAGGCCGGCCAGCGGACCAGCCGACGCGGATCCGGCTTCCGGCATGTTCGCTCCCTACGGTGTGCTGGCAGATGTCATCACGACGTGTTCTGACGCGCGCCACGCCAGCATTGCAGCGCCAAAGATTAATGTCAATGCATTAGTCTTGCGGCCTGACCGCCAGGTCCGGCTGCCCAGAGTGGGCCAAGTTCTCACAGCGCAGCGTGGGCAGGGCCAGCGCGGCGGCACGTTCGGTCTGACCGGTCGGCGCTGCCTCAGTCGTACACTGCTGCACACGTTTTCCGGCCATTGCCGAGCGCGACAAGAATCCATTAAGGCGTCGGCAACAGAATCTGGGTGACAGGGTTACTGGCCACCACCGAAGGAACCATCATGAAACGACTAATCGTGGGGTTAGCCACGACAGTGCTGCTGTCCGGAAGCGTCGCCGGAGTGCTGAGCGCAGGCACCGCCCAAGCCATGCCCGGTCCTGTGCCGCTCTCTCACGGTCCGGTCCACGCAGACGACGGCGGTTGGGGCCCACCGCACCAATGGTGCCCAGGGCAATCGTTGTGGATAACCGGGAATCACAATAACAATCCGGTGATTTGGGACAACAACGTCTGCCACACCTACTACATCGTCAACTTCGGGATGGGTAATGTTGCTCAAAACATTTGGGACGGACCTAATCCGCCACCAAAGCCGCCGCCTCCGCCGGGCCTGAATTTCTGCCCAATCCCCCCTTGGTGCCCCTGATCGGCCCGAGTCTGTCAACCTGTCGATCGCCGACGTTGAATATCGCTATCGCGCAACGTGATCAGCTCGCGCAGGGCCAGTCGGTCTGGCTTGAGCATGGGTGTCAGCGGCAGCTCATCGACGATAAGCAGCTCATCGGGAGCCTTGTAATCGGCCAGTTCGTCTGCCACGTGACTGCGCAATTCGGCCAGCGTCGGTGGCCTCGCGGCGTCCGCCGGCACGACACACGCGACGCCGATCTCTCCGATCACTGGGGCCGAGCGTCCCACTACGGCAGCATGTTTCACTGCGGCGTGACCGGAAAGCGCCCGCTCAACCTCGCCGGGATGGACGTTATAGCCACCCCGGATGTACATGTCGCCACTGCGCCCGACGAGGGTGAGGTTGCCGTCGGCACCGAGGACGCCGACATCGCCGGTGCGCAGCCAACCGTCCCGCAGCACCTCTGCGGTGAGTTTCGGGTTACGCCAATAGCCACGCATCACACACGGGCCGCTCACCTCGAGCACGCCGTCGGATCCGATCCGTACGTCCATTCCCGCGGCGGGCCGCCCCACGGTGCGGAACTGAACCTCGGGGGCATCGTTCGGTTCGGTGCCGCAAATGGTCGGACACTCGGTCATCGCGTACCGCACGACAAGCGGAACACCGATGCCCTCGGCGACCCGCCGTACCAATTCGGGCGGTGCCGGAGCGGTGGCCACCACCCCGATCCGTAAGTGCGGCAACGCCTGCGGGCTCACTCCATCGACATCGAGCAGCTTGGCCCATTGGGTCGGCACCGCGCCCGCTACGGTCACCCGCTCGTCGCGGAGCACGTCGAACATGCCCTGGGCCGACCACGGCGTCGGTGGGACCACCAGCGTGCTGCCCCACACCAACTGATCCCAGAGCTTGAACATGTAGCCGGCATGGGAAAACGGCGTCGACGTGAGGCGCCTGTCGTAGGGCGCGCTCATCACGCCTGATGCTGCTGCGCCCGCGGCCAGTCGGTCGGCATCGAACGCCACGCCCTTCGGCGTACCCGTCGTACCACTGGTGAAGATTAACGCAACCAGATCCCGGCGGGTCAGCTCCACCGGAGGTGGCGCCGAGCGGGACGCGTCAGTGCACAGCGCATCCCGCGACAGCAGCCGATGCCCGGTGTCGGGTAGCGCACCGAGACGCTCGTCGACAACGATCAACGCGGGATCTGCCTGCTGCAGAATCGATTCGATCTCGCTACGGCCAAGCCGCGGGTTGAGTCCGGTGGTGATCGCACCGATCATCGCCGCGGCGGCGTAACACGTCGCGTAGTCGATGCCCGACGGCAGCCACAGCGTTACCACGTCTCCCTTGCCGACGCCGAGGTCGGCAAACTGAGTGGCCACGCCGCGGGCCCGGCCGATCCACTCAGCGAACGTGATTCGCGCCCCGGGCTCGACGTAGGCCTCGACGTCCCCGTGGGCGGCGGCCGCCGCCTCCAACATCGCCCGCGTGTCAACGACATCGAAGCTCAGCGGTGCGCGCGTCACTTACGGCTCCTCGGCGCCCAGAATCACCGTCCCGCTGGAGCAGAACCAGCCGCCGGTGCCGCTGACGCAGGCGATCCGGGCGTCGGGCACCTGCCGCGGTCCGCATTCACCGCGTAGCTGACGGGCCGCCTCGACCAGCAGGAACAGGCCTCGCTGACCCGGATGGCACGCCGACAGTCCGCCGCCGTCAGTGTTGGTGGGAAGTTCGCCGCCCAGCCGCAACGAGCCTTTCTCGACGAACGCGCCGCCCTCCCCCTTGGGGCAGAAGCCGAGGTCCTCGAGGGTGAGCAGCAACATGTAGGTGAATGCGTCGTAGATTTCGGCGACGTCGACATCTGACGGCGAGACACCGGCGCGGGCGAAAGCCAGCGGCCCGCTGACAGCGGCCGGGCCGACTGTGAGGTCGTCCCACTGGGAAGTCAGCATGTGAGACGTCGTCTCGCCCGAGCCGAGCACCCATACCGGTTTACTGCGCAGATCCTTAGCGCGCTCCGCGCTGACCAGAACGGCCGCCGCCCCGGCGTCACTGCGAATACAGCAGTGCAGCTTGGTGAACGGGTCGGCGATCATCGGCCCGCCAAGCACGTCGTCGATGGTGATCGGATCGCGGTAGTAGGCCTCGGGATTGTCGGCCGCGTTGAACCGCGCGGACACGGCGACCTCGGCCAACTGCTCGATCGTGGTTCCGTAGGTGAACATGTGCCGCCGCGCGGCCATGGCGTACTTGGAGATCAAGGTGTGGCCGTAGGGCGCTTCCCACTGCAGCGGTCCGCGCGCGCCCCAATTGATGTTGGCTCCCCGCAATCCCTTTCGTAGATCCGAGCGGGCGGTCGAGCCGTAGGTCAGCAGCACCACGTCGGCGTGGCCGGCAGCGATCGCGTCGGCGGCGTGTGCGGCCATCACCTCCCACGACGCTCCCCCGACCGCGGTGGAGTCGATCCAACGCGGCCGCAACCCCAGATACTCGCCGACGTCGACCGGGGGCAGTGTGCCCTGACCCGTGGAGGCCAACCCGTCGACATCGTCTGGCGTCAGACCGGCATCGGCCAGGGCGCGGCGGCTGGCCTGCGCGATCAGCTCGTAGGGGCCTCTATCGTCGACCCGGCCGACGTCGGACAGGGCGACGCCCGCGATGGCGACGGCGCCACTCATTGGGCGCGGTCCTGGGCCAACAGCTCCGCCAGCACGTCGGTGGGCTCACCGAACAAGTGCCGAAACACGTGCGCGCGCTTCAGATACAGGTGCATGTCGTTCTCGAATGTGTAGCCCATCCCGCCGAATACGTGGATGCCTGCGGCGGCATTGTCGACGGCCGCCGAGCCGGCCACCGTGACGGCCGACAGCACCTGCAGCAGTGCGTCGGCGCGTCCACCGGCCACCGCGATCGCAGCGAAGAATGTCTGCGCCTGTGCGGCCTCGGCAGCGATCTCCATGTTGACGCAGGCGTGCTTGATCGCTTGGTGCACGCCGATTGGTTTGCCGAATTGCTCCCGAGTCTTGGCGTGTTCGGTCGCTGACGCTGCTGCGGCCGCGGCCAACCCGGTGAGATAGCCCGCCGCGAGCACCATGGCGCGTCCCCAGATCCATTCGTCCTCGACGGGCAACCAGTGTACGGGTTCGGCGGATTCGACTGTGGCCGTCGATATCCGGGTACCAGGGTCTGCGGCGGTCACGGGTGCCAGCGGGCCGAAGGAATCGATCTCGACCAGAGCGGCACCACTACGGGCCACCACCAAGGCGTGTGAGGCACCCGCCGGGTCGAACAGATCGAACGTGCCTTTCACGGGGCGCACGTCGCCGTCGCCACGCAGTACCGCGAGGGCCATCGAAGCAGCCCCCGAGCCGATCCGCTGCGCCAGCGCGTCGTCGCCGCAACGGGCAGCCACCCGGGCACCCAACGTGCATGCCAGGAACGGCCCTGGCGCGAGGCGCCTGCCGAGTTCGACGAACAGCAGTGCCTCGTCGTCCAGGGGCCGGCCTGACCCGCCGGACTCCTCGTCGAGTCCGAGCGTGAGCAGGCCCAACTCGGCGCATTCTCTCCACAGCGAATCGGGAATCGGCGCTTCCGCATGGCGATTGGCACGGATCCGTTCGACGGGCATCCGTTCGGCGAGGAATTCTCCTGCTGCCGTGATGATTTCGAGCTGCTCAGCTCCGGGTAGCAGGTTCATGACCATGTCCTCACCGTGCTCATCGGGGCAGCCCCAACACGCGCTCGCCGACGATGTTGCGCTGAATCTCCGACGTTCCGCCGCCGATGGCTTGGGAGAAGCTGTAGTAGTAGTAACCGACCCAGCCGTCGACGTCCCAGCGCGACGAGTGCCGTAACGAGGCCGGACCGACAACATCCATCGCCAATTTGCCGATCTCCTTGGCCAGTTCGGCGTACATCAGCTTGACGATCGAACCCCGCGGGCCGGGCGTCTCGGTCTTCATGGCCTCGCAGATATTCGTGTAGGTAAGCGCCCGCAGCGACGCCACCGAGGCACGGGCCCGGGCCAGTCGTCGGGCGATGTCGTCGTCGGCGATGGCGGGCCTGCGGCCGTCCGGTCCGACGTGGTCGCGGGCATAGTCGATGAGGTCCTCGATGATCTTCGCCAGCCGCACCTGGTTGGCGGTGAACGCAGTGCCACGCTCGAAGGACAGCGTCGCCATCGCGACCGACCAGCCTTCGCCCACCTCGCCGACCACGTTGCCCAGCGGTATCCGGACGTCGTCGTAGAACACTTCGCAGAATTCCGAGCCACCCTCGATGGTCTCGATCGGGCGGACGTCGATGCCCGGCGTGCTCATGTCACAGATCACCCAGGTGATGCCCTTGTGCTTGCTGCCGGTGTTGTCGGTGCGCACCAGCAGTTCCTGGTAGTCGGCGACGGTGGCGAAGCTGGTCCAGAGTTTCTGCCCCGACACCACCAGGTGCTCGCCGTCGATGACCGCCTTGGTGCGCAGCGCCGCCAGGTCCGATCCGGCGTCGGGCTCAGAGAAGCCTTGGCACCAAATCACCTCACCACCAAGGATTTTCGGTAAGTGGAACGACTTCTGTTCGTCGGTGGCCCTGGTGATCAGGGTCGGTCCGGCGTGCGAGTTACCAACGAAGCATGCATCGATGCCGGGGAACCCCCGCGCGGCGTACTCCTCGTACCAGATCAATTGCTGAAGCAGCGTCAGCCCTTTGCCGCCGTACTCAGTGGGCCAGGCGATGCCGGCCCAGCCGCCTTCGGCCTGCGTGCGCTGCCAGGCGAGGTCGTATTCGCGGATACCCGCGTCGTCGCGCGGGCGCGGCTCGGTCGGCTTGTTCTCGTCGAGCCACGTGCGGACCTGGTCGCGGAACTCGAGCTGGTCAGGCGTGAAGTCGAGGTCCATAATCCAGAATTCTAGGTGACACGATAGTCAGAAACAATGCGGCAGTCATCGGCTTCGATACCTCGCGGCCAGTTCTTCGGTACCGCGGGCCAGCACCGCCACGTCCGCTCCTACGAGCACGAAGCTCGCGCCGGCCGTCATGTAGTGGCGTGCCAGCGGTTCGCTGAACGCATTCACGCCGGCGCGCTTGCCGTGCGCCACGATGGTCGCTAACGCGGCCTCTATGGTGCTCACGATCTCTGGATGCTCCGGCTGTCCGAGTTTGCCCATCGAGGCTGCCAGGTCCGCCGGACCGATAAAGACGGCGTCCACCCCGTCGACGTCGGCGATCTCGCCGAGCAGAGCCAGACCGGCCACACTCTCGACCTGGACTGTCAACGACACCGTTGCATCAGCGGTGACAAGGTAGTCAGAAATGCGATTCCAACGCGACGCCCGGGCCAACGCGCTGCCGACCCCGCGGATGCCCTCGGGTGGGTAACGCGTGGCGGCAACCGCCGCGACCGCGTCGTCGGGCCCGTCGATCATCGGAACGATGATGTTCTGCGCGCCGATGTCGAGCAGTTGCTTGATGACCACGGGATCGGCCGACGGCGGACGTACCAGCACGTCGACGTTCGGGTAGCCCGCCAGCACCTGCAGTTGTTCGAGGGTGGTGCGCAGATCGTTGGGCGCGTGCTCCTGGTCCAGCAGCAGCCAGTCGATACCGGAACCCGCACAGATCTCGGTGACGTAGCCACTGCCCGAGGCCACCCACATGCCGATCCGCGGGTCATCGTCGCTGATGCGCTGCGTCCACCGGTTCGTCACGACGCTCTCGAATCGAACGTCACCGACACCGTGCCCATCGGTCCGTAGTCGGCGACAAAGCTGTCCCCCGGTTCGGCGAACACCGGCTTGGTGAACGATCCGGACAGGATCACCTCGCCGCGTTTCAGCGAAACCCCGTGCGGAGCAAGACGATTAGCCAGCCAAGCCACGCCGTTGCCTGGATGGTTGAGCACTGCGGCGGCCACCCCGGACTCCTCGATCGTGCCGTTGCGCAGCAGCAGGGCAGCCACCCAGCGCAGGTCGACGTCCAGTGGCCGGAACACCCGCCCGCCCAGGACCAGACCGGCGTCCGCGGCGTTGTCGGCGATGGTGTCGACGATGGTGCGCAGATGGCCGGTATCGGGGTCCGACATCTGCACCCTGGCATCGAGGATCTCGAGCGCAGGGGTGACGAACTCGGTGGCCCGCAACACGTCGAACAACGTGACGCCCGGTCCGGACAGCTGCTCGCCCAGCACGAACGCCAACTCGACCTCGACGCGCGGACGGATGTAGCGGCCCACCGGTATGCGGCCGCCATCCTCGATGAACATGTCGTCGAACAGCGCGCCGTAATCCGGTTCGTCGATCGACACCGCCCGCTGCATCACCTTCGAGGTCAGGCCGATCTTGCGGCCCTTGACTTCTCGCCCGTCGGCAACCTTCAGCGCGACGAGTGCCCGCTGCACCGCGTAGGCGTCCTCGATGGTCATGTCGGGATAGTCGAGTGACAATTGCCGGATCGGCGTGCGGGTCCGCTCGGCCTCATACAGCCGCCGGGCTATGTCCGAGAGCTCGTCCTCGGCGGGTCTGCTCATCTCGTGAGGAACTCGATCGCCGCGGCGTTGAACGCCTCGGGATCCTCGAAATGCGGCCAGTGCCGCACCGAGGGCATCTCGAACACCTCTGAGTTCGGGATCAGGTCAGCGATGGTGCGCGCGGTGTCCTGGTACACACCGTGGTCTTTGCCCGACGCCACGATCATCACCGGCGCCTCGATCCCGCGCCACTTGTCGTCGGGAATCAGGTTGCGGTGGCGCACTTTCTCGTCCTGCAGGATCAGCAGCCGGTCAATGGTGTTGCGGGTGTCGTCGCGCCGATAGACGGCTTGGCGCAAACCGATGAGATCGGGCAGGCGATTCGCCTCGTCGGCGATCAGGTGGGCGAATACGGCGTGCAGCGATTCCCACGTCGGCTCGTTGACAGCCTTGGTTCGTTCCGCCCGAATGCGCGCCATGTTCGACGCGGAGGCCTCCCGTCCGGCCGGCGACATCAGGATCACCTTGTCCACCCGGTCGGCGTGGCCGACGGACACCGCGGACGCCACGAACGCGCCCAGCGACATGGCGATGAAGTTGGCCGACGCCATGCCGAAGTGGTCCATCACCCCCAGCACGTGTTGGACGTAGACCGCGATCTCGTAGTCGTAGTCCGGCTTGTCAGAGAACCCGTTGCCGACCATGTCGATCGCCACGCAATGGAACTGCTGCGAGAGTGCGGTGAGGTTGGGCGCGAACGTCTCCCAGTGACCGCCGGTGCCGTGCAGCAGGATGGCGTGCGGCTTGTCCGGCCCGCCAGCCTCGGCGTAACGGGTTCGGACGGGCACTCCATTGACCGGAATCTCGACGAACCCCTGCCGGAACTCGAGCTCCTTGAGATACATCCAGATGCTGCGGTAGTTCTCCGTGTCGACTCGGCTCACGTCGACCGCCGCAGCCGGTGCTTGTACTTGGCTCATCTCACCTTCCCGCAAGTCCATATCTGACACATACGTCATCTAGTGCTGACGTCGCCTCGCGTGTATCCCATCGTCGCACAAGCCTCATGTTCCCATGTGAAGAACGGCTCACACCGCTCGGCCTAGGCCCGATAAGCGAGCGGGCACTGCGTCCCCCTCCATTGATTCTGACACTCGTATGCGGTAATACTGGGCAGGTGAACACTCCGGCCGGACGCCGCGTCCTCGCCGACCTGGTCAACGAGTTCGCGGCCGTGCGGTTGTCGTTGGACGTCAGCGGCAACGGCCCCCGCCTGCTCGTCGAGGACCTCGAGGGCGGCGAGCAGGTCTTCTTGTGTCCGTTGGAGTTGGCCAGCTTCACCTTGGCCACCCCCGAGGATCGCGAAGAGTGGGTCAGGGTGGGCAACTACCGCGGCGAGCGCCGGCCAACGGAGCGGCCGTGAGCGCCACCGACGCCGATCTGGTCGGCCTGGGCATGACCGCGATGTCGCTGCGGCCGGGCGCGACACCGCTCGAACTGGCCGTCAAAGCGAGCGCCGCCGCGCTGTCCGACGCCGGACTCGGGCGTGCTGACGTCGACGGGATCCTGGTCGGCTCATCGCAGGGCGTCCGGCCGGACCGGCTGGGCGTCGGATTCGCCGCTGCAGCCGGCTTCTCGGACCTGCGCCTCCTGGAGCACGTCGAGATCAAAGGCGCCACGACAATCGCCATGATCCAGCGCGCACGCCACGCGATCGTCACCGGTGAGGCGGCGACTGTGCTGTGCGTATTCGCCGACGCACCCCTGGTGCCCGGCCGCGGCGCAGGGTCGACGTACGCACACAGCGGCGGCAACGTCGGGGTGCGCGGGCTGGAGCGGGCCTCGGGGCTGCTTGGCTCAGTGCCGACATATGCGCTGCTGACCCAGCGCTGGCTGCACGTCACCGGCACCAGTGCCGATGCGCTGCGCTCGGTGGCCACCACGGCAAGGGCCTGGGCGCGCGGCAATCCCGACGCGGTCAACCGAGAGCCGCTCGACGACGCCGACTATGACTCTTCCCCGATGATCGCCGAACCGCTTCGGCTGCTGGACTGCGCTCGGCCGGTGAACGGGGCGGTCGCCGTTGTGCTCACCGGGCGGCCCTCGATCGGCGGCACCCGATTGCGGGTCCGCGGCTCCGGACGCGAGCATCCGGTGCGGCGCCGTCGCTCAGGAGCCGAGTCGTGGTTCGGCGGCGGCGGCCGCGCGGTGCAGGACGCGCTCGACCAAGCCGGCATGGCCCGATCAGACCTGCACGTCGCCGAACTGTACGACCCGTTCTCGATCGTCACCCTGGCGCTGCTCGACGAATACCGGCTCACCGGTGACGTGCCCGCGGGTGCGTTCGTGCGCGACGGCCACACCGGGCCGGGCGGCACGCTGCCGACCAACACCGGCGGTGGCCAGCTCTCCGGTTTCTACCTGCAGGGCATGACGCCGTTGGCGGAGGCGATGATTCAGCTGCGCGGCACCGGCGGGCAACGTCAGGTTCCCGGGGCGACGGTGGCGCTGGTCGGCGGTATCGGCGGCCGGATGGACCATCACGCGGCGTTAATACTGGAGCGCGCTGCATGACCGCCACCGCGGTCGAGGACTGGCTGCTGGACAGCGCGCTGGCGCCAACCGCCGATGACGACTTGCTGGCGCCGCTGTACCGGGCGGCCTCACGCAACGAGCTCGCGATGCCGTTCTGCGCGGCGTGCGCTCTGCCACTCGAGCTCGACCAAGAGGTCTGCGACAGCTGCGGGCACAGCGAACGCATCTGGCGCACAGTCGATCCGCGCGGGACCGTACACGCCGCGACGCTCATGCACCGGCGCGAGCCCGGCCTGGTGCTCGGTGTGGCGCCCTACCCTATCGTCGACGTCGAACTGTCGAGCGGACACCGGATGGTGATGACCACCGTGCAACCCGCGGACACCGCACCGCCCATCGGCACAGCGGTGCGCATCGGTTTCCGCCACCTCGGCGACGTCGCCATCCCTGCCATCGACATCCTGGAGGACGAGTGACGACACTTGAATCCGCGCCTGCGACAGACAACTTCGACGTCGCAACCGTCATACGCAGCGACCGCGTGCACGGGACGGTGTACACGTCCGCCGAGATCTTCCGCCGCGAAATGGACAGCATCTTCAAGACCGGGTGGGTCTACGTCGCGCATGAGAGCGAGGTCAGCGAGCCGGGCGACTACCTCACCAGGATGATCGGGCATGACCCGATCGTCGTGGCGCGCGGCAAGGACGGCGTGATCCGGGTGGTGCTCAACCGCTGCACCCACCGCGCCAACAAGCTCTGCAACGCCGAGAAGGGAAACGCCAACTCGTTCCGGTGCCCGTATCACGGCTGGACGTTCAGTAATACCGGTGCGTTGCAAGGTGTTCCGATGCGCGAAGGTTACGGCGAGGCATTCAACCAGGTGCGCTCCGAACTGGGCCTTGCCCAAGCGCCCCGGGTGGACAGCTACGGCGGATTCGTCTTCGCGTCACTGGCACCCGAGGGCATCTCGTTGCCCGAGCACCTCGGCAAGGCAACGCGCGCCATAGACCGCCTGCTGAACCTGTCCCCCACCCGCAAGATCGACTTGCGGGCCAACTGGATGAAGCACCTGCACCACGCCAACTGGAAGATGGTGGTGGAGAACAACGTCGACGGCTATCACGCGCTGTTCACGCATGCCTCGGTGTACGACGCGATCAAGCCCGCCAAGGTGTCGCACGTCCCGACCAAGGTCGACGTGCTCGTCCGCGACATCGGCAACGGCCATTCAGAGATCGACTACACCGACGAATACCGCAAGCTCGACCAGGAATTCGTCTGGTACGGCCGCATCCCGCGGGCCAAGCTCGCCGACTACGTCGATGCACTCGAGGGTGCCTACGGCCCCGAGCAGGCCCACGATGCACTGGTCGTCGGCCCACCACACACGTTGATCTGGCCCAACCTTTTCCTGGCCGAGATGAATGTCATGTTCGTCGAGCCGCAGGCCCCCGACCGCACCATCGCCTACACCACCGCGGTCCTGATACCCGGTCAAGATGCGCTGAACGAGCGCACACTGCGCCGCTCAGAGGGGGCGATGGGGCCGGCAGGATTCCTGATCGCCGACGACGGAGAGATCGGCATGCGCAACCAGGCCGGGCTCGCCGCCGAGCTGCCCGAGTGGCTGATGCTGGCCCGCGGTATAGAAAGCGATGTCGACGACACGACCGGAATCATCAACCGGGACAAGAGCGCCGAGACTCCCCAGCGCGGCTTCTACTCGCACTGGGCCTCGGTCGTCGGCGGAAAGGCCGGGGCATGACCGTCAACCCCGAGACCCAGGCGCGTCCAGCGCTGCGTCCACTGCCCGACGCCGAGATCCTGTCGTTTCTGTATCTGGAGGCGCGACTGGCCGACGAGGGCCGCTACTCGGAATGGGAGGCGCTGTGGGCCGATGACGACGACACGGTCGAGTATCGCGTCCCTATGCACCCCGACGACGACCCGCGAACAACGCTGGCCTACATCAACGACAATCGGCGGCGGATCAAAAGCCGGGTGGCCCAGCTCAACACCGGTAACCGGCACTCTCAGACACCACCATCGGTGATGCGTCGCGTGGTCTCCAACAGCGAGGTAGTGGACGCCGGCGCCGACAGCGTCACGGTGGAATCCAACTTCGCGTTGTTCGAATACCGTTTGCGACAACGCTTCTGGGCCGGTCGCGTTATTCACACGATTCGCTTGTCGCCGGAAGGCCCGCGGCTGATCCGCAAGATCGTGCACCTGATCGACGCGGGCGGACCGGTCGAGACACTGGCGTTCTTGATATGAAGGGCCTTCAGATCTGATGCTCATCAGTGACATCGCAACCAATAACGCCCGCCGCTACCCCGACAAACGTGCGCTCGTCGACGCCGATCGGGCGCTGACCTGGTCTCAGGTCGACGAGCGGGCCCGGCGGCTGGCGAGCTTCCTGATCGGCCGGGGGCTGGCACCGGGCGACCGGGTGATGGTGATCGCCCGCAATTGCCTTGAATGGCCGGAGATCTCGTTCGGTCTGGCAAAGGCCGGGCTGGTCACGGTGCCGGTGAATATCCGGTTGGCTCCCGACGAGGTCGCCCACGTGCGCGACGACTCCGGCGCACGAGCGGTGATCATCCACGCCGACCACGTGGAGAAGTTCCTAGGCGAATTGACCGAGCTGGGGCTGATATTGGGCGTGGGCGCCAGCTCAGCGCACGGCACCAGTGAGTTGGTCACTGACTACGACACGGCGCTGGCCCAAGCGCAGCCCGGTGCCGGGCGTCGCGACATCACGCCGGACGATGTCGCGTTCATCCTGTACACCAGCGGCACCACCGGTCGAGCCAAGGGCGTGATGCACACCCACCGTGGCCTGCTCTACCAGGCAGCCGACACGAACCTCGTCACCGAGGCCAACCGCTCAGACGTCATGCTGGCGACCACCCCGTTCTTCACCGCCGGCGGCATGGTCCGCACGGTGTCGTGGCTTTATCTCGGTCAGACCATGGTGATCCATCAGAGGTTCGACCCGCAGGCCGTCATCGACGAGATCGAACGCAGTGCCATCACCTTCACGACGTTCATCCCGACGATGCTGCACAGGACGCTGGCGATTCTCGAAGACGGACCACCGCGGGACATGTCGAGCCTGCGGCGCATCTCCTACGGTTCAGCCCCCGTGCCGCCCGGGCTGGCGCGTAAAGCGATGGACCTGCTCGGCTGCGACCTGCAGCAGCGCTACGGACTCACCGAATGCGGCGGGCAGGCAACGATTCTCACGCCGGAGGATCACCGCGACATCGTCGCCGGCAGAACCTCGATCGCTACGTCGTGCGGGCAGGAAACCCCGATGTGCGTTATCCGGGTCATCGACGTCGACGGCGAAGACGCCGCACCCGGCGACGTCGGCGAAATCGTGATCACCAGCCCGGCCAACGCGATTGGCTACTGGAACCGGCCCGAGCAGACCACGGAGACGTTCCGGCCCGACGGGTTGCGCTCCGGTGACCTGGGCTACCTCGACCAGGAGGGCTACCTCCATATCACCGGTCGCAAAACCGATCTGATCATCTCCGGCGGGTTCAATGTCTACCCGGCAGAGATTGAGCGGGTACTCGCCCAGCACCACGACGTGGACATGGTGGCGGTGGTTGGGGTGCCCGATCCTGAGTGGGGTGAGACGCCGGTCGCCGCCGTGATTCCCAAAGCTCACGTCAGCGATCAGGATGCACTGACTGCCGAACTGGCTGCGATGTGCCGCGCTGAATTGGCTGGTTATAAGCAGCCGCGCCGGTTCGTGTTCTGGCGGGAGTTCCCATTGGGGCCAGCGGGCAAGATCCTCAAGCGCGAGATCGCTAACCAGGTGAACCACGTGAGCGAGTCAGGTGCGAAGATGCCGGTATCGACCGGATCGACCGAGGAGCGCCCGTGACCGAGCAGACCGACCTGGCCACCATCGAATTCAACGTGACCGATCATGTCGCGACCGTCGCTCTCAACCGGCCCGAGCGACTGAACAGCTTCACCGAACAGATGGCCGCCGACCTCACCGCGGCCTGGGCCAGGGTTCGCGAGGACGACGACATTCGCGTCGCAGTGTTGTGCGCCAACGGCGAACGCGCATTCTGCACCGGCATCGACGTCACCGAGGGCACCTGGTGGACACACAAACCCATCTTCAACCAGGAAGATCCAGGCGAAATGCTGGGCCCGAAGGCGCACAAGGTGTGGAAGCCGGTCATCGCGGCGTTGCACGGCATCGTGGCCGGCGGTGCCATGTACTTCGTCAACGAGTGCGACTTCTCGATCTGCAGCGAGTCGGCCACGTTCTTCGACCCGCATGCCAATGCGGGCATCGTCTCGGCGTTGGAGCCGATGGGCATGCTGGCCCTCGGCGTGCCCTACGGCGAGGTGATGCGGTGGGCCCTGCTCGGCAGCGAAGAGCGGATGTCCGCGCAGACCGCTCTGCGCATCGGGCTCGTCACCGAGGTGGTCCCCGACGATCAACTACGCGTTCGTGCTTTCGAACTCGCCGCTGAAATAGCCGCGCGCAGACCGAACGGTGTCCAGGGCACGGTTCGCGCGATGTGGGAAGCCCGCGATCTGACCCCCAGCGTCGCCGCCCGCCACGGCAAGTTCTTCACCGACCTTGGCAACGCCGGAGCCAGCCCGGACTCGTTGAACAACAAGAAGAAACCCCGAACACGATGAGGAGGCGGCGATGACCGACACAGCGGTCGAGCAGCTGGTCCAGTTCGACCTACTGATCGGGGGCGAATCATCCTCCGCCGCATCAGGTTCGACTTACGACAGCGTTGACCCCTTCACTGGCAGGCCCTGGGCACGCGTGCCCGACGGTGGGGCCGCCGATGTGGACCGCGCCGTAGCCGCCGCCCGGGCTGCGCTGAATGGACCGTGGGGTGCGCTCACCGCGACCGCCCGCGGCAAGCTGCTACTTCGCCTCGGCGAAGTCATCGCGCGCGAGGCCGAGCAGCTGGCCGAACTCGAGGTGCGTGACGGCGGCAAGCTGGTTCGCGAAATGGTCGGCCAGATGCGGTCGCTGCCGGACTACTACTCCTACTACGGCGGGCTGGCAGACAAGCTGCAGGGCGATGTCATACCGGTGGATAAGCCCAACTACTTCGTCTACACCCGCCATGAACCCGTTGGCGTGGTGGGCGCGATCACGCCCTGGAACTCACCGCTGCTGCTATTGACCTGGAAGTTGGCCGCCGGGCTGGCCGCGGGTTGCACGTTCGTCGTCAAGCCCAGCGACCACACCCCGACATCGACGCTCGCCTTCGCAAAGCTGTTCGCCGAGGCCGGTTTTCCGCCGGGCGTCATCAACGTCGTCACCGGCTGGGGTCCGGAGACGGGTGCCGCGCTGGCGTCGCACCCGGGTGTCGACAAGATCGCGTTCACCGGATCGACGGCCACCGGTATTCAGGTAGGCAAGGCCGCGATCGAGAACATGACCCGGTTCTCGCTCGAACTCGGCGGCAAGTCGGCGCAGGTGGTTTTCGCCGACGCCGATCTCGACGCCGCAGCCAACGGGGTGATCGCCGGCGTCTTCGCCGCCACCGGCCAGACATGTCTGGCCGGCTCGCGCCTGCTGGTAGACCACAGGGTCGCCGACGCGCTGGTGGACAAGATCGTCGCGAGGGCGGCGACCATCAAACTGGGTGACCCGAAGGACCCGACGACCGAGATGGGCCCGGTTTCCAATCAGCCGCAGTACGAGAAGGTGTTGTCGCACTTCGCTTCTGCCCGCGAGCAGGGTGCGACGATCGCCTACGGCGGCGAGCCTGCCTCAGACCTCGGTGGCTACTTCGTCAAGCCGACCGTGCTGACCGGTGTCGACCCCTCGATGCGTGCCGTCGCCGAGGAAATCTTCGGGCCCGTACTGGCGGTGATGACCTTCGCCGACGAAGACGAGGCCGTCGCCGCGGCCAACGGCACCGAGTTCGGGTTGGCCGCGGCGGTGTGGACCAAGGACGTCCACCGTGCGCACCGGGTGGCCGCCAAACTGCGGGCCGGCACGGTCTGGGTCAACGCCTACCGCGTTGTCGCGCCTCACGTTCCGTTCGGTGGCACCGGCTATAGCGGCATCGGGCGGGAGAACGGCATCGACGCCGTCACGGACTTCACCGAGACCAAGGCGGTGTGGGTGGAACTGTCTGGCGACACCCGCGACCCGTTCACGCTCGGCTGACCTGAATCCAATCGACAAGAGGAGTGCAGATGACGCTAGACCTCGCGGCGGCCGACAAGGTGCTGGCCGGACTGCGACCATTTCCGGTGGCGGTCACGACGATCGACGGCGGCTTCGCTAATGGGCTGATATCGCTGTCGGCCGGCTCAGCCAGCATCGTGCCGGAACTGCCCCGCGCGACCGTCAGCCTGACCAAGTACAACAAGTCGCACGACATGCTGGTCAACTCCGGCATCTTCGTGATGCACATGATGTCGGCTGGCCCGGACGAGATCGGCAAGTCGATGGAGATCCTGATGACCCTCGGCGGCAGTTCAGGCCGCGATGGCGACAAAATTTCGACGCTGCGCACTAAGCCGGGCGTCACGGGCGCACCGATCCTGCTCGACGCACACAGCTACGTCGAGTGCCGCATCACGGGGTTGCTGGACAACGACGAGAACACCATCTTCGTCGGTGACGTCGTCGCCGCGGAGGTGTTCAGCTCCGAGCAACGGCTGCGGATCGGTGAGGCGTGGGGCAAGTTACCGCACGACTGGATCGAGCAGTACGAGGCCAACCACGAGCCGCAGCTGCAGAGCGCGCGCGACCTGCGGGCGGCAGCAGCGGCGCGGGTCTGATGGCCGAAGAGCCTTCTGGCGCATGGCAGCTGCCGGAAGAATTGGTGATGCTGCGCGACACGGTGCGGCGGTTCATGGATGCGCAGGTGCATCCACTCGAGGAGAAGCTGGACCACGACACGGTCGGGCTACCCCGCGAACAGCTCGTCGAGTTACAGGCGAAAGCCAGGGAGCTCGGACTGTGGGCACTGCAGACGCCCGAGGAATTCGGCGGCGCCGGGCTCAGCGTGCTCGGCCAAGTCGTGGTCGCCGAAGAAGCAGCGAAATGCCGGATGGGAGCGTTTTTCCCGGCCCTCGGTGCGTTCGGGGGCAACCCGCCCAACATCATGTTCAAAGCATCGCCCGAGCAGTTCGACAAGTACGCCAAACCCGTCATCGACGGCCTCATGTCCAAGGCGTACACCGCGATCACCGAGGCCTCCGGCGGATCTGACCCGGCGCGCGCGATCAAGCTCAGTGCGACACGTGATGGCGACGGCTACCTGCTTAACGGCTCCAAAATGTGGATTTCGCATGCACCGCATGCCGATTGGGGGGTGGTGTACGCCCGTACCGGCGAAGGTCGGCAAGGTATCTCGGCATTCATTCTCGAAAAGGACACCCCAGGCGTCACGTTCAGCCGCATCCCAGTGATGGCGTCCTTCGCCCCTTACGAACTGCACTTCGACAATGTTCGGCTGCCGGCCGAACAGCTGATTGGAGCTGAGGGACAGGGCTTTTCGTTGGCCACCGAGTTCCTGGTGCACGGCCGCATCGTGTATGGGGCCGGGCCGATCGGCATCGCGCAGAACGCGCTGGACATGACTTGCCAATGGGCCAAGGACCGAGACGTATTCGGGGGCAGGCTGGCCGACAAGCAGGGCATCAAGTGGATGCTGGCCGACAGTGAGGTGGACCTACGAGCCGCACGGCTGCTGATATACCAAGCCGCCTGGAACGCCGACCTCGGGCGCGATGTTCGGGTAGACGCCTCGGTGGCCAAGATGTTCGCCACCGAGGCCGCCTACCGAGTTCTGGACCGCTGCATCCAGATTCACGGCGCACTGGGAATCTCCACCGAACTGCCGCTGGAGCGATGGTTTCGCGACCTGCGGGTCAAGCGGCTCGGCGAAGGCGCCACGGAAGTGCAGCGTGAGATCATCGCTCGATCGCTGGTGCGGTAGCCATGCCGAACAAGGAGCCTGAGGGACCAAAGTGCGCTACAACCTGATGTTCCCGATGCGGGCCGTCAAGCACTGGAACCGCTGGTGCGAGGGCGCAGGCATCGGCGACGTCGCACGGTTGGTGGAAGAGGTCGGCTTCGACGGCTTTTCGATGTCCGAACACCCGTATCCCGACCGGGAGTGGTTGGCCCGCGGCGGCCACCACGCTTTCGATCCATTCGTGTCGCTGAGCTTTGCGGCGGCCGCCACCACCCGCATCCGATTGATGACCTACATCCTGGTGTCGGGTTATCGCAGCCCCTACCTGACGGCGAAAGCCGCCGCGAGTTTCGACCTGCTCTCCGGCGGTCGGTTCACACTGGGCACCGGCGCCGGCTATCTGAAGGCCGAATTCGAAGCGCTGGGAGCCGATTTCGCCCGGCGTGGCGCGCTGCTCGACGAGGCGATCGCGGCGTGGAAGGCGACCTGGGCAGGCGTCGACCACGACGGGCCGGAGTTCGGGGTGAGCGGTCACGTCGCGTTGCCACCGCCGTTGACGACGAGCGGTCCGCCGATCTGGATCGGTGGCAATGGCGCGGCCGCGCAACGCCGCGTCGTGGATGTCGCCGACGGCTGGATGCCGATGGCGGCGTCGGGCGAGATGGCCGTGATTACCCGCGCCCGCCCACTCGAAGACATCGACACGCTTGGCGACTGGGTCGCCAGGGTGAACAAGCGACGGGCGGAGACGGGCCGCGGTGCCGCTGACGTCGCCTTCGTCCCCTTCGAAGCAGACCTGCTCGCCAGCGGCGACTGCGAGAGATTCTGCGCTGCAGTACAACCACGGCTCGATGCCTACGCCGAGGCGGGTGTCACGTGGATCACCATCGAACCGGCCAGCAGAAGCTTCACCGACTTCCGTACCGATATCAATATGCTGACCTCCCAGTTGATCGACCGATGACCGGCCCCGCCAGGTCGCTACCCGACCTTGTGCTCGTCCACGGCGGCGAGCATGCCGGCGACTGCTGGGATCTCGTCATCGCCGAATTGCAACGTGAGGAGCCACAATTGCGCACCCTTGCGGTGGACCTACCGGGGCGCGGGCGCACGCCAGGAGACTTGGCGACCGCCACCATCGACGAGTGGGTGGACTCCGTCGTCGCCGACATCGAACGGGAAAGCCTGGGCGACATCGTGATCGCGGGCCACTCAATGGCCGGAGTGACGGTCCCTGGCGTCGTCACCAAACTTGGCTCAGCACGGGTGCGCGAGATGGTTCTCGTCACCGCGTTCGTCCCCCGTCAGGGTCAGGCGATCGTCGACACCTTGAGCGGTCCGCTGGCGGCCTTCGCGCGGTTCGCCGCTCGAGGCGGCAGACCATTCAAGGTTCCAAGCGTGGCCGCGCAGTACGCGTTCTGCAACGGCATGACGAAGCAGCAGCGTCGGCTCGCGATGTCGAGGTTGTACACCGAAGCGGCGCGGATTCCCGCAGAACCGGTGGATCGCAGCGGGTTTCCCGACGACGTGCCGCGTACCTGGGTACTGACCACCCGGGACCGGGCCCTGTCGCAAAAATCCCAGCGCGCGAGCATCGCCGCCCTCGGCGGCGTGCACGAGGTGATCCCCGTCGACGCCTGTCACGACGTCATGTTCAGCCACCCGGAGCAGTTGGCAGAGATACTTCTCGAGCGCTGCCGACTGCGGCAGAGCGTCCGATGACAGATTCATCGGCGAATCCATCCGCCGCGACGCCGACGTGCTTCTTCGTCACCGACGGAAAAGACTATGTGCCAACCCGTTTGGCAAGAGGTCCATGGGGTCCCTCGATCAGCGGCAACTATGTCGGCGGGTTGCTGGGGCGAGCGGTCGAGCAAGAAGTCGACAATGCCGACCTTCAGCCCGCCCGGCTGACGGTGGACCTGCTCAGGCCGGTGGCACTGAAGCCCTTGCAGATGCACTCCTCGGTGGTGCGTGACGGCCGTCGACTTCGATTGGTCGACGCGGTCATGACGCAGAACGACGTGATGGTGGCCCGGGCCAGTGCATTGTTCCTTCGCCGCAGCGAGCACACCACCGTGGACACGGTGTGGACGTCGCCCTTCACAATGCCCGCAATCCCGGCGGAGCCCGACGTGCTGGCGGACGACATCCCGATGTTGTTTCACTCATTCGGCCGGGACCCGGTCGCGGGCAGTCCGGGTGTCGGCCTCACCGAGTGGCGACTCGATGGGCAGAAGTTCGCCTGGATGCGGGAGACCAAGCTGCTCGTCGACGACGAGCCACTGTCGCCCTTCACTCGCGCCGTCATGGCCGGAGATGTCACCAGCTCGCTAACCCACTGGGGCACCGAGGGATTGCAGTTCATCAACGCCGACTACACGATCACGCTGAGTCGTCTGCCGGAAGGCGTCTATATCGGATTAGCCGCGGTGACGCACTACAGCCACGCTGGCGTCGCCACCGGCGTGGCGACGCTGTTCGACCAAACAGGACCGATCGGCAGCGGTATGGCAACGGCATTGGCGAACCCGGGATTCACGCCACCACCGTCGATAGTGTCGGGCTGATCGGCCGTCAGGTGATGGCACCTTCGATCTTGAGTTCGATCAAGTCGTGATCGTCCATGCCGAGTTCCCGCAGCACCTCGTCGGTGTGTTCGGCGAACATCGGCGCGCGCGTCAGGTGGGCGGCGGCTTCGTCGAACTTCACCGGGTTCGCCACCAGCCGTTGCTGATTGCCCTGGGCATCCCTGACGTCGGCGATGCGCCCGTTGGCGATCAACGACTCGTCGTGGGCGACTTCCCAGGCGTCCTGCACTGGAGACCACTGGCCCTGGAGAAGGCTCAGCAGCCGCGTGCAGTCGTCGAAGGTTCGCGATCCGATCGCGTCGGCGAGTAGCGCGGTGGCTTCATCGGCGTTGGCCGCCAACGACTCGAGCGAAGCGAATCGCTCGTCCACGGCGGATGCGTCGAGTCCGAAGAGTCGGCAGACCGGAGTCCAGTATCGAGTGGGCTGAAGCATCGATAGCTGAATGAAGCGGCCGTCCGAGCACCGGTAGGCGCCGGTGAGCGGGTTGCCCGGGGCTTGCGTGCGCTGGTCGATCTTCGGCAGCGGACAGCCGTAGAGCATGGCGAGGTTGACGCTGGACTGGTTGGCCCACGCCCCGACCGCCAACAACGACACGTCGATGACGGACGTCTGCCCGGTGATTTGCCGGCCGTAGTGGGCGGCAGCGACTGCGCCCGCGATGGTGATGCCGCCCATGTTGTCGCCGAACCCGCCCGCCGGCATGCCGGTTGGCACTTCGGATTCCGTCGGCGTAACTCCGTCGGCATTGCCGGCGCGCGCCCAGAACGCCGTCGCGTCGTGTGCGCCCGTCTCACGATCGGGCCCTTCGCTCCCGAAGCCGCTGCCCGCAACGTAGACGATCGACGGATTGATACGCCGTACCTCATCCAGGTCGATCCGTAGCTTCGCCCTCGCCTGTGGCAACAGGTTGGTCAGGAAGACATCGCTGCGCCTGACGAGCTCCTCGAACACCGGTCGGGTCTGCTGTAATGCCAGAGACAGTCCGACGCTGCGCTTGCCGCGGTTGGGGGCCTCGACCATGGGCGAGAACGAGACTCCCGGTGTGGTCGCGGAGCGACCGGCGACGGTGACGAGTCCCCTCTGCGCGTCTCCTGTCACCGGGTTCTCGACCTTGATCACGTCGGCGCCCCAGTCAGCGAGGACCGCACCCGCGGAAGGCACGAAGGTGAATTGCGCGACTTCGAGGACACGCACACCGGTCATCGGTTTCTGCATCCGCTCACCTCTGTCCTGCCGGCCACGCTGACTCAGTGCCAACATAGGTTACTAGGTAAGCAATGTGACGTCTACCATCAAAACGTAATCCTTAGCTGGCAATTTGCTCGACAAAGGCACTGATATGAACGTCACCGTCTTCGGCGCGACCGGACAGATCGGTCGGCTGGTCGTTCGCGACCTACTGGCCGCCGGCCACGACGTGACCGTGTACGTCCGCAATCCGGGCAAGCTGGTCGATCGGGGTCCACGCCAGTCAACTATCGCCGGTGAGCTGTCCGACGACGCGCGGATCCAGCAAGCGGTCCGCGGCGCTGACGCGGTCATCAGTGCGCTCGGCCCGCTGCTGCGACGCGGTTTTACGGCCACCCCGGTAGCTGACGGCACCAAGAACATCGTCGCCGCCATGCAGACCGAACACGTCGGACGCTACATCGGGCTGGCGACTCCATCAGTGCCCGATGAGCGCGACAGCCCCACCCTGAAAGCCAAGATCCTGCCGGTCATTGCCGGACTGCTGTTTCCCAATGCGCTCAACGAATTGGTTGGCATGACAGCGGCGGTCACCCAGTCCGATCTCGACTGGACCATCGCGCGGATCACCAGGCCCGCCCGTAGGAGGCCGAAAGGTACTGTGCGCGTAGGCTTTCTCGGCCGCGACAAGGTGGGATCCGTGATGTCGCGAGCCGACATCGCCACCTTCCTCGTCGCCCAACTCGCCGATGAGACGTTCTTGCCGGCGGCGCCGGCGATCAGCAACTGATAACCGGGCTCGGACGATTCAGGGCTTCAGCCGTTGCGGATCGCTTCCGCGAGTTTCCCGGGCGCATCGAGCATGACGAAGGCCGAGCAGTCAGTGATCTCGATCAAGGTGGCATGCGGGAACGCGTCGCGTAGTCGGCGGCCGTGGTCGAGGGGGAACAGCTGGTCCTCGGTGCCCCAGGTCAGGGTGACCGGGCGGTCGAACGCCTCGATCGCCGGTGCGGCGCGCAATGTCAGCGCCGGATCCAGTGAGGCGGTCACCGTGACCGCGTCGCGGCGGGCCGCTCCGCTCGTTGCGAACGCGCCGAAGATCTCCCGCTGCCGCTCGCGGGACGGCGGGTGCTTGGACACCGCCTTGAGGAAGAAGCTCTGCCCTGGTCCGGTGGCCAACAAGCGCACAATTCCTCCGCCCACCCGGGAGCTGACACGGCACAGCTTGACGATCTGAGCGAAGGAGCCGGGCGGAAAGTGTTCGTAGCTATCGCAATTGGTGAGCACCAGACGGGCGATGCGGGATGTGTCCAGCGTTGGATCGCCCAGCGACGCCAGCACCAGGCCGCCACCGGTGTCGTTGGCCACCACGGTGACGTCGCTCAGATCGAGGGCTTCCATGAAGTGGACGATGCGCCCCGCAGCCGCCTCCGCGCCGAGGTCGGCGCCGTCGGTGGGTGTGCTGTGCGCGCCCAGCGGCCAGGTCGGCGCGATGCAGCGGAAGCCCTCCCCTAGTTCAGCCACGACGTCGTTCCACACGGCGCCGGTGACGTAGACG
>Ga0302326_10003847_pt1 | contig 35154 bp, 23 predicted proteins | sample Palsa_T0_3_FD_202264 | JGI IMG/M metagenome (GOLD analysis project Ga0302326, IMG submission 202264) | Peat permafrost microbial communities from Stordalen Mire near Abisko, Sweden - Palsa_T0_3 | ecosystem: Environmental > Terrestrial > Soil > Palsa > Peat permafrost | place: Sweden: Abisko...
GGAGGGGAGAGTTCAAAGATCGTACCCCCGCCCCCCGCGCCTCCGTAGCTGGTCGTACCATAAAGGTCGCCGGACGCGTCGAACACTAATCCGCCATCGGGAAAACCCCCATCGTTTCCGGCCGTGAAGTTGTAGAGGACGTTCTCCATCCAACCCCTTGATGTTGCGACCAACTGATAGACCACACCGAAATTATTGGGGGCGCTGCCGCCCTCGAACGTCGTCCCGTAGAGATTGCCGGAGCTATCGAAGATCACGCCACCGCCAGGGTAGTACCCTGGGTATTGCCCGCCGTCACCTGTAAAGCTGATAAGCACGGCCTCCGTATTCCAGGTGCCCGGCGGCGTCAGCTCCCAAACGACGCCAGCTCCGTCGGCACCTCCGTTGCCCGTAGTGCCGTACATATTACCTGTGCCATCGAATATGACATCGCCAAAGGGCGGCTGGTATCCGCCGCTACCGTTTGCCGGAAACGCGAACAGCACCGTCTCCCTCCAGGCACAGAGCGCAATGACGCAGGCTGCCGGTTGGGGCTGAAGTTTAAAAACCACACCGGCATCGTTCCCACCCCCATACGTAGTACCGTACAGAACGCCGTCCGGACCGAAAACAACCCTGGCGTATGGAGCGGCCCCGTCAGCTCCGCCGGTAAACTCGTATAGCGGATTGACGGTGTAGTTGCCATCGCGGAGCTTCAGCTCGTAAACGCTACCGGAGGAACCGCTGCCACTCCCGCTCGTAGTGCCGTAGAGATTACCTGCGCCATCGATCGTGACGCCTGAGTATGGCGCGGCGCCGTCGCGCCCGCCGGTGAAGTTGTGGATTACGGTATAGGTATAGGTCGTCTGCGGGGTCGTCTGCGCGCGCAATGACTGCACCGCGAGAAGTGAAAGTGCAAGAATCATCGCAAATAACATCGCGATTTTAGTCGCGCTGCAAGTGTTGTTGAAATGGAATTTGCCGAGAGAAGGGGTTTGCTGTTGCATCGGTCATCTCCTTGACGTGTAATTGCCGGAAATGGCCTCCCGGTGTCCGCGCAGTTTAGCCCGGCCCCAACTGTGCGTCAATGCAAATCGGCTCTCTTGTAGATGCTCCAAGATAATGTCACCCCATAACTGCAACGAGACTTTGTCACCCTTGAAGGATGGTGACCATGAGTCAGAAAGAGTTCCAACGGGCGAAAGTGATTGAGAATGCAGCAGGCGGGAGGCTGAGCGTACGCGAAGCCGCCCGCCTGCTGCAACTCAGTGAACGCCAGGTGCAGCGCCTCAAGCGGCGCTATCAGCCCGATTCCCTGGCCTGGGTGCAGCACGGCAATCGCGGACGCTCCATGCCTTGGGCGGTTTCCATTCCCCAGCAGCAGTTGATCTTGAGCTTGGCCCGCGGCAAGTATCAGGGCTTCAACGATTCCCACCTCACCGAAAAACTTCGGGCCGAGGAAAACCTCTCCCTCAGCCGCGAGACCGTGCGTCGCCTCTTGCGCGCCGCCCAACTGCCCTCTCCGCAAAAGCGCCGGCCGCGCCAATACCGCTCCCGCCGCTTGCCCCGCCCCCGTTTCGGCATGATGGCGCTCACCGACGCCAGCCGTCATGACTGGCTCGAAGGTCGCGGCCCCCACCTCACGCTCATCGGCTTTCAGGATGACGCCACCAGTCAGATCCTGGCCGCTCACTTCCAACTCGAACCCGAAAATACTGTCGGCTATCTCCGCGCCCTGCGCACCATGATCACCGCCCACGGCATTCCCCTCAGCCTCTATCGCGACCGCCACAGCATCTTCCAGCGCAACGATGCCCACTGGACCCTGGCCGAACAGCTCGCCGGCAAACAATCTCCTACCCAACTAGGACGCGCCTTGGAAGAACTCGGCATCCAGCAGATCCCTGCCTACTCGCCCCAAGCCAAGGGCCGCATCGAGCGCGCCTGGCGCACCTGCCAGGACCGTCTGGGCAGCGAACTTCGCCTCGCCCGCGCCACCACCTTGCAGCAAGCCAACGCCGTGCTGGAGCGCTTCTGCGCCGACTACAATCAGCGCTTTGCCCGTCCCCCCGCCGACGCCACCCGCGACTTCCGCTCCCTGCCTCGCCGCTTCGATCTGGCCCGCTGCCTCAGCTTGCGTTATCAGCGCGTGGTCAGCTCCGACCACGTCATCACTCTGGGGGCGCATTCCATCGCCCTGCCGCCCTGGCCCGCTCATCGCGGCTACGCCGGACAAACGGTGGAACTTTCCCATCAGCTCGACGCCACCCTGCGCGTCTATCGCGGCGATGCTCTGTTGCTTGCCCTACCGCTGCCGCTGCAAGATTATTCCGAGCGCCGTCCGGCTCCACGCACCACGGCGCAGAAACCAAAACCCAAGATGCCCCGCATCTACAACCTCTCCGGCCGCCCGGCTCTAGCGGCCGTTACCTAAATGACCAGGGGTGACATAATCTCGTCGCAGTTAATACGACATTTTCTCGTTGCAACTACAGGCAAATCGGCTCTCTGCGAGAATTTTCACACTTCGTTCGCTACCGAGCGCGCAGCGCTATGCGAGCGTCGCGTTGATTGCTCATTACGCCCGGCATGAGCTTCCCCTGGATAGGGCGGGCCTCCTTCGAACTTGCCGTTCGAGTGTGCCTCATACAACGACGCGTTTTCCTCAAGGCTGACCGAGTTTTTCCTCGAGCCGGAGTCACTTTCCCAGATCTTCTACTTCAAAGTCGCTGACTTCCCGCTCCATACATGATCTAATTCTTATTAGGTCAGTTGCTGGTCCTTAGTCCCAGAATGGGCATGGTTCCAGCAACTTGGCTGGAATTTGTGTCGCGCCGGAGCGCCGCTGCATCAAACTGTAAAAGACGCGTTATTGCGTGCGGAGAATCTCAAGAAGGTTTTCCGCTCCGGCAGTTCGGATTTAGTGCTCTTTGAGAACTTGTCGTTGGAGGTGCAAACCGGGGAAATGCTGGCCATCGTTGGCGAGTCGGGTACCGGGAAAAGTACCTTATTACACATCCTCGGAGCGCTTGATAGTGCTTCCGAAGGTGACGTATACTTCGCCCAAGTTCAGTTGGGGTCACTCTCCGAGGATGATGCAGCAGAATTCCGCGGCCGCGAGCTTGGATTCGTCTGGCAGTTTCATTACTTGCTGCCCGAATTTACCGCGCTGGAAAATGTGGCCATGCCTCTGTTGATGCGGGGCATGAGGAAGCGCGAGGCTGAGCAGCAAGCCCTGCAATGGTTGCGGGAAGTTGGTTTAGGGGACCGTGCCACTCATCGGTCCGGCGAGTTGTCTGGTGGCGAGCAGCAGCGGGTAGCGCTGGCCCGCGCGCTGATCACTAGGCCCAGGGTCCTGATGGCCGACGAGCCTACAGGTGACCTCGACAACCGGACAGCGGAAACGGTTTTTAATTTGATCGCCAGGCTACATCGCGACTATCGTCTGACCTCGCTCATCGTTACTCACAATCTTGGGTTTGCGCGTCAGTGCGACCGCGTTCTGCGTTTGCAGCAGGGTCGGGTGGGCGAAGTGTCTCCGCAATCGTTGTCGGCATAGGGCAACGTGCGGCGCAAGTTCGGGTTTGTAGTGGTGGTGGTGTTGAGCGTGGATGTGTGGAATTGCATGCTGCGCTGGTGTGTGGCGGGTTGTTGGATCGCGAGGGAGCGAGCCCGCAGGGCGGAACAATACTAGCCCAGCGTGTAAGCGCTGGGTAGCTGCATTATTGAAGTCGAGCCCCGTAGGGGCGGCACATTTTGTTTTGCATTTCGGTCCCAGCAGCTTCATCTGAGGATCGGCGGCCACGGCGAGTCATGTATCAGAGCTCGGGCAGGAGAAAAAAATCCAGTCGCGCTCTTGGGAGAGGTTCATGTTCGAACGGTACACGGAAAAGGCCCGGCGCGTAATCTTCTTCGCGCGTTACGAAGCCAGTCAGTTTGGTTCTCCTTACATCGAAACGGAGCACCTGCTGCTTGGTCTTCTGCGCGAGGACAAAGCGCTTACCAATCGGTTCCTTCGGTCCCACGCCTCGGTTGAGTCGATCCGCAAACAGATCGAGGGTCACACTACCATTCGGGAAAAGGTTTCCACTTCCGTGGACCTGCCCCTAAGCAACGAGTGCAAACGTGTGCTGGCGTATGCCGCGGAGGAAGCCGAGCGGCTGTCGCACAAGCACATCGGTACGGAGCACCTGCTGTTGGGACTCTTGCGCGAAGAAAAGTGCTTCGCCGCTGAAATTCTGCACGAGCGCGGACTGCGTCTCTCCTCCATTCGCGAAGAGTTGGCGCGCACTTCGCAGGAAAAGGCGCAGCCCTCGCAGCGTTCGCGCGAGTCGTCGCTGCTGTCTGAGTTCTCCCGCGATCTCACCCAGGCCGCGATGGACGGCCAGCTCGATCCGCTGGTGGGTCGCGATAGCGAACTGGAGCGCGTCGTCCAGATCCTGTGCCGCCGCACGAAGAACAATCCGGTGCTGATCGGCGAGCCGGGTGTTGGCAAGACTGCCATCGTCGAAGGTCTGGCCCAGCGCATTGCCGACGGTGAAGTGCCGTCGTTTCTGGCCGACAAGCGCATCCTTGCACTCGATCTCTCCCTCATCGTCGCCGGCACCAAGTATCGCGGCCAGTTCGAAGAGCGCCTTAAGACCATTATGAAAGAACTGATGGAGTCGCAAAACTCCATCATCTTCATTGACGAGCTTCATACCCTGGTCGGCGCCGGATCGGCGGAGGGCTCGCTCGATGCCGCCAACATCCTGAAGCCGGCGCTTTCGCGCGGTGAAATTCAGTGTATCGGCGCCACCACGCCGGGCGAGTATCGCAAGTCGATCGAGAAGGACCGTTCCCTGGAGCGCCGCTTCCAGGCGGTGAAAGTGCCTCCGCCGAACGAAGCCGACGCAGTCAAGATCCTCTTCGGCATCAAGGAGCGCTACGAGAAATTCCACGCCGTCAGCTACACCGACGACGCCATCACGTTCTCTGTGTCGCACTCAAACCGTTACTTGCCTGATCGTTTCCTGCCGGACAAGGCCATCGACTTGGTTGACGAAGCCGGCGCCCGTGTTAAGCTTCGCCAGACTTCCCTGCCCGAGGACATCACCGAGGTGCAGAAGCGGATCAAGTTCATCGTGCATCGCATGGAAAACGCCATCGCGAACCACGAGTTCGAAAAGGCCCGCTTCTACTCCGACGAGGAGCGCAAAGAGCGCGAGAACCTGCGCACTCTGCGCGAAAAATATCATCTCGATGAGTCCTCGACTGGCGTCGTGGGCCGCGAGGACATCGAAGACGTGGTCTCTCGCTGGACTGGCGTGCCCATCGCTTCCATCAAGGAAGAAGAGAGCCAGAAACTACTGCGCATTGAAGAAGAGCTGCACCGGCGAGTGATTTCGCAGGACCGTGCCATCTCGGCGCTGGCCCGCGCTATTCGCCGCTCACGTGCCGGATTGAAGAGTCCCAACCGGCCCATCGGTTCGTTCCTCTTCCTCGGCCCCACCGGCGTCGGCAAGACCGAAGTCGCGCGCACCCTGGCGCAGTTCATGTTCGGCAGCGAGAAATCGCTTGTCCGCTTCGACATGTCGGAGTTCATGGAGAAGCATTCAGTCTCCAAGCTGATCGGCTCGCCTCCGGGATACGTTGGCTACGAAGAGGGCGGCCAGCTTACCGAGCGTGTCAAGCGCGCGCCCTACTCCGTCGTGCTGCTCGACGAAGTGGAGAAAGCCCACCCCGACCTGTTCAACATCCTGTTGCAGGTGTTCGAAGACGGTCAACTCACCGATGGTCTGGGCAACACGGTGGACTTCAAGAACGCCATCATTATCATGACCTCCAACATCGGCGCGCGCCACTTGCAAAAGCGCACCGGTCTGGGATTCCAGTCCGAGTTGGACGAGAATACCTCCACCAAGGTCGAGGACATGGTGCGCAACGAGGTGAAGCGCACCTTCAATCCCGAATTCCTTAACCGCCTCGATGAGGTCATCATCTTCAACGCGCTGACCGAGGTCGATCTGATCCAGATCGTGGAACTGATGGTGCAGCATCTGAACACCAATCTGGCGCAGCGCTCCATCACGGTCACGGTGACCGAGGAGGCGCGCAAGTGGATCCTCGACAAGACCGTCGTCGATCGCACCTATGGCGCACGTCCCTTGCGCCGTGCGTTGCAGAAGTACATCGAGGACCCGTTGTCTGAGGCGCTCATCCAAGGCACCTTCCAGCAGCGGCCGGCCTTCATCGAGGTCTACCTCGACAAGGACCAGCTCTTCTATCGCCCCGTCGGCGAAGAGAAGACCGAAGGCGTGCTGCTGTACAGCAGCTAACGGAATTCAAACAGCGCAGCGAGAAAGGGGAGCGGAAACGCTCCCCTTGTTACTTTCTCTCGATCAAACAATCGCGGAAAGCCATCGCGACTCTTTTCTCATCCAATTTGATGAGGTCCGACATGATTCGCAAACTACCCTCGGGACAATACCGGCTCTACTCCCGCAAGAAAGATCCCAAGACCGGCAAGCGGCGCAACCTGGGAACCTTCGCCACGCGCGACAAGGCCGAGGCCCACGAGCGCGCCGTACAGTATTTCAAACGGCATTGATTGGTGTCCCGCCTGAATCTACGCCACGAAGTATTTCGCCGCAGGATGGTGCACGACGATCGCCGAGGTGCTCTGCTCCGGGTCCAGCAGGAAACCTGTGGTCAGCTTCACTCCAATGTTCTCGTCCGGATGCAGCAGCGCGAACAGCTTGGTCTGGTCTTCCAGGTTCGGACATGCCGGATAGCCGAAGGAATACCGCGACCCGCGATATTTCTGATGGAATAGATCGCGGATGTGCGGCGAGTCCTCGCCGGCAATTCCGAGCTCTTGCCGAATGATCTTGTGCGACAGCTCGGCCAGCGCCTCGGCTGACTCCACACTCAGCCCGTGGAGATAAAGATACTTGGTGTACTCGCCGCCCTCAAACAGCTTCTGCGTCTCGTGCGAGGCTATATCGCCGATGGTCACGCACGACATGGCGAGCACGTCCATCTTCCCGCTGCTCTTCGAAAGAAAGAAGTCCGAGATGCACAATCCACGACCTTCCCGCTGCCGCGGAAAGCTAAAGCGCAGCGCCTCTGCCGGAATCGGGTCGCCTTGCTTCCAACCCTTGGGCAGGTCGTAGACGACCATGTCGTTACCGTCGCCCTGCGCTCCAAAATACCCGTACACAACCTTGGGCTCGAACCACCCCGCCGCGATCACCTCTTCTTCCAGGTCCTTCAGGATCGGCCGATACTTAATCTCCACCAGCCGTCCGTAATCTTCCTGCGACGCGGTCTTGAGCTGCCACTGGTTCTTGAACAGCGCGGTCTCGTTGATGTACTGGAAGATCTCGCGCAGATCGAAATCTTTCGGCTTCAGCACGCGCACGCCCCAAAACGGTGGCTGGGGGATGTTGGGAGCGGCGGGAATCTCGACGTTGGGCGCGGTCGCGCCTTCGACGCCTCCAAGGGTGTGTGCCGGGCGTACAAACTCCTTCACCACCTTGCCCTCGGCGATGCGCTTCTCGCGCGCGCCGTTCGGCGACGAAAGATCTTCCATCAGGTGCAATCCCGCAAAGGCATCGTCGGCGTAGAAGATGCCGCCGTTGTACTCGCGGCGCAGATCGTCTTCCACATACTTGCGCGTCAGCGCAGCCCCGCCGCATATCACCGGAAACTCCAGCTTCTGATGATGCAGGTCCTGCACCACGTACTTCATCTCCAGCGTCGACTTCACCAGCAGACCGCTGAGCCCGATGGCGTCGGCCTTTTCCGCGAGCGCCGCGTTGATGATCACGTCCGACGGCTGCTTGATGCCGAGGTTCACCACGCGGTAGCCGTTGTTGGTGAGGATGATGTCCACCAGGTTCTTGCCGATGTCGTGGACGTCGCCCTTCACCGTGGCCAGCACGATAGTTCCCTTCTGGCTGCCCTCTTTTTTCTCCATCTTCGGCTCGAGGTACGCGACCGCAGCCTTCATCACTCCGGCCGAGTCGAGCACCGACGGCAACTGCATCTTGCGCGCGCCGAACAGGTCGCCGACAGTCCTCATGCCGTCAAGCAGGATGTTGTTGATCAGGTCAAGCGGCGTGTAGTTGACCAGCGCTTCTTCCAGAATCTCGTGCAGCGACTTCTTGTTCGCGCCATCGCCAACCGATTTTTCGCCGTTGATGATCGCCCACTTCAGCTTGTCCTCCACCGAGAGCGTGTCGACGTGCGCTGTCGTCTGCTCTTCTTTGCCCTTGGTTCCGGCGAAGTGATTCATGTAGACCTGGAGGGGATCGCCATTGGACTGATCGTAGAAAATCAGCTTGCGCGCCAGATCAACTTCCGCCTCAGGAATCTTGTACAGCGGATAAATCTTGCTGTAGTTGACGATGGCCATGTCGAGGCCGTGATCGACCGCCTCGTGCATGAAGACGCTGTTCAAGACGCGCCGAGAATAGACATTCAGCCCGAACGAAATGTTGCTGACGCCGAGGATCGTCTTCACCTCGGGCAGCTCGGTCTTGATCGCCTTCACCGCTTTCAGCGTCTCGATGCCGGCGGTGCGGTAGTCTTCCTGGCCGGTGGAGATCGGCAGCGTTAGCGCGTCAAAGATCAGATCGCAGGGGCGAATGCCGTACTTGTTTACCGCCAGATCGAAGATGCGCTTGGCGATAGCCAGCTTCTTCTGCCAGGTCAACGCCATGCCGTCTTCGTCGATGGTGAGGGCGATCACTGCCGCGCCGTAGCGCTTCGCCATCGGCAGAACTTTCGCCGTGCGCTTCTCTCCGTCCTCCAGATTGATGGAATTGATGATCGCTTTGCCGGGAATCCGCTTCAGCGCCTCTTCGATCACGTCGGCTTCGGTCGAGTCGATGGTAATCGGCGCGGGCACACGCGTGGCAATCTTTTCGAGGATGTTGCTGATGTAGGCCTTCTCGTCCTCGCCCACGATGGCGCAGCACAGGTCGAGCATGTGCGAGCCCTCGTTCACCAGCTTCTTGGCCAGCGTGAGGATGCCGTCATAATCCTGCGCGCGGACCATGTTCTTGAAATGCTCGACGCGCGTGGTGGTGTTCATCTCCTCAGCCACGATCAGCGGCTTGGGATCGAGGTCGAGTGGCACCATGGAATACGCGCTGGCCGCGGCGGCCGTGACTTTCACATCGCGCTTGGCGGGCTCAAGATTGGCGCAGGTCGCGGCGACCGCCTTGATATGGTCGTAAGTGGTGCCGCAGCATCCCCCCACAATGCGTACGCCGTATTCGGCGATGAACTGCTTGTGATAGTCAGCAAGCTCCTGCGGCTGCAAAGCGTACACGGCACGCCCGCCAACGTTCTGCGGCAGTCCAGCATTGGGCAGAACCGACACCGGCCGCGGCGAATTCGCGCCCAGATAGCGAACGCCGTCATTCATCTCCTTCGGACCGGTGGCGCAGTTCATGCCGATGACGGCAACATCGAACATCTCCAGCGTCGTGAGCGCGGCGCCGATCTCGGTACCCAGCAGCATCGTGCCGGTCGCTTCCAGCGTGACCTGCACCTGTACCGGAACGTTCTTGCCGGTCTTCTTCAAAGCGTCGAAGATGCCGACCAGTCCTGCCTTGGCCTGTAGGATGTCCTGACAAGTTTCGAGCAGCAGCACATCGACACCACCCTCGATCAATCCGATGGCCTGCTCGGTATAAGCGGCCGCCATGTCATCGAAGCCGATGTGGCCGAGCGAGGGCAGCTTGGTTGTCGGCCCCATCGATCCCGCGACGAAGCGCTTGCGTCCGTTCGAGGAAAAGCTCGCGGCCACTTCGCGCGCCAGCTTCGCCGCCGCGAGATTCACTTCGTGGACGCGGTCCTGCATCTCGTACTCGGCCATCACGATCCGCGTGGAGCTGAAGGTGTTGGTCTCGACTACGTCGGCTCCGACGTTGAAGTACGCGGCATGGATCTCTTTGACGACGTCAGGACGGCTAAGCACGAGGACATCGTTGTAGCCATCCTTGCCCCAGAATTCGTCGACGGGAAGGTTGTAGCCTTGGACACAGGTACCCATCGCCCCGTCATAGATGACGACGCGTTCCTGCACGGCTTTTAAGTAGTCGCTCATTGATGTGTTAAGCGCGACGCCGGTCCATCACCGCGAGACGTATATTTGATTTGTCATCACGAGTGAGCGAAGCGAGTCGAGGGACCTCTATTAACCCCTCAGCGCCGCTTCAAGAAATCCCTCCCCCGATCACCATCACGGGCAATCCCATGGTCGAACATCGCTGGCAAAGTAAAGAGAGGAAAAAAGCTCGCAGCTTAGTAATCAAGTATCGCAGTTCCCGCAGCTTTCGGAAAGTTGCCGCCAGCTAACTGCAATCCTTGCTGGCGATTGGAGAGTTACGGCATTGAATAGCTCGCTACGTATAGGCGGTGACCGCGCTGCGAGCTTCTTCCGTTTTGTCTTGCAAAAGCGCGGGCGAGCACTACAATGCCGTTGTTTAAGAAATGGAAAAGAAAACTGCTGAGTACGAAAGGAGCTTATGCACAAAGCCTCTGGTCTGCAGTACCGTGTTCCAGGTGCGAGAATTGCGATCGCACTCCTGATAGCGGGCCTGGTTGCTCTTTCCCTTTCTTTCACGTGCGCCGGCCAAACCGCCGGCCAAGTCAAGTTTGTGAACTCCTGCAACTACCCCCTGACCTTTAATTCCACCGGCCCGCAAATCGGCACGCTAGCTCCCGGCGGAAACAAATCGATTCCCATTTCCTCGTTCAATCAAGGCGGCCAGAATCGCTTCATCCCCTACCCTAACCTGCCGGACAACCAGTGTCCCGACTGTGACAAGTGGACCGATCTTGGCGGACCTCCGGGCACGACGCAACGCGAAGGCTGGATGTGGGAAGGCAATGACGCGAAATACGCCGCCTATTGCAATCCCAGCCTAAGCGGACGTGGCATCTGCGCGCTCCAGCACAATTGCTGCGGGACCGGTATGGTGCAGGACGGCACCTTTGGCACTCACTTTGAGTTCACGCCGAAGGGAACCCCGACGAACGATTTCGTCAACCTGAGCACCAACTATGGATCGGGTCCGCACTCGCCGCCGAATCTCTGTCCAACCGGAGGACCCGACGACTGCGTGGACAAAGCGGCCGTCATCTTTTACAACGTGCCCATTGAATGGACCACCAATGAAAACTGTTCCTTCACGAAGAAAGGCACGCAGGTGAAGAGCGGAAAGTGCCTCGCGGCAAGCTGCCCGGACGCCTATCAGCATCCGACTGACGACAAGCAGGTTGCCTGCCCGGTCAGTTCGGCTCGTGGCTATGTGGTGACTTACTGCCCCGCTGGATCGAGCATGCCCAATCCGAAGTAGTTGGTTGCGGCGGTCGGTGCTGCGCTTGTTCCCATCCTGTCCGCAAAAGCAGCGGGCAAGAACCGGATACCTGGCGCTCGTCCTCACGCCGGCGCCCGAGGGGAGTCCTACCCGTTGGCGCGTAGAATAAACACGCAAGGTCGGAGCCGCTTAGGTGCGACACAACAAGGATAAAAATTGGTATAGTTCTGCTGTTACTTGGCGTGTTGGCCATCTTTCTGCACGCAGAACCAGAGGTTTGGAAGACGTTGTTCTTCCTCGGTTTTACTGCTCTTATGTTGGCTTGGTTTCTGCCTAGATCAATCTAGCTCCATAATTTTTCAAACTGAGACACTACCTACCCGTTTCATGTCATTGACCCCGCCTCTCTGAAAATGTTATAAAAACTCGCCTTTGTGTTTGGCTTGGAGTGTGCTCCAGGTTGCACACAAAACGGTGCAAGAGTGCTCCCGACGCGGCCAAGCCTCAACACTTCTGTCTTGAAGTGGAAGCGCGTTTCCGGGATTCCAGCAGGTCCATGCATGGTCTCGTTGGCGGTCTGCGCTGCCGAGCTGTGCGCGCCCCGCCGGCTGGGTGGTCAACGATCTTAGGAAACGCTGTTCGCGAATCGTCGCGGCAGGGTGAACCGTAACGTCATTATCATGGGCGCTGTCCGCCTGCAAGCGGCTGGCTCATCGGAGGAATTATATGCATACCTGGCTCGCTGCATTGCGGCGGCTGTCGTCGGTAGCCCGCAACAATTCGGCCAAATTCGTTATCCCCGCGTTCACCATTCTGATGTTGCACGCTTCCACTGCTTTTGCCCAGCCGAACGAGCCCGCTGGCGAGGCCAACCTCCAACTCCCCGATCTCTCCTCGGTCAGTTTTCTGGGCATGACGGGCCACAACCTGCTGCTGATCGGACTGCTCTTCTGTGCCTTCGGCCTCCTGTTCGGGCTGGCGATTTACATGCAGCTGAAAAACCTGCCCGTCCACCGCTCCATGCGCGAGATCTCCGAGCTCATCTATGAGACCTGTAAGACCTATCTGGTGACGCAAGGCAAGTTCCTAGCGATCCTGTGGGCCTTCATTGCCGTCGTTATTCTGTTGTACTTCGGGGTGCTGCTGCACTTTGAAGCCGCGCGCGTCATCATCATTCTGGCGTTCAGCGTGGTGGGCATTCTGGGCAGCTACGGCGTGGCGTGGTTCGGCATTCGCGTCAACACCTTCGCCAACTCGCGCACCGCGTTTGCCGGCCTGGGCGGCAAGCCCTATCCGCTGTACAGCATTCCGTTGCGCGCCGGCATGAGCATCGGCATGATGCTGATTTCCGTCGAGCTGCTCATCATGCTTTGCATTCTGTTGTTCGTTCCCGCTGACTACGCCGGGCAGTGCTTCATCGGCTTCGCCATCGGCGAGTCGCTGGGCGCAGCCGCGCTGCGTATCGCCGGCGGCATCTTCACCAAGATTGCCGACATCGGCTCCGACCTGATGAAGATCGTCTTCAAGATCAAGGAAGACGACGCCCGCAACCCTGGCGTAATTGCCGACTGCACCGGCGACAACGCCGGCGACTCGGTTGGCCCCAGCGCCGACGGATTCGAAACTTACGGTGTCACCGGCGTGGCGCTGATCACCTTCATCCTGCTGGGCGTTCACAACCACACAGTGCAGGTGCAACTGCTGGTGTGGATCTTCGTCATGCGCATCATGATGCTGGTCTCCAGCACGGTTGCGTACTTCCTGAACGAAGCGGTGGCCAAGGCGCGCTTCGGCAATGTCACCGAGATGAACTACGAAAGCCCGCTCACTTCGCTGGTGTGGCTCACCTCTATCATCTCCATCGTGCTGACCTATGTCGTCTCCGCTCTCATCATCCCCGTGCTCGGCGGTGACAGCACGCAATGGTGGAAGCTGGCCACCATCATCTCCTGCGGGACCCTGGCGGGAGCCATCATCCCTGAGCTGGTGAAGGTCTTCACCTCCACCAATTCGGCACACGTGAAAGAGGTGGTGACCTCCGCGGAAGAAGGCGGCGCATCGCTCGACATCCTGTCAGGACTGGTTGCCGGCAATTTCTCCTGCTACTACCTGGGCTTCACCATGGTCCTGCTGATGAGTATCGGCTACTACGTCAGCACCTATGGGCTCGGCGCAATGATGCTGGCGCCCGCTGTCTTCGCCTTCGGCCTGGTGGCATTCGGATTTCTGGGCATGGGCCCGGTGACCATCGCTGTCGACTCCTATGGCCCGGTCACCGACAATGCGCAATCGGTGTATGAGCTGTCGCTGATTGAGCAGATACCGAACATCGAAAGCGAGTTGAAGCGCGATTACAACATCGACGTCAACTTCGAGCGCGCCAAGCACATGTTGGAAGAAAACGATGGCGCGGGCAACACCTTCAAAGCTACCGCCAAGCCGGTGCTGATCGGCACTGCCGTGGTCGGCGCCACCACCATGATCTTCTCCATCATCATGGCGCTCACTCATGGGCTGACCATCGACAAGGAGAAGCTGTCGCTGCTGCACGCTCCCTTTGTGCTGGGCCTCATCAGCGGCGGCGCCATCATCTATTGGTTTACCGGCGCTTCCATGCAGGCCGTCACTACCGGCGCTTACCGCGCGGTGGAATTCATCAAGGCCAACATCAAGTTGGAAGGCGTGGAGAAAGCTTCTGTCGAGGACAGCAAGAAGGTCGTGGAAATCTGCACGAAGTACGCCCAGAAGGGCATGTTCAACATCTTCCTCGCGGTCTTCTTCGTGACCCTGTCATTCGCTTTCGTGGAGCCGTTCTTCTTCATCGGCTACCTGATCGCAATCGCCATCTCCGGCCTATATCAGGCGATGTTCATGGCTAACGCGGGCGGTGCTTGGGATAATGCCAAGAAGATCGTCGAAGTCGAGCTGAAGCAGAAGGGAACTGCTCTGCACGATGCGACGGTTGTGGGCGACACAGTTGGCGATCCCTTCAAGGACACGTCTTCAGTCGCCATGAACCCAATCATCAAGTTCACAACGTTGTTTGGATTGTTGGCCGTGGAACTGGCTGTGAGTTTGACCGCGAGCAAGGGTGAGACCTTCAGCCACGTGCTGGCACTGCTGTTCTTCGCAATTTCGTTTGTATTCGTGTACCGGTCGTTTTACGGCATGCGGATCGTGAAAGCGAAAGCCTGATTCAGTGGTGTTGCTGGACAGAAAACGCCATCCCATTGGGGATGGCGTCTTTTATTCCCTTGCTGATCTTCAGGTCCTACCTTCGGCCGCGCTTTGGCTTTGGCTTCGGCTTATGTTTGTGCTTTGGAGGCGGAGTGGGAGTCGGTGTTGGCGTCGGGGTGGGAGTCGGCGTCGGCGTTGGGATCGGAGTAGGCGTTGGAGTTGGAGTTGGAGTGCCTCCCGACAAGGTTTGCAACAGCGCTGCTCCATCGGGACTGCCCCACCCGCTACATGGGTCCCATCCCGGACCGGCGCTGTAATCGCCATTGTTGCCCGAAGTGATGTCGTGGAAAGATCCGTTTTCTCCAACGTTCTGGTACAGAGTCGGGTTTAGATATCCCACCGATTTGCCCAGCGACTGGTTGAAGAGCGCGATCAGTCCAGCCCACAGCGGCGCAACCGCGCTGGTCCCCCCCACGGCGAAACTGGAGCCATCCACTTGCACGTTGTAGCCGGTATTAGGATCCGCATCGCCTGCGACGTCTGGGACTCCGCGGCCCACGAAGTTGCCGGGATTGTCGGACGGTGGCACACCAGCATTCGACTGGAACGACGGAAGCGGGAAGGTGGCGCTGATCCCGCCGCCGGTGGCGCCCTCACCGCTCGAAAGATCGTTCCACACCACTTCGCTCGAAATCGAACTGCCGCTAAGCTCCAGCGTTGTTCCGCCGCACGCCAGCGCGAACGTACTCGACGCGGGAAAGTCCACATGATCGAGCCCGTCGGTCACTCCGTCGGTCGAGCCGTTGTCTCCACAGGCGACGCACACTGTTACGCCCACAGCCGCGGCCGCCTGTAGCGCGCTATTGAACGATTGCAGCGATTGCGCCGTCCAGGTTGACTCAGGCCCCCCCCAACTGATCGAGAGCACCGAAGGCTTATTCACTGTGTCTGTAACCGCCTGATTGATGGCGTCAAGAAATCCCGCATCGGTGTTGGGCGCGAAGTAAACCGCAATGTTGGCGCCCGGTGCGATCGCCCCTGACACTTCAATATCCAGGCCAACCTCCGTGTCGGGGCCGTTGGTATCGCCGGTGGGCTGGTTTTGCGCGCCATCTACAGAAACGGCCACTACCGTTGGCGCAGGTGAGATGTTGAGACCGCTGAAGTAGGTGTCCAGATCGGACTGGTGAAAGCCGCCTCCCAGTTCGATGATTCCAATCGTCTCGCCCGTTCCGTTCAGGTTTTTCGGGTAACTGTATGCCTCGGCGACTTGCAGGGCTGTGTAGGAAACCTCGGCCGCCGCCGGCTTAGCCTTACCCGATGGCTTGCTCGCGATGCGAAAATGAGTTTCAGCCTGCGGCCGGTTGTCGAGCCCGTGGACGCTGCGGATGATGGAACTCAGCTCTTGCGGCACCTTTACAGTACCTGAGCGTCCGCGATAAGAGCCGCCCTTATAGTTGTAGCTCGCCAGCTGCACTTGAAAGGCCTGGGAGAATGCCGCGCACGTGCCGCTGAGACTCACCGTCCTGGCGGCCATGTTGACGTTGGATTGCGCTAATCCGAATTGAGCCGCGAAGGCTAGCACCTTGCGGACATCAGCCGGATCGGCGCCGTAACGGGTCTCATATTCCTCACGCGACAGCCGGTGGCCGCGGGCGACCAGATCGGCGAGCGGCGTTTCTTTCGCACCCGTTGATCGCTGCCGCAGCACCAGCGTCACCTGCATCACCTCGTTGGGATCTGAATGTCCCGTGCGTATTGCGCCTTGCATCGGCTTGCGCTCACTGCCTGCAACTTCTACGTATTTCTTGAAAGCCATATCTGCTCCTCGGGTCCGGCTGGACGTTGGTATTTTCTGCTATGAGTTAACACACGGCATTCGAAATCCACTCTTTGCTTTTGGACGCACGTCGCAGCAGCGTTCGCCGCCTCATAAGCAAACCGCAGCCACTAGATCGCACGGTGGAAACTTACAACGAAGATCGACAACTGGCAACTGGATAGTGGCCGCTGACGACCGGCCGTTGTTTTACGGCCCTTTCATCTTGTCTTTCACGCTTTTGGCCAGCTTCTCGATCTGGTCGGCCTTCTTGATCACTTCCAGGGACAAAGTGTCCGCAGTGGTCTTGTCCACCGATTGCTTCAGCTCGGTAGCCAGCTCCAGCAGCTTCTCAGTGTCCTTTTTGATTTCCTCCTGCCGCTGAAGATTGACTTTTTTTGCCATCTCCTTCCTTTGCTGAGCCTCCCACGCCGTCTCATCGGGTGGTGGTGGCGGTTGGACGTTGGGAGGCGGTGGCGCGGACCGTAGCTGGGCGGCAGAACCAATCCCGAAGCAAAGAAAGAGTGTCGCCATGATGGCGAGGCTGATCCATCGCAGGAGAACGTGCGCTGTGTAGCTCATAATCACTGTGATTATATTCCGCAGTGGCGCGGTCCCAGCGCCACGCGGGTCGCCGGAGTGGTCCGGAACTTATCTTATAAATATTCTCAGTGGGGTCAGGGCGCGACCGTTACAGGCTGCGGAACAAGCCCGCTGTACGCTGTTTCGATGGGGTGCGACTTCGCGGTTTTCTTATCGCCCGCTGCTGTCAAGCAGACCTTGCTCGCCGAGCACCCAGACGCTGCGCCGGCCCTTTGACCAAAGCCGGGTGAGGAGAGCCTGCCCGGAGCGAATCCCCCGGGCTTCTGTTGCATCTCTATAGGCCCGTGGCTAACATGGACATGGAGGCGGAAATGGATTGGAGCAGCTGTGATCTGGTGGAGCGTGTTCCCGGTAAAGTCTCGGGTCAGCCCGTGGTGAAGGACACGCGCATTCTCGCCGATCAGATCGTCGAAGAGGACGCACTCGGCAGCTCTCTCGAGGAGATTGCGGAAAACTACCCTTCGCTGCCGATTGAAAAAATCAGGAAGCTGCTCGCCTTCGCCCACCAACGCCAGCCTCAGCCGCAGTGAGAGTCCTTCTCGACGAAAACCTGCCGCATAAGCTTCGTGGGTTCTTGGTGAACCATGACACGGCGACGGTTGCCTATCTCGGATGGGGCGGCCTGAAAAATGGGGATCTGCTGAAGGCGGCTGAAGAGTTGGGATTCGATGTGTTCGTGACCGGCGACCGGGCGGTGGAGCACCAGCAGACGTCATGGGCCGCGAAATTGCGATTGTCTCGCTGTCCGCGCATAACTGGCCGATCATCAAGCATCATGTCGCGAAGATTGCCGCTGCGATAGACGGCGCGCAAGCAGGCTTGTTTACGCGCGTGAAATGAGGCGCCTTTGCGAGGCAGAGAAACCCTCCGGGACCGTCATTGGGTTGAGGCCTATCCATATCTCTCTTCGCACTTGTGTCCCCCAATGTCGTAACATGGCTGATTCCCCCGGAATCCCCACGATGCGGAGATCCTTACGGTATTACCTGCCATTGCTTCTGGTGATTGTCTTCTTCAGTCTGATTCGCTGGCATGTCCGCTACATTCCTCTCGAGCGGGATGAAGGCGAATATGCGTATGCCGGACAGCTCATGCTGCACGGCATACCGCCGTACACTCTCATGTACAGCATGAAACTTCCCGGCACCTTCGCGGCGTATGCTGCCATCCTGCTGGTCTTCGGGCAAACTGCTCGAGGCGTCCATCTCGGGCTGTTAGTAGTAAACGCCATAACCACCTTCCTCATCTTCCTGCTGGGCAAGCGGCTCTTTGGTCCTCTGGCAGGACTTGTGGCCGGCTCCAGCTACGCCCTGCTTTCCACCAGTCCGTCAGTCATTGGCCTGGCGGGACACGCAACCCACTTTGTAGTATTGGCCGCCGTAAGCGGCGTCCTGCTCTTGTTGAACGCGACCGAGGGCCGGCGAACCTGGCTCTATTTTGGGAGCGGCCTGTTTCTCGGCTTGGCGTTTCTGATGAAGCAACCGGGAATTATGTTCGCAGTTTTCGGCGGCCTGTATCTGCTCAAAGCTGAGCGGCAAACATGGCTGCACCACCGGCGGGAATTCTGGAGGAAAGCGGGCTTATATGCCTGCGGGGTTGTGTTGCCGTTCGCCATCACTTGCCTGCTGTTGGCCCTCACGGGCGCGTTCGGCAATTTCTGGTTTTGGACCTTCCTCTATGCCCGGCAATACGCCACCACCATCGGAATTCGCGAAGGCTTGGATACCCTGCGGCTGATTCTTCCAAAGGTGGTTCTGCCCGCACTCGTGATCTGGCTGTTAGCTGGCGTTGGCTTCAGCGCAATGGCGTGGAACCGTGCAGCCCGCAGTCAGAGCTTTTTTCTGGTAACGTTCTTTCTTTGCTCGGCTGCCGCTGTCTGTCCCGGACTGTACTTCCGGCAGCACTATTTCATCCTGCTATTGCCTGCCATCGCTCTGTTGGCGGGTGTGGCGGTGGCCTGCGCGACCGCCAGTCTGAAACAACATCTACGCTCAAGAATCTGGGCAGTCTTACCGCTGGTTGTCTTCATCGCCGCATTTGCCGGCTCGCTCTACCGGCAACGCAATTATCTGTTCAAAACGAGTCCCTTTATTGCCTCACGCATAATCTATGGCGCAAATCCGTTTCCGGAAGCGGACGAAGTCGCCTACTACATCAAGAATCACAGCCCGAAAGACGCTCGCGTGGCTGTACTGGGCTCGGAACCGGAAATCTATTTCTACGCCGACCGTCGTTCGGCTACCGGATACATCTACACCTATGGGCTCATGGAAGAGCAGCCGTATGCGGGCGAAATGCAGAAACAGATGATCCGGGAGATCGAGGCCGCCCAGCCGGAGTATGTCGTATTCGTGAACTCTTCCGCGTCCTTCGGCAGACTGCCGGGTTCCGACAAGCACATCTTTGACTGGATCGATAGCTATTTGCCGGCTCACTATGACTTGGTAGGGATTGTCGATATTCTCGGCTACAACAACTACGTCTGGGGAGACGCCGCCAGAACCTATCATCCCCAGTCCAACCAGGTCGTCAAGGTTTTCAGGAAGAAGCCGGCTGTTTGAATAAGTCCTGACTGGCGCCGGCCTCACCCATTCCCTAATTGATCCCGACGTTATACCTGGGCGACGCAATTCCGTTCACTACGACTTCCAGGTAGCTCTGGCCGATCTCCATATTGGACGGGATATCGAGATGGGTATACGTCGGTCCCGAATATCCGACTGCCATGGTGCTGTGGTCGTGGGTGCGGCAGTAGAACACGTGTCCTGTGGCCACGTTGGTAATGCGCACGATGGGATAGTTGGTGGCTTCCTGGGCGTCGTCTCCATAAGAGTTGGACTGCGAGGCCCCATTGAACTTGAAGCCAAACAGGACCGACGAACTGCCGCGACGGAGCACCGCCGTGCCTAGCATGGCCGACGGCGCCAGACCGGGATACGGATTTCCCGCGGGCGTGTAGATCTCGACGTCGTTGCTGCCATCGGTGTACAACACCTGTCCGGTGGGCAGCACCAGCATACGTCCGTACCACGACGAGTTGTTGGGAGAATTCGGCGTGCGCGGCACGGAGATCAGCTCGGTGCCATTCCACTCGAAGAAATAGGTGTTGAGCTGAAAGATGCCGGGGCTTGCGCTGACCAGCACGTTGCCGTCGGGCAGCAACGCCGCAGGACCGTCGGCAATATCAAGGCCGTTAGGGAAATCAGGGCCCGGAGTCCAGGTCCGGGTGCTTAGACTGTAGATGGAAGTATGGCCTGCGCCGTCGCCATTGGCTCCAGTGGCAAAGACGGTGCTGTCGGGCCGCAACATCGCAGGTCCCACTTCGTAGGAGCCGTGCGAGTCCCATAGCTGGACAATGGTGCTGCCGGCGCTTGACCATGAACCGCTGGAAGGACTGTAAAGCTCGGAGTTGGTCCCCGTGGGGTCGTTCACGTCGGTGTAGGCATCAACCGTGAGCACGTCGCCGTTGGGCAGCAGCGTCCAGCCTTCCTCATTGTTGGAGTCGAACTTGCCGGAACCGGTCGCAGTCCACGTCAGGGTCGATTCATCCAATAGGGCCTGCTGCCGGTCGCAACAGTTGGCCAGCATGAATGTTTTGTTGAACAGGACAACGCCCGAAGCATCGCCGATCGTGCCCCAGCCGCTGGGCGGGTTCACGCTCGTCCAAGTGTTGGCAATGGGATCGTAGATCGCGCCCAGCGTGGTCCACACGTACTGGCTGAAATTCTGTTCGCCACCTTCAACGATGACCTTGCCGTCGGCCAGCACCGCCGAGGCAAAAAACAACGGACCGTAGTCCGACGAGAGCGAAGCCAACGGCGACCAGGTTCCGTTGACATAGCTGCCATTGATGTCGGGCGTGAGCCTGTACCAATCGGAGTATCCGTCGTTCGGATCTTCGTGGTGCATCATGACCGTGCCATCGGTGAGCAACAGTGCGGTTCCGGCCGTGAAGGCCGGCTGATTGGTTAACGGCTGCCACGATTGCGCACTGGCCATGCCTGCGGCGGCCAACAGCGCGACGGTAGCGAAGGCGAACATTCGCAAAAGCTTCATCTCGCTCCTCGGTGATTTCGGGCGGAGGTCGGTTCTCTCGAAATCGCGTGCTTCGCCAGAAGGCGGCGCCTGCTTCCGAACCAAAGTCCAGACATTATAGACCACCTTCGGCGCTCGAACTCTATACGCTCAGTGTGGCTGCCGGATTTACGTGTCCACAAAAACCGGATTTACGTGTCCACAAGGCCGAAAAAGGCCCGAACTTCCGCCCGAATCGACACGCCCAGAGCACGTCCCATGCCAAACCCTAGTAGCTGCCATCCGCCCATGGCCCTGGAACGTCGCTCCAGCTCGGTATCATTGAGGTGTCAAAGAACACGTTCGGGTTGTAGGTCCGCAGCGTCAAAGCGATCGTGCCGGCGTTCTGGTCTGCGCTGTTAGCGATCTCGCCGCTACCCTGTGGCGAGTCGCCGTCGCTGCCTTGGCCACCGCTGTAAAGTTGGCTTGCCTCAGCCTGAAACGGCGTGATCACCTTCTCCATTACCTCGTAGTCGCCAGCCCACTCGGGACTCACGCTTGCATCGATGGTGATCACCTGCCCTGGCATCACCTGCATCAGAACGTTCCACTCCTCGTCCACTGCCTCGGACCACACCGTCAGAATAAGAGCCTGCGGCGGAGTCCACTGTGTAAGCCACTCGAACAGCGCAATTAGAAATGGCGCAGTCGGATCGAGCCCGCACGAGCGGTAGAGCTCGTACATCGCGAGCCGGTTACACTGATCGAACGTCATGCTGCCCAGCGTCAGGCTAAGCGGCAACCGTTTATAGCGAAGCGGCGCGGCAACGATGTTGGGCTCTAAAATGACGTGGTTGATGGCCTTACTAGTAGCCATCCCCGCAGCCGTACCGCCAGGCCCGAGAATGACATGGTTTATACCCTTCGAAGTGTTCGCGCCCGTCCCAGTCGCCATTGGTTAAGCCGCCGATTGGAGCTCGATCTGCAGAGCGTTGATTTCGCTCCATTGCCATGGGTTCCCTGTCACAGGATTGATCTGAGAGAATCGCTGATAGCAGTCCCAGTCCGTGCTCAGCGACTGCCCCGCGTCCACGTTCACTGTGCCGTTTGTCTTCCACCCAAGTTTCTCAGTGGTTACCGGCGAGCCATCTGTCATGGACGACCGTGCCCCCAGCTGGCAGCCCAGGACGTTCCATACTCCGGTAAGGCCGTTTACTTTCGCCTGTTCATCCTGGCCTGCCGTCGCGGTGTATACAGAGTTGTCGTCATCCAAAGCGACGGGATTCCAGTCGGTGTAGTCGCCGCTCCACTCGTCCGTGTCGCCCTCTTCGTTCCCGGCTTGCGTCCCGAGCCTCAGCGCACGGCTGTCCGATGTGCCGGCTCCCACGATGACCTCGGAGAAGTAGTAGTAGGTGGCGCCGCTGGTCACGCCGAAGACACAGATGTCAAAGCTCGCCATGTCGCCCACGGTCACATTTCCCGTGAAGGTGATCACCAGAACGCCGTCCACCCACACATTCACGGTTGCGTCCGTGCCATAGTTGAGGACTTGAAGGTCAATCTTCTGGAGTTGGCCCAAGAAGAGCGCCGTGCCCGCCTCGGCAGCCAGTTCTGTAAGCGTAGTGCCGTCGAAGGTGTAGAGGGCGCTCTTGAGCGTCCCATCCTTCGCTCCCACGATCAGGCTGTTCAGCGTGGCAGACTCCCCCACGCCTCCCATCGGCACAGTGACGCCGTAGAGGCCACCCCCGATATAGCCGCGCCAGCTCATCATTGCGCTGGTGAGATTGCCGGTATACCACACTTCGCCCTTGGTGGGGTTTCCGCCTCCGCTGGGTGCCTGCAGCGAGCATCGCTGGCCTAAATCGGTGAGAAACCTGCCGCTTGTTGTGTCAACATAGGGAAGGCCACCCTTCTGAAAGAACAAGTCCTCGCCGCCTGCCCACGCAAATTCGAATGCCATCCGCTTCCTCCTTTTTATGTCCCTACGGGCCTATCCGTCCGCGCGCCACAGCGTGGGCCTCGTGAATTAGCTCAGGCGTGCGCTTGTTGAACCTGGACTGTGGATAGCCAAAGACGCCGCCAGTCCCGCTTGCGTCGGCCGCCAGGTCAGGCACGGCCGGCTGGCAAGTGAAGGTGTAGTCGTCGATGATGGCGTAAATCATCCACTGCCGGTTGAGCAGCGGGTTGGAGTTTCCCCCCACCTGAATGATGTCCCAGTTCGCACACGGGTTCTCCGTGGGCGTCACGAAGGTTGCCAGGCCATCCGGATGCGGCGGCGAGTCATACACATAAGCGATGCTGGTGATCTCTTCCACGGCCGGCAGGTTCGTATCCAGAAAGTTCACCGTGATGTCGTTGCCGTTCTGGTGTACCTCTTTGTCGTCAACCGCCAGCGTGTAGGGCAGTTGATGCTGATCGGTCAGAACAAACACCGAAGCCCGCGGCTTGTCCATGTTCAGGAAGAGCTTGCCGGCATACTCCTGCTGGTAGCCTCGCGAGCTCTGCAGAATCATCTCCGTGATGGCCTGTAGCGTGGTCTGCTCCGCAAACGCATAGTTGCCCAGAAATCGCGGCTTGCCATTGGCCAGCGTGTACGCACAGTCCTGCGAAAACTCATAGACGCTGCCCCAGTCGAACTTGTCGATCACATCGGAAGGCAGCGGGAAGCCCTCGCGTATGCAAAAGAGGAGATTGCGGCGAAACTGCCGCGCCATCGTTGGCGGATACTCGACTGGGAGGAGTTGGCCTTCCCGGAGCTATGAGGCGAGAGAGATGCTAATTGCTTAATTACCATGCCTGAGTCACCACAATTCGTGCTGCCCTTCGCGGAGAAGGAGTACGTCGACATGACGCGTGCCGCCAATATTCTCGGCGCCAGCTGGCAGACGGTGATGCGTCTGGCACAATCGGGAACGATCGACATGATCGAGTATCGCTACCGTGGCTGGAAGAAGGTGCGCTACCAGTCGATCGTCGATTTCTGCGACAGCCTGCGCCGTCACTACGCCATCCCTGACCGGCGTCCGGTCCTCTCGGCTCCCTACCTGCGCCATCGCGACTGCGACCTGCTGCCCTTCCCGCTGCGCGACACCATGGGGTTCGAGGAGGCGAAGCAGGCGCTGGGAGTCACCAGCGACCGCGTGTTGCCGCTGCTGATAGAGGAAGGCCGCTTCGAGGCTTACCGTTTGGTCATCGGCGCGCCTTGGCGGATTTCGCGGCCCTCTTTCCTCGAATACCTGGAGACTATGCACCGTGGCCCCATTCCTCGCGCCGGACGCCAGGGGCCTCACCGGCACAAACTCTCCGCCGATTGCAGTTTGTAGCAGGCTGCACCGCTCGGCCTCCCTTTCTTACGATAATTCCTTGATGAACCGGTTCCGCTGGTGGCGTGTTCGGATGTTGTCAGTGGCCAGTGGCCAGTGGCCAGCAAAGAGCATCCTTCTGGGGATGCTGCTGCTGGCGGCGATGCCGGCGCTGATGGAAGCGCAGCTGGTCACGGTGACCGCCTCCAATATCAACGATGGCGGCCAGCTCCTCCCGGCTGGAACCATTTGCTTGGCTGCCGTGGGCGCGCCGGCCACGGGCTATCACATCGGATCGATCGGACAAGCTGGCGAGTGCATCTCTCGCGACGTGGCCAGCGGCGTCATTATGACCACGCTGAACGGAGTGGTGGGGAACGGCCTACAACGCGTCGAGCCCGATCCCGGCTAACTATGTCGCCAACCTCCCTGAGTCGCAGATCACGAACCTGACGAGCGACCTGGCTGCGAAGCTGGGCGCCGGGCTGAACTCGGCAAACATCTTTGTGGGTGCCGCAGCAAAATTTCGGATGTCGGGTTTAAATTATGGTTTTTCAACAGGTTTTCCACAGGATGGCGATATTTCGATATCTATGGAAATTTTATGCAAAAATCAACAACTTACGGGCTGTCCGTTTTAAGAATAATCAACAACTTAGCTTTTCGAACGGCTGCTCGGTGACATTTAATTCCGCGTTTTAGTTATCGGACATTACCCTCTCCGCCACGTTCTAAATACGGTATAAGCGGCTTTCCCTCCAACCAGTTGCGGCGCGTCCGTCGCGACCAACCGCCCCCTGCCGCCGCATGCCGCCACTGACACGTAAATCCGCTCCCCACACTCAGGAAGCATGGCTTCGCCCGCCAGCATCTATAATCCTTCCCATCGCGAACGATACGAGCATCGGTCGATGCCGTCGTTCCGCATGCACTGCTCGCTGTTTTGAGAATGCAATTATCATAGACAAGCGGCGATCATGCGCAGCGTCCAGGAATAATCGATGAGCCCTGATCTCAAAACGCAGGCCGGATTGTCACCCCTTGCGGGCAAGCCGGCGCCAAAAGACATGCTGGTGGACCTCGTCCGACTGGAGCGCGACTACTACCAGAATCGCCCGGACATCACCGATCCCAATCAGTTGGTGATCTTTGGGACCAGCGGACACCGTGGCTCATCGCTGGATGGCACCTTCACAGAAGCGCACATCCTGGCAATCACCCAGGCCATCTGCGATTATCGCCGCCGCCAGCGCACTGACGGGCCGCTCTACATGGGCAAGGACACACACGCGCTGTCGGCTCCTGCGCAGCGCACGGCGCTGGAGGTACTGGCGGCCAACAATGTCGAGACCATCATCCAGCGGGACGACGGCTTCACTCCCACGCCTGTCATTTCACACGCGATTCTGGCTTACAACCGCGGCCGCAAGGACCATCTTGCCGACGGCATTGTCATCACGCCGTCGCACAATCCGCCAGAGGACGGCGGCTTCAAGTACAACCCGGTGAACGGCGGCCCCGCCGACACCGACGTTACTGGCTGGATTGAAGATCGCGCCAATGCATTGCTAGGAGCCAGCAACATCGGCGTAAAGCGGGTGTCCTATGACGTCGCGATCAAAGCGGCCAGCACTCATCAGGAAGACTTCGTGCTGCCGTACGTCAACGACCTGAAGAACGTCGTTGACATGGAGGTCATTCGCTCTGCCGGTCTGAAGTTGGCAGTCGATCCGCTGGGTGGCGCCTCGCAGCCCTACTGGGAGCCGATCAACTCCGTCTATGGACTCGACATCGCGATTGTCAATCCGGTCATCGATCCGACATTTTCCTTCATGACGGTCGACCATGACGGCAAGATTCGCATGGATTGCTCCAGCCCTTACGCCATGGCGCGCCTGGTCGCACTCAAAGATCGGTACCAGGTCGCCTTCGCCAACGATACGGATGCCGACCGTCACGGCATCGTGACGCCGTCCGCGGGATTACTGAATCCCAACCATTACCTCGCGGTCGCCATCCAGTATCTGCTCTCGCATCGCGAGCAGTGGCCAGGGGGCGCGGTGGTGGGCAAGACGCTGGTCAGCAGCAGCATGATCGATCGCGTGGTCAACAAGCTGGGCCGCAAGCTGTGGGAAGTTCCAGTCGGCTTCAAGTGGTTCGCGCCCGGCCTGTTCGATGGCTCCTGCTGTTTCGGCGGTGAAGAGAGCGCGGGAGCGAGCTTCCTGCGCCGCGACGGCGCGGTGTGGACTACGGACAAGGACGGCCTGATCATGGATCTGCTTGCCGCCGAGATCGCCTCTCGCACCGGTAAAGATCCAGGCGAACATTTCCGCGCGTTGGCCGAGGAGTTTGGCACGCCGTACTACACTCGCATCGACGCACCCGCAACTCCCGAGCAGAAAACGAGGCTGGGTAAGCTTTCGCCGGAATCCGTGAAGGAGTCATCGCTAGCTGGCGAGCCGATCACCGCGAAGCTTACGCGCGCGCCGGGCAATGGCGCCGCGATCGGAGGATTGAAGGTGGTCAGCGCCAGCGGATGGTTTGCCGCCCGGCCCTCGGGCACCGAAGAGATCTATAAGATTTACGCCGAGAGCTTCATGGACGAATCTCATCTGGAAGCCATTGTGGATGAGGCACAGCAAATCGTGAACAATGCACTACGGTGATTCCGGCCGCCCTGCTACTCTGGAACTCCACAATCATGCCGTCGCGTCCCGCACATCCCATACGCTCGCTACTGAAGCAGCTGCCAATCTATGCCGGCTTCAAGCAACTGGGCCACTATCCAGACTATTGGTGGTGGAAGCTGCGCGGCGAGCCTCGCCGGATTCCGCACATCATCAAACAGCGGACCGTTATCCAATACGCGCAAGCGTACGGGCTGACCACCCTGGTCGAAACCGGGACGTATTACGGAGAAATGATCACCGCGCTGGCACCCCGCTTCCGGCGAATCTATTCCATCGAACTCGACCCCCGCTTCGCGCGTCTCGCGCAAGACCGCTTCCGCAAGCGCTCGCATGTGGAGATTATTCGTGGCGATAGTCAGAGCGTCGTGCCGATGCTGCTGCAACGGCTCAATGAGCGTTGTCTGTGGTGGCTCGATGCGGGCTACTACGGTTGGGGCGGCGACTTCGGAAATCCCAACCGCCTGGGTTCCGAACTCCATGCGATCCTTGCAGATCGAATTCCGGACCACGTTATCCTGATGGACGACGCCGACGGCGTCAATGGCCAAGCTGGGGCCCCGACCCTCGAAGAACTGATCGCCTCGATTAAGTCCGCTTACCCCAACCGGCTCGTCGAGGTCGCTCACAACATCCTTAGAATTACGCGGCGGTAGTCGGTTGAAGGGGCGCAGCTTTAGCCGCGCCGTTGGGAGTGCTTTATTTTGTCGTTCCGAGCGGGCTTTAGCCTGCGAGGGAACGCGAGCCGCACTTCGCCGATCCTAGGGCGCCGCAATCTGGAACCGCAAAACCGACTGGGCTATGCGGTACTGATACTTCGCGGCGGCAAACTGAATTTGCGCTTCCGTCTGTTGCAGTTGTGCCTGACTCAACTCCACGATCGAACTCAGCCCCAGGTTATAACGCGTCTGCGACAGCTTTACGGCCAGGTTCGTCTCTTCCGCGAACTGCTGCGTGACGCTGATGCGGTTGTAGGCGGTGATGGCACTCAGCCAACTGTTGCGGACGTCATTGGCGATCCGGTCTTTCAGGTCGCGCAGTTGCTCATCGGCTGCTTGCGCCCGCAACCCCGCCTCGCGGGAACGCGCTACATACTCAAAGCCGTTGAAGATAGGAATATTGACGTTGACTCCAATGGCGCCATACCACGGCGTGAACGGGGTCACGCCGGCGATGGTGCTGCTGAAAGGAGTGCGGCCAACCACGCCCAAAGCCTCGATGTTCGGCAATAGCAAGTCCCGTTCCGCCTTCTGGAAGTGCTGCGACGCCTGATATTCGTAGCTTTGCGACGCAATCTCCGGGCGGTTGCTGAAAGCCTCATCCACCAGTTGACTGACGGCATCGGGCGGCGGCGTCAGTTGGCTTTCGCTGTCGGTCAGCTCAAACTGTTGTTGCGAGGAATAGCCCAGCACCTGGGAAAGCGTAGACAGCGCGGCCTGATAGTTATTCTGCGCGTCCAGCAGGAGCAGCTTAGCTTGCGAGACATTAGCGTCGGCAAAACTGACATCGAGTTCCGAGCGCAACTTGTTCTGGAACAGGGTTGTAATCTGATTGGACACGACTTGCCGCTCATTCACTGTTTCCTGGGCCACCTTCAAGAGCGCCAGTTCCTGCAGCGCGTTGTAGAAGGCCTGATCTACGGCCAGCTTGATCTGGTCCGCGGTTGCGACGGCGCTCATGTCAGCCGCCTTGGCGCGCAACGCCGCCGAAGCCACTAGATTGTTGGTGCGTCCGAAATCGGTAATGAGTTGCGAAAGTGTAAGGCCGCCGGCGGCGCGTTCATAAACGCTGGGGTTGTTGAGGAGACCCGCTGCGATTCGTGTGCCCTCCTTTGGCAAGACCGCCGTCAAACTTCCATACACATTCGGATAGTAAGCAGCTTTCTGTTCGCGGGTGACCTGATTCGAAGCCAGCGACAGCAGGCGGTACACGGAGATTTGTGGGTTGTTCTTCAGCGCGAGCGCCTCCGCGTCCTGGACCGTCAAGCGTTGGACTGCGCCGGTCGTGGGAATCTGCGGCGGCGGTTGCGGCGCCGCAGCAGACTGCCCTAACGGTGCAGGCAGCGACTGCGGCGGAGATGTCACTGTTTGTGCAGGAGCATTAGCCGGCGCCGCTGGTAACGTCTGCATCTGCGGTGGAGGCGGCGCCGTTTCCGTTTGTGCAGGCACGCTAGTTGGGAGCGTGGGAGATGCCGTCTGCGCCGCCAGCGAAAGGCTGCTCAACGCAACTGGAATCATAAGCCAGAGGGTGCGTCTCATGCTTGCACCTCCTGTCCCGGTTGTTGCTCTTCTTTTCCGCGATGCATCAGGTAATACGCCGCCGGCACCAGGAAGAGGGTAACGATGAACGAGAACATCAAGCCTCCGATGATGGCGCGCGCCAGCGGAGCATACTGCTCGCTTCCCGCTTCCAGGGCCAGAGCCAGGGGAATCAGCCCCAGAAAGGTTGCGAAGGTCGTCATCATGATGGGCCGCAGGCGCACGTGGCAGGCATTCTTGATGGCCGTGCGCAAAGGGTCCCCCCGGCGCCGCAGCTCGCGGGTGAACTCCACGATCAGAATGGAGTCCGACACCACGATGCCGATCATCATCATCACTCCCATCAGCGACATGATGTTCACCGTGGTGTGCGTCATCAGCAGGAACAGGATCACGCCGGTGAAGCCCGGCGGCACGGCCAGCAGGATCACGAAGGGATCGCTGAAGGAGGCAAACTGCGCCATCAGGATCAGGTACACCAGGACGATCGAGAGCAACAACCCGATGGCGAAGCTCTTGAACGAGTCATGCATGGCGACCACCGATCCCTGTAATTGCACGCGCGTGTTCGTCGGCAGCTTGGTATGGTCGATGATCCTCTGCACCTGTTTCGATAGAGTGCCCAGATCTTCACCCTTCGGTGAAACGTACAGATCGACGACCCGTAACAGCTGATAGTGGTCGACCTCGGTGGGAGTGTCGATCATTTTGATATCGGCCACGTTCTCCAGCATCGTGGTTTGGGCGTTGTTCTTGGCATGCAGCGGGATCTGCTTGAAGTCCTCCATTGTCATCTTGCCAATCTGTGTGGGGGTGTACTGCACGGTCAGAAAGTAGTTGTTGCCTGTCTTCGGGTCGATCCAGTAGCCCGGCGCAATCATGCCGTTGGAGGTAAGCGCAGTCACCACGTTGTCCACAACGTCCTGAGCATTGAGGCCAAGACGGGCTGCCATTTCACGCCGAACATCGAGCTGGATGCCGGGATAGTCGAGGTCCTGTGGAATCAGGACATCGCTCACATCCTTCATTCCTCGCAGCTTCTGCGCCATTTCCGTAGCTACGTCATAAGCCTCGCGCTGATTATTTCCGGCGACTTGAATATCGATCGGCGCCGGCATACCTTGATTCACCACGGAAGCGACCAGTCCACCGGTCTGGAAGAAGGTAGAAAGCTCCGGCAGATCTCTGGCCAGCTTCTGCCGGACGCGATTGATGTAAACGAAGCTGCTGGTTTTGTGCTCTTTCTGCAACTGTACCAGCACGAACGCCGTGTGCATGGCCGAGTTCGTCGTATAGATGGCGGACAAATCCGCATTGACGCCAATGTTCGAAACGATCATGCGCAGCTCATCCGCGGGGACAACCTGGCGGATGTCGTCCTCCACGCGCGCCATGTAGTCGTTGGTCAACTCGATGCGCGTGCCGCTCGGCGCTTTCACATTGATAACGAACTGCCCAGGATCGGTACGGGGGAAAAAGGCAACTCCGAGAAACGGCGCCAGGGCCAGGCTGAGCACGAATACACCCATAATGACCGCGACCGTCATCTTCGGGCGGCCCAGCGCCTTGTCGAGCAACTCGTCGTACTTGGCCAGCACGTAGTCGTACCCGCGATTGAACGGTTCCAGGACACGTTCAAGCAGGCCACCCTCGCGCTCGCCCTCGGCTTCACTGCCGTGTTCCGACTTGATGAAGCGCGAGCAGAACAGAGGCACAACCGACATCGCCACCAGATACGACGCCGCCAAAGCCAGAACTACGCCCAGCGCCAGCGCTGTGAACAGATACTTGCTCACGCCGCTGAGGAAGACTACGGGGAAGAACACAATCGCGGTGGTGAAGGTCGCCGCCAGTACCGCCAGTTGCACTTCCTGGCCCCCATGCTCCGCGGCTGTGCGAGAATCTTCGCCATCCTCCATGTGTCGGAAGATGTTTTCCAGAACCACGACGGAATTGTCGATCAATCGCGACAACACCAGGGCCAGACCGCCCAGGACCATCGTGTTGATCGAACTGCCAAATGCATTCAGCAGAAGAAACGCCGCCAGGCAGGAGATTGGAATGGAGAGCAGGACGGAGATTGTTCCTCGCACCGAGCCCAGGAACACCAGGATCATGATGGCCGTCAGACCCAGCCCCATACCGCCTTCGCGCAGCACGTTGGCGACCGCGATTTTGACGTATTGCGATTGATCGAAGACTACCGATGCCACCAGACGCTTGGGCACATCCAGCAGGTTCTTCACCCGGTCCCGAACACCATTCACAATCTGGATGGTGTTGCTGTTTCCGCCTTGCCGCAGAATCGGCAGATATACCGACTTCTGGCCATCCACGCGAACAATGTTGTACTGAATCGCCGAGGAATCTTCGGCGCGCCCGATATCGCCAAAGCGCAGCACATTGTTGCCGATCGCCTTCAGCGGGACATCATTCATCTCCCGCACGTTGGGCAATTGGCTGTTGCTGTAAATGTTGTAGTCGAAAGGACCGATGCGAACGTCCCCGGCGGGCAGAATCGAGTTCGCCTTGTTGATGTCTTCGACTACATCCATGGGGCTGAGTTGCGCCGCCTCGAGTTTCACCGGATCGACGTAAAACTGGATTTGCCGATATTTGCCGCCGAAGGGCTGCGGCACGGAGGCACCAGGAACGTTCGCGATCTGGTTGCGAACGTTGAACTGCCCCTGGTCGTGCAACTGCGTTTCCGTCAGTCCCTGGCCCTTCAGCGTTACCAGGCAGACGGGCATGCTGGACGCGTCAAACTTCAGTACCACCGGCGGCAGCGTGCCTTGCGGCAATCTACGCAGGTCAGCCATTGCCAGATTGGCGATCTCGCTGACTGCGGCGTCCGGATCGGTCCCCGGCTGGAAGTAAACCTTGATTAAGCTAACGCCGGTCAGCGATCGCGACTGGATGTGATCGATGTTGCTGCCCAAGGTGAAGAAGCGCTCAAAGGTATCGGTGATGTCCGCTTCGATTTGCTGCGGCGGCATTCCGCTGTAGAAGGTGGCAACCACGACCACGGGAATGTCGATCTGCGGGAACAAATCCACCGGCATGCGCGCCACGGTGGTCACGCCCACCACAATGATCCCGAGGCACAGCATCAGGATGAAGAACGGATATTTGATCGCAAAGCTTGTCATGCCAGCTACTCCGTCCCTTTGTTGCTGGGACCTAAATCGAAGGCCCCAGCCTTTGGGCGCACCAGTTCGCCGGGCTGATAGCTGCCCAGGTTCCCCACAATGACCTTCTCGCCCTCCGTGAGTCCCGCCAAAATCTCCACGTTGTCGGAGCTCTCCACTCCTACTTGCACTTCGCGCGACTGCACCCGGTTGTTTGCGTCCAGTACCAGCACGCTGGTCTTGTTGTCTCCACGCCGGATGGCCTCGATAGGAACGGTGAGGATATTGGGACGGCTGTCGGCACTCAACTGAACATCGGCATACATCCCGGGTTGCAGATGGTAGTTGGCATTGGGAACGTCGATCTCGACCTGCATGGTCCGGGTCGAAGGATCCAGCGCGTCAGTGAAGCGTGCGACCTTGCCCGTGAAATGCTCGCCCGTGGCCTGCACGTGGACATCGGCAGAATCGCCAATGCGGACCTTTGCCGCCAGCGATTCGGGTACGGGAATGCGCAAGCGTAGCAAGTCGATCTGTGCCACCGTGACCACGGGAAGCCCGCTGGTGTTCGAGGTCCCGGCCTGTACCAGGGAACCCGTATCGGAGAAGCGCCAGGTCACCACGCCGTCATAAGGAGCAACAATCTTCGAGTAGTTGCTCAACGCGGCATAGTGTTGCTGGTCCGCCTGCGCCACCGCCAGTTGCTGCTTAGCGGCCGCCAGCGAAGACTTGGCCGCGTCCACCAGGGCCTGGGAAGCTCGATCCTTCGCGGTTGCGTCGTCGAGCTCCTGCTGGGCAATCAATCCCGGCTGGACTTTGTCGGTGTTAACCAAACGCACCGCGTTGGAGTGCAACGCGACATTGTCGGCTTGGGCGCGCAACACCTCGCTCTGCGCACGCTGGATCTCTTCTTCCGCGTGGTGCGTTTCAGCCTTCGCCTCATCCACTTGCGCCACGAGTTCCGGGATTTCCAGCACTGCCAGAACCTGACCGGTGTGCACTCGGTCCCCTATGTCGACGTAGATGTTCTTGATATAGCCGGCCACTTTGGCGTGCAACTCGACATTTTGGTAGGGGCTGAACTGCCCTGCAATGGACAGCGTATTGGCAATCGTCTGCCGCTTGACCGGAGCGACCGCGGCATAGGGAACGCGTTCGGCCTCCGTGCCGGTCTCGCTTGCCTTCGACGAGCCGGCACGGACTCGCTTTGCCACCATGCCCGCGACCAGGACACATGCCGCAACGGCCACTAGAGCAACCAATTGTCGTCGACGACGAACCTGCATGAGTTTCCTCTTTTCGACTGGCTGGTTCGCTCTGTCACAGCCCAATTAGCGTAGTCTACGAGTCTACGCGGCCTGATGAGAACCCAAAACCAGGAGATCAAAATATGAATGACGCCGAGGAGAAACTATGCCTGGACGGGCGGGGGCCGTAGAAACCGATGCAGGTACCAAAGAGAAAGATTGCTTGCGGGTGGGGTCCCGAAAGCGCTGTGGACACGGGGCTCCCGGTGGAGGTATGGCGCGAAGAGGCAAATCACGGCCATCCAGAACAGCAGGGCACCGCTCGGGTCAACGGATGGCGCTTCCATCTTCTGCCCGCTCGTCCACATCTTGGAAGCGGTAGAGGGGGTCACCTTTTCCGTCGAGCCGCTGTTGTAAACCGCAGTCTTCGCGTGGAGGGCAAAAAAGAACACCAGCGCGCAGAACGCGATGGGCATCGCGCGCCACAGCCTCTTGTTTTGCATGACTCGAAGGTTCAAAGCTTGTCTTGCCTGACGCGAAGATTTCGCATCCAGGACAAATCCCACCCCGCCTTAGCTATTATACGTGCGAAGCGGGGATTGGTAAGCGGGTTGCGAAACGTGGCCGGCGAGTCCTATCGAAGATGTTGGCTGTCGCACCGCCGCTGCGAACTGACTTGGCGTCGGCACGGCCTCGGTAAGCCCTCAAATCCTGACCCTGCGATAGGACATTCGCTAATTGCTGGATCTAAGAGCGGATCATATGGCGACCGCACTCTGATCGCTGGCTGCGGTATCTTTAGCTGTCGCTACGCGGGTTGCTGGGCATCAGACCCTGCGATTAAGGCAGGGATGTTTCCTGCGCCCGATTGGAAAAGAATGTGCCGCTCGGCGCCACCGGTATGAGTTGTTACAGCCAATGCGGCGGTCCGAGCCGGGCTTCCGGGATTAGCCAGCCGGATGAGACCATCCATGACGGCAAACGTCGTGTTCTGGCCATGGGTCATGCTCGCGATTAAGTTCAAGACATTACCGAACTGGTTTACGGCATTGGTGAAATCATTGGTATTGATCGGCTGGTTTTTCCTGCCTGCCAGAACCAGCTTCTGCAACTGTGAGAACGCCTTGAATAAGCCTCGCTCAGCCTGGAACAAAACTGAGGTGACGGATCGATTGGCGATGTTCGTCGATGTATCGAAGACTTCTTCCGGCTCCGGATTTTGTGGAACCTCCACCCCGGGAATAGGCGAGACAGCGACGATATTCGCATCAGAGAGAATCGTACCAGCCTGCACAAAATTGAACTGCTGATCCCAGTAGAGTGTCTTCACGTCGTCGTTAACATACATCCATCCAATGCTCGAAATACCGTTGAGGCCGATAAAGTCAGCGAGCACGATGGGTTTGAGAATGCTACGCACGGTCGCTTCGTCGACGGCCTGATCGGAGAACAGGTTTTGTATTGCTCCGGGCGTGAACATCACCCGATATTCGCCGTCTATCTCTCCATAGGTGTTATTGTCGAGATTCAGCATGGGAGCCAATCCGGCGGGGGTCGCGCCCACGGCGTCCAGCCCGACGACCTTGGCGAAGGCTAAGGCATTTTCCATCTGCGGCGGAGTCGCA
>Ga0302326_10003849_pt1 | contig 35146 bp, 40 predicted proteins | sample Palsa_T0_3_FD_202264 | JGI IMG/M metagenome (GOLD analysis project Ga0302326, IMG submission 202264) | Peat permafrost microbial communities from Stordalen Mire near Abisko, Sweden - Palsa_T0_3 | ecosystem: Environmental > Terrestrial > Soil > Palsa > Peat permafrost | place: Sweden: Abisko...
CAACAGATTCCCGTAGTCGATCTGCGGAACGGTCCAATCGATGTCGAGCGTCCCGGAGACCGACACGACATGCCGGCGCACCCCGTTGGGGCCTCGATCGAAACGCTTGCTCGCGAAGTATCCACCGCCGCGCGTCGCCGACGGGATCAACCGATGGTCCGGTACGTCGATCCCAGCCGCGCGCGCCATGCCGGCATACGCGGCTTCCAGCGGACCGATGTCGCTCACGTCGTGGGAGCTGCGAAACTTGACGAGCCAGCCATCGAATCCATCCGGTATCTCGTCGTCGCCGGCGCGCGCATTCCCGTGCGCGTCGAAAGCGACGAGGACCTTCGGGCGCGCGCCGCCTGACGAACCACCGAGCCGCTCGAGCTCGGGAAGGATATCGCTGTCACGACCTGCGAGGATCTCGGTTGCGCCATGCGCTAGATCGTCGAAGTCGATAGCGTCGTCGCCGGTGTCGGGAACTGCCGGCCGGTAGGCGAGAGCGCCCATGCCGCGCCTCCCGACGATCGCAAGCCGTTCGAGCGCTGTCAGATTCTCGTACGCGACACCCTCGCGACGACAGCGGCGCCGAACGAGTTCTTGACCCCACGCGTCGGGAAGACTATCGGCGAAGACGCCGTGCAGCCCGTCGAAGACGCGCGGTTCACGAGCGGGAATCGGTCCCGGCGCGGGGACTGCGAGTGGCTCGATTTCGAGCCCGCTTGCAATGAACGTGGCGTCGTACTCGAAGACGGCACCCGGACGATCGATCGCCAGTCGCCCGACGTGCTCGAACGTGGAGGATGACTGGACGAGGTCGACGTCGAGGATCGCGCTCGAAGACAGCTGCTTCATCGGTGCCGGACGCGCGAGCGACGAGTCTTCGCGGCGACGATCTCGTCGATGGAACGGAGCTGTGGCTGAGCGAAGAGACGCGCGAACTCGGCTTCGGCCCCGAGCGCGATGGCGACACCGACCACGACCTCGAAGCCGACTTTCCCGGTCTGCTCGAAGCGGCCGATCGTCGCGGTCGTGACCCCGACGGCCTTAGCCAGATCCGATTGGCGAAGCGAGCGAGCAATTCGCAAGTCGCGAGCCCGGGCGCCGATCATCCGGCAGACCTCGCCAGTCGAGTAGAGTCTAGGATCGAAATATGATTGGTTAGCAGCCATTGCCGGACCTAGTATATCATATTTAGACCTTTATTGTTGTGAGACCGCCCGACTCGCCAATAGCTCGCGGAGACGCGGCTTCTCGACTTTGCCCATCGCGTTGCGCGGCAGGGCGTCGATGGTGTGGAGCGCTTTGGGGACCTTGAAGCTGGCCAGGCGCTCGCGTAGCGTGGCGAGCGCGACGTCGGCGTCGAAGCCGTCGTCGACCTCGACGAAGGCGACCGGGATCTCGCCGCGCGCCGCGTCGGGTTGACCGATCAGCGCGGCGGCGCGAATCCCGGGAATGCGCAGCAGCTCGGTCTCGACCTCGATCGGGTAGACGTTGAAGCCGCCGCTGATCACCAGCTCTTTGAGCCGACCGTTGATCGCGTAGCCGCGCTCGGGATCGAAGGTGGCGAGGTCGCCGCTCTTGTACCAGCGCCGGCCGCGCTCGTCGACCGCGAATGCCGCTTCGGTTGCCGCTTCGTTGCGCCAGTAACCGGCGAAGACGTTCGGACCGTGCACGAGGATCTCGCCCGTCTCACCGCCGCGCACCGGTTTCCCGCTCGCGGGGTCGGCGAGCCGCACGTCGACGCCGGGCAGTGGAAAACCGACCGTTCCCGCGTAGCGCGGGCCGTCGTAGCGATTACTCAGCGCGAAACCGAACTCGGTCGAGCCGTAGCGCTCGAGGATCGCGATGCCGAACCGGCGCGCGAACTCTTCGTGCACGGTGGCGGGCAGTGCCGCGGAGCCCGAGACGAACAGGCGCACGCGGTCGAACCGCACGTCGCCGGCCTGCTCGAGGATCCGCACGTACATCGTCGGCACGCCGAAGAACATCGTCGCGTCGCCGGTGGACAGCGCGCCGACGACCGACGGCGCGTCGAACCGTTCGCGCAGCAGCACGCGCCCGCCGGCGACGATGGTTCCGTTGAGTCCCGCGCCGAGGCCGTGGACATGGAACAGCGGCAGCGTCAGCAGCAGCTTGTCGGCCGGCGTCCAGCGCCACGCTTCGTTGAGCTGCGCGGCGATCGCGTGCAGGTTGCCGTGGGTGAGCATCGCGCCCTTGGAGCGTCCGGTCGTCCCGCTGGTGTAGATCAACACCGCGACGGCGTTCGCTTCGATCGGCGGCGGATCGGCGAGCGGTGCGATCGACGCGTCGTGCGCCCAGCGTTCGACGTCGGCGAGATCGATCACCGCGCGATCGTCGCGCGGCGCGACGTACGGCGCGCTCTGCGCGGAGACGCACACTACCGAGGGCGTCGCGTCGGACAGGATGTGCTCGAGGTCCGACGTGCGGTACAGCACGTTCACGGTCACCACCGTCGCGCCGGCGCGCAATCCGGCGAGGTACGCGTAGACGAAGCCGGCCCGGTTCTCGGCGTAGATCGCCAGCCGGTCGCCGGGACGCAGACCCGCATCGCGCAGCTTCGCCGCGACGCGCAGCGACGCGTCGCGCAGCGCGCCGTACGAGACGTCGTCGAGCGCGAGCGCGTCGGGCCGCACGGCGGCGTGCGCGTCGAGCGCGGCGAGGACGGAGCCGGCCGGCGTTCGGCTACGCACCCAGCCGGTCCGCCAGCTCGGTCACGCTGCGCACAGCAACGTCGATGTCGGGATCCGCGACCTGATCCTTGTCCTGGCGCGGCCCGTACTCGTACGGTCGCGCGATGAACGCCGTGCGCATCCCTTCCCGCGCGGCCGCCTGCAGATCGGAGTTGTGGGCGGCTACGAGCATCACGCGCTGCGGTTCGGTGCCGAGCAGCTCGATCGCTCCGCGGTACACTTCGGGATCGGGCTTGTAGTGCCGGAACAGCTCGGCCGACAGGATGAGGTCCATCGGCAGCGGCGCGCTCTTGGCGAGGTCGGCGAGCAGCCTCACGTTGCCGTTCGACAGCGTGCCCAAGAGATAGCGCATGCGCAGCCGCGACAGGCCCGCAACGGTGTCGGGCCACGGCCGCAAACGATGCCAACGGTCGACGCACCAGCGGCGCGCGCTCTCGTCGAGCACGTTCTCGAAGCCGTATTGCGTGGCCAGCCGGGTGAACGACTCTCGGTGCAGCGCGTCGAGCGGGGTCCAAGGCTGCTCACCGTGGCGCACGCGATCCATCGACGGCGCGTACGCGCCGCGCCAGGCATCGACGAATGCGGGCCAGTCGACGACGATCCCGCGCTCGGCACCGAGCGTGGTCAAATCCTCGATCAGGCTGGTGCGCCAGTCGACGAGCGTGCCGAAGGTGTCGAAGACGAGCGCTTCGACGGCGATCTCGCTGCTCACGACGCGTAGAGGTGTCCGCACGCCGTCGCCTTCGCGCCCGCGGCGTTCGACGAGAAGACGACGACGTCGTAGTTCCCGGAGAGCAGCTTCTGTTCGGGCGCTTTGACGAGGCTGACCGACAGCGCGTTCTTCATGTCGGTCAAGAAGTACGCCGGCCCGGCCGTGCCGAGATCGTCGCACGACGGTCCGCGATAGATGCGGACCGACTGCCCCCGGCCCTCGGGTGTGCCGTGCAGCTCGACGACGATGCGCGTGTTGGGATCGCGGTGAAACAGCGTGACCGTGCCGACCTGTCCCGAGTTGTTCACTTCTTGCATCCCGCGTTCGACCCCGAGGCCGGGATCGCCGGGAAACGGCTGCGCCGACGCGGCGGCGGTGGTGAGCAGCGCGGCGAAGAGCGCGGCGGCGGGTCGTTTCATGCGGTCGGGTTCCGGCGCTCAACGGCGCTTCCTGCGGTTCGCCGCGCACTAGGAGCCGCCGAACGACCGCGGAAGGCGCGGGCATGGATCGACCGCAGTTTCTCATGGGTGTTCTGGCCGCGTCGCTGGGCGCCGCGTCGCCGGCGGGCGCTGCCGACGATTTCGCGTCGACCGTCGACGATCTCGTCGTGGCGAACCACATTCTGGCGCGGCTCGGCGTTGTCGACGGGTTCGGTCACGTGAGCGTTCGGGATCCGCGCGATCCGGCGCATTACCTGCTCGCGCGCAGCATGGCACCCGCGCTGGTCACCGCGGCGGACATCCTCACGTACGATCTCAACGACGCGGCCCTCGACGCGAACGGGCGGACGAGTTACCTCGAACGGTTCATCCACGGCGCGATCTACCGCACCCGTCCCGACGTGGTCTCGGTCGTGCACAGCCACGCGCCCGACGTGATCCCATTCGCCGACTCGTCCGTTCCGTTGCAGCCGGTCTACCACATGGCGTCGTTCTTGGGGACGCGGGTGCCGATCTTCGAGATCCGTGACGCCGCCGGCGATGCGAGCGACATGCTGGTGAGCTCGCGACCGCTCGGCGACGCGCTGGCCAAGACGCTCGGCGGCGCGGGGGTCGCGCTGATGCGCGGGCACGGCATGGTCGCGGTCGGCGTGCGAATCCCCGAATCGGTCTTCCGTTCCTACTACACGATGATCGACGCGCGGCTCGAGTCGGCGGCGATCGGGCTGGGCGGTCGCGTGACGTATCTCAACCCGGGCGAAGCCCAACATTCGACGCAGACCAATCAAGGCGTGCTGCTGCGCGCTTGGGAGCTCTGGAAGCGCGACTACGGTCCGCTTACGCCGTAGGGTGCCCTGAGGCAACCACCGTTGTTCGCTCCGTCAGCCGTTTTTCGACGCGGCGCGCTCCGCGTACGTTTCCGCAACGAAGCCGGCGAGCGTGACAGCCGCGCCGACTGCGAGTCGAGCATGACGGGATGAAAGACCTTTCCATTTGCCGTCGCGCCTACGATTCGAACCGTTGACGTTTCGCAGTTCATCGAGACTCGCAACGACGGTGCCGAGCTGTTGTAGGCATCGACGGGCGACGGCGGCCTGCTTTTTCGCATCGTCGATGCCTGCCGGAACGAGCTCGAGGTCGGCGAGCGTCAACTTGGCGATATCGGCGAGGTCAGCTGTTTTCGCAGGAGCGGGCTTGCCGATGAGGCGTAGGACGGTCCGACAAACGGATTCGACCAACTCCTTTGCTCCACCGACGGCGTCGGCGGGACTCTCGTTTGCAAGGAGATGCAGCCGCCGACCACGGTCATCGATGGACGCCAAGTCCTCGGCACGCTTCACCGCGAAAGAGCTCGGCGCGGTTTCGGCCGGCCGAAAGACGCCGTCCGCGAATGAGAATCCGTCCAGCTCCGCGGCCTTCACGAGGAAATCTACCTTCGACGCAGCCACTTCCTCGATCAGCGCGCCGAGCGCAACGCAAAGCCGATCCAACTGTTGCGGATCGTGCTGATCGACGCTGGCTACGTAGCGGCGGAATTGCGTTCGGCGCCCTCCCACGGGTCCGCCGGGATCCTCACCCGGACGGATATCGACGGCTGCAAACGCCCGATCGAGTGGACGAAGAGGAATCGATGCTGACGCAGCCTCGAACTTTTCCAGCGTCTCTCGGCTGAAGAATTTCGGCACCGGCTCGTTTTCCCGGGCGCTCCTATTCCTTCGGCGTCGCGTTCTCGGCCGCCCAGGCTTGGGCGCGGCGATCCATTTCCTCGGGCGAGACCTCCTCGATCACGGTCGAGATCACCCAGCAGTGACCGAAGGGATCGTACAGCCGTCCCGAGCGGTGACCGTAGAACTGATCGGCGACCGGAAAGACGACCCGCGCGCCGTGCTCGACCGCGCGCGCGAACACCTCGTCGACGTTGGGCACCACCATCGAGATGCTGAACGTCGTGCCGCCGAGCATCGCGGGGCCGGGCGAATCCCATTCCCGGGATTCGTCGGACAGCATCAGCTCGGAGTTGCCGATCGTCAGCGAGGCGTGCCCGATCTTGCCGTTGGGCATCGTCATGCGGCCCGGGTTCTCGACAGCGCCGAAGGCCTTTTCGTACCAGGCGATCGCTTCGGCGCCGCCGTTCACGCGCAGGTACGCGGTGATGGTCTGCGTCGCGGGCGGAGCTTTCGTCGTGCCGTCGGCCATGGCTGAATCCTCACTGTTCGGTTAAGAGGCGATGTGTGCGGAGACGGGCCGCTGCGCCGCGTCGTTGAGTGACGAGATGCAACCGCTGGGCCTGCTTCGCCGGGCGCTCTTCGTCATGCTCCTTATCGCCGGCCCGGCATCGCCCGCCGCGGCCGCCGCCGGGACGCCCGCGATCGTCACCGGGCACACGACGGTCGCCGGCCGGCCGGTCGCGTTCCTCGAAGCGCGGCTGGATGCGGTCGCGGTGCGGATCGGCCTCGCCGACGGGCGGCCCGGCCACGTCCAGACGCTCGACGCGATCGCCCGGCACTACCATGCGGTCGCGGCGATCAACGGCGGCGACTTCGAGGCCTACGGTTCGCTTCCGCTGCGCAATCCCAACCACACGATCATCACCGGCGGCGGCTTCATGTTCAAGGGCGACGTCGGCGACGTGCTGTGGTTCGACTCCGACAACCACGCGCAGATCGACCGCGTCCCGCTCAAGATCGAAGGCTCGCTCGACGGCAGTTGGAACTGGCCCAACAACTGGTTCGCGTACTGGATCAATCGTTATCCGTCGGGAACGTCGGATACGGTCACGATCTTCACGCCGGACTGGGGTGAGCGCACCGGACTCGCCGGCGGACCGCAAGTGCAGGTCGCCGACGGCGTCGTGACCGCGATCAACGACAGCTCGACGATCATCCCGCGCAACGGCTACGTCGTGTACTTTCGCGGCGAGGCCAAGGCCGCGTCGCATTTCGGCATCGGCCGGCGGGCGGAGTATCGCGTCGTGCGCGCCGACGGGCTACCGTTGGGCCCGCTCGCGTTCGCGCGCGAGGCGATCGGCTGCGGCCCGCGCCTGGTGACCGACGGCCGCATCACCGTCGATCCGGCCGCCGAGGGATTTCGCGATCCGAAGATCCTCTACGCGTCCGCCGCACGCAGCGCGGTCGGCCTGACCCGCGACGGCCGGCTGATCCTCGCAACGTCCGGCGGCACCATTCGCGAGATGGCGAGCGTGATGCTCGGACTCGGTGCCGTGCAAGCCATGGCGTTCGACGGCGGCGCCTCCGCCGGGCTGTGGTATAAGGGCCGCTACGTCACCGCCCCGGGCCGCCTGCTCAACAACGCCCTGCTGATCGTCCCGAAGTAGCGGCGAACGCTTTCGCCGAACGAGGCGCGGTGATGATCGATCGCCAGCTGACCGGTGTGAACGCGGGGATCGCGGAGATTCCGCGTTCGGGGATTCGCGAGGTGATGGACGCGGCGTGGCAAACGCCCGGCGCGATTTTGCTCGCGGTCGGCGAGCCGAACTTTCCGACGCCGCCGCACGTCGTCGAGGCGGCGCACGCGGCGGCGATCGACGGGAAGACCGGTTACGTCTCCAACGCGGGGATCGTCGAGTTGCGCGAGGCGCTGGCGGCGAAGATTCGCGAGCGCAACGGCTACGACGTTGCGCCCGAGGACGTCACCGTGTCGAGCGGCGGCGTCGAAGGGATCTTCGCCGGGCTCGCCGCGGTGCTGGGCCCCGGCGACGGCGTGCTGATCCCCGACCCGGGCTGGCCGAACTTCGCGATGATGGCCGGCATTTTGCGCGCGCGCGTCCAGCGCTATCCGCTCGTTCCTGCGAACGGCTTCTTGCCGACGATCGACGAGCTCGAGCGCGCCTGCGATGACGACACGCGCGTGCTGCTGCTCAACTCGCCGTCGAACCCGCTCGGCGCGGTGATCGACCGGGCACGCATGCGCGAGATCGCCGCGTTCGCCGACGCGCACGATCTGTGGATCGTGTCGGACGAGTGCTACGACCAGACGCTGTTCGACGGCCGCTTCGTCAGCGCCGCCGCGGTCGCCGATCCCGACCGCACGATCGCGATCTACACGTTCTCGAAGACCTATGCCATGACGGGCTGGCGCGTCGGCTACGTCGCCGCGCCGGCGCGCGCGACCGCGCAGATCGCCAAGCTGCAAGAACCGCTGATCTCCTGCGTCAACGCGCCGGCGCAGTACGCCGCGCTGGCCGCGTTGACCGGACCGCAGGACGTCGTCGCGCAGATGAACGGCGCGTATCGGGAGCGGCGCGACGAAGTGCTGCGCCGTCTGGGCGCGGCCGGCGTCCCGGTGCTACCGCCGAGCGGCGCGTTCTACGTATGGGTCGACGTCCGCGCCGGTGGCCTGCCGAGCCGCGACTTCGCCTTCGCGCTGCTGCGCGAGCGCGGCGTCGCGATCGCGCCGGGATCAGCGTTCGGTCCGCGCGGCGAAGGTTTCGCCCGCATCTCGCTCGCCACCGAACCGACCGCACTCTACGAAGGTATCGACCGTCTGATCGCCGCGCTCGGCGGTTAGTGCCGCTCGGCGTCATCAATCCTCGGGATACCGACCGACGATGGCCACGCTTCCGTCGACGTCGACGAGCTGAGCGTTGAACGCAAACGCCTGCCCGGCGGCGTATGCCGTGCACGGTAAGCCCTCGCCGGGGATCAGCAGCGCGACCGTGACGCGGCCGCAATCGATGCGAATGCGGGAACGGGCGGGTAGGCTGGGGTCGATGATCGGGATGACGTACGCGAAATACCGTACGGCGCGTTCGCGAACGTGCGCGACAATCTCGACGGTCAGATTCTGCACGACCACGAGGCCGCGACCCCGGTCGAAGCGGAGATCGTACGGGAGGCTGGCGGAGCCCACCCGGACGGTGCACGCCGCGTGCACGTTCGGCGTGAGCGTGACGCGCGACGGACACCGTGCAGTGCCGATCAGTCGCCGTCGTTCGAGCTCGTCGTGTTCCGTACCGCCGGTCCTCGCGCGAAGGTACGGCCCCAGCTTCGGCCCGTCGAGAACGATGCGCGCAGCCGTCTGCGCGAGCACGGCGCGGTCGAGCAGCGCGTCGATCCTCGCGTCGCGCTTCGCATCGGGCTTCGCCGCGCCCAAGACGTACACGCCGTCGTATCCGTTGAAACCGACGCGCACGGTTCCGCGCTTGAAACCCGGCCGGGCAAATCCGCAACGGATCGTCGTATAGTTCGGCACGATGCGGACCGCCGGCCCCGGACAGTGGACGATGGCTCGGGTAGGGAAGCCGAGCTCGGCCGCGACTCGCGGCTCCGCTTCGCTGCGAACGATCAACGTATCGGCCGATGTCGTGCCGGTAGGCCCGCCCGACGCACTTACGTCGACGGGCAACTCGCCGCCGGTGACGGGCAGGAAGCAACGGCCGGTGTGATTACCGCTGATGTCGATGAGATACGGACAGCGCGCTCGGCCGACGACGACGCTCGGATGGCTCGCGGCGATCATTCCGCCGACGTAGACGTCGACGCGCTTGGCGGCGTCCTCGCCGCCTAGGAAATTGGGATGGAATGGATCGTGCAGCACGCCGCAAGCCGCGAGCCCGACGGTCAGAGCGGACGCGGCGAATCCGGCGCGCAGGCCCGAGCGAAGATCCAACCCCACGCCGGGTTCTAGTGGAAGTTGCGCGCGCGGACCTTCTCGGTGGTGCCGTGGGTGTCCAGCGGCCAGCAGCGCTTCATGATCACGTCGATGCAGCCCGACTCTTTCTGCAGCACGCCTTCGACGATGAGGCACTGCGAGCTGCGGATCGTGCGACGGTTGGCTTCGTAGACGTCGGGGCGCACGATCACGTTGACCAGGCCCGTCTCGTCCTCGATGGTCAGGAACACGAAGCCCTTGGCGGTGCCGGGGCGCTGGCGGGTGATCACCAGGCCGCCGATCTTGCAGACGAGGTTCTTCGGCATCGCGCCGAGGCGTTCGGCGGCCAGCACGTTGTGCGCGGTGAGAAAGTCGCGGACGTGCGCGATCGGCTGGATCTCGCTCACGCCGGTCGACGCGATGTCGAGCGCGGTCTGCTCGGTGGCGCTGAGCGCGCGCAGCGCAACCACCGGCTCGTCGATGATCTCCATCGCGCGGCCGAGCTCGCCGCGCGCTTCGCGCTCGTCGAGGCCGCGCAGCGCCCACATCGCGTCGCGGCGGGTCGGATACCACTGCGCGAACGCACCCGCCGCGGCCAGGTTCTCGAGCGCGTCGCGTTCGAGCGTGGTGCGCCGCGCGAAATCGAGCAAATCCTCGAACGCTCCGCCGTCGAGCCCGCGTTCGAGCCGTTCGCGTTGCCCGTCGCCGAGCCCGCGGATCAGGTGGAAGCCGAACCGCAGCGCGCCGTCGGGCTCGACGAAGCTCCACCACTCGCTGCGGTTGACCGCGACCGGACGCACCACCACGCCGTGACGGCGCGCATCGTTGACCAGCACCTCGGTCGCGTAGAAGCCCATCGGCTGCACGTTGAGGATCGCCGCGCAGAAGATCGCCGGCTGGTGGCACTTCACGTACGCCGACGCATAGGCGAGCAGCGCGAACGACGCGGCGTGCGACTCGGGGAAACCGTAGTCGGCGAAGCCTTCGAGCATGTGGTACAGCTTCTCGGCGTCGGCGCGCGGGATGCCGTTGCGCACCATGCCGTCCATCAACCGCGGGTAGAGCTGGGCCATCCGTTCGCGCGAGCGCTTGTGCCCCATCGCGCGGCGCAGCTTGTCGGCCTCGCCGGCGGTGAAGCCGGCGGCTTCCATCGCCATGCGCATCCCCTGCTCTTGGAACAGCGGGACGCCCAGCGTGCGCGCCAGGATCGGCTCGAGCTTCGGATGCGGATAGGTGACCGGCTCTTCGCCGTTGCGCCGGCGCAGGAACGGGTGGACCATGTCGCCCTGGATCGGCCCGGGCCGAATGATCGCGACCTGCATGACGATGTCGTAGAAGCATTTCGGTTTGAGCCGCGGCAGCATCGACATCTGGGCGCGCGACTCGACTTGGAACACGCCGATCGAGTCGGCGCGCTGCAGCATCTCGTAGGTCGGAGCGTCGTCGGCCGGAATGTCGTTGAGCGTCAGCGCCGGCCGGTCCGGGTAGCAGCGCCGGAACATCGAGAACGCGTCGCGCAGCAGCGAGAGCATGCCCAGGCCGAGCAAGTCGATCTTGATCAGCCCGAGATCGGCCAGATCGTCCTTGTCCCACTGCACGATCGTGCGGTCGCGCATCGTCGCCCACTCGACCGGCGCGACCTCGATCAGCGGCGAGCGCGTGATCACCATCCCGCCGCTGTGGATTCCCATGTGGCGCGGAAAGCCGTCGATGCGCCGGCAGATGCGCAGCAGCAGCGCGCCCATCGGCCCGCCGACCGGGCCGCGGATATGCGCGTCGGGAGCGATGTCGTCCGAAGCGTTGCCGTACAACCGCTGGTAGGTGGTCGCGTATTCGTCGGCGTCCTGAAAACCCGGCACCAGCGGACGCCCAGGGGTTGCCGCCGGGACATCGTCGCCGCGGGAGGCGAACACGTTCGAGCCGGCGTCGAGATCGCGGCGTTTGGCGATCGAGGGCGGCAATGGTTTCGCCGTGTCGTTCACCGTCCCGAGCGCGCCCGCGAGCGACTCGCGCGCGTCGTACTCGCGCACGATCTGATCGACTTGGCCCAGGGTGAGCCCGAGCGCTTTGCCGACGTCGCGAATCGCCGAGCGCGTGCGGTAGGTGATGACCTCGGCGGTCATCGCGGCGTGCTCGCGCCCGTAGCGCCCGTAGACGTACTGGATCACCTGCTCGCGGTCTTGGTGCGCGAAGTCGATGTCGATGTCGGGGACCTCGCCGCGCTCCTCGCTCAAAAAGCGTTCGAACAGCAACTCGCCTTTGATCGGATCGACCGCGGTGATCCCCAGCGCATAACACACCGCCGAGTTGGCGGCCGAGCCGCGCCCTTGCGCGAGCACGCCCAGCCGGCGCGCGGCCTCGGCGATGTCCCACACCACCAAGAAGTAGCCGGCGAGATCCATCCGCTCGATGATTCCGAGCTCGTACTCGAGCTGTCGCGCGACATTCGGCTCGAGCGGTTGCGGAAAACGATGCTGCGCCCCGCGATACACGAGCGTGCGCAGGTACGACTGCGGCGAGCTCTCGTCGTCCGGGATCGGGTACAGTGGAAACTCGCCGTGCAGCTTGTCGAGCCGGAACGTGCAGCGCTCGGCGACTTCGAGCGTGTTCGCGATCGCCGCCGGAAACTCGGCGAACAGCCGCGCCATCTGCGCCGGCGTCTTGAGGTGGTGCTCGTGATTGGGGCGCAGCAGGTTGCCGGCATTCTGCAGCGAGGTCGCGTACTTCACGCAGGTCAGCACGTCGGCCACCGGCCCTTCGCCGCGCGTCGCGTACGCGACGCCGTTGGTCGCGACGTACGGCACGTCCAGCTTCGCCGCCACGTGCACGAGCGCGCGCAGCAGCGCGGGATCCTCGGGCCGCATGTGGTGCTGCAGCTCGAGATAGAAGCGCCCGGGAAACAGGTCGCGCAGCTGTGCGCAGAGCGCCAGCGCGGCGCGCGTGTCGCGCCGCAACAGCGCCTTCTCGATCACGCCGTTGCGGCCGCCGGAGAGCGCGACGAGCCCGCCGGTGCGGCCGGCGAGATCGTCGAGGCGCAGCCGCGCGTCGCGCTTACGCCCGCGCAGCTGGGCGGCGGAGATCAGCCGCGCGAGGTTCCCGTAGCCGGTCTTGTCGGCGGCGATCAGCACCAGCCGCGGCGTGTCGGTCGGCACCTCTTTGGCGGGCCGAGCCGGCCGGCTCGGACGTCCTTCGACAGGCTCAGGATGACGCTCGGCATCGTCCGGCTCAAGGGTCAACTCAGCTCCGCACAGCGCCGCGAACGGCCGTCCGACCGCGGCCTTGGCGAACCGCACCGCGCCGTAGAGACCGTCCCGGTCGGTCAGCGCGATCGCGCGCAGCCCCAGCCGCAGCCCGTGCTCGACCAGCTCCTCGGGATGCGAAGCCCCCTCGAGGAAGCTGAAGTTCGACCAGCAGTGGAGCTCGGCATACTCGGGCGCAGCCATGGGGAAGCCGAGTATACTCGAACACGTGTTCGATTCCTAGCGGCCAACTCTGCCGTGGCGCGTCAGGGGTCAGTCTTCGTTTCCACGGTATACGGCGAAACCGACATGACTATGTTGATGCAGTCATGTGACTATATTAAAGTAGTCGATGCCATGCCCCGCGCAGACTCGCTCTTCGGCTCGCGATTGCGCGAGCGGATCTTGAAGCTGCTCGCGCTCGTCGAACCGGCTTATCCGCGACAGATCGCCGTACTGCTCGGCGAGCACCTCGTCTCGGTCCAAAACGCCGTTGCCGCACTGCAAGACCTCGGCGTCGTCGCATCGCGTCTCGCCGGGCGAACGCGGCTTGTCGAGCTAAATCCGCAATGGTACGCTGCCGTTGAACTGCGCGCTCTCCTCGGACGGCTCGCCGAAGGAGACGCCGAAATTCGCGAGCTAGCAGCAGTGGTACGACAACGCCCACGCCGTCCAGGCAAACCGATATGATGCATGCCCGGTCATCTCAAGAATGAGATGCACTCGGTGATTTGCTGTGGGCTGACTCAATTTTATTAGCAAGCTCCGGAAAAAAGTGGTGAATAGTAACGTACGTCAGGATATTCCGTCCCCACTAGATAGTGTGCGCCGCGATCAAATCCGGATCGGTATACTAATTGTTGGCTCGTTGCTCTGGAGCAATACAAACAATCGTGACCGTTGGCGGATGAACAGACTAGATATGCGGGTTCGACAAACCGTGCGCGTTCCTGTGCGCTACGGACGCCTTTCTTTAGGACCCACTCGGGCGGGGCAATACACAATGACTTTCAGTAGGAGTGCTGGCGAGGGAACTGCCTTCGTTGTGCCCTGCCGAAAACTCGTTTCGACTTTCGAGGACTTTGCTAGTGAGGTGGACGAGCTCGCCTGCGCGGAAGGCCTCACCCGAGACTCATGGAGAGCGTGGGGAGCCGTCGGACTTCTGCGGCGACGGGAAGAACAGTCGGAACTGTATCGCGAGATCGTCAGACGATGGCCTCAGTATTTTGAAGCCCATGTGGATCGTAATTGCAATGTCCGCATTATTCATGGCCCCGACGAAAGACCAGCCTTGAGCCACGACGGATTTCTGGATATCGATTGGCCAGTACTACCTGCGTTGGAAAATGAGATGATCTGTGACATTCTTCTGGCAACGGTTAATGAGCCAACTCTGAAGAATGGTAGCTACGCTGTCCCGCATGAGATTGCGAAATCCTACATGGAGAACGCGAAGAGTCCGCAAGATTCGACAGATGGCTTGCGTTACTTAGCCGATTTCGCGGCCCGTCATGATAACTGGTGTGTTCAGACAACGTCCGCGTCACGGCTTGCGACTTATTAGCGGGTGATCTGCCGAACTATCGAAATCGCAGTCTCTTGGACCAGAACGTCTGTCGACGTCAGGACCTCGACGGCCGCGAGAGTCAGTGGCGAGGAATCCCATAGGCCGATGACGGGCCAATCGGGATCGTAGTAACTCCACCAGCGGGCCCCATGGAATCTTCCCATCGCGAAAATAGTGCGGGCCCACGCCTGGGTCTTGGCGCGATCACGCGTGATGACGTCAGTCGGACGCCTGATGCCGATCGATCGCAGTGCATCGATCTCATCAAGGTCGAAGATCGATAGATCGTCAGGAGCCTCGTACGTCGCGATGGCGTAAGGCAAGCCACTTCGGTGAATAAACGTGCTCGGTCGCCAAACGGCAAGCCTGCCAAACGATTCTGCAATTGCCGCGTGCGGAGTCGACGCGACGTAAAGGACGCTATAGAGATCGGAGTTGTCGATTCGTCCCAGCCCCGACGGCTCCGGAATGAAGAGGGCGCCGCCCCGATTCGTTGCAGCCACGCCCGCATCATGCGGAAATACGCGGTAGAGCTTCACGCGTAGGCAGTAGCCTCGATTGCTGCCAATGCGTCGATCAGTGGTGCGGAGCCTCGCGATACGAGTACATCGATCGGACGCGCGCCGTTGAGAAAGGGCTCATTGCCCACAAGCCAATCCATCGCTACTTGTGGTTGGTATACGCGAAGCGCGCGCACCATCACATCGTGGAGGGCCATCAAACGATCGGCGTACTCGGGGCTGATTTCGTGGCGTCGTCTCTTCCAGTTGGAGATCGTCCCGGCGCCGACACCGAGAAGCTCGGCGACGCGGCGGGTCCCAAAGGCGGCCTCTAATCGATTGAGCAGGGGGACGAGATCAGTTAATGCCCCCGGGTTCTTCGGGACCCGGATTTCGAATAGGGGCAGCGTCCAGGTGGGCATATCTTCTCCTCGGTCCGATTATAGCCCGTTCGTCCACAAAACGCAAAGTGTATTGGGTAGATGACTACGCTTACTTAGTCAATCGACTACAAATCCGTCAATGCTTGAGGTATGCTTACGGGCGTGGAAGGCCCGAAACTGTTTGGTAGCGTTACGCGCACGCGTGTCGTCGTAATGGCGCTCGCCTTACGCGAGACCTACCCGCGCGAGTTGGCCCGGCTGGCCGGTGCTCCGCTCATTTCCGTCCAACGGATAGTGGATGACCTTGAACGTCAGGGGATCCTCGCTTCGCGCCTGGCCGGGAATCAGCGACGCGTCGCTGTCAACCCAGACTGGATTGCCGCACGAGAACTTCGCGATCTTGCGGTTCGTCTCGCCGAGACCGTCCCCGATATCCGCGCTGCATTCGACGCAGAGCGACGCCGGCCACGGCGCCGCGGCAAGATAGTTGATCGCACCAAGTTCGGCGCGTTGTAAATACATTTTGCCGACGCTGTAGTCACTTCGGTTGTTGCTGTTCGGCCGTTTGAGCGGTGTCGGCCGGAACCCATCCGGTGTGGTCCGAAGCCGCGCGGCGATGGAAACCGTGAAGCCGACGCCGCTGCAGCTGTTGATCGGCTTTGCGCAGCTTTCACTGCAGGGTTTTGGCGGCGTGGGCGGACAGGCGCGGCACTTTCTCGTGCGCGACCGGCGGTGGATGGCGGAGGACGAGTTCGCCGAGCTGGCCGCGCTGTGCCAGGCGCTGCCGGGTCCGAACACCGGCAACCTCGCGCTGATGCTCGGCGATCGTGCGGCCGGAACGTGGGGCGCGGTATGCGCGATGGTCGGCTTCGCGTTCCCGTCGACGGTTCTGGCCATCATCATCGCGATCGCGATCGGCAAGGTCAGCCACCTGCCGCGCCTTGCGGCGGTCGAGTCGGCGGTCGTCTCGGCGGCGGCCGGGCTCATCATCGCGTCGGGCGCGCGCATCGCGCGCCGCCTGACCGGCGTCCCGCTGCAGCTCGTGCTCGTTGCGGCGATCGTCGTCGCGATCGACGTCGCGCACGTTCCGCTGGTCGTGGCGGTGCTCGTCGCCGTGCCGGTCGCGATGCTGCTCGCGCGCGTGCGGTTCGCGCGATGAACGATGCGCTGGTTTCGCTGGCTTGGCGATTCGGGCTGCTGTCGTTCGTCGCCGTGGGCGGCGGCAGTGCGATGTATCCGCAAATCCACGCCGACGCCGTAACGCAGATGCATTGGCTGACCGATCGCGCGTTCACCGAGCTGGTCGCGATCGCGCAGTTCGCGCCGGGACCCAACGTGCTGATCGTGCCGCTGATCGGCTGGCACGTCGCCGGCTGGCTGGGAGCGTTCGTCGCGCTGGTCGCGTTCCTCACGCCTTCGTCGATCGTGACGGTCGCCGCCGGACGCGCGCTCCATCGCCGCGCCGACTCCCCGTTTGTCGTCGCGCTGCGGGGCTCGCTGCGGCCGGTCGCCGCGGGACTGTTCTTCGCATCGGGGATCGCGCTCGTGCATTCGACCGGGGTCGCGCCCGGTGCGCTCGCCATCACCGCCGGCGTTGCCGTGCTCGCGACGATCTCCGACGTCAACCCGCTGTGGTGGCTGTGCGCCGCCGCCGCGCTCGGCGGCATCATCGGCTGAAGGTTCGCGCTCGACCCGCGCGAAGGGCGGCCGAAACGAGAACTGCCCTGATATCGCTTCGGAACGGGTTGGTAGATGGCGACATTCAATTACGACGTGGTGATCGCGGGTGCGAGCTTCGGCGGCGTGGCCGCGGCGCTCGCGGCGGCGGCGGATCCCAAGGTCAAGGTGGTGCTGCTCGAGGCGACGCAGTGGATCGGCGGGCAGGCGACCTCGCAAGGCGTCACGCGCTGGGACGAAGCGGCCGCCGATCTGACCGAGACCACCGGCAGCCCGAAATCGTACCGCGATCTGCGCCATCTGATCCGCGCCGAATACACCGGGCAGCGCTCGGCGGTCGGGCTGCAGCAACAGTACTTCAACCCCGGCTTCGCGGAGGTCGGGCCGCCGTTTGCCGCCGAGGGTCATCCGTTCGCGGCCGACCCGCAAGTCGTGCGCACGGTGGTCACCACGATGCTGCAAAACGCCGGCGTCGAGGTGAAGCTCGGCGTCGCGGTCACCGCCGTCGACGTGCAGAACGGCGCCGTGCAGAACTTCACCGCCGGGAGCGACACGTACGTCGGCACGGTCTACGTCGACGCGACCGATCTCGGCGATCTGTTGCCGCTGTGCGGCGTCAAATGGGTGATCGGCTGCGAAGCCCGCAGCGACACCGGTGAATCTCAAGCCGAGAGCGTCGCGCATCCCGAGTGGATTCAGCCGTTCACCGTGCCGATCGCGCTGGCGTGGCGCCCGCCCGGCGAGGACCACCGGATCCCCGAACCGCCGAACTATGCGGACATCCGTCAGCGCCAAGGTTTCGACCGTCTCAAGCAGCCCGGACCCAGGGGTGGCGACGGCGACATTCACCTCGTCTACAACCCGGGCCAGCTCAGCGACACGCTGTTCAACTACCGCCAGTTCATCGATCCGCGCAACTTCAACGACAACCCCGACCCGCGCACGACGTTGAACGTCGGCAGCAACGATTACCTGACCAGCGCGATACCCACCAACCCGGACTCCGCGAGCGCCGACGCGCAGATCGTGGAGCAAGGACGCGCCGTCTCGATCGCCTACGTGTACTATCTGCAGAACGACGTGCCGCGCGACGACGGCAACGGAACGGGCTATCCGAACCTCATGGTCGACACTGCCGCATTCGGCACCGCCGACGGCACGGCGCCCGCCGCGTACATTCGCGAGTCACGGCGCTTGGCGAACCCGCGCGTGCGCGTCGTTCAGCAGGACATCGACGCCGCGATCTTCACCGGTCCGCGCGCGAAGAACTTTCCGGACAGCTGCGGGATCGGCTGGTACGCCGCCGACGTGCACGAAGGGTGGTACTCCGCCGACGGCAACCAGGCCGACGCCGCGACGCCGAACATCGGTACGCCCTGGCACGGCATCCCGACGGCGCCGTTCCAGGTGCCGCTCGGTTCGCTCTTGCCGGCCGAGCTCAACAACTTCGTGGCGGCCTGCAAGAACATCGGCACGACGCATCTCACCTCGGGCGCGTATCGCGTTCATCCGGTCGAGTGGGCGATCGGCGAAGCCGCGGGAGTGTTCGCCGCGTATTGCAGCGCGCAAAACGTCGCGCCCAGCGCGGCCTGGGGCGACGCCGGACGGGTCACCGCGTACCAGTCGCGTCTGCTCGCGCGCGGCACGCCGATCTTCTGGTGGGACGACGTGGTCTTCGAAGACGGCGTCCAGGCGTACACGGCGATCCAGTTGCTCGGCGCACGCGGAACCTTCGAAGGCGACGGCACGACGCGCAACTTCGATCCCAACGGCGACTTCCCGCAAGCCGACCAACAAGCGATAGACGAACGGCTGAACCACACGTTCAACTGGCCCAGCGGCTCGCTGACCCGCGCGCAAGCCGCCGTGCTGATCTGTCAGCAGCTCGGCATCCCATAGATCCGCGCGCACGGCGCGCGGGCGAGGTTACTCGGCGACCAGCGGTTTGACCGCGCCGAAGCGCCCGGCGCGGAAGTCGGCGAAGGCGCGTTCGATCTCGTCGATCGAGTTCATCACGAACGGGCCGTAGCGCACCATCGGCTCACCGATCGGCGTCGCCGAGAGCAGCAACACTTCGAGCGGCTCGGTGCCGGTGTTGGCGAGCTCGACCGTGTCGCCGTCGCCGGCGAACACTGCATAGTCGCCGCGGCGCAGCTCCCGCGCGCCGGCGTGACCGACACCGTCGAACACGTACGCGGTGGCGGTCCAGTCGTGCGGAACCGCGTGCACGACGCGCGCACCAGGTGCGAGCTTCACGTGGACGTAGCTCCAGGGCGTCACCGTATGGACCGGCCCGGTCACGCCGAACGATGTGCCGGCGAGCACCCGTGCGGTGACGCCGTCGGACGGCTGCACGACCGGGATCGAGGCGGCGGGTACGTCCTTGTAGAGCGGGGCGAGCGCCTTGTCGGCGCGCGACAGGTTCACCCAGATCTGAAAGCCGTGGCGATGGCCGCCCGTCCGCTGGAACGCTTCGGTCGGCATCTCCGAGTGGACGAGTCCCGCGCCGCCGAGCATGTACTGCGCGTCGCCGGCCCGCAGGATGCCGTGGTTGCCGTGCGAGTCGAGATGCTCCATCTCGCCGGCGATCAGGTAGGTGATCAGTTCGAAGCCCTGGTGCGGGTGGTCCGGCGCGCCTTGCGCCTCGCCGGGGCCGTGATCCATCGGGCCCATCTCGTCGAGCAGCAAGAACGGGTCGACCTGGTCGACGGTTCGCGTCGGCAGCGGCCGGTGGACGAGGAAGCCGCCGCCCTCGAGGGTGGCGACGGCGGGGATGACCCGGGCGAGCGAGCGGATGGCGGTAGCAGGTTGAACGGACATACACCCTTACGAACAGTAGCCGACAGCAGAAAGGTTGCCGTGCCAACCCGCGGGTACGGGGCAGACGATGGGCAAACGCGTTCTGCTGGCGGTCAACACGCGTGCGCGCCGCGGCCGCGGTTCGCTCGACCGCGTGGCGTCGGCGCTGCGGTCGCGGGGCCACGAGGTCGTCGCGCTACCGCCGGAAGCGCTCCGCGACGGATTGTCCGCGGCGATCGTCGCGCGTCGCGACGACGTCGACGTCGTCGTGGTCGGCGGCGGGGACGGGACGCTGCTCCGCGCGATCGATGGGCTGATCGAGACGAAGCTGCCGCTGGTGGTGCTGCCGCTGGGGACGTTCAACGAGCTGGCGCGCACCCTCGGTGTCCCGGCCGACCTCGACGCGGCTGCGGCGCTGGTCGACGACGGCGTTCCGTTTGCGCTCGACGTCGGCAGCGCGAACGGCGTGCATTACCTCAACGAGGCGTCGGTCGGGCTCTCGACTCGCGTCACCAGCTTGCAGACACGAGACGTGAAGCGCCGTCTCGGCATGCTGGCCGTTCCGTTCACGACGCTGCGCGCGCTGCGCTGGGCGCGGCCGATGCACCTGGAGATCGAGTCGGAGGACGGCACGAAGCGCCGCGTCCGAGCCGTGCAGTTGACGGTCGCCAACAGCTATCGCTTCGGCGGCGTCGTCGATAACCCCGAAGGCAGCCTCGCCGACGGCCAGCTGTGGCTGTACTCGATCGATTCGCAGGGGTTCTGGCATACCTGTCGGCTGTTGTTGGCGGTCGCGCTGCACCGCTTCGAGCGCACTCCGGAAGTGGTGGCGGTCAAAGGCCGTCGCTTCGTCGTTCGCTCGGTGCACGGACACCGGTACCGCGTCGACGCCGACAGCGAGCCCATCACGCGACTGCCGGCCGAGTTCACCATCGCCAACCGCGCCCTGACGGTGCTCGTGCCACCGGATCGGGTACCAGCGATACGGTGATCGACTTCTTCCGGCCGACCAAGTTCGCGACGCGCATCAACCAGATCGATCCGGCCGAGTTGCGTGCGCGCGGCATTCGCGGCGCGATCGTCGACCTCGACAACACGCTGGTCGGATTTCGCTCGCTGGTTCCGCTCGAAGAAGATGCAGCCTGGGTGCGGCGCGCGAAAGAGGCCGGCGTGCGCGTGGCGGTCCTCACCAACAACGGCACGCCCTGGGCTTCGCAGGTCGCCAAGGATCTGGGCGTGCCGTGCATTCCGCGCGCGCGCAAACCGCTGCCGCACGGCTTTCGGCGCGCGATGAACGTGCTCGAGCTGCGTTCCGACGAGGTGGTCGTGATCGGCGACCAGCTGTTCACCGACGTGCTGGGCGCGAAGCTCGCCGGGCTCGAGGTGATCCTGGTCGATCCGCTCGTCCGGCACGATCCGTGGAACACGCGGCCGCTGCGCTGGCTCGAACGCGTGTTGATGCGCGGCGTTCCGCGCGCCTGATGGACGCGGCCAGAGCGATCGCGCTGCTCGAGGACGTCGCCGCCGCCGAGCGCGCCGATCCGTCGGTCGATCCGGACTACGGAACGCGGTGGTGGATCCCCGCCGGCGGTGCGGACGTCGCCGTGGTGCTGCTGCACGGACTGACGAATTGCCCGCCGCAATACGACCGGCTCGGACCCCAGCTGCACGCGCGCGGACACGCCGTGCTCGTACCGCGGATGCCGTATCACGGCTATCGAGACCGCATGACCGAAGCGATCGCGAACCTGCGCGCGCCAGACCTCGAAGCGGCGGCGCTCCGCGCGATCGTCGCGGCAGCGCTGTGCGGCGAGCGCGTCGTGGTGGCGGGAATCTCGGTCGGCGCGACCCTGGCCGGCTGGCTGGCGGCGCGGACGCGCATCGATACCGCGATCGCGCTGGCGCCGTTCTGTGGACTGCGCGATTTTCCGGGCGGCGCGAACGACGCGTTCGGCGCGCTGCTGCGCACGGCGCCAAACCGGTTCGGCTGGTGGGATCCGCGCCTCAAGGAAGCGCAGGAGCCGCAGCACGGCTATCCGCGTTTCTCGACGCGCGCGCTCGGGGAGTCACTGCGCATCTCGACCGAGATCGACGCGGCACCGGACGGGCCGCACGGACGGCGCGTGGTGCTCGTGCTCAACGACAACGACCCGGTGGTCAACAACGCGCACGCGCGGCGCAGGTTCGCGACGCTGCGTGGGTACGGCGTCGAGCTCGATGAGGTGACCCTACAAGGCATGCCTCACATTCACGATCTGATCGAGCCACAGATCCCGCAGGAGCAGACCGAGCTCGTCTACCCGGTGCTGATCGAACTGATCGAACAGCCGCCGTAGCGCCGCCGCCGCGGACTCGGCGGCAAAAGGTGGGGTTGCCCCCCATCCGCCGTGGTTGCCGGGCGTGCTAGCATAAGGCCGGGTTCACTCGCATTTCCTTGGGAGCGTTCATGCGACTGCGGCTACCGCTTTGGGTTCTCTTCATCACCGCAGCCGCTGTCGCTGCCGGCTGCAACGGCGGGGGTGGATCGGGGCCGACCGGTTACGTCGCGGCGCCGACGTCCCCGCCGCTGGCTGCAGCGATCGGGACGCTCACCACCAGCACCACGGGGTCGACGTCGCTAACGCTCGGGCCGTTCGCCGGCGGGTACGGCGGGACGTTCACCGTCCCGCTTGCGAGCACGGTGGCGCACCTGCAGGTCGCGATGTCGCTCACCGCGCCGGCCGGGGTGCCGGTGGTGCAGAACGTTCGCCGCCTGCCACGCGACATCAACGCGGCGAACATCAACCCGTTCGGTTACGTCACGTTCACGCCTGACACCAACGTCACGCTGCCCGACTCGTTCGTCATCGTGTGGAAGTTCCCGGCGGGCTCGACGCTGCCGGACCCCAAGCATTCCTACGTGGCCATGTACGATCCGAACAACACCGCCGCCGGCTGGACGCTGGTGACGGGTCCCGCGACGTTCAGCACGGATGCGGGCGGCGATCTGTTCTTCGACTGGCCCGAGCCGAACGTGCCGCTCGTGGCAGTCGCCGGCACGGCGTATCAGCTCGTGCTGTTCAGCACGACCTCGACCTTGACGACGCCGACGCCGCTGCCGACGCCGTCTCCGACCGCAAGCCCGACCCACTCGCCGAGCCCGACGCCGAGCGCGAGCCCCACCGCGACGCCGTCGGTGAGCCCGACGCCGACGGGCAGCCCGACCGGATCGCCGACCCCGACGCCGCGTCCCACCGTCACTCCGACGCCGACCGCGTCTCCGACGTTGACCCCGACGCCGAAGCCGACCGCGACGCCAACTCCGACCCCGACGCCGTCGCCCGGTGGCTTCTCGGTGGTGACGGCGACCGCAAACGGAAATGGAACCGTAACGATCCCGGTCGCGCCCGGCTCAACCGGCGCGTTCGCGGTGGCCGCGGACAACGGTACCTTGAAGAACTATCCTGCCGCCGAAGCGATCGTGCAAACCGGAACGCTGCCGCTGCTCGGCACGATCTGCCAAACCAACCCATCGAACGGACAGTGTCTGTCAACCCCGGCTTCGGCCATCAATGCACCGTTTACGGCCGGTGAGTCGGAGACGTTCTCGGTCTTCCTGACCTCGCAAGGGACCGCGATCGTCAACGGTACCGTCACCGTCACGTTCCAGGACGGTTCCGGCAACACGCTTGGCTCCGCGAGCGTGATCGTCAACACGCAGTAACCGTCAGCCGTCGCCTGGCCCGGGCGTGACGCCGCCGATGTCCGATCCGCCCGCAGTCGGATCGGGATCGTCGGTGTTCAGCTGAACGTCGACTCCGACGTCGGGTAGCGGCGCATCGGTGCCGTCGCCGCTTTCGTCGTCGTCCTCGACGTCGTCGGCGACGTCGGCGCTCTCGTCGGCGACGTCCTCGGCTTCGTCCAGCGTGAACTCGTCGATCTCACTGGTATCGCCTGCACCTGTCATCCGTCGTTCGCGCCTCCGTCGATCGTGTTGCCCAGACCGCCGCCCAACTCGTCGCCGATGACATCGGCGTCCTGCTCGTGCGCATCGGCGAGGACGTTCTGTTCGTCGTCGTCGTGCGCGGCACCGGCGACCTCGCTCGACGGTCGTCCTTCACTGTCGCTCATGAACGCTTCGTTCCCACCTGGAGTTGCCTCGAAAGGAGCGGCGGGACCGATCGGGTACGCTCGGGCCGTGCGGTACAGAAAGCTGGGGCGCTGGGGTGTCAAGGTCTCGTCGGTCGGTCTCGGATCCTGGCTGACCTACGGCGGCAGCGTCGAGGAAGACGCTGCGCGCGCGTGCATCCAGCGCGCGTACGAGCGCGGCGTGAACTTCTTCGACACGGCGAACGTCTACGCGCGGGGCCGGGCCGAGGAAGTGGTGGGCCGGGCGATCCAGCCCTTTGCGCGCGAGTCGATCGTGCTCGCGACGAAGGTCTACTTTCCGATGGGCGACGGTCCGAACGATCGCGGGCTCTCGCGCAAGCACATCCGCGAGCAGATCGACGCATCGCTGCGCCGCCTCGGCGTGCAGTACGTCGATCTGTATCAATGTCATCGCTATGACGTGAACGCGCCGCTCGAAGAGACCGTCAAGGCGATGGACGACCTCGTGCGCGCCGGCAAGATCCTGTACTGGGGCGTGAGCGAGTGGAACGCCGATCAGATCGCGTCCGCCGTCAACCTTGCCCGCGCGCGCGGTTGGTCCGAGCCGGTTTCGAACCAGCCGCAGTACAGTGCGCTGTGGCGGCGCGTCGAACAGCGCGTGTTTCCGACCTGCCGCGAATACGGGCTCGGTAACGTCGTCTGGTCGCCGCTGGCGATGGGGATCCTCACCGGCAAGTACACCGATGCCGGCAACCCGCCGGCCGGAACGCGCGCGGCCGGCCGAGCGAAGGACATGATGGAGGACTACTTCACCCAGCCGGTGCTCGACGCCGTGCAGCGACTGCAGCCGCTCGCCCAGCGCGCGGGCTGCACGCTCGCGCAGCTCGCGCTCGCGTGGTGCCTGCGCTACGAGGTCGTCTCGTCGGTGATCGTGGGCGCGACGCGACCCGAGCAGGTCGACGACAACGTCGCCGCGGCCGATCTCGACGTCGATCCCGCGATCTTCCGCGAGATGGACGCCGTTCTGTCGCCGGTCGCGCCGTTCGAACCCTACGTCGCCTAGCGTCGCGATCGCGCGCCGGCCGTTACTTCTCGTCGCGCAGCGAAGAACGAAGCGCGTCGGTCAGCTGCGGCCCGGGTGCATGGCCATGACTGGAGACGGCGTGCTCGGTCGCGGCTTTGAGGACCTCGGCCTCGGTCCCGGAAATCGTCAGCGAGCACTTGCTCTCGCTCGGAAACTCGCGACAGTCGATGACTTTTCTGACGGACGTGTGCATGAAGCGTCTCCTCTTGCGGTCTCGGTTTTGGGTGACGGCGCTCGGTGAGCGCCGTTGGGCTCATGCCTTCTTCGCGTAATTGCTCGCGCCGAACCAGTCGACGACGACGACGGGATCATCGCCGACCACCCATGCGTCGTGACCTTTCGGCAGCGACGTGACGTCGCCGGGGCCGGCGATGAACTCGGTACCGTCGTCCATTCGGATGGCGAGCTTGCCCGACACGTGATATTGAAAGTGCGGCGCTTCGCAGCTGGGCGTCTGCGCAAGCGGCTGAACGTCGGTCGACCACCGCCATCCGGGGCGGAAGACCAGCCGACCCACCTCGGCCGCGCCGACGGTGAGGATTTCGGCTTTGCCGTTGGGAAACTCGCGAACCTCATCGGGCTTCGAGAACGTCTTGTGTTCGGTTCTCTGCTCGTGACTCACCATCTCCGTGCTCCTTCGCGCAGGGCTGCACACGGCGACGAAGCGCCGCGGCCAAAGTACTCGAGGGAATCGGTCCGGCCGGACGGTGGAAGTAGGATTTTACCTACTAGTAGGATTATATTGACCTGGAGGTCAAAGTCAAGGGATAATGGCCATGATGAGAGCTAGCCGAAGGCCGGCGTCCGAGATCCCGGTCTCGCAGCGGATCCTCGAGGTTGCCGAACAGCTCGCCCAGACGCGAGGATTCAACGGGTTCAGCTATGCGGACGTCGCGGAGAAGCTGCACGTCACGAAGGCGAGCCTGCATTACCACTTTCCGTCGAAAGCGGACTTGGGCCGTGCGCTGATCGAGCGATATCACGTCGTTTTTGTCGCGGCGCTCGAAGCGATCGATCGAGAGGCGCAGGGGGGGCCCGACAAGCTGCGACGGTATGCCGGTTTGTACGACTCGGTCATGCGCAACGACCGGTTGTGCCTGTGCGGCATGCTCGCGGCCGAGTACTCGACCTTGCCCGCTCCGATGCAGGCGGAGCTGCGGCGCTTCTTCGACGCGAACGAGGTCTGGCTCGCGGCGGTGCTCGAAGACGGGCGGCTCGCCGGCGAGCTCGCCTTTCGCGGAACGCCGAAACAACGGGCGCGCGTCGTTCTCGGCGCGTTGGAGGGCGCGATGCTCGTTGCGCGCGCGTACGACGAAGGCCGGCGCTTCCAGTCCGCGGCGAAGCAAGTACTGGCCGACCTCAGCGCCGTTTAATTCTCGCTCGGGCTCGGGTGCTCGTCGGCGTCGGGGACGAGCGTGCCGAGGAATGCGCCCAGGATGTCGGCCGGGGCGTTGTTCTGCGGGCCGCCGATCACGCTCCAGTCGAAGTACTCGTTGACGTCGGAGCGGCGCAGCGTGCTTTCGAGCGTTTCGAGCGCGGCGTCGGACATGATCATCCAGAGCAGCACGACGGCATCGACCTCGCGCGCGCGCTCCATCACGTGGTAGCGGTAAGCCCAGATGACGCCCTCGTCCTCTTCGATGAAGGCTTCGTTGAGCTGAGCGACCCGGTTCTGCAGAAATGCCGTCGCCGCGTCGGCGTCGAGCTCGTACCACGCCGGCCGCGGGATGAACGTCGTCAGGTAGAACTGCGGCGGAGAGTCCTCGTCGTCGTCGTCGTCGTCGTCGTCGTCGTCGTCGTCGATGTCGTCGATATCGTCGATGTCGTCGTGCTCGTCGTGCTCGGGCGGATCGGTCGGGTCCAACGGGTCCATTGAGCCCTTGTACCCTTTTAGACGTGTGCTCGCCTGGCTCCCAAAGGGGATCGCTCTTCGCGATGAACGTCTTCGACCGTGCGCCCTAGCCAACCTGACGCCTCCCAAGCGAGTGGGGTATTGCGGACAACCGCGAACTGAGGGATAATATGGGCAGGATGAGCGGCGGAACGAAGCGTTAGCGACTGACTCGGCATCGACAGCCGGCGGCTCTCGGGAGCTACCGGCTTTTGTGTTTCATGATCAATCCGCCCGGGGTGTCGGTGGAGGACAGCCTTCGCATGCAGCAGGCCCAACAGAAGGAGAATGTCGGCCGTAAGGTCACGACATCTAGAACTCGGGCCCTCGGAATCCGATGTCTTCTCTTTGCGTACCGGGCGCTGTTTCTGATCGGCGTTGCCCTAGGGATTGTATACGCCATCGCGCCGGTACTTTATCAGCGATCGCTCAACGGTATGTTCTACGCCATCCTGCTCATGGTGCTGCTGTTGCGCTACGCGTGGTGGAAGGGTCGGAGATAGCCGTCACAATGGTTTTAGACCGTGATGACGAGCAGCTCGCGACTCACCCGGTTGGCCTGAACCTGAACAGTGTAACGCGGATCCGCGAGAACCCTGACGACTTCGTCTCCGGTAGACAGCTGCTGGTCGCGATTCTTATCTTGGCACTTGGTTTGACCTGCACGCTGCTCGAGCGAGGAGGGATGGCGGCAGTTGGAATGGTGGGCGAGCCGGCATTGCTAAAATGACTTTCTGGAGCTCGACCCCACGGCAAGAATTCCGCAAGACGATTTCTGGGAGGCGGAGGTTAGCGATTGCGAGCTCACGATTGAGGAGCTACCGGAATACTGCGGCGCCACAACGATCCTTGGGCCTAGTGCAGCGGATGATGCGAAGGCGGTGCACTGGGATCTTGCCTTTGCGGCACCGCTGAAGCTGCACGACCGTTGCGTATTTCGCGTTCAATTTCGAGTCGCTGCTGGAGGGATGAGAATTGGCATAGGGGATTCGGACTACTACAGCTATGATCTTGAACGATTCCCCGTTAAGACCCTCACGTTAAACGTAACTTTGGACGACGCGAGCGCAGTAGCATTACGAGAAGCGTGGGTTGAAGTCGATGCGTCGCTCGAGAAGCGGGTGAACGAGGCTGAGATGGCTCGGGTGAGCAGAAATGTCACGTCGCTTCCATGTGGCTATCAGTATATAGTGCGCTTCCCGTTGATCGGTGCGAAGTACAAGTTTGGGTGGCAAATGGGTAAGCGTCTAGCCCTGCCCCTCAAATGAAGTGTACGAACGACGGCGTGCAGAGAGCTTAGTCATAGACGCCGCGCACGCTCCATGCGTCGTGCTCGTGCGCGATGCGCAGCAGCGAACCGTCTTCGAGGTAGACGTCGTACTCGTCGCGCGCGAGCGGTGCGCCTTCGCCGGTCACGGTCGCCCACCAGCCGTCCTCGACGCGCCACGGCCCGGCGATCTCGACGGCCTGTTGCGGCGGCGAGCCGACGAAGCGCGGCGCGCCGTCGAGCACGCGCACGTCGATCGGCCGGGGCGCGACTAGCCGCAGCTGCACCGTCGCACCCGCCGAGGCTCCTTGGGCGCCCGGTGGATCGGCGAACGCATCGCGCCGCTGGGGATTCCTCGTCGCGATCTTGTCCAGGGTGAAGGGCTCGAACGCGAAGCGGCGCTCGATGCGCGGGCCGTCGAGCACGCGCGCGCGCAGCGCGCGTCCTTCGCCGAGCACCGCGTCGAGGCGCGCGAGCACGACGCCCAATGCATCCGGGTCGGGATCGCTCGCGGCGAACAGCGGGAGCGTGACGCCGCCAGCGGTGAGCTCTTCGGCCGCCAGGCGCAAGCCGACGACCGGCGCGCCGAGCGTGACGCCTTCGAGCCGCGCGCGCAGCAGCTCGAACAGCGTCGACGGCACCGCGGTCGGCTGCGCGACGCGCACGGTGAGCTCGCGCGTCTCGCCGTCGTCGCAGTCGAGCGTGAGCACGAGCCGGCCGGCGCGTTTGCCGGCCGCGCTCAGGTCGTCGACGACCCAGCCGACGAGGGTGCGCAGGGCGAACAGCACCTGTTCTTCGGACGACGCTTCGCCTTCGCCGTAGAGCGCGCGATCGACGCGCAGCGCGCGCGCCCGCGGGCGCAGCGGACGTTCGTCGATGCCGCGCGCGCGCGCGTGCCAGACGGCGGCGTCGCTGCCGAAACGGCGCACGAACGGACCGTGCGGCAGCGCGGCCAGCTCGCCCAGCGTCGTCACGCCCAGCAATCGCAGCCGCTCGCGCACATGAGGATGGATCTCCAACACGTCGATCGAGAGCGGCGCCACGAACGCCGCGGGATCGTCGCTCGCACTACATATACAAGCCTGTCCTGAGCCGAGCCTGTCCTGAGCTTGTCGAAGGGAAGGGGGACCGAGAACGGTCGCGGCGTGCGCGACGAAACGGTTCGGGCCGATGCCGATGCGAACGGGAAGCTCGATCGCGTGCGCGTCGCGCAGGGCGCCGAGCGCGTTGCGCACCGCGGCCACCCAGCCGGCGGGGCCTCCTGCGATACCGTGCATCTCGAGAAACGCGCGTCCCCAACCGTCGTCTTCGACGATCGGCGAGGCCGCGTCGAGCGCGTCGAGCACCTGCGACCACACGCGCGCGCCGGCGGCCGGATCGTCGAACACGGTGCGCGCTTCGGTTGCAACGGCTTGCGCTTGCACCAGCGTCATCCCGGTCCGCACGCCGAGCGCCGCTGCGCTCAGCGTGCGATCGACGACCCGTCCCCGCTCGACGTGATCGGCCAGGATCAGCGGTGCGGCGAGATCGATCGCGGGCTGCATCAACCGCGCGACGGCGAGCCGAAAGGCCGGGATCCACACGCACGCGACCGGCACCGTAACGTCCTCAGCGGCTCGAACGTTGATCGTGCATGCTGTTCGCGCTCCTCCTGGCGCTCGCGATTCCCACTTCCGGACCGGTGCCCGCGCCCACGCCTTCGGCACCGGCGTACCTGCGCGTGCCGACCGCGCCGGGTGAAGCGCTGATCGTCAACTCGGGCTCGACGAACCGCGCGGGGTACCGGCTGCGAGTGCACGCCGACGGTACGGCGGCGCTGCAACGGATCGAGCGTTCGATGAGCTCAGAACAGGCTGTTCCGATCGAGAAGCAGCTCTCCACGACGCTGGTCAAGCGATTCTTCGCGGATCTGCAAGCCGCCGGGCCGCTCGATCAGCTGACCGCGCCGCACTGCATGAAGAGCGCGTCGTTCGGATCGGTGACGCAGATCGGATATCTCGGCAAGATGTCGCCCGACGTCTCGTGCGGTGGGCCGTCTGCGATGCACGCGCTCCAGATCGACGCGGACGCGCTTGCCGGCGCAGCGGGCGTCTCGATGCTTTCGCGCTGAACATGAGACGGTCCTGAGAGCGGGGTGAGCTTTCGCTGAGATCGGGTGTTGCGACGCACCTCGACGGCGTACGATGATCGTGTCCTCTCGATCCTTCGACGACCGGCTCGACGAGGAACGCAGCAATCATCGCCTCAGGAGGTATTCGATGCTCACCAAGACCCTGCTCGCCACCGCGCTGTTCGCCTCGTTCATCGCACCGCTCGCCGCCAGTGCCGGTGAGGTCGAGAACCGCATCCATCACGAGAACGCCCGCATCGACCAGGGCGTGCGCAACGGTTCGCTGACGTACGGCGAGTACCACCGCGTCGATCGCAGCCTCGATCATATCCAAGCCGAACGCAATCGCGATCTGCGCCGCGACGACGGTCATCTCACGGGCGCGCAAGTCCGCAGCCTCAACCGCCAAGAGAACAATCTCTCCAGCCGGATCTACTTCGACAAGCATAATCTCGCGCGTCAGCATTAGACCGCGACGGCCGCAGCGATACCAGCGGCGGCCGGTCTTCGAACGGATCGCAACGCACGAGCGCGTCGCCCACCGGGGCGGCGCGTTTGTGTTTGCGCACGACCGCGCGCACGTCGTAGCCGGCGAGCTCGCAGAGATGACCGGCCGCACCGTTCCAGCGCACGCGTTCGATCGCCGTTTCCAGCCGCAGCGACGCGAAGTAGCGCAGCTCCGCCGAGGCTTCGTCGCCGACCGCGACCAGCAGCGCGTTGGCGCGGTGCGCGAGCCCGGCCAAACGCGTCCAGGCGGCCGCGCCGGTCGCGCGGCCGCTCGGCAGCGCCGGGATGACGACGACGGTGAACGCGCCGGAGCGCACGACGATGTCGGCGGCGCGGGCGATCGCGACCGGCTCGCCGGCGCGCACGATCAGCAGCCGCTCCATCCGCACGCCCGCCGCGGCGAGCGCCGGCGGGAACAGGTCGATCCCGACCATCGCGCCCAGCCCGCGCCGGGTCGCCGCCGCGAGCAGCCGGGCCGCCAAGGCGCTGCGACCCGAACTGGGCGGGCCCTCGATGCTGGCGATCGTTCCGCGCGGAAAACCGCCGCCGACCGCCGCGTCGAGCGGGGCGATCCCGGTGCGCACCAGCGCCTCGTCGCCCAGCGCGAAGGCGGCCGCCGTCGCCTCGCGGTGGTCGCGTTCGAGCCGCTCGCGCAGGGCCGCAAAAACCTGTCCGGAGGCTCGCGCAGGAGCAGCATCGGCACCCATCGGACGCTCATCCTAATCGAACATATGTTCGATTGTCAATCCGCTTGGCGTGGCTCGTTTCGGCGGGTCACGAGGTAGGCGGTCAGCACGAAGACGAGGACCTCGCGGTGGGTCTGGTCGAGCTCGTAATCGGCCATCGCCTCGTCGACGAGCGCGAATGCGCCGAACAGCGCGGTGGCCAGGGTGAAGGCCAGCTCGTCCTCGTCCAGCGCGAACGCAACCGCGGCGACCGCCTCGACCGCGGCGGCACCGGCCAGCAGCGTACCCAATAGCGGCCGTGGCAGCCGCAGCGGGAGCAAGAGCTTCTCCATCGCGGCGAGGTTGTGCGAACGCCAGCGCGCTGCAGCGGGGACGACCCCGAAGGCCGCCGCGAGGTCGCACACGTTCTTGAACGCGGCCAGGCCGTGCCAGACGGAGAGCACGCTCAAGAGGGTGCGGCGGACGGAGATCATGTGGCCCCTCTTCCCAGAAGGGACAACGGTCCGGTGTGGGGATGAAGCGGAGAGCCCGTGACCGTACCGTCCACCATCTCCGCCTCGGCGATCGACGTCGCCCCGCTCCGTTACGTCGACCGCACCCTTGCCAACGGTCTGCGGGCCATCGTCGTCCCCGACGCGCGCGTACCGTCGGTGGCGATCAACGTCGCGTACCGGGTCGGCGGCAAGGACGATCCGCCCGGACGGTCCGGCTTCGCGCACTTGTTCGAGCATTTGATGTTCAAAGGCACGGCGCGTTCCAGTCCCGAGACGATCGACCGCCTCACCGAAGATATCGGCGGCTTCAACAACGCCTTCACCACGGAGGACATCACCAACTACTACGAGGTGATTCCGTCGAACCACCTCGAGCGGCTGCTGTGGGCGGAAGCGGACCGGCTGGCGGCGCTGGTGGTGAACGAGAGCAATTTCGTGACCGAGCGCGACGTGGTGATCGGCGAGTACGACCAGCGCATCCTCGCCGAGCCGTACGGCATGCTCGACGAGCTGGTCAATCGTGAAGCGTACGTCGTGCATCCGTACCGGCGCGGTGTTATCGGGAGTCCGGCCGAGCTCAACGCCGCGTCGCTCGAGGACGTCGTCGCGTTTCACGCGACGTATTACCGGCCCGACAACGCGGTGCTCGTCGTGGCCGGCGATCTCGACGCCGAGCGGACGTTGGGCTGGATCGAGCAGTATTTCGGATCGATCGCGACGCCGCCGTCGCCGGTGCCGCGAGTGAGCGTTGTCGAACCGGAGCAGACCGCGGAACGCCGGTACGAATACCGTGCGGCCAACGTGCCGCTGCCGGCGGCCGAAGAAGCCTATCACGTCCCGAGCGCGGCGCATCCGGACGCCGCTGCGCTCGACGTTCTCGAGACGCTGCTCGGCGCCGGGCGATCGTCGCGGCTCTACACGTCGCTCGTGTACGAGAAGCAGCTCGCGTCGAGCACGTACGCGTCAGCCGATCTGCGCGAGCAGCCCGGCTTGTTCGGCGTGCGCGTCACCTGCGCGCGCGGCATCGAGCTCGCGCGGGCGCGCGCCGCGCTGGAGGCCGAGCTCGAACGCGTGCGCGCGCGGCCGCCGGACGAACTGGAGCTCGAGCGCGTGCGCACGCAGATCGCGAGCACCGTCGTGCGCTCGCGGCAGACCAACAACGGCGTCGCGCTCACGATCGTGCGCGCGGTGACCGAGCGCGGCGATCCCGAGCTGGTCAACGGCGATCTCGCGCGCTATCTGGCAGTCGGCGCCGACGACGTGCAGCGCGTCGCGCGCACGTACTTGCGGCCCGAGAACCGCACGGCCGTCGAGTACCTGCCGCAGTGAGCGCGTCGACCGTTCCCGCCCCGGGGCCGCCGCGCGACGCGACGCTGCCGGCGCCGGTCGAGCGCGTGCTCGACAACGGCTTGCATGTCGTCGCGTTCGCGCAGCGCAACCTGCCGCTGATCGCGGCCCAGCTGGTGGTGCGCTGCGGCGCGGCCGCGGAGCGCGAGGACGAAGCCGGCCTCTCGGCGCTCGTCGCGGCGCTGCTGACGCAAGGAACGACGGCGCGCGGCGCGGTCGAGCTGGCCGCCACCGCCGACGCGCTGGGCGCGCGGCTCGACGCCGCGTCGGGCTACGACGCGTCGGTCGTGAGCGTGAGCGCGACGACGCCCGCTTTTCCCGCCGCGTTCGCGCTGCTCGACGAGATCGTGCGGCAGCCGGCGTTCGCGCCGCACGAGGTCGACCGCGTGCGAACGAAGTCGATCTCCGATCTGAGCCTCACCTACGCGAACCCAAGCGCGCTCGCGCGCCTGGTCGCGCAGCGCGTCGCGTACGCCGGCGCGCCGTACGGCCACCCGCTGGCCGGGACCGTCGCGACGCTGACGGCGCTCAGCCGCGACCGCGTCGCGTGGTTCCACGAGCGTTTCTACCGGCCCGACGACTCCGTGCTCGTCATCGGCGGCGATCTCGAGCTCGACGACGCGTTCGCGCTCGCCGATCGGACCTTGGGCTCGTGGCGCGCCGCGGGGCCGTTCCCGGAGCTCCCGCCGTTCGCCGAGATTCCCGCGCCGCGGCCGCGCGTCGTGATCGTCGACAAGCCCGATGCCGGACGAACCGCGCTGGCCTGCGGCCGCGTCACCATCGAGCGCGCGTCCCCGGAGTATCACGCGGCGGTCGTCGCGGTCGCGGTGCTGGCCGGCTACAGCGGCCGGCTCAACCAAGAAATCCGGGTCAAGCGCGGGCTGTCGTACGGCGCGGGCGCGGGGCTGGCGGCGCGCCGAATGCCGGGGGTGTTCGTCGCCTCGACGCTGGTCGATCACGCTCGCGTGATCGAAGCGACCGACGTGATGGCCGCCGCCATCCGATCGCTGGCCGATGCGCCCGCGACCGACGACGACTTGCTCAGCCGCAAGGCGACGGTCACCGGCGCGTTCTACCGCTCGATCGAAACGATCGACGGGATCGCCGCCACCGTCGCCGAGCATGCGCTCTACGACGTGCCGCTCACCGAGATCAACGCGTACACGCGCCGCGTGCAGGCCGTCGACGCCGAGGCGGTGCGCGCGTTCGCCGCGCACGGCCTGATCCCCGACGATTTCACCGTCCTCGTCGGCGACGCATCGAAGTTCGCCGCCGACCTCGCCCGCACGCATACCGAGCTGCGCGTGATCCCGTTCGAAGCACTCGACCTCGGCAACGTCACGCTCGAAGCGTGACCTCGGGTTAGGGGATCAGGAGCAGTTTGCCGGTGGTTTTGCGGGCCTCGAGGTCGCGGTGGGCTTGTGGGGCTTCGGCCAGCGGGTAGGTTGCGCCGATGCTGACGTGCAGCTTGCCGGCGGCGATCGCGGCGAAGAGATCGCGCGCACGGCCGAGCAGGTCGTCGCGCGTGGCGATGTAGTTGACGAGCGTCGGACGGGTGAGGAACAGCGAACCGCCCGAGGCGAGCCGTGCCGGCTCGATCGCCGGTACCGGTCCGCTGGAGTTGCCGAAGAGCGCCAACAGGCCGCGCGGGCGAAGCAGGCTCAGGCTGCGTTCCCACGTCTCCTTGCCGACCGAGTCGTAGGCGACGTCGACCGCGTGCTCGCCGATGAGCCCGCGCACGGCCTCGGCGAAATCGCCGTCGGCGTAGTTGATGACGTGATCGGCGCCGTAGCTCTTCGCGAGCTCGACTTTCTCTTTGGTGCCGGCGGTGGCGATCACGGTGGCGCCGCGCGCTTTCGCCAGCTGCACGAGCGTCGAGCCGACGCCGCCGGCGGCGGCGTGCACGAGCGCGACGTGACCGGCGCGCAACGGAAACGTGTCGGTCACCAGGTAGTGCGCCGTCATGCCCTGCAGCATGATCGCGCAGGCCGTGCGATCGTCGACGCCGTCGGGAATCGACACCAGCACGCGGGCCGGTAGCGCGT
>Ga0302326_10003851_pt1 | contig 35135 bp, 30 predicted proteins | sample Palsa_T0_3_FD_202264 | JGI IMG/M metagenome (GOLD analysis project Ga0302326, IMG submission 202264) | Peat permafrost microbial communities from Stordalen Mire near Abisko, Sweden - Palsa_T0_3 | ecosystem: Environmental > Terrestrial > Soil > Palsa > Peat permafrost | place: Sweden: Abisko...
AAACCGATGGTGTGAAGCGGACGAGTGGCCTGTGGATGCGCAGTTGACACTCTATCTGCACTCCCGAGGCAATGCGAATTCCCGAAAGGGTGACGGAGCGTTGAACTCCGATTTGCCTGCAGCGTCAGAGCCGCGCGACATCTTTGTTTATGACCCTGAAGTACCGGTGATGGCTCCCGGGGGTCCGTTGGCTATGAGCGGGCCGCAAGATCAGGCCGTGCATGAGATGGGAAACAATCTGCTGGTCTATAGTTCTGAGGCGCGTGCGACTGCTGTGCATATCTTTGGACAGCCGCGGGTGACGCTTTATGCGGCTACCTCGGCTGCCTACGCCGATCTGACAGCTAAGCTGGTTCGTGTTACGGTAACGGGGCGCGCTGAGTTTATTTCAATTGGAATTGCGCGTTCCAGTTGGCTATTTCGCGCGTCAGAATATGAGGCGGATGCGATTCAGTGTTGGGAGTTTACGCTGGAGCCTACTTCAGTTGTGATTGCGGCGGGAGAATCGTTGCGGCTGGAGATCGCGAGTTCGGCCTTTCCGGTCTATGATCGCAATCCTTCTACCGCCGTATTGCCTCAACATGCGAATAACTGGAACTGGAAACGATCAACACAGCAGATCATTCACACTGAGGAGCATGCTTCGGCGTTGCATCTTCCCGTTCTGGGCGCGTCAGGGGTAATCCGATGGTGAATCGTGATGGCACGCTGGCCACGGCTGCGGAAGGGATTGTAGCGGAGATTGCAATTGACAGGGTCACGAAGCAGTTTCGTAGCGGCGCGTTGGCGCTCAGAGATGTTTCGATTCGTGTGGATAAGGGCGAGTTCGTTTCGCTTCTGGGGCCTTCGGGATGTGGGAAGTCAACGCTGTTGAGGTTAGTCTCAGGGCTTACGCCGGTTACTACCGGATCTGTCACAGTGAATGGCATGACGCCGGTGAATGCACGCGAGCTGATGAGCTTTATCTTTCAGGATGCGACGCTGCTACCGTGGCGTACGGTAGAGCAGAATGTTGGTCTGGGGATGGAGTTGGATCATGCGGCTCGCTCGCTGCGCAAGGACAAGGTCAGCAAAATGCTGGAGCTTGTGGGGTTGACGCATGTGGCGCAACGTTATCCAAGACAGCTCTCGGGCGGCATGAAAATGCGCGTTTCAATTGCGCGCGCGCTGGTGAGCCGTCCTCGCATCTTGCTGATGGATGAGCCTTTTGCGGCGTTGGATGAAATGAGCCGCGACCGCTTGAATGAAGAGCTATTGCGGCTGTATCTGGAGCAGCACTGGACGGTGATGTTTGTGACGCATTCTGTTGCCGAGGCGGTGTTTCTTTCGACAAGCATTGTAATTCTTGCGCCGAATCCGGGGAGGGTAGCGCATGTGGTTCCGGTAAAGCTGCCGTGGCCGCGTACTGCTGAGACGAGGCTTACGGCTGCGTATGAGGCGGAGGTTGTGCGCATTTCGCGGCTGCTGCGCGGGGTGCAGGCGGTCGAAGCTGTGCGCACCGATGTTCGCAATGCGGAGAGCGTTCGATGAAGCGCCATCTATGGTTCGCATTGAACAGTTTGATTGTGCTCGCCTGCCTGCTGGCCATCTGGCAGGTTGCTGTTCTGGAACTGAAGATAGCGCCTTATATGCTGCCCGGACCATGGATTGTGGCGAAGGCTGTGGTGAATCGCTTTCCCTCGCTGGTGGGTTCGCTGCTGATTACTGCGGAGGCTGCGGCGATGGGGCTTGTTTCCAGCATCGTGGTTGGAGTTGCGATTGCGCTTGTGTTTGCGCAAAGGAGATGGCTGCGGCGGCTGGTTTTTCCCTATACGATTCTGTTGCAGACGGTGCCGATTGTCGCGATTGCTCCGTTGATCATCATGTGGGCAGGGACGGGCGTTTACTCAGTCGCGCTGATTGCTTTTATCATCTGCCTTGCGCCCATTATTGCGAATACAACGGAAGGCTTGATCAGCGTGGAAGAAAATCTCATCCATCTCTTCCTGATGCATAAGGCTACTTCCACGCAGATACTCTTCAAGCTGCGTTTACCACATGCGTTGCCGAATCTCTTCGTTGGGATTCGAATCTCTGCGGGGATTGCGGTGATCGGATCAATTATCGGAGAGCTTTTTGCCGGATCGAGCCTGGTGGGTGAAGGAGGACTCGGTATCGCGATCACTTATGCGAATTCACAGCTTGAGACGGACTATCTTTTCGCGCTGGTGCTGGCAGCTACGGTACTTGGATTTGTCTTCTTCTTTATAGGGATGTTTCTGGAATGGTACTTTTTGCATAACTGGCATGAGTCGAGCCGTTCGGATATTCCGGAATAACTCAGCTTTGGGGAGTACGAAATGCTTCGAATGGAATCGGAGACGGGCTGGTGGCTGATTACGCATCCGGATCATGCGCGCCTGGCTGGGGAGTTTGCCGCAGCATGGGGCAATGCGCTGTTTCGCAGACCAGAGCCCCGAGCGCGAGTGCTGCACGCGATTGCAGCACACGATGATGGCTGGACGGAGCGCGACGCGCATCCGAGCATCACGCGTGAAGGGAAGCCGTCGGCATTTTCTACTGAGCTAGTTGGGAAGTACTCGGCATTTGAGGAGATCGACCTTGCGGATTACCTTGCCGTGCGAGAGCGTGCGGTAAGGGTCATCGCAGAGCAGGATGCGTATGCAGGCATGCTGGTGGCTCTGCATACGCATAATCTGCTGACGGCACATGCCGATCGCTCGACGATTGCGGCGGAGCAACTGCCGCTGCTGGACGAGTTTCTGGAGACGCAGCGCGAGTATCGGGAATTGTTGATCAGCTGCATACAGAGGGATCTGAACCTCACGCCTGACCAAAAAACTCCGCAGGCGATTCGAGAGAAGTTCTGCCTGTTGCAGGCTTGTGACAATCTTTCGCTGCTTACGTGCGTGGCTTTTGATTCTTCGGCAGATTTGTTGCACCCGCTTGCGATGAATGATGGGCGAAGCGCCGAAGTACATGTGCTGCCGATGGGAACACGCCATTTTCGACTTGAGCCGTGGCCGTTTGCCGAGCAGGAACTGACGTTTCACTTTCCGGCGCGCCATGTGACGGGCAAAGGCTTTTCATCCTCGACGGAACTGGAGTCTGCATACCACGGTACGACCTCGCAGATGCTTTCGGTGACGCTGTCGCGGTAAGGCGCGATCAGCCGGCCAAAAGTAAGAGGGCGATTCCGTCTGGAATCGCCCTCCTGCTTTCGTGTGATGGTGTGTGGCCTAGAAGGTGAAATGCAGGGACATCTGGATCTGGCGAGGGCTACCGATGGTGTGGGTTACGATGCCCAAGCCACTTGGACAGCTGTAGAAGCTGCCGGGGACAGTCCCAACACCGGCTGCGTTGCAGGCGCCCGGCAGTACCGGCGTACCTCCAGTTGGGAAGGGGTTGTAGCTTGCGTTTTGAGCGACTTCGTTACCGGGAACGTCGAAGCTGGAGGTATTGGTGAGGTTGTAGACATCGAAGGTGTACTTGAGGCTGTACCTGTCAGAGAAGTTGGTGACTTTGATGAGCGAGGCATCAGCGCGTTTCTGGAAGTCCTGGCGGAAGATGTTGCGCTGGCCGGTGGTGAAGCCGGTTTCAAAGGGATCGGAAGTGGGGATGGCTCCGCCCAGACCGCCTGCAGGGAGGATCGGAAGGGTGAAACAGGCAGGGTTGAGGGCGGCTTCTCCATTGGAAACATAGAACGCGCCGGAGTGACCGGTCCGGGCGGACTTGGCTGTGCAACCAGAGGCTAGCGGGACGATGGGGTTGGTGATGCCGTCAAAAGTCGAGTAATAGATGCTCGCAATTGCACCCGAGAAGTCAATGATGCTGTAGGGTTGACCGCTCTGGAGCACAGTAAGGCCCACCAGAGACCATCCGTCGATGAAGTCGCCTTCGAGAGAGTGTTTTTTGGCGAAGTCGGGAAGGCGCAAGACGTAGTTGAAGTTGATGACGTGGGTGCGGTCGAAGTCGGCTGAGCCGTATCCGCTGCGCAGGTTGAGAGCATTGCTGCCGTTGTAGAAGAGGCCGAGGCCGCTCTGTTCGTCAAGGGCGTGCGAATAGGTGTAGGAGGCTCCGATCTGGATGTTGTGGCTCATACGCTTGTCGATGTGAGCCTGTAGTGCGTTGTAGGCGTCGACACCCGCGGCTTTGTATGAAATGGACTCGGCCGCATAGCCGATGTAGGGTACGCGGAGGTCTACGTTGCCGCCCTCGTCATTCGCCTGGTAGAACGTGCCATCGGGAAGCGTCGCACCGCCGACCGTGTAGCCGTAGCTGTAGTTCTGCTGGTAGGGACCGCCCGCAAGGGCGGGGCTGGATGGGCTGTAGATGTTGGACTGATTGAAGGGTACCGGGATGACCTGATGGCGGCCTACGTTGCCAACATATCCCAGTTCGATGGCGAGGTCATTGCGCGGCTGCCATTGAACGTCCAGCGTGTAATTGAAGGTGTAGGGCAGCTTGTTGGCGCGGTCGTAGACGCCCAGTGAGATAGGCTGGCCGTTATTGGTAATGCCCGATGTTCCTGCCGGCGCAGCGTTGTAGTTCTCGATGCTGTAAGCATTGGGCAGATAGTTACTGAGATCGGAGGCCTTGGGGCTGGATGGAGCGGCGATTGGCGCGCTGCCGTAGGGGTTTTCAAGGTCGCCAGCCTGGGCCGTGGGACCGGTTACCGGAGCTTCGGAACCCGTATAGCCGGCATTGTTGAAGGTGGCAATGCCGTTACCACCGCAAGTGGGAAGGTAACCGTTGTAAAGGGACTGCCCTGTGCCGGAGGGGCAGGTCTGAGTGTTTACGAAGGGCAGTTGCTGGTTGACGCCAAAGGGTCCGCCGGTGACGGTGCCGATCGCATAGCCGGGCGAGAAGTAGCTGAAGAGCTCGCCGCGGTCATAGTACATACCAACGCCGGTGCGGACGACAACCTTGTCATGGAATAACGCAGGCTGCCAAGCCGCGCCAATGCGGGGCGCGATGCCCCACTGGCGTCCAGTGAGGGTGGTGGGACTTATGCCTTTTGTGCCGTTGGCGTTGTTGCCGGCGATGATCAGGCCGGGGCTCTCGATGGTGTCTGAGCCGACGCTGTAGCAGTATTCGTTGGGGTCCTTGGAGCTGCAGGTGTCGGGGGTGGGGTTGGAGTCGAAGTTGAAGATGCGGCCGTATTTCTCCGTGAAGCCGCCGTCCCAGTCATAGCGGACGCCGGCGGTGAGCGAAAGAGTTGGAGTGATCTGAAACTTGTCCTGGAGATAGGTGCCGAGCTGGTTGGCGCGATAGTAGCGGCTGGCGTTGCCGCGCATGAACGAGCTGACGTAGAAGGCAGTGGACGAGCTACCGGGGCTGACGAACCCCTGCGAGAAAGCGCTGAAATCGTCGGTCGCAATGGTGCCTGTGTCAGTGCGCTTGTCTATGGTGTTGAGCTGCGTGTAGCTGTAGTTGGCGCCGAAGGTAATCGTATGTTTGCCCAGCGACCAGATGGCGTTGCCGGAGGGCGCAATGCGGTTCTGGAACATGCCGGTGTTTGAGGCCTGGCCCTCTGCATTGGGGCCGATGTTCAGGATTCCGTTGTCCTCGGAGCTCGGAATCCCGGAGGCATAACCCGCACCACCGAGCACATTGATGATCGAAACTCCGGGGAAGTAGCTGGAGTCGAATACGTTGATGGCTCCGTTTCCGTAAGTGCCACCGGGGATGGAGCCGGGGCCGAAGGGTTGCTGGTTGTCGGCGTAGTCTTTCTCACGGATGAAGCCAAGCGTTTGAGTGGTGCTGAGGTTGGATTTGACAAGGAACGTATTGGTGATCGAGAAAACCTGCGCGCCGGAGTCAAGGTGTTCGGTGAAGCCAGGGACGCTCGAGTAGGAGTACGGAGCGAGGGTAGGATCGTGCTGGTAGTAATACTTGAGCGCAACCGTATCTCTGGTGTTGGCGTTGTAGTCGAGGTCGGCGACAGCCAGATCAGCTCTGAACCGCCCGGTTCCGGGCAGGAAGGCGTCATAGCCCTGCCCCGGTCCGAGGGTGGCGGAACTGGTGTCGTTGGGGATAAGCCACTTGCCGGGTTCGCCGGGAAGCGCAGGCGAGTTGAAGAGCTGGAGGACGGTGTTGTCAATCTGAGTGGGGGAAAATGCGGTTGTTGCGCCGCCATTCGCGGCCGCGCCTACGCTGTTTTCGCCGCCAAACTGCGCGTTGTCGATTGCGGCGATACCGGCTGCGTTGCGGTTGGTGTCAGACAAACCTACGGGCACATTGAGGAAGTTGTCGCCGATCTCCTGGTCTGAGACCGATAGATGCTGGTAGGCGAAGAAGCCGAAGAGCTTGTCCTTGATGATGGGACCACCGACGGTGCCACCGAGAATGTAGCGATGAAGATCAGGGTTCTTCATGTTGGCCGGAACGTCGTTGTCCTGCTTGAAGAAGAACGGAGCTGCATTGATCCAGTTGGTGCCGCGGTGGGCGTAGAGGCTGCCGTGATATGCATTGGTTCCGGATGCGGTGCTTATATCGATGTGCGCGCCGGAGGTAGAGCCCTGCGTGGCGTCATACATGGAGGCGTTGACGCGGACCTCCTGAAGAGTCTCGGGCGCTGGCGTGGGGATAGCGTTGCCTATGGAGAGATAGACCGAGGCAACGGACTGAATAACGCCGCCGCCACCGCCGCCAGGGGAGCCGGTGCTGTTGATGACGCGGTTGGAGGCGACCTGACTGGTGCTCTTGCCATTGAAGAGGTTAGTGGCGTCCACGCCGTCCAGCGAGAAGCTGTTTGAGGTGTCGCGCTGGCCATTGGCCCAGATGGGCTGGTTGCCCAGGCCGGAATTGGCGCCGGTGCCGCCGGGGAGTTCGGCGCTTACGCCGGGCGATTCAATGGCGAGACCGGTGAAGCTGCCGGTCGGCAGGGGCGTGGACTCGATCTGTGCGCTATCCAGCACGTAGCCGTTGGTCGTATCCACGGCGTTCATCAGAGGCGCAGCGTCGACTTCGACGGTTTCGCCTTTCGAGCCGGCCTTCAACTGGGCGTTTACGGTTGCGGTCCGGTCTGCCTGTACGGCAATGTGAGGAGTGCTCTGAACTTCAAATCCGTCGGCGGTGTAGGTGAGGTTGTAGGTGCCGATGGGCAGGTTGACGAAGAGGTATTCGCCCGATCCATTCGATTTCACCGTGCGGGTAAGGCCGGTCTCCTCGCCGACAACTGTCACTTCCGCATTGGGAATCACGCTGCCTGAAGTGTCCGTTATCTCGCCGGTGATGCCGCCGAGGGTTTGCTGTGCCGGCAGGGGCGAGATACACAGCGCTGCGACTGCCACCAGGAATAGCAGCCGGAATATCGCGGAAGGGATGGTACGAATGGAAGATATCAATTGCACAGCCTCACGAAATAGGGATTTCCCGTGGCGCTTGAAGGGAGATTCAAGACCTGCGGTTGATGCACCGGCCTGCCGTTCGCGGCAAGTCAAAAAGGGAAGGAAGAATGGTACGAGTAGTGCTCGTCTGTTGAACCGCTGACCAATATGCGACCAAAAGTTCGGCGGGATTATGAATACAATACTCGACTTGGGACGGATTTCAACGAAAAATTTACGGAGTTGTGTTGCCAATTGTGGGTTCTGTGTGCCACCATTCGCGGGGCCAGAATTGTGGACGCGCGGACGATATGAGTGACTTAGCTTGTCGGCAAGAGCGATACATGGGCCGAGACAATCCGCCAACCCTCGGACATCCGTACCCAGACCTGGCTTTGCCTACCACGGCTTAGGCCCATGGGTGTATTCCGTTCAAATTGCAGGGTGATGCTGGCGAAGTCGCCGCCGAAGCTGACGATCTCCAGGCGCTTGACGGTGCGCTCCAGGTTCGCAGCCGGCCGGGATTTGCGAAATGCCTCAAGCTCCTCATGACCGTAGAGGTTTTCTGTTACGCCAAAGCGCATCACTTCAGGCGAGGCCCAGAACATGGTGACCAGCGTCTCTACATCGTTTGAAATGAGTGCCTGCTCGTAGCGTGGGTACAGTTCTCGCAACTCCGCCAGCACTTCAGGCAGATTGACTTCCTTCGACTGGATGGCCATAGGAGAAAGATATTTCAGAATCGGCTACCTGATCGGGCGAAGGACTGGCGGCATTGTGGAAATCGCGTTCCTAGAAGCCTAGCTCGCTCAATCCGGGATGGTCATCGGGTCGGCGCCCAAGCGGCCAGAGGTATTTCCTGTCGGACTCGGCGATGGCGAGATCGTTGATGCTGGCGTGCCGCGTGTACATCAACCCCTGCCGGTCAAACTCCCAGTTCTCGTTTCCGTAGGCGCGGAACCAGTTGCCTGCTATGTCGTGGTACTCGTAAGCGAATCGGACGGCGATCCGATTGCCGGCAAAGGCCCAAAGCTCCTTGATCAGCCGGTAATCCAGCTCGGAGTTCCACTTGCGGGTGAGGAAGGCGATGATCTCTTCTCGTCCGCGGATGAATTCGGAGCGGTTCCTCCACTTTGAATCGACTGTGTAGGCCAGTGCAACTCGGGCTGGATCGCGCGAGTTCCAGCCATCCTCGGCCAGCCGCACTTTTTGGGTAGCCGTCTCCAGGGTGAACGGTGGAAAGGGTGGACGCGAGATTTCACTGGAAGTATTCATGAGAATGGGAATAGCTTCGTCACAGGCAGAATCTGCTTGCTTATCGCAGCGCTCACTGTGTACATGGGCTCGTTGACCACTTGGCTAAGACGGAGCCTGAGCGCTGCGCTGCATAGTATATAGGCATGGACGTCGCTAAATCCCCAGCGGCTTACCAACAGGTCGATCATGCGGTTGGTTGCGCCCCGCGCTGCCGTGAGCATGTCCTGGTTGGATTCGACAACTACCCAGGCATCCCCGTGGGTGTCTGGCGCCACGGATTCGCTTGACTCTACCATGGGGCCGGCGAGAGGCTGCCGCTTATGCAGGTGGAAGCGCAGCGTTACATCCAGCGGACACTCGATGCCATTGATGCAGACTTCGCCATCGCCCTGGGCTGCATGGCCGTCTCCGCAACTGAAGAGCGCGCCGGGGTTATAGACCGGCAAATACAGCTTTGATCCGGCGCACAGCTCCCGCACATCCAGATTGCCGCCAAAGGTGCCTGGAGGCGGCGTCCGAAATTTGCCGTCCTCGGCCCGCGCTACGCCCATCACGCCAAGAAACGGGCGCACCGGTAGCACTGCCGGCGCAAGCGAGCGCGTCTCATCGCCGTCCAGCTGCCAGTGAAAGAGGTACGGCGCGGAAAACCGCTCCTTAAGGAATCCCAATCCGGAGATCAAGCTGGTCCAACCCCAGCCGCGATGTTGGGTGGCCAGCACATCTACTTCGAGCACATCGCCAGGTTCGGCTTCGTCGATCCAGACGGGTCCGGTGAGCGCGTGAACGCGCATCCGGTCGACCCCTTGGTACTCTTCGGTGGTCATGCCCGGATGTACCTGGCCGCCGCTCGCATCTACGCATTCAAATCGCACCTCGTCGCCGGGGGCGATGCGGAGTCGAGGCTCCAAACTCCGGTCCCAAACCGAGTGGGTGGGTTCCGCGTTCAGGGTGTGTTCGCTCATGGCATCTCTACCTTCTCGATCCTTACCGTCATTTGAACTTCCACAATCGCATTCCTTGGAAGCGCGCTTACGCCGACGGCGGCTCGCACATGCTTGCCGGCGTCACCAAAGACCTGGATCAGAAGATCGGAGGCGCCGTTGATGACGGCTGGAGAATCTTCGAATCCGGGGACCGCGTTTACGTAGCCGTTCACGGATACAAATTCCGCGATAGCATCCAGGGTTCCAAGTTCCCGTTGGAGCACGGCCAACTGAGTCAAGGCGCATGCGCGGGCTGCGCTGTAACCGTCGGCGATGGTGCGGTCGAGGCCAACGGTGCCGGTCATCACTCCCGATGCGTTGGCGGAAACCACTCCTGCCAGGTAGACCATCGAACCGATTCGCTTGGCTGACAGATAGTTGCCGCCCGGAGCAGGGGGCGAGGGTAATACCAGGCCCAATTCCGCAAGCTGTTCTTCCCGTGTCATTTGAGTTGAATTTAGCACGGCTTTCTGCCTTGTCAAATTTCAGGAGCAATTTTCTTGGGCACTTGATGGTCTTCACGCTAGGATGAAGCAACTCTCGCTGCTCTGACAGCATATTTCAAGACATTTGCCCCGCTAAGGAAGAACCGATGATTACACGCACTTCCAAGCTGCTTCTGCTTGCCGCCATTGCGCTCTTTTATACGCTGGTCGTTCTGAATAACACGACCGATTTTGACTCTAACTACCAGTTTGTCCGTCATGTCCTGATGATGGATACAACATTTCCCGGTAACAAGGGGATGTGGCGCGCGTTGCGTGAGCCGATCTGGCATCTGAGTTTTTATTTCTCCATCATCGCGTGGGAGATTGCTACCATGATCCTAAGCTGGTGGGGAGCGATTGAGCTGCTACGCAATTTGCATAAGCCAGCGGCCAGTTTCAATGCCGCCAAGCGCATCCCGATCATCGCACTTACACTCGGCATGTTGATGTGGCTGGTTGCGTTTCTCTCTGTGGGCGCGGAGTGGTTCCTGATGTGGCAATCGCATGGCTGGAATGGACAGGACGCTGCCTTCCGCATGTTTGTTGTGGTGGGGGTCGTATTACTCGTAACTTTACAGCCGGATCGAGAAGAGCAGCCTTAGTAATGTTGCCTAAGAGTTGATTCTTCGCGAATGTATTGTCTTGCGCCTTACAAGAAACCAGCCCATTCCAATCGCCATGTATCCGAGATAAATGTATGGGAACCATAGGGCGGGCGCGGCCGGCACCGGATAGATGCTGCCGACGGCTCCAGCCACCATCACCAGCACGGTGAACCAACTCACCGCTGTGACCAGATGCGAGTGCTGGCCCAGTGCTTTGCGAGCAAAAGGGAGCGATACCGCAACCAGTGCGTATGCAGTTAGGAATCCGAAGACTGAGACTGATCCCAGCCAGCCGTACATGTCGGTGCCCCCTATTCCTTTGAGAGCGAGAGCAGCTGTTGCGGCGAACATTACCACGCTGCACAGGCCGACGCCCGAGCCGGGAGTGCCAAACCGTTTGTGCGTGCGCCCAAAAATATCCGGCATCAGGCCGCTGTGCGCCATTCGAAGCAGCACACGCGCAGCAGCAGTGGTGCATGCCAACACGCATGAGACCATGCTGACGAAGGCGCCGATGTCTATGGCGACGCCAAGCGGGGACACTCCGGCCTTGCGCGCCAGCACATGTAACGGACTTGTGGAGTCGCTCAGCTTGCTCGTTTCGCCGTGGAAGCCGAGTACTTCGGAGTAGGCGCACAGCATGAAGAAGACGCCGGCAAGAATAGCGCACTGAATTACGGCGCGAGGGATGGTTTTAAGCGGCTCGCGAGCCTCGCCTCCAAGCGTTGTTGCGCTCTCAAAACCGACGAAGCTGAACATGGCCAGCACCAGCGCTGGTCCTAGTCCAGGAATGCTCACGCCCTTCAGCCGCAGTTGGTCCATATCAAGCCGCAGACCTTGGCGGCTGAGCAGAAGAACTAACACAATCGCGATTAAACTGACCGAAACGATCTCGATCCAAAGCATTAACTCTGCCGATAACTTGACGTCGCGAAAGGCAACTGCTCCAGTAATTAAAAATACCAGTCCAAGAGTTACGAGTGCAGGCGGGGTCCAGGAGAAGAATTGACCCAGTAGAATATTGCCGTAATAGAGAGCGCCTCCGGCTACTGAAGCGCCTGTGGCAACGTAGGCCAGTAGGAGAGCCCATGCGGCGACCGCTCCTAGGGACGGGCGCAGCGTATCCGCGGTATAGGTGTAAAGAGAGCCGGGCGAGGCGGACATGCGCGCAAATCGGCTGATGCAAAAGCCCACCAGCAGCATGGCCGCGGTGGTCAATAGATAGACAAACCAGGTTGCGTTTCCAGCCAAGGCAAAGACCAGCGGAATGGTGAGCGAGGGAGAGGTCGACGGAGCCATCGCGGAGACGGATTGGGCCAGCGTCTCAATGGGCGATAGCACGCCTTTATGCAGGCCGTAGCCTTTGTCGAGAGATTCAATCCCGTCCACTGGGTACACCTCTGCTGCAGCGCTGGTCTTGGTCACGCACTCTCCTGTTAGTTAAATTGTTAAGCAATTTCGTCTGGAAGCCTTAGTCTCCGGCTTTGGGAACCTTCAGGTCAAGCGCAATCTCAGGAGGATGTCGCACCCATCTACAATGGAAGCGATGTCTATTCCTGCCATTCTACTTGCCGCTGGAGCTAGCAGACGGCTGGGCCGGCCGAAGCAGTTGGTGCGCGTGGCAGGAGAAACGCTCTTGGAACGCACGCTGCGCGTGGTTCGCGAATCTGGCGCGGGGCCGACCCTGGCTGTGCTGGGCGCTCATCGCGATGCGATACAGACAGCGATCGATTTGGCTGCTGTGCGAGTAGTCGTCAACCCCGAATGGGAGCAGGGAATTGCCACGTCTATCCGGGTTGGACTTCGTGCTGCTCAAGAGCAGGTCTCCGATGCAACCGGGATATTGATGCTGGTGTGCGATCAGCCGAAGCTGAACGCGGAACATCTTCGCATTCTCATTGCAGTCCACGAACGAGCAGTAGAGCCTTCGATAGTGGCATCGCTTTACGCCGGCATTGCGGGGATTCCGGCGATCTTTCCTGCCAGCCAATTTTCGCGCTTACTGGGATTGCAGGGAGATGCGGGCGCCAGGTATCTTCTGCGCGATCCTGGCTGCCCGTTGATTTCAGTGCCGTTTGAAGGCGGCGAGGTTGATCTCGATACCCCGTATGATCTTGCTGCCCTCTAAGGTGCCGGCGACGAGTGTTTTCAGCCGAGGCGGTTGATCATGTATCTACACTTCGCTCAGGGCCAGTAGTCTTGGGGATTTTCTGGAGATGGCCAGGATCAGTTCGCCAAAAAGTGTGTTGGCCCAGGCAAACCATGCGCGCGTGAACTTCGTGGGATCATCCTTGTGAAAGCTTTCATGCATGAATCCTGTGCCGACGTTGCTCTTCTTGAGCCAGCGCAGGCATTGCAGTTGCTCCTGTTCGTCATTCGTCGTGAGGGCTCGCATGATGATGGACATGGGCCAGATCATGTCCTGGCCTTCATGCGGGCCGCCAACGCCTTCAGCGGCTGAACCCTTGTAGAAATAGGGGTTGGCTGCGCTCAGGACGAATTTGCGCGTGGCCAGATAAAGAGGGTCTGTCGCTGAGCAGCAGCCCAAGTACGGCAGGCTCAGGAGGCTGGGTACATTGGCGTCATCCATGAAGAGTGCGTTCCCAAAGCCATCAACTTCGTAAGCCCAGATGTCCCCCGCTACGGGATGGCGGCCTTGAGCATGGCGCTTGAGCGCGGCACTGATCTCGGACGCGAGTTGACTGGCCTCACGAGCAGCGCTGTCATCGTGCACGATCTGCGTGAACATCTCCTCTATGCGCAGTAGAGTTTCCACGGCGAAGAAGTTGCCAGGAATATTGAGGGGATAAGTGCAGGCATCGTCCGAAGGGCGAAACCCGGAGTAAATCAATCCGAGCGATTGCGCAGGATTGCCAAAACCATTGCCATTGAGTGAGTCTGTCGGGCTGGGAGAACTGCGCCGGAACGAGTAAGGACCGGGCGAAGACTTTCGTTGTTGCTCGCGGAACGTAGCAACGATGAGATGCATGGCTCGCGCCCAGTCTGCATCGAACGGCCTGGCATCGTGCGTCTCTTTCCAGTAGCCATGCGCAAGCCTCACTGGGTAACAGAGCGAGTCAACTTCCCACTTGCGTTCGCCGACGCCGTGCTTCATCTGTGTCTCATCGCTCTTGCTCCATGAGAGTGGCTCGTTGCTGCTCAGATCGGGCATGAAGGCATTGGCATAGGGATCGATGAGAATACAACGCGTTTGGCGCCGAATTACGCCTTGTATCAACGATGCCAGAGCATCATCTTTCGAGATGAAGGGCAGATAAGGCCAGACCTGCGCGGAGGAGTCGCGTAGCCACATGGCAGCGATATCGCCGGTGATGACAATCGTATCCGGTTGTTTGGCAAACGAACCGTATGTGACGGTTGTATCGAGCGTGTTGGGCAGACAGTTGGAGAACAGCCACGCAAGCTCGGGGTCGCGCATCGTAGACGCGACGGAGGTAATAGCGGCATCCACTGCTGTGCTGCGAAAGCGGCGAGCGCCTGGGAGGGGGCGCCTGGATGCATAAGGTTCAGCTATTGCGAGCGCTGCGGGTAACAGATTCAGGCCAGTAGCGCCGACGGCAATATTGCGCAACACTTGTCTGCGTGAGTATGGATTGGAGGCAGCCATTTGCAAGTCCACGGTACCATAGCCCGCGGAGGTCCCGCAGTTCGTAATCATCGGCGAAAGCCTGGGTTCTAACTTTGGCTGTTCACCTGGTCTTTGGCAGCGGAGCTGGATTGTGCCATTTGTCGCCAGGAGCGAGGAGTTTGTCGGCTTCCTTTGGGCCCCAGGTAAGGCGCTTGTAAGGACGAGCTCTGGGATGCCGCTTTAGCACAGGTTCGACGACTGCCCATGCAGCTTCGACTGCGTCTTCGCGCGTAAACAGCGCTCCGTCGCCGGCCAAGGCATCGCCTAACAGCCGTTCGTAAGGCGATTCTTCTCCTGCCTGTTCTTCAGACAGAAAGAGCTCTTGCTGATCGCCAACGAAGTCTTTTCCCGGCGTCTTGACGCGCGCTGCGATCGCAATCGCTGAGTTGGGTGAGAGGCGAAAACGCAGATAGTTGGTGAGCCCATCTTTTGGGTCCGAATCGGCAAAGAGTCTCTGCGGAGCGGCCTTCAACTCCACGAGCACTTCAGTGGCCGTCGTGGGTAGATATTTGCCGGAGCGCAGATACCACGGCACTCCCTGCCAGCGCCAGGAATCGATGTAGAGCCTCAACGCACAATAGGTTTCTACATCGGAGTTTTTCGCCACATCCGGCTCCTTGCGATAGCCGGCATACTGGCCGCGCACCATGTCCTCAGACTTGAGCGGCCTCATGGCTTCAAAGACCTTGGCTTGTTCGTTATGCACTGCTCCAAAGTGCCTGCTCGATGGCGGCTCCATTGCCAGCAGCGCTGCTATCTGGAAGAGATGATTTTGAATCACATCGCGCAGGCATCCGGCTGTTTCGTAAAACGCTGCGCGGTCACCCACGCCGAAGTCTTCAGCGAGCGTGATTTGCACATTGGAGATGAAGTTTCGATTCCAAAAGGGCTCAAGAAATGCATTGGCAAAACGGAAGTAGAGGATGTTCATGATCGCCTCCTTGCCGAGGAAGTGATCGATGCGGAAGATGGAGTCCTCTGGAAATACCTTTCTGGCTGCGGTGTTCAGTTCGATTGCTGAAGCGAGATCGCGACCAAATGGTTTTTCGACGATAACCCGCGCATTCTTCGCGAGGCCAGCGGCTCCGAGGCCCTGGATTACCGTTTCAAAGAGCGACGGCGGAATGGCCAGGTAGTGCGCGGGCCGACGAGCATTGCCTAGAGCCTTCTTAATGCCTTCAAAGGTGGCCTGATCCTTGTAGTCTCCGCTTACATACTGCAGCAGCGATAGCAGGGACTGGAACGCGCGCTTGTTGTCGATTCCACCGGTGTGCTCAATGCTATCTTTAACGCGCGCATGGAGTTGGTCGAGCGTCCACTTGGGGAAGGCTACGCCAATCACTGGAACCTTGAGTGTGCCTCGCTTGACCATTGCATACAGAGCAGGGATGACCATCTTGTGCGCGAGATCGCCGGTTATGCCAAACACTACCAGCGCGTCCGAGTGAGAGTGGGACATTCAGCAGCTCCTTTAGTTATTGTCCTGGGGCACTGGGTGCAGCCTTTTCTTCATGGCCGCCGAATTGAAAACGCAAGGCTGATAAAAGCTTGTCTGCGAAGTCGCCCTCGCCGCGCGAACTGAATCGTTCATACAATGCCGCGCTCAGCACTGGCGCGGGAACCGACTCGTCAATAGCCGCGTTGATCGTCCATCGCCCTTCGCCCGAGTCGGACACGCGTCCAGCATACTTGGCGAGGTCCGGACTGTCGAGCAGAGAGATTGCTGCAAGATCCAGTAGCCATGAGGCGATGACGCTGCCACGGCGCCAGACTTCGGTAATATCGGCAAGATTCAGGTCATACATGTAGAGCTCAGGGTTGCGCAGTGGCGTAGTTTCCGCATCGTCGACCTGCTTCTGCTTGCCTACATTGGCGTGATGAAGGATGTTTAGACCCTCGGCATAGGCCGCCATGATGCCGTACTCAATGCCGTTGTGAACCATCTTCACAAAATGGCCCGCACCGTTCGGGCCGCAGTGCAGGTACCCGTGCTCCGCTGTGCCGCCGATTTTGTCCCGGCCGGGTGTGCGCGGAGCTTCTTCAAAACCAGGAGCGAGTGCGGCAAAAATAGGTTCAACGCGTTTGACTGCAGCATCGTCTCCGCCAATCATCAGGCAGTATCCACGCTCTGCGCCCCACACGCCGCCGCTGGTTCCAGCATCGACGTAATGAATGCCCTTGGCCTTGAGTTCAGCGGCACGTCGAATGTCGTCGTGATAATAGGAGTTACCGCCGTCTATGATCACGTCGTCTTTCTGGAGCAACGGAACGAGCGTCTTCAAGGTTGAGTCGACGACGGCTGCAGGGACCATGAGCCAGATAGCGCGAGGCGTGCTCAGCTTCTGGACGAATGCTTCGAGCGAGGTTGTCCCGACGGCTCCATCCTTCGCAAGCGCTTCCACAGGCGCTGAGTGGTTGTCGTACACAACACATTGGTGGCCCGCCTTCATCAGGCGTTTTACCATGTTACTTCCCATCCGCCCTAATCCAATCATGCCTAATTCCATTGAGAACTCCTTTCGCTTGCTAACCTCGGCCGCTGCACTCCAAAGCATCGCATTCAGGGCTGCCAGACGTGTGTCCAGTCTTGCTCACTATGAATAGCATAGCGGCGCGGATTGCCTCATTGTACCGAAGCAGGAGGGATGTCGCTGAAAGGCAGTATGGTATCGTTTGTGTAGAACCCGCCGGTGTCTACCCGGTTCAGCGCCTTTCCCTGCGTTCAACGGACTTCAACTATGAATTTATCTGCCTATTCTCTGGATGAACTCTTGCTGAAGCGGCGCGGTCTGCGCCGGAAACTCCTGGCTCTTGAAGGGCTGAAGGAAATCCGCATTGCAGTCCTGGGTGGAACCACCACCAATGAGTTGGTGGATCTGGTCGAGATTCTGTTGTTGAACAGCGGCTTTCTGCCCACCTTCTATCAGTCCGACTATGGCCGGTATTATGAGGATTCGGTGCTTGAACCGCAGACGATCTCCGAGTTCAAACCGGATATAGTCTACGTGCATACCTGCTCTCTGAATATCCAGACGTTCCCACCCGTCTCATGTAGCGAAGAGGCTCTTCCGGGTTTTGTTGGAGCGGAAATGAATCGCTTTCGCGCGATCTGGCGATCGCTGGAGGCAAACGTTGGATGCCAGATCATCCAGAACAACTTTGAACTGCCTTCGTCTGCAATCCTTGGCAATCTTGACGCGGTAAGTCCAGGAGGGGCATCGCGATTCATCGCCGAGTTAAACCGCTGCGTGGCTGCTGAGGCGTCTGCAAATCCCCGGCTGTTGATGCAAGATCTGAATGCGATCGCATCGCGCATCGGGATGAATCAATGGTTCGATCCGGAGCGCTGGTTCAGTTATAAGGTCGCGAATACAGTGGAAGGCACGTTTGCCATTGCAACCTCGCTCAACTCTATCGTTAGCGGCATATACGGGCGCAGTCGCAAGGTTCTGGTGCTCGATCTTGACAACACATTGTGGGGCGGCGTCATAGGCGATGATGGAGCCGACAAAATACTCGTTGGCCGGGAAACGCCTGTCGCCGAGGCTTACACGGCTTTCCAGGAATACTGCCTTCGCCTGCGTGAGCGCGGCATTCTGCTCGCGGTCTGCTCCAAGAACAATGAGGACGTAGCCAGGTCTGGCTTCGCGCATCCGGATTCAGTGCTCAAGGTCGAGCACTTCTCAGCTTTCAAAGCTAACTGGGAACCGAAGCATGAGAACATCCTGGAGATAGCGCGAGAGTTGAATCTGGGAGTGGACAGCTTCGTCTTCGTGGACGATAACCCGGCGGAGCGAGCAATCGTTGAAGGACAAATCGCGGGGATCGCGGTGCCGGATGTGGGAAGTGAAGTTGCGAGGTATGCTTCGATCCTTGATGCCGGACGCTACTTCGAGCCAGTCGCGCTTGGCAAGGAAGATTTGGTCCGGGCCAATCTCTACGAAGAGAATGCGCAACGCGCGCAGCTTGAACAGAAGTTCGCAAATTATGGCGAGTATCTCGATTCGCTGGAGATGACCGCCGAGATCGACGCCTTCAATCCCACCTACATGGAGCGCATTGCGCAGCTCACGAACAAGACCAACCAGTTCAATCTGACCACGCGGCGTTACACGCTGGCGGAGATTGAGTCGACGGTTTGGGATGGTCGTCATATAGGCCTCTACGGCAAGCTTACCGACCGCTTCGGCGATAATGGCCTTATCTCCATTGTGCTCGGACGCATCGATGGCGCGAATCTCCATCTCGACCTCTGGCTGATGAGCTGCCGGGTGCTGAAGCGCGAAATGGAGATTGCCATGCTGGATAGCATTGCAGAGCGCGCAAAGGACCTGGGCATCGGCAGGTTGATTGGGACCTACATTCCGACGGCGAAGAATGGCATGGTCAAGGACCACTATGAAAAGCTTGGCTTCTCACAGGTATTATCGGAAGATCACTTGCAGGGTGAGCAGAGCAATTTGACGACATGGTCGCTCGACATAGCCAATTATCAGGCGCGCAGCCGCCATATCAGAATTGTGGAGAGAGTGAATGCCTGATCTTTTGCCGGAGATCCAAGAGATATTCCGCGACATTTTTGACGATGAGAACTTGATTATTACAGCGGAATCCAACGCTTCCACGGTCGAAGACTGGGATTCGCTGGCTCACGTTAACCTGGTTACAGCGATTGAAAAGAAGTACAAGATCAAGTTTGCGTTGGCCGAGTTGCAGTCGCTTAAGAATGTCGGCGATATGATCGAGTTGATTGAAAGAAAGCTTGCTGCGAAATGAAGACACGCCTGAGCATAGTATGCACAGGCGCGTCGAAGCAGCCATGATCGCTTGCCCGTCCTAGAACTGGAAGTACAGGAACTGGGTGCTTCCGTCTAGCATCAGAATCGCAAAGGAAAACAGAATCGTCAGAGCCAAGCACCAGATGGCGGTTGGCCGCCACGCGAACTTTGGCAGCAGGCTTGGCAGTCGAACGGACTCTGGGCCGATCTGACCAAGAATCTCCTGCGTATTTGGCAAAGCCCATACGGCGAAGAGGCAAAGTGCGACGGCGACCGATGCTCCGCGAGGCGTTCTGAGGAATGAGGACGAGCCTGGAATACCATGAATCCAAGGGTTGCTCGTGAAAGACGGACCCGCTCCGTAGATGCCGACCATGGAGCTGAGCACATGCATGGCATCATGGACGCCTGCCGCACGGAAGAATACCTGCCCAACCAGGACCGCCATGAATGTGATCACTACGGCGACTGGAACGGGCAGCTTGCCGTGCAGCCGGCTTCCCTTGGGCGTGAAAAGCCGCCAGGCGTGATTGATCACAAGATACAAGCCATGAAGCAATCCGAAGATGATGAACTGTACTCCTGCTCCATGCCAGACGCCGGCAATAAACATGGTTGCCATAAGCGGGTAGAAGACCATTGGGATGAAGCCCTCGAGCGTGGCCTGGGCCTTGCGGGAGACTTTCTTCCCCTTGTCCATGCGACGGCTGTTCACGCTGCGCAGAATGGGGGTATAGAGATACTCGGCCAGATAGCGCGATAGCGTCATATGCCATCGCGTCCAAAAGACGATTACGCTCGAGGACTTGTAAGGCGAGTCGAAATTGAGCGGAAATTCAATCGAGAACATGCGCGCGAGACCAAGCGCCATGTCCGAGTAACCTGAGAAATCGAAGTAAAGCTGCATGGCGTAGCAAAGAGAACCGAGCCACGTGGAAGTGAAACCGAAGCTGGTTGGATGCGCATAGAGCGCATTGGCAAGTGGTGCGACACGATCTGCAACCAGCACCTTCTTGACCAGGCCCATGATGAACCACGAGAGGCCAAGTGCAATGTCGTCCAAGCGCAGACCTTTCATCCGGCCCTCTTCCAACTGGGGCATGATTTCGCGCGGATGAATGATAGGGCCGGCGATGAGGTGCGGGAAGAAAGTTACGAAGACGGTATAGGTGAGCAGTCCTTGCTTTTTGGCGGCTCCCTGGCGCAGGTCAATCAGATACGCGATCTGAGTGAAGGTAAAAAAGGAGATGCCCAGCGGCAGTATGACGTCTCCGAAGCCGTGATGAACCAGGCCGTATTGATTGAGGAAGCCGAGCAATGGAAAAAGATATTTGAACCAGCCCAACAACAGCAGATTGGCGGTTATTGCCGCGAAGAGCCAGCGGCTGCGTGCCGGCTCGCTGCTCTTTTCGCGTCCAACGGCCAGCGAGAAAAGAAAGTTGAGAATAATTGAGGCGGCCAGCAGCAGCAGATACTTGGGATTCCAATATCCGTAGAAGAACAGGGATGCGAGCGCGAGCCAGACCAGCAATGCCCGGCGGCCAACGTAACTTAAAAGCTGGTAGCCCAGCAGACTGACAGGCAGAAAAAGAAAGATGAAAGTGCCGGAGGAAAACAGCATCGCGTCAGCGCGCTCCTATGGGCTGCCCGGCATGAAGTCGCACCAGAATCTGGTCCGCGATCATGCCTGAAAGCGGTTCGGAGCCGGTTGGGTTCACGTGTCGCCCGCCGTTGTAGAAGTCGCTCATGGGCAGCGAACTGATTCGATTGTCAATTACGCCTGAAAGCTCGTGAGGATAGTAGGCCAGGCCGGGATCGCATTCCGGCAACAGCATTGCGTCGACCAGAACAGTCGTGCCGTTGGCGCCATATTTCGATCGGAGAGCATTGACCCATGCTCTATTCGGCGGAGTGGTGCGCGGCAGCCCCATGCATGATGTCATGGTGTGATCTTTCAACGCGGATTGGCCGTGTGTCTTGAATCGCAGAAGCCTGATATCCGGAGGAAGAGGCTTGGCAAAGAAGCTGTCCATCCCCCATCTTGCGCCATGAATGGCCCAGGAGAAGAAGTCGTCGGGGTGCCGCATCAGCGCGAGCAGACTCAACAATTTGTTTGGTTGGCGAAATCGATAAGTCACAGCTTCGAATGTGGTGACGGCCGCGTTGCTGCGCTGGCTTTGAGGGTCGAGGTCTTCCGGAGCATAAAGAAAAACTAGAAACTGCGGGGGAGAATTGTGTTCCAGGAATTGATCGAGAATCATGGTTCCATTGATCATGGTCATGCCTTCAGTCTCAGCGATATTGCAGGTGCTCAGACCGGTGCGCTTTTGTATGAGATCTGGATTGACACCGATCATTGCAGTGGAATCGCCGTAGATCGTGATGCGGCAGTCGGCGTTGCGCAGTTGCGAGCCATAGCCAAGAGTCACAAGGAAGGGATCGCCCGAATGCTCTGCAAACCGTTCGGTGGGCACAACAAAAATCGCGAACGTCAAAATTAGTATCGGAATAAGGATCAGAGGAGCTAGATAGAGGTAGAGTTGTAAGGACGTGCCAGGATGCGTGGGGACAGAACTTTCCTCGCGGCTATCCTGCATGATGTCAGATGCGGCCATCATCCCCACTCTGGTTTCAAAATAGAAAATGCTGGATGAATCTGCTATGGATACGAGACACTTTCATTATAGAACATGCCTAGACCGATCGGGCTCTTCAGTGGTCCAACGACTCCGGAGAGAGTAAGTTGCGCGCTCTTTGCCTTTTGTTGCGATTCACCCCAGGCCGGTGATGGCGCTTCGCTGTGTCTGGTGGTGATAAGTGTCCTAAGCGGACAGCCTGACCTGTCGCGGCGCTCGTCACACTGTATCGCCTTTCGCTGCGCTGTTCAACTCGTGAAACAACCAGCTTCGCGAGAATTTTAGATCACGCTCAGCGGTTGCCAGAGAGATCGACAGTACCTCGGCTGTCTCCTCCATGGTCAACGCCAGAAAGAAGCGCAGTTCCACGAGGTGAGCCTTCCGCTTATCGAGCTGCTCAAGTCGATCCAGCGCCCGATTCAGGTCCAGAATTTCTGCCGACGACGTACCTACCCAGGCCACGTCATCGGAAAGCGGAAGCCGAATGGCGTTCGGTCCGCCGCGCCGATCCGCGAGATGCGCCCGCGCGTGATCCTTCAAAATGTTTCGCATCATGCGCGCCGCAAAGGTGTAAAAGTGTCCGCGGTCATGCCATGTAATCTTTCGTTGATTCAGCAGACGCATATAGACTTCATTCACCAGCGCGGTCGGTTGCAGGGTGTGATCCTCGCGCTCGCGCCGCATGTAGCCTTTGGCGATCCGATGCAGTTGGGCGTAGACCAGCGGAATCAGGTTCTCCAGCACATCTGGATCACCCTCCCGCCATCGCTCCAACATCTGCGTTACTTCACCATCCACCATTGCGCACCGAAATTACCCACAAACGCTTGGAATCAACGTTTACCATACGGCGCTTACGTTTTGCATGACCAGAAAGTGGAGCTGATCCGTAACTACGGTGCTGTTTCGAGTACCTCATGTACCTATGATGCTCATTCTCTTCAGAATGAGCATCAGTGAGCGTGCAGGATCAGAGGGCGATCTGGAATGAGACGGATCCTTAATACGGCGCAAGTTCTTGATTGAGGGGAAGTTAATGCGCGCGAAGCAGGAGCAAGCCTTGATTCGCGCCGGTCTTAGTCCGCGGGATTCTTCTTCGGCAGCAGCGCGTCGAGGAAGAGCAGGCAAGCTCCGATGACAATGGCCGAATCCGCCAAGTTGAAGTCAGGCCAGTGGTATCGAACGATGTGGACCTCCAGAAAATCCACTACCGAGGCAAAGCGGATGCGGTCGTAGTCATTGCCGATTGCCCCGCCCAGCACCAGTGCCAGAGCGACGGTGGTCAACGTCAAGCGGCGCCCGATGCGCAGCAGCACAATCAAAACTGCCAGTGCGGCTGCTGTTGAAAAGGCGATCAGCGCCCAGCGGACATGCTCTGGCGTGGCCGAGTCGGAAAACAGCGAAAAGGCCGCGCCATCGTTGAGCACATGCGTGATGCGAAAGACCTTCGGAATGACCGTAATGGCGTGGCCTAGTTGAATATGCAGCCGGACCCAGTTCTTGCTAAGCCGATCCAGCAGGATGACCAAAGCCGAGATGAGTAGCAGCCAGGGCAGGCGCGAGGTTCTGCCGCTCATGCTTGCTCCTCGTTCGCAGTCGGGGGCGCGATGCCCATCGTGGTTAGCGCCTCGCTGCAGCGTGTGCAGACATTTTCCCAGATGCCGTAACTGGCAACCACCGGCATAAAGTTCCAGCAGCGGTTGCACTTGGTTCCTGAGGCGGGCAACGCCGCCACGGACAACTCCGGCCCATCTAGCGCCCCATCAAGCACCCCATCAAGCACGCTGACCTTGGAGACATTGAGGATCTCCTTCAGCCCCGTTGCGTGGGACTGGAGCAATTCCAGCAACTCACCCGTTGCCTGGATCTCTAATTCGGCTTCGAGGCCCTTGCCGATGCGCTTTTCCTGCCGCGCCTCCTCGAGCACCAGTAGAGCAGCATCACGTACGGCAAAAATCTGTTTCCACTCTGCCAGCAACTGCGCGGGATCTTCGGGATAGATCGATTCCGGAGCAGGGAAGAGCGCCAGATGAACACTCGCTTCGCGAGCTTCGGCGACAGGCAGATAATCCCAGATTTCGTCGGTGGTAAAGCTTAGGATCGGGGCCAGCAACCGCGTGAGCGTCTCGGTTATCTTCCAAAGCACAGTCTGCGCTGAACGCCGCGCCTTGGACGAAGGCGCAAATGTGTACATGCGGTCCTTCAAAACGTCGAGATAGAAAGCGCTCAGATCGGCGATGGCAAACTCGTTCACCGCGTGATAAATGCGATGGAACTCGAAGTTTTCATACCAGCGCAGGACCTGCGCCGTCAGTTCGCGCGTCCTCGCCAGCATGTACTTATCCAGAGGTTCGAGATCGTCAAACGCGACCTCATGCGCCCCAGGATCGAAGCCGTACAAATTGCCGAGGAGAAAGCGGAAGGTATTGCGCAGCTTGCGATATATCTCAGCGCAGCGCTTCATCAGATTGTCGCTGGCGGCCATATCTTCGCGAAAATCGATTGAAGCGACCCACAACCGGACGATTTCGCCGCCCAATTGCCCGGCAACTGCCACGGGGTCGACGCCATTGCCCAGCGACTTCGACATGGCGCGGCCCAGTTCGTCCAGCGTCCACCCAGCGGTGGCGACGTTGGTGTACGGCGCACGTCCGCGCAACGCCACGGAAGCCAACAGCGACGAGTGAAACCATCCGCGATGCTGATCGCCGCCTTCTAAATACAAAACCGTACGATCTGGGCGGTTGTAGGCCTCGCGCAAGTCCGGGTCCGTCTCCGCGACGGCGTGCCAGCTCGATCCGGAATCGAACCAGACATCCAGAATGTCCATTTCCTTTCTGAATTCCGATCCGCCACACTTGACGCATCTGGCGTTCGCGGGCAGCAAATCTTCCACCGAAGTCGTATGCCACGCCTCGGCGCCTTCGGTCTCAAACAGCTTTACGATCCTGGCGTTGAGCGCGGGATCTTCAATCCACGCATTGCACCCGTTGCACAGGAAGACAGCAATCGGCACTCCCCAGATGCGCTGGCGGCTGATGCACCAGTCCGGTCGCGTGGCGATCATGTTGGTGATGCGATCCTGGCCCCACGCCGGGTCCCAGTTCACGGTGGCAATCTGCTCGATGGTCAGTTGGCGAAAGGTAGTTTCTGAGCCGTCGGAACGCAGTACCGGTGTTTCAAGGCCGATGAACCACTGCTCCGTTGCGCGAAAAATCACCGGCTTGTGGCAGCGCCAGCAGTGCGGGTAGGAGTGGTGAATCTCTTCGCGCGCCAAGAGAGCCCCGCGCTCGCGTAGCAGTTCAATGATCAGCGGATTGGCTGCAAAGACTTTCTTGCCATCAAAAGCGGGTAAATTGGCTTCATGCCATGCAGAGGTATCAAGATGGATAACCCCGGCGGCATCCACGCGCGTGGTCGCGTCCAGACCATACCGGATGCCGGTGTAGAAGTCGTCCACGCCATGGGAAGGCGCGGTATGGACCGCGCCGGTGCCCTGGTCAGCGGTCACGTAATCAGCGTTCACGCCCAGGATGCTGCGGTCGAGGAAGGGATGCTGGAAGGTCGTGCGATCCAGCCGGCTACCAGGAAAACGCGCCAGAACTGTGGGTTCGCCCAGCTTACAGGCAGTCGCGACGCTGGCTGCGAGCTCCGAAGCGACGATGTAGACAGGAGCGCCTGCATCCTGCCCGGCAGCCAGGGCTACGTATTCAAAGCTGGGATGGAAGGCTACGGCCAGTGACGCGGGCAGCGTCCAGGGGGTGGTCGTCCAGATGATCGTGTAGACCTCGCGGCCGCTGAGCGCGACGCCTGCTTCTTCGCCAAAAGCTGCCGGATCGGAGGTTAATCGATAGCGAACGTAGACTGACGGGCTGGTATGCTCCTCATACTCTATCTCGGCATCCGCCAGTGCTGTGCGGTCGTGGATGCACCAGTAAACCGGCTTCAAACCTCTGTAAACAAAGCCCTTTTCCAGGAATCCGTAAAACGTCTCGAGCGTCCGCGCCTCGTAATCGCGAGACATCGTTTTGTAGGGGTTGCGCCAGCGTCCAAAGCAACCCAGCCGCTCAAGCTGCGAGGTCTGCAAATCCACATAGGTTTGCGCGTAGGCGCGGCAGGCAGCCAGAACCTCCGGCGAAGGCATTTCGAGCTTCTTGCGGCCCAACTGCTCGTCCACCTTGATCTCGATGGGTAAACCGTGGCAGTCGAAGCCGGGGACGTAGGGCGAGTTGAAGCCAGCCATTGTCTTCGATTTGACGACAAAGTCTTTCAATCCGTGGTTGAGCGCATGGCCCAGGTGCATGGGGCCGTTCGCATAAGGGGGACCGTCATGCAGTAAATAGCTTGGCTTCGCTTTGCCGGGTGTGGCCGCGGTTTTGCGCAACTGGCCATAGATATCGAGCGCCGCCCAGCGCTCCAGGCGCACCGGTTCGCTCTGCGGCAGGTTGGCCTTCATTGGAAAATCCGTCTTGGGCAACGTCAGAGTTGCCTTCAATTCCGGTACAGCAGACATTCGTGCTCCCTGATTTTGTACGAGATAAGTGTGCAATCTTGGTCGCTTGCATCCAGTTTCCGCCCGGCAGCGTCCAATTTTCAGTGTAAACGGCGTGGGACAAGAAAATCCGGTAACCACTCGTGGTGCGTACCGTCTATTGTGGAGAGGTTCCAATTTTTCGAATTTGCGATCGGCGCTTGAGAGGCTGAGTACCTGGAAATGGCAAAAGTGGTCGGCATTTTGATCGACCAGTTGACAGAATCGAAGCATGGACAAGACAGCGAGGCTCCTGCTCCCGCATAATATCTGGATGGGTACTCTGCTCGATTGAGACCCAGCCGATGAGTAAGGGGCCCGCGAGGCAAGCGGGAAACCGAGAACCGGCAGAAACTATGGCTAACGATCTGCTCAATCCGCCCGAAACCGAAAACACCGTAGGCTCCGGCTCCCAAAACGGAACAGGTTTCAGTTCCGGTGTGCAGCCTGAATCCGGCCACGAACTTGATGCTTTACTGGGCAGGGCTTTCGAAGAGAAGTCGGTCTTTGCCGATCTTTTTGAAAACGTCCACGATCTTTTCTTTCCCGTAAAACTGCCGCCGCTGGAGTTGACCAGCACGCCCATCCCCGTCCCCGATCCCATGGCGGTCAAGCGGAACCCGGCGTCGGTGGGCATCTCGATTTTTGTTAACGCCGGCATCCTGGCGCTGTTGCTGTTTGCTTTCCGCAAGCAGATCGTCACCGTAGTTGCGCCCCATCTCAATCTGGCCACGATTGATATTGCTCCGTGGAAGCCCAAAACGCCCAAATCGGGTGAGATGGGCGGCGGCGGTGGCGGCGGGTCGCACGACCTTACGCCTCCAACCAAGGGTCATCTGCCCAAGATCGAAAAGCAGCCCATTCTGCAGCCTACTGTGCCTGTCCTCGACAAGCCGAAGCTCGCCGTTGAGCCGGCCATCAATATTCAGCAGAACATCAAGCTACCCGACAATCCGAATCTGCCCACCATTGGCGTCACCAATTCACCTAACGTGACCTTGGCTTCGAATGGTCCGGGCTCCCACGCTGGCATGGGAACTGGTGACAATGGCGGCCTCGGCAGCGGTAATGGCAACGGCTACGGTCCCGGAACTGGCGGCAATCTGGGCGGCGGTCTCTACAAGGTTGGTGACGGCGTAAGCGAGCCCAAGCTCACGTTCTCAGTCGAAGCTGAATTCTCGGATGAAGCCCGCCGCGCTAAATACGAAGGCACTGTCGTCATTTCCCTGATCGTCGATGCACAGGGTAATCCGCAAAACATTCGCGTGAGCCGCTCCCTGGGCATGGGGTTGGATGAAAAGGCTGTCGAAGCAGTGCGGCAGTACAAATTCAAGCCGGCTGTTCTCCAGAAGACGGGTAAGGCTGTTCCCGTGCCGATTAGCGTAGAAGTCCGCTTCCGCTTGTACTAGCGCTACCCGAGCACGACCATTGGCTGAAACAGCGTGCCGGCAATGCGCCTGGCAATCGCTACCAGTTCCCGCTGCCCGGCGAAGACCTTCACCATTTCAGCAGAAGAGAAGTCCGTCAGGTTCGCCTGCGCGCCGTTTCGCAGCTTCCCCAGCGCCACTGTATCGCCAGTGACCGGTGGTATCTCCGGCAGCAGCGTTCGAGGGTGCAGCATTGCTTGCTCCACCGTCGGTTGTAATTCGGCAAGCGATTCGAGCTTCCAAGCCTGTTCCAGTGTGAAGACACCAGCCTGCGTCCGCCTCAGGCTGCTCAAGTGCGCGCCACAACCCAATGCCTGTCCCAACTCGTGCGCGACGGAGCGCACATACCCGCCCGCGCTCACCGTCATGGTGAAGCTGGCGGTATCCCCGTCCACGGCGTCGATGCTGAACTTGTGGATTTGGATAGTCTTCGTCTTTAGTTCGACCGGCTTGCCTTCACGCGCCAGCTTGTAGGCTGGCTTGCCGCCGATTTTCTTGGCCGAATAGGCAGGAGGCATTTGCTCGATTTCGCCATGAAAGGGAAGCGCAGCGGTTCGCACCGCTTCCAGCGTCAGCGAAGGCTCTACCACTACTCCGACTGGCGCGCCTTCGGCATCGTAAGTGTCCGTAGCAAAGCCGAAGCGGATGGTGCCGGTGTAAGTTTTGTCGGCGGTTGAAAAGAACTGCGCCAGCCGGGTATATTTGCCGAGGAGCAGGGGAAGAACCCCGGTAGCCATCGGGTCCAGCGTGCCAAGATGGCCAACCGCCTGTTCGCCCGTAATTCGGCGCACACGGCTCACCACATCATGCGAAGTCATTCCACCCGGTTTATCGATTACCAATAGCCCATTCACTTATCTACTTTATAAGACCGGGCTGGACAGGAGTGGCCGTTGCGCACGTCGCAGGCTCAGATGCTGCCGCCGCCTGGCTGCCGAACCAGTGACAGGAATTCAGCACGAGTAGGCTGTTCACGGAAGCACCCTACCATTGCCGATGTCACTGTGGTGGATTGCTGCTTCTCGACGCCGCGCATCATCATGCACATGTGGCGCGCCTCGATTACGACGCCTACGCCGCGCGGCTCGATCGCTTCCTGGATTGCATCGGCAATCTGCCGCGTGACCCGCTCCTGCACCTGCAGGCGTCGCGCGAAGACCTCAATCAGCCGCGGAATTTTACTCAGCCCGATCACCTTGCCGTTAGGGATATAGGCGACGTGTACGCGGCCCCAGAAGGGAAGCATGTGGTGCTCGCAGAGGGAATACATCTCCACGTCTTTGACGATCACCATCTCGTCGTAATCGACGTCAAACAGCGCTCCGCGCAAAATCTGCGTGGGATCCTGATCGTATCCCTGAGTCAGGAAGGCCATCGCTTTGGCTATGCGGCTCGGAGTTGCAATCAGACCGTCGCGGTCCGGGTCTTCATTGAACCGCGTCAGCAACTCACGATACAACTCCTCTGTTGAGTAGCCCCTCAGGTCAGACAGGGAACCAATTTCGGCCTCATGCAGAGCTGTTGCGGATTTTGAAGCTTTGGTTACGACCATCGGGTGCGCCATGGAATTGTCCTTTTACTTCGGGCCCGCATCTCTGAGAGTTGGGCTTAGTGCAGTTAGAGTCGAATTACAGTTACTTCGAGCGTTGCTCGTTCAGAGCTGCTCTCCGGCGTACTCAAAGAAGTTGTTTTCCGTCTCTTCGATGCGAACCTTCTCCAGTATCGCTGGTTTCAGCGCCGGTTGCAGCAAGTTGAAGATTGCAATACATAGATTCTCGGTCGTGGACACCCGTTGCGCGAAGAGCGGATCGAGGTTGAGATTCATGTGATCGAAGCGTCCCACGACTTGTTCCTGCACGACTGCATCCAATGTCGCCATGTTGATCACCATGCCGGTCGCCGCATCAATCTCTCCGCCCACTGTCACTTCGATGCGGTAGTTATGCCCATGCCCATGCGGGTTATTGCACTTGCCGTAGGTTGCCTTGTTCTCTTCAACTGAGAGCAGGTCGGTGTGCAGCCGGTGACTGGCGCTGATCGTGTAAGCGCGCGAGAAGTAGGCTCTCATTCGCTTGCTTCCCCAAGATAGTCGGCAAAGATATCGCTGGTTTCGTAGATTCGTACCCGACTCAGTTTCGCGCCGCCGGGAGCGGTGACTGGGCCCTCAAGCCGCTTCCAGACAGCTACCGCGATGTTCTCGGTTGTTGGGATGGCAGTCGCAAACTCCGGTACCTCGTGGTTGAGATGGCGATGGTCGTACACATTCAGCACCTCGCGCTCGATGACATCCTTGAGCCACTTCAGGTCCACTACAAACCCGCTCACCGGATCCACTTTGCCGGTAACCGTGACCTCGAGCGTGTAATTGTGGCCATGTCCGTTGCGGTTGGCGCAGCGCCCAAAGACGGCAAGGTTGCGCTCCTCGGACCACTCCGGGTTCCAGTAATAGTGGGAAGCCGAAAATGTCGCCCGACGGGTAAGTAGGATCATGTGTAGTATTCCCAGCTTATAGGATGCCGGGTTCCTGATTGGGTTTCAGGATTGCAATACCGGGGGCAATTGCTTGAGCGAAAAAATGTGGCTCTTGGATACGGAAAAAGGACAAAAGGGTCAAAAAGCCGGGGTGGGTATGTTTTTCTTGACTTATCCCAAACTGAATGAATGACTTACGCGCTGTTTTCGGTATCGCTATGGGACGATTAGCCAGGGATTTGCGACACATTTGCGCACTGTTTTGCTGCAAACTGATGCCAGGATCTGCGGCGAGATTGGGGATGGCTAGAAATGCTGCGGGCTGTCGGACTACCAGCTTCACTTCCAGTATGCACTAAATAGAGTTAATTCTACGCAAACGGCGGCGAGATGCTGGGAATGGATGGGACGGGAAATGGATGGGGCGGGAAATGGATGGGGCGGGAATGGAGTAGTGGTTCAACCCTGAATTCATGTCCGCTGTAGGTATCACGAGGCGATGTTCCGGTTATGCGCGGCCTGCCCGATTTTGCACCAGTGAGACTGTTAGTGTCGCGCAGTGTCCTTACTTTGAGGTGTGATGAATCGGCCGGGAGTCTAAGCAGGCGAGCGGACGACCTTGAAACGGCTCCGCGCGAGAGGGAAACGATGTGCAAAGATGCGGAATCGAGGCTCGGAACCGAAGAACTTCCTCTTTTATTACCGGAAACTATTGACGCAAGTAAGCGTCGCCTTTATCTTTGTGACAAATACAGTCTCATTCGCGTTTGCAGTTTCATCCGCGTCGTTAACCTCCTTTGCAAGTTTTCTTGCCTGTCAGACTCCTCTCAGTTGCCTCTTTCCGGATGATTTGAGCGCCGCTGCGTGTAGTCAGCTGCCTTGAACTCGCCAATCCCTTACGACTGCGAGCGATTCTACTGATGATGTCACCATACCTTTCTTGTGCCTTGTCCAGGTTTTTGGCTGCTATCTTCCCATCCAACGTGCAGTTGCAGGCAATACCTTTCCTCCTTGCTGGGTGTCTAGCAGGCATTCTTGCTTCGGGGCCGCAGGCACTGGCCGCGACCAGCACGGCCACTCCGACCTTCTCATTGGCAGCCGGTACGTACAACTACGCCATTTATTTAGCTTTAAGCGACGCGGCCACGGGCGCCGTGATCCACTACACCACGAATGGAACTACGCCGACTGCGAATTCCCCTGTCTACTCGCAACCGATTCTTATCGGAATCACGAAGACGATCCGAGCAATTGCCATTGCTTCGGGATATGCCCCCAGCGCGGTTGAGTCTGCTGTTTACACCGTTGCGTATCCGGTGGCCGAGCCGCGGTTCTCGATTCCGGGAGGCACGTATAGCTCACCCCAGACGGTAGCGATTACGGATACCCAAGCCGGCGCAGCCATTTATTACACTACCAATGCTCAGGCTCCAACATCGGCTTCTACTCTGTACACCGGGCCAATTCGAGTCAGCAGCACAGAGATCGTCAGAGCCATTGCTATGGCTCCCGGACTGCCGAACAGCGTTGTGGCGCCGGCAAGCTACGTCATCCAGCCGGCAGCCGCGACCGCGGCCACGCCGACCTTCTCTCTTGCGGCTGGCGCCTATCCCGCCGCCATAACGGTGGGTATCGGCGATGCAACGTCCGGCGCGATTATCTACTACACCACCAACGGAACGACACCAGCCACGGCTTCTGCGGTGTATTCCGCTGCGCTTCCGGTCAGCAGTTCCACGACCCTCAAAGCCATTGCGGTCTATCCCGGCGAATCAGCCAGCCCAGTCGCTTCGAGCAGCTATCAGATCCTGCCGGAGTCGACCCCAGTGCACAGCCCGAACTCGACTGCATCTTTCTTTGGAATGAACGTGTCTGGGTTGCTGAACGGAACCCCATGGCCGGAGGTTCCAGTCGGCTCAATGCGGTTGTTGAGCGGGGCGACGGACTGGAACTACATCAATACGGCTCCAGGTACTTACGATTGGACGAGCCTGGACCGCGAAATCAGCCTGGCGCGGGCGAACGGCGCGCAGTTACTCTACACCTTTGCCGGAACTCCGCCGTGGGCTATTGCGAAGGGGATGACTATCTCATCGATCAGCCGGTCCGGCGGTGTGGTAACGGTGACCACGGCGGAGCCGCACAACCTGTATTACAACCCCATCTATCTCCCTGCGTGGGAAACCACAGTCACGATTTCCGGGGTGGCCGACGGCAGCTATGACGGCACCTTTGGAATCACCGGATCTCCCACAGCAACTACGCTCACCTACACCCAGGCAGGAACGGACAGCAGCTCGAGCTCGGGTACCCTGAGTGCGAATTGCGGAGGAAACATGGCTCCGTCGGCGTGCGCCGAGGCCCCGCAGAGCCTGAAGAGTTGGGATACCTTTGTGAGCGCGCTGATCGACCATGTAGGCCCGGGTGTGATCCAGTACTGGGAGCTTTGGAACGAGCCGAATATCGAGCAGTCATGGCACGGCAGCCAAAGCGCACTGGTGGCAATGGCGGCGGATGCGAGAGCGATTCTGAAAAAAGCCGATCCGAATACCACGATCTTGAGCCCTGGCACCACGATCAACTTCGAGACGGAGGCAGAGTGCGCGAGTTATGACCCGCGCTGCGGCAGCAAGTGGATCACCTCATGGCTCGCAGCAGGAGGCAAGAACACGATCGATGGCTTAGCTTTCCACGGCTATCCGGGGATTGGCGAGGCGCCGGAACAGATTCAGGGCGCGGTGGGCTTGCAGCAATTGGCGCTGGATGAGAACGGCGTTGGTTCGCTGCCGATGGTCGACACCGAATCGAGCTGGGGATTGAATACACGTTTGCCGGTCGAGAGCGAGCAGGTGGTATTCCTGGCGCGTCACTTCCTGCTGGAGCATTCAATGGGGGTGCAGCGTACTTTCTGGTGGGCGTACGACAGCTCAACCTGGGGTACCATGTGGAGCTCCACGGGAGGCCTGAACGCGGTGGGAGAAGCAGATCAGCAGGTGGCAAAGTGGATTGTGGGATCGACCCTCACGCAGCCCTGCGCTCCAACGGCAGCAAACCCAACCACTTACACGTGTGGCTATTCACGGCCTGGCGGCTATACGGCGCTTGCAGTTTGGAATACGGCGGGTGAGACGGCGTTTGAAGTGCCGCAGGGCTTTGTGCAGTATCACGACTTGCAAGGGAACGTGACTTCGGCGTCGGGCGGGACGGTCGAGCTCTCGACGAGTCCGATTCTGCTGGAGAATAAGAGCGCGTTCTAGGTAGGCAGGTGAATCAAGCTGGGTAGGTTCGTCCCTTCCAGCTCACTTTGCGCAGAATTGTGTTTTGAAACCAGCTGCGGTAGAGCAAGACGGCGAAGAGCGGCAGTCCGAGGGGCGAAATCGCACAATCCAGCGCCGGGAAGTTCGATTTTGCCACGCGTGCATAAAAGCGCCACAGATTGCGCAGCCAAACCAGAGCCAGTAGCCATCCGGCAGAGAACCAGGGCACATACTGAACTCCGTAGCTGCGGAATTTCCATGCCAGCAGGGGCAGTCCAATGAGCAGAAAAATATCCAGCGCGCGCCAGGCGGCCAGTATCAGGCAATTGCCGAACAGGAGTGAGAGGTTCTTCGTCCAGCCCTCGATCATCGCGCCGGTCGACCGGTACATGCGTGTTGAGAGCGCGTCTGCAGCGTAGCGAAAGCGCAGCCCTACCTTGCGCCGCTTGGCGAGGAAGGCCAGCTCCACATCTTCCAGGATATTGCCCTTGACGGATGCATGGCCGCCCAGGGTCCTGTAGGCTTCTCGCTTTACCAGCAGAAACTGTCCATTGGCCGCGGCGATGCGCAACTCGGGATTTGAAACTTTCTCCGGAGGATAGGCCAGCGCCAGTTCGCAAAAGACTAGCGGCATCAGAGACCTCTGCCAGAGCCCTGAAACCAGCTGCTTCGGCGAATAGGAGAGCGCGCCCACATTATATTTTTCTGCCTCGTGGATCGCCCGGCGCAGGTTTCCAGGCTCATGGATCGTATCGGCATCGGTAAACAGGAGCCAGCGCCCGCGTGCTCGCTGCGCCGCAGTCCAGCAGGCGTTGGCTTTGCCAGTCCAGCCTTTTTCCAGCCTGACGGGGTCCAGCACCACGACGTTTTCAAATTCAAGCGCAATCTCCCGCGTCCGGTCCGTAGAGCCATCGTCGACCACTAGCAGCTCCCAGTCCCGTCCAAGTGCAAAAAACTCGTTCGACTGCGTTACCAGCGATTGCAGGCACGCGCGGAGGCAATCCTCTTCATTGCGCGCGGGCACGATGACGGTCAGCTCGATCTCGCCCGACTGCGTCTGCTGCAAATCTGTTTCTGGATCTGTTTCTGGCTTCGCTATCGCCCCAGGCATGGTCTATACCGCCCCTCGCTCCGTATGATGAATGTGTGCGGACACCGCGACTTCAAACTTTATTACCTCTCGCCTTCGGCCTCGCCTTAGGAATGATAGCCAGCGGCTGCGACCGTGGCAACCATCCCAAGGAGATTGGCAAGGCCGCCCCCGATTTCACCGTTTCAGATGGCCGCACCTCCATCCATCTGGCCAACTATCGCGGCCAGGTTGTCCTGCTCAACTTTTGGGCCAGTTGGTGCGCGCCCTGCATCGAGGAACTACCCTCGTTACTCGAATTCCACCGCGAGCACCCTGAGTACCCCATTCTGGCCGTTAGCATCGACGAAGACGAACAGGCCTATCGACGCTTCCTGGTCCAGCGTCACGTCGATTTCCTCACCGTTTGGGATCCCCAGCAGAGCGCCTCCAACAAATATGGAGCCACTGGCTGGCCCGAAACCTTCATCATTGACCGCCAGGGTAAAGTGCGCCGCAGATTCATCGGTGCTACGGATTGGACCGATCCGGAAATCATCCGCTACCTTAAGACGCTGTAGGCTGCCCCGGACCATTCAGGAATTGCTATCATCGACCTATGACCACAGTAGAAATCCTCTTCCGCTACAGA
>Ga0302326_10003853_pt1 | contig 35129 bp, 33 predicted proteins | sample Palsa_T0_3_FD_202264 | JGI IMG/M metagenome (GOLD analysis project Ga0302326, IMG submission 202264) | Peat permafrost microbial communities from Stordalen Mire near Abisko, Sweden - Palsa_T0_3 | ecosystem: Environmental > Terrestrial > Soil > Palsa > Peat permafrost | place: Sweden: Abisko...
TCGTGGCCGGGCTGGATCATCCTTACATTGCGCGCCTGCTCGATGGCGGAGCGCTAGCCGATGGGCGGCCCTACTTCGTCATGGAGTACATCGCCGGCTGGCGGATCGATGTGTATGTGGCCGAAAAAAAGCTCGACATCGCCGCGGTGCTGCGGCTGTTTCTGAAGGTCTGCGCGGCGGTGCAGTTCGCGCATCAGAGCCTGGTGGTGCATCGCGACCTGAAGGCCGGCAATATTTTGGTAAGCGAGGACGGCGATCCGCACCTGTTGGATTTCGGTATCGCCAAGGTGCTGGACCCCGCGGCGCACACGAACGCGGAGATTACCCAGGCCTTGCTGCGGCGTATGACGCCCGCCTCGGCGAGTCCGGAGCAAGTGGCGGGGAAGGCCGTCACGGTTTCGACCGATGGATATGCGCTGGGCATTCTGCTGTATCGATTGTTGACGGGCGCATCGGCTTATGGGGGCGCCAAGGATTTCGAGACCGATCCGGCCAGAGCGATTCTGGAGTACGAGCCTTCGGCCCCGAGCCATGCGCCGGGCGTGCCGCAAAAGCTGCGGCGGGCGTTGGCGGGCGACTTGGATAATATCGCGCGCAAAGCCATCGAGAAAGAGCCGGCGCGGCGCTACGCTACGGTCGAGGAACTGGCGGCGGATATCCAGCGTCACCTGAATGGCTTGCCGATTGAGGCGCGGCCTGCATCATTCTCCTATCGGATGGCGAAGTTCATCCGCCGCAACTGCCTTCCGGTTACCGCGGCGGCACTGGTAGGGCTGGCCATCGCGGCGGGGCTGGCGGGCACCTTGCGCTATGCGCGGCGGGCGCATTTGGAGCAGGTGCGCGCGCAACATGGACTGGCCGCGGTGAGCAAACTGACGCAGTCGTTTCTATTCGAGTTCGACGATGCGATCAAGAATCTTCCCGGTTCCTCCCCGGCGCGGGAACTGGTGGAGCGCCGCGCGGTAGAGTATCTGGACAAGCTGGCCTCGGAGGCGGGCGACGATCCCGCCATGCTGAACGACCTCGCGGACGCCTACGTGCACGTGGCCCGCATGACGGGCGCGATCCGCGAGGCCCGCAGCGAAAGTTCTCCACAGAAGGCGCTGCAGAACGGGCTTAAGGCCCTGGCGCTGCGGCGGCGCGCGTTTGCGCTCAGTTCCGGCGATGAAAACCTGCGCATGAAGCTCGAGGACAGTATCTGGACCACGGCCGCGCTATATTTTGCCGTGGGCGACATCCGGCATGCGGCAGAGCTGAACACGGAGCACGTTCGCATGGGCGAGAACGCGCTGCGGCGCGCGGATTCCGTGGAAGAACGTTTGAGCCTGGGAGCCGGGCTGACGTCCATGGGGTCCATCGAGCAGGAGTTGGGCCATTACGATCTGGCATTAGGCTGGCATCGCCGCGCCCTGGCCGTACGGGAGGAGCTGCTGAAAGCCGATCCGGGCAGCGCGCGGGCGCAACGGGCGATGGGGATATCGCACGAGTTCATGGGTTACGTTTTCAGAGATCGGCAAGATTACGCGGCGGCGGCGGACGAGCATCGCAAGGCGCTGGCGCTGTTCGACCCGATCGCCAAGGCCGACCCGCGTAATGCGAACCTGCAGCGGCTGGAGGCGGTGGCGCGGGAGAATTTATGTGAATCGCTGGCGCTGGGCGGCGCTGCGAAGGAAGCGGTGGCTCAATGCGAGGTGGCTATCGCTATATATGGCGAAATGGCGGCGGCCGATCCGAAGAATCTCCAGGCATCCGAGGATCTGGCTTCGTGCGAATCCACCATGAGTATCGCGCTGGACCTGGCCGGTTCGCCGCACACGGCGTTCGAACACCAGCGGAAGGCGCGGCGCTTGTTCGATTTGGCGGCGAGCCGGGATCCGGATGCCGCGGATCTGGCGGAGGAAAACGGGGAGAGCTTTATGGAGTTGGCGAAGCTGCGGAAACAGTTGCACATCGATGGCGCGGAAGCCGCCGCGGCGGAGGCGGTGCGGGTTCTCCAAGGCGTGGCGGCGCGCTCGCCCGAAAGCCGCCGCATCGGCGCGATTCTGCAGCGGGCTGAAGATCTCCATCAGTCGATGCGTTGGGTTGTGGGGCAGGATGGCATCCTGCGGGCCGATTGCGAATCGGCCCCGGCGAGCGGAGATCGCCCCCACAAGGCTGAAGCCTCTGCCACCGCCTTGCTATGCTTGACTTGGCGCCATGACCAAGCCCATCGACTCCCCCACCGGCCGCCTGCTGGCGGGACTCGCCGTCACCTTGGCGGCGGTGGGGGTGTTTTCGTTCTACGCCCTGCGCCAAATCCGCGGCTTGGAAGATCTGCAAACGCGCACCGTGGACCGCAACCGCAAGGACTCCCTGCAACTGCTGCGCATTCAGAAAGACCTCAACGATCTGGGCATCGCCATGCGCGACATGCTATATGGCGACGAGCCTTATCCGCTGGCCGCGTGGAAAAAGCAGTTCGACGGCCACCGCAACGATCTGGACGACGCCCTGCGCCTGGAAGCGCAGTTCGCGCCCGTCGCGCGCGACCCCAATCAGCAGGTCTATCTGTCCGGGTCGCTGGCGCAGTTCTGGAATTCCGCCGGACGCATGTTCGAAATCGCCGCGCAAGGCCACCCAGGCGACGATCGCGCCGCGCGCGACATGATCCGCACTTCTCTCGAAGCCCAGCAGGGCGCGCTCTCTAGCACCGTAGCCCAACTCCTGGAGCAGAACAACGAAGCCGAGCAGGAAGCCGCCACCCGCATCCAGGGCATTTATCTGGGAGTGGCGCGCGACGTGTATTTGTTCCTGGCCGCCGTGCTGCTGGCCATCTTCGGCACCACGCTCTACCTGATCTATTCCAACCGGCGCCTGTTCCAGCACTTGGCCACCGTGTCCGAACACCGCAGCGACTTGGCGCGCAAACTGATCACCGTGCAAGAGGAGACGCTGCACTCGCTATCGCGCGAATTGCACGACGAATTCGGCCAGGTGCTGACGGCCATCGGCGCCATGCTGCGCCGCGCCGAGAAGCACCTGCCCGCCGATTCGCCATTTTGCGAGGATCTGCGCGAGGTCCGCGAAGTCGCCCAGGCCACGCTCGAAAAGACCCGCAACCTGTCGCAATTGATGCACCCCAGCATCCTCGACGATGGCGGCCTGGAGAAGGCCATCGACTGGTATCTGCCGGTCTTCGAGAAGCAGACTGGAATTAAGGTACGATACCAGAAAAAGGGAATCGGCCCGGCAATTACGGACCGGGTGGCCATTCATGTATACCGCGTGCTGCAGGAAGCCCTCAACAATCTGGCGCGCCATTCGGGCTCGACACAGGCTGTGGTGCGGCTGGAGTTTCCGCCCGGACGGCTGAACCTCGAAGTGGAAGACCGCGGTGCCGGCATGCCTGAATCGCGTAACGGCGGGCGCAAGGGCATCGGCATGACCGCCATGCGCGAGCGCGCCGAGTTGCTGGAAGGCACTTTCGAAGTGTTGCGCCCCGGCGAAGGCGGTACGCTGGTGCGGCTGGATGTTCCGCTAACGGATACTTATGAGCAATGAGATCTCGGTGTTGCTGGTGGACGACCATGGCCTGGTGCGCAAGGGCTTCCGGCGCATGCTGGAAGACGATCCCGAAATACGCGTCGTGGGCGAAGCCACCAACGGCCAGGAAGCCATCAAACTGGCGCAGGAACTGCATCCACGCGTGATCGTGATGGACATGGCCATGCCCGGACTCGATGGCGTGCAAGCCACGCGCGAAATTCTGAAAAACGCGCCCGCCACGGCGGTTCTTATTCTGAGCATGTATTCCGAGGAGAACTATGTGCGCAACGCGCTGGACGCAGGCGCGCGCGGCTATGTGCTGAAGGAAGCCTTGGACGTCGATTTGGCCGGCGCGATCAAGGATCTGGCCGCCGGCAAGACGGTGATCGGCCCCGGCGTGCTGGCGCCCCACCGCGCGCCCGATCCGGATTACGAACGCCTCACGCCGCGCGAGAAGCAGATTCTGGAACTAATCGCCAAGGGGAATTCGAACAAGGAAATCGCCGCGATTCTTAACCTGAGCGTGAACACGGTTTCCGTGCATCGCGCCAATCTCATGTCCGCGTTGGGTATCCATCGCACCACTGAATTGGTGGTATGGGCGGTCAAAAAGGGGTTGGTGCAACTGCCGTGACGCGCCGGGAGCTCTTGTGGGGCGGCCTGGCTCTGGCGCGCGCCGCCGCACCGAACCACGAACGCGCCGACCCCGGTTTCCACTTCACCGACGTGACTTCCGCGGCCGGCATCCAGTTCCGCCACAATAGCGGCGCGTTCGGAGAGAAATATCTCCCCGAAACCCTGGGGCCGGGCTGCGCCTTTCTGGACTACGACAACGACGGCTGGCAGGACATCCTGCTGATCAACGGCATGGACTGGCCGGGCCACGCGAAGCAGCACAGCACCATGCGCCTGTACCGCAACAACCGCAACGGCACGTTCACGGATGTAACGCGCGCTGCCGGCCTGGATGTGGAGATGTACGGCATGGGTGTAGCCGTGGGCGACTTCAATAACGACGGTTTTCCCGACATCTACGTCACCTGCGTGGGCCAGAGCCGGCTGTTTCAGAACACCGGCAAAGGCCACTTTCGGGATATTACCGAGCACAGTGGGTTGGGCGGCCGGCTAGGCTTCAGCAGTTCGGCGCTGTGGTTCGATTACGACCGCGACGGGCTGCTCGACCTGTTTGTCTGCAACTATGTGAAGTGGTCGCCGGCGCAGGATGTGTTTTGCAGCATGGACGCCAAGCACAAATCGTATTGCACGCCCGTAGCGTACCGCGGCGCCACCTGCTGGCTTTTCCGCAATCGCGGCAACGGCACGTTCGAGGATGTCACGGCCGCCAGCGGAATCTTCGACAGCAGCTCGAAGTCGCTGGGCGTAGCCATGCTGGATTACGACCAGGACGGCTGGATCGACCTGATGGTGGCCAACGACACGCAGCCCAACAAGCTCTATCGCAACCAGCGCGACGGGACATTTCAAGATATCGCCGTCAAGGCCGGCGTGGCCTTCAGCGAAGACGGCAAGGCCCGCGCGGGCATGGGCGTAGACGTCGCCGATTACGACAATTCGGGCATCGCCGGCCTGGCGATTACGAATTTCGATAACGAGATGATCGGCTTCTACCGCGGCACGCGTAGCGGCCTCTATGTGGACCAGGCGGCGCGCTCGGACGTGGGCCGGCTGTCGCGGCGCAGCCTGGGCTTTGGTTGCTTCTTCTTCGACGCCGACCTCGACGGCCTGCTCGACCTGCTGGTCGTCAACGGCCACATCGACCCAGGCATCCGCGAAACGCGGCCTGAAACGGGGTACGCGCAGCCGCCGCACCTGTTCCTAAACAAAGGCAGCGCCGGCTTCCAGGATGTGGCCGGCGCCCTGGGAGGCGGGTTTGCCAACCCCAAAGTGGGGCGTGGCGCGGCCTTCGGCGACTTCGACCGGGATGGCGATCTGGACGTTCTGATCTCGACCAATCAGGGGCCGGCCTACCTATACCGCAACGATCAGTCGAGCGGCAATCGCGCCATCCGCTTCCGGCTGGTGGGGACCAAATCGAATCGCGACGGCATTGGCGCAACCGTGCAGGTGACCAGCGGTGGCGAAACCGGATCGCGGATGGTCAAAAGCGGCTCCAGCTATCTGTCGCAATCCGAGATGCCGGTGACGTTCGGGCTGGGCAAGCGCGATACCGTCGAGCGCGCCGTCCTGCACTGGCCCAGCGGCGCGGTTGAGGAATTCAAGAACCTGCGCGCCGGGCGCACCTACGAGTGCGTGGAAGGGAAGGGAATTCGCGACACCGGCGGATTCTAGGCGTCACCGTGCGCTCGGTTTTATCGGCGTGCATCTGCGTGCATCGGCGGTTTCATTTTTCTTGCGAGGATTGGCGCCATTACGCCACTCATCAATTAGCGTTCCTCGGAAAGTGAAGAAGCGGCTTCCTGCGCGAGGCACTGGGGCTTCAAACAGGAAAGCCCGGGGCTTTCTGCCTCGGTCCCTCGCTGGCAAAGGCCAGCAGTAACGTAATCATCATAGCAGGTTTTCTCCTGGCGCGGAAACGGGAGGAACGGCACCCGAATTGCATCGATCCTGCAACTTTTGGGGTGCTGCGAGCGTCATATCTGTTCGGCCATGTGGCCATCGGAATGGGAAGTAGCGTGAAAAGCAAATACGAGAGTTATAGAAAGATACTAGAGAAGAAGGCGGAAGAGGTGGGCCGGAGCATGTCCGCCCAGAAAGCCGCTCAGGTGCTGGCCCGCGAAGAGCACCCGCACGACGAGGGCGATCTCAGCCAGCAAAGCCACGAAGAGTGGATTTTCCTGAATCGAAACACCCTGGATATCAAGCTCCTGCGCGAAGTCCAGGACGCTCTGCGGCGCCTCGAACAGGGCGCCTACGGCGTCTGCTACGAGTGCGAAGAGCCGATCTCCGTCAAGCGTCTGGAAGCCGTGCCGTGGGCCAAGTTCTGCGTATCCTGCCAGGAACGCATCGCGCTCCGCGCCGAGTCTGGAAATGAAGAGGCCTTCCAGGAAGCCGACCGATGAAATTGTCCGACCTCCGGAAGGTAACGGTAAGAAAGCGTCTTCGCATCCGATTTCCCCTCTCGAACGGGATGGAATGCGTCGTTAACGAGCACGGCATCGCGCAGGTGCCGGCTCTGCGCGCGGTTCCCTCGTTCAACCTGGAAGAGGAACTGGTGAGTGTACGGGCGTTTGTCGTGGAACCCGCGGATGCCGGCGAGAAGGACAAAGGCAAGCCCAAAGCGCGCAGCTATACGCGCGACGAGATGACGGTGTTAACTACAGCCGGCGGCGGCGCCGAAGCCGCGCACGACGAGCACGACGACTGATCCGCCGACGCGAGTTAACGAACGTTATCGCCGCCGTACTATAACCGGTTTTCGCTTGCATTTTCTTCGCATACCGCCGCGCCCCAGCCGTGCGATAATTCCAGCAGGATGCAAACCATAGCCCTCGCAATATGTTTTTTGTTTGGACTGGCCCTCGGCATGTTAATGGCTTGGGCGATGCTCAAGCCGGCCGCGCGTTTGGCCGCCGAGCGCGCCAAGGCCGAATGGGAGCCGGAGCGGGCTGTCCTCAACGAACGCCTGCAGAACAAGGACCAGCAATACAAAGAACTGCAGGCCGCCCTGGACGACGCCCGCCAGAAGCTCGCCGACACTTTCAAGGCGCTCTCTGCCGACGCGCTGCGGAGCAATAACCAGGCGTTCCTGGACCTCGCCAAAACGGCCCTGGAACGTACCCAAGAGACCGCCCGCGGCGATCTGGAACTGCGCCAGCAAGCCATCGCCGATCTGGTGCGGCCAGTGCGCGAATCGCTGGAGAAGGTCGGCAGCAAACTGCAGGAATTGGAAACCGCGCGGGCCGGCGTCGATGCGGGACTGTCCGAACAGGTCCGCGCCCTGCTCGAAACCCAAACCCAGCTCCGCTCCGAAACCAGCCGCCTGGCGACCGCCTTTCGCTCGCCCAGCGTGCGCGGCCGATGGGGCGAGATCCAACTCAAACGCGTAGTCGAGTTGGCAGGCATGTTGGAGCGCTGCGATTTCTACTCCCAGCCAGTGGCCTCGAGCGAAGATGGCCGCCTGCGGCCCGACCTGCTGGTGCGCCTGCCCGGGGGCAAGAACATTGTAGTGGACGCCAAGACGCCGCTCGAAGCCTATCTGGCCGCCAGCGAGGCCACCGACGAAGATGCCCGCCGCGCCCTGCTGCAGGATCACGCCCGCCAGGTGCGCGCGCACATCGCCACGCTCGGGCGCAAACAATACTGGGAGCAATTCGATCCCGCGCCGGAGTTCGTGGTCCTGTTCCTGCCCGGCGAGAGCTTCTTCAGCGCCGCTCTGGAAGGCGATCCGTCGCTGATCGAAGCCGGCGCCGCGCAGCAAATCATTCTGGCGACTCCCACGACCTTGATTGCCCTGCTCCGCGCCGTGTATTACGGCTGGCAGCAGGACAATATCGCGCAAAATGCCGCGGAGATCAACCGTCTCGGCAAGGAGCTTTACAAGCGGCTGGCCGATATGAGCGGCCATTGGGACCGCTTGGGCAAGAGCCTGGAGCGCGCCGTAGAGGCGTATAACAGCGCGGCCGGTTCCCTGGAATCGCGCGTGCTGGTAACCGCCCGCAAGTTCGAAGATCTCGAAACCAATGCGTTTGGCGTGGTGCTGGAGAGCCCGGTGCCGATCGATATCCGGCCGCGGCGCCTTGCGGCTCCCGAGCTTTCCGCCGTCGGCGAGGAGCCACCGGCGGATGAGCTCCAGGAGAGGTTGTTCCGGAACTGAAGGCTGATAGCTGACAGCTACTCACCACACTCGGCACGGATCTCCGCACCATCAGCTGCCCCACGGCATGTTCGCGCCGCTGCGGCGTGAACCTCAACCACCACGGCGTGTTGCGCACACCGATCGGCGGCAATCGGCGCGCTTTTGGCATCGACTTTCCGATAAACCTTCTTCATATATTGTTGAACATCGCCTTGACATCCCTGCACACTAATGCTAGTATCGAAGAATTTCTGGCATAATCGTGCAAAGGAGTTGAGAACAACATGTCGATTGTCAGTGGAATCCTCAGTCTTTGCGTCGCGGCAACTTCTCTGTATGCGCAAGGCAGACCATCAGCGGTGCCGGATTCGGTCCTGCACGTCAACAAAACCGATCGGGATAATATTGAATTCCGGGTCGGCGGCTCGACGGTTCTGGCTATTGGACTGGTAGATCCAGGCGGGACGATCCGTTGGGACGACCTCTGTCAACGGGGCTTTCAACCCGGCCAGACGGCGACGTTGACGTGCAGTTTATCGCCGCCGGTCTGATAGACTGTCAACGGGGCTTTCAACCCGGCCAGACGGCGACCGTACCGAATGGCGGCCAAGTCGCCTCGGTCATTACCAGCAGCGGGGTTTACGGCGACAAGAAGGCGGTCGATGATCTGTACCGGCGGTACGTCGCTGAGCAAACCGTGTGGCACAAATGGCTGGATCTCGCCAAATCGTACAGCGCCGATTCCAAGACCTTCGTCGAGCGGATCACGAAGGATCTGACGAATCTCACGGTGCCGCCAGCGCCCGATGCGACCACGACCAAAGAGAATATCGGTACATGGACGCCTTGAAATTTCTGAAAGGGAACGAGGAGTATATCTTGGCCCAGACGGAAGAAGATCCCCGGAAGGCGACTCTTCTTTATCTTGCGTACATGACCGGCGTGTATGACGTTTGCGTAGCTGCGGCGCGCAGCGGGAGGGTGCAATGACCGCCAGACTGATTGCTTTATTTCTTTTGCCGGCACTCTCTCTGTTCGGCCAGAACGCCTCTGGGTCCTACAACTGCTCGGCGTTGAACGAAACGCCTGGTCCGACCCCGCAACCCCCGAAGTGTACTGGTGATCCAGTATTCACTGACCCAGGCCTACACTGTGAGCACGCTCAGCATGATAAATTACACGACGCTCTGGGGTCCGGTGGGCTATAATGTCGTGGGCACCGGGGTATGCTTTGGTCTCAATAGTAACTGGACATCTTGGAATCCGACGTTTACCCCCAACAATTCGATTGGCTGCCTCCTACTGGAATGTGACGGATACGGTGTATGAATATTACCTCTTGTGGGTAGGCCTCGTTCCGACAGTCGGCTCGCTCACCATCGATTCTCCGGCCCTGACTCCAGCCCCTCCGTTTACGCTGTGCCCTTGCACCTCGCAGACGTGCCAGCAAACTGGTTGTTCCTGTACCTGCGGGACGCCCACCTTCGTCTGTAGCGCCATCTATGGTTACAATAGCCCAACCTGTAATTCTAGCTACCAGTTTGTATGCGCCAGCGGGCAATCGCAATGCTCCCTGCCGCCGCCGACCGGGGGATGCGGCTCCGGGGCTATCTTGGCCTGTACCGGATCGGGATGGGACTGTGTATGTACGCCCGGCAACTGTTCCACCTGTCCGATCATCATCGACACGCAGAACCAGGGGTTCCATCTGACCGATTGGAAGGACGGAGTTCGCTTCAACTTCTTCCCTGGTCTCGCTGCGCCGGAACAATTAAGCTGGACCGATCCCGACTACGCAAATGGCTGGCTCGTTCTCCCGAATGCCGATGGCTTGGTCGTTAATGGGACTCAATTGTTCGGCAACATTACGCCCAGCCGCCCAGCGAGAATCCCAACGGCTTTTTGGCTCTGGCCGTCTACGACCAACCGGATAAGGGCGGCAACGGCAACGGCGTGATTGACCCAGGAGACTCCGTGTACTCTAAATTGCGAGTTTGGATCGACGCCAATCACGATGGCATCAGTCAGCCAGACGAGTTGAAAACGCTGCCGGACCTCGGAATTTACCAAATCGATCTGAAGTACCGGACCATTTCCCATGTGGATCCGTTTGGAAATCTGTACCACTACAGGGGAACGCTTTGGGACGATGGCCTGAAGGATACGATCTACGACGTGTTCCTTCTCAACAGCCCCAAACAGTAAGCACGCACACGGGTTTTCACGCGATCGGCGGTTCCGTGCTACTCACCACACCCGGCACGGATCCTTCCGCACCATCGGCTGCCCCACCTTGCACCCGAAAGCTCCCGCGAAATCCGGCATGTTCGCCGCCACCCCGTTGATGCGATACTCCGGCGGCGAGTGCGGATCGGTGATGGCGTGCACGCGTTTGCTCTCGGCGCGTTCGTCGCCGCACGCCCACTGCGCGAAGCCGATGAAAAACCGCTGCTCCGGCGAGAAACCGTCAATGGGCGTCAGCTTCCGGTCGCGGGTGGCATCTTTCCAGGCGATGTACGCTAGGATCTCCCCGCCCAAATCCGCGACGTCCTCGCCCAGCGTTAGCCGGCTGTTGATCTTGATATCGTCCACCACGGTGTATTGCGCATACTGATCGGCCACGCAATCGGCGCGCTTCTGAAATTCCTTGGCATCCGCCGCGGTCCACCAGTCGTGCAGGTTGCCGTGCGCGTCGAACTGGCGCCCTTCATCGTCGAACCCGTGCGTCAACTCGTGGCCGATGGTGCCGCCCGTATCGCCGTAGTTCGGCGCGTCGTCCATCTTCGGATCGAAGACCGGCGGCTGCAGCACGCCCGCCGGAAAGTTGATGTCGTTCATCTGCGGATCGTAGTAGGCATTCACCGTCGGCGGCGTCATGCCCCACTCGCCGCGATCCACTGGCTTGCCGATCTTGGCCAATTGCCGGCGCCCTTCAAAAACCGCCGCTTGATACACGTTGCCCGCGAAATCGCCGCGCTCGATCCGGATGGAGCTATAGTCGCGCCATTTATCCGGATAGCCGACCTTGTTCGTCACCGAGTGCAGCTTCGCCAGCGCCTGCTGCTTGGTGGCTTCGCTCATCCACGGCAACTGCTTGATATCGTCTTCCATGGCCTTTTCGATTTCTTTGGTCATGGTCAGGGTGCGCGCCTTCATATCCGGGCCGAAGGTGCGCTCCACAAATACCTGCCCCAGCGCTTCTCCCAGATCGCCATCCACATACTGCACGCAACGCTTCCAACGCGGCCGCTGCTCCGGAGTGCCGCGTAGATACTTGCCGAAGAATTCGAAATTAGCCTCGACGAAGGCGTTGGAAAGGAACGCCGCGCGGGCATGCACCAGGTGCCAGCGCAAATACGCTTTCCAATCGGCCAGCGGCGTGCCGGTCAGCACGGTCTGTACTTCTTTGAAGAACGCCGGTTCGGACACGTTGTATTCATCCAGATCGCCCAGCCCGCTGGCCTTCAAGTAACGGTTCCAGTCCAAGGCCGGCGTCAGCGCCTGCAATTGCGCGCGGTCCATCTTGTGGAAGAGCTTGTATGGGTCGCGTTGCTCCACGCGGGTTAGCGAGGCCTTCGCCAGCGCGGTTTCGATGCGCATAATGGCCTGCGCTTCGTGCGCGGCGTGCGGCGGCGTGTCGCCCAGCAGTCTCAGCATCTGCGCCACATGTTCGAGATATTTGGCGCGAATTTCTCCGGATTTGGCGTCGGTCTTGGTGTAATAATCGCGGTCCGGCAGGCCTAACCCGCCCGCACCCGCAAAAGCGATTTCCCGCGAAGAATCGGCGTAATCCTGATTGGCGCTGAAGCTGAATAGCATGCCGAAGTTCTGCGCCAAGTGCTCGCGGGCCAGCAACTCCGGCAAATCCGCCACCGACTTCAAGTTCCCGACGGCCGCCAATTCCGAAGCCAATGGACCGGCGCCCGCCTTCTCCACGGCCGGCTCATCCATGCACGCCGCGAAAAAGTCGCCGATCACGCGCTCCACCGGCGAGCGCGCCGGGTTCGGCTTGGCGGTGTCCTCCAGGATGCCCCACAGGAACCGTTCATTGTCCTGCGTCAGCTTGGAGTAGACGCTCCAGCTCGACTGGTCGGATGGAATGGGATTCTTCTTCAACCAGCCGCCGCAGGAATAACGATAGAGATCCTCGCACGGATTGATGGACGGGTCCATGTCGGTCAGATCCAGGCTCGGACTGTAGGGCAGCGATTGGAGCGGCGTCTCAGCGGTCTGCGCGCCGTAAAAGAAATAAGTAGCGTGGTAATCGACCGGCGCCTCGGCGCCCGCATGCGATTTGTCGCAGCCCGTCGCCGGTGCCAGGCCGCCCTCCGTGTCCACCCGCTGAATGTAGGTCACGCCGGCGAATATTCCGCCCCCTTCGTGGGACGTGGCCTTTAGTAGCAGCCATGGAACCGCATTCGCATTGGGCGCATTGGCCCGCTGCTGCACCTGCCCGCCGACCTTGCTGCCGTCCGCGGCTTCCCAAACCGGGCCTTTGTAATGCTTCCCGATCACATCGCCTTTTTCGCCAATCAGGTCCGCCTGCGGCCTGTCGAGCACCCAAGTGAACTGGCTCTCGTCCCCGGGTCTGGCGCTGCAAACGTAAATCTGTTTTCCCTTGCCCAGGGCCTTAAGCAGCACGGTCTCGGTGGTGGGAGCTTTCAGGTTCTCGGGGACTTGCGGCGGCCCGACCTGCGCGGCAGCACCGGCGCAGGCCATCAGACTCGTCACGCAAACAGAGAACGGAATCGCATGTGCCATTCCCACAGTCTATCGCGCCTAATGTGCTAGAATCGGGTCGCATAGAGGAGGATCGATGAAAGCGATCCGCTGGAGTTTATTCGGACTGGCGTTTTACGGCGCGGCGTTGCCGCAATCGTGGGGCGCCAACACCCCCACGTACATCATAGTGGACGGGCCTGGCGCAACAGCCACACTGCCTTTCAGCCTTAACAACTCGAATGGCGTCACGGGCTACTATCAAGACGCGAGCGCCGGCGTGCACGGCTTCGTGCTAAGCCCTGCGGGCGAGTACACGACGTTCGATGCCCCCGGCGCCGATCCCGTCCAGGGAACCTGGCCCTGGAGCATTAATGCCGCGGGTACCGTCGTGGGGAATTACGTTGACCAGAACTCGGTGTCCCACGGCTTCGTGCGGTCCCCGGCCGGGACGATTACTACCTTCGAGGTCCCAGGCTCCGGTACGGAGCCAGGCGGGGGCACCTTCTTTGTCGTGACCAACGATGCGAACGATCTAGCCGGACGGTATTCGGACGCCAACTCCGCGGTGCACGGATTCGTGCGCACGCATGCCGGCTTCACGACCATTGACGTGCCTGACGCCAGCTTCCTAGGCACCTGGGTCACCGGCATCGACAATGCCGGCAATGTTACGGGGTACTCCTGGAGTGGCTCAGTGACCATAGGCTTCGTGCGAACCGCCTCCGGGGCCCTGACCCAGTTCGCTGTTCCCGATGGCAGCAACACCATTCCGACGAGTATTAACACCGGTGGCGCCATTACGGGGACCTACATCAACACCTACGGCATATCCGCCGGCTTCGTACGGTCGCCTTCCGGCACTCTTACGACTTTTAGCGGGCCGGCCGAGAACCTCGGTCAAAACCCAGGCACGCACCCAACCGGAATCGATAAAACGGGTCTGATCGTCGGCTACTACTATGACACCAGCTACGGTAGGATTCGCGGCTTTGTCGAAGCTCCCAATGGCTCCTTCGCGGCGTTCGACGCGCCCGGCGCGGGCTACGGCATGACCAGGGGCACCTATGCCTACGGCATCAACGATTCGGGCGCCATCACGGGCTACTACGTCGATTCGGACAACAATTACCATGGTTTCCTGCGAATTCCGTGAGCGAGTAATCGCGTCGCGTTGCGCCCACCGCGCCTGAACCGCGCCCGCGTATACTGAATGGTTCATGGACCGATCCGAACCGCTCCTCTTCCGCATCGCGCGATGGCTCACCTTCGGCTCGGCAGTCGCCATTATTTTTTCCATCGCCGCCTCGCAAATCCTGCTGGGACTGGCGCTGGCGGCTCTCCTGCTTTCCGGCGGACGCATGCGGTTGCCGCGCATCTGGCTTCCGCTCGGCCTATTCCTGCTGGGGACGCTGATCTCACTGGCTCTCTCTCCGGACCCCGCCGCCGGGCTGCCGCAAGTCCGCAAAATCTTCGTATTCACGACGCTGCTGGTGGTCTTCTCCACCCTGCGCGACGTGCGCATCATCCGTTGGCTGTTCCTCTGCTGGGCCGGCGCCGGTACCCTCACCGCCCTCCGCGGCCTGGTGCAGTTCGGCAACAAAGTGCAGGAAGCGCATGCACAGGGCCGCGGCTTCTACGACTACTACGTCGCCGAGCGCATCACCGGCTTTACCAGCCATTGGATGACCTTCGGCGGCGAGGAGATGTTCGCCCTCCTGATGACTACCGCGTTTCTCTTCTTCGCTTGCATCGCCCGTAAGCGCGCCTGGTTGTGGCTGCTATGCGCTTTGCTAATGGCGCTCGCGCTGCTGTTGGGCTTCACGCGAAGCATCTGGGTGGCCAGCGCGGGCGCCGGGATCTATCTGCTTTGGTTCTGGAAACGCGCGCTGGCCGCGGCCCTGCCTGTCGCTCTGTTGCTGATCGCGTTCCTGGCCCCGGCGTCGATTCGCGAGCGCTTCTCGTCCCTGCTCAAGCCCGGCAAAGTCGATTCCAACCAGCACCGCATCGTCACCTGGCGCACGGGCCTGCAGATGATCCGCGCGCATCCCTGGTTCGGCCTGGGCCCCGAAGAAGTCAAGCTGCAGTTCAATAACTACGTTCCGGCCGACATCCCGCGCCCGTTGCCGGAAGGCTGGTACGGCCACCTGCACAACATCTATCTGCAATACGGGGCCGAGCGCGGCATTCCCACCATGTTGCTGATGCTCTGGATACTGGGCCAAATCCTGTGGGACTGTCTGCGCCGCCTCTGGCGACTTCCGCCGGGGCGCAGCGACTTGAAATTCGTGCTGCACGGCGCGGTCGCGGTCGTGATCGCCACCATGATCGCGGGCTGCTTCGAATACAACCTGGGCGATAGCGAAGTGCTCACCATGTTCCTGGTGGTGGTGGGCTGCGCTTACGCGGCCCTCGATATAGACATGGGTACAGAGACGGAACGTGCCGTTGCCTGACGCGCTCGATATCGAAGATGCACCGGCCCTGCTCGCTTACTTGCGGGATACCGGCCGTATCGCGTCCGCCGAGCAGCCGCGCATCGCGATTCTGCGGGGCGGCGTTTCGAACCGCACCGTGTGGGTCGAGCGCGAGTCCGGCGAGGCGTGGGTACTGAAACAGGCGCTGGCCAAGCTGCGCGTCCCCACGGATTGGTTCAGCTCGCCGGAGCGCATTCATCGCGAAGCTCTCGGGCTGGAATGGCTCGCGCGCCTGGCGCCGCCCGGCTCCACCACGCTGCTGTTGTTTGAAGATCGCGAGCGGCACTTGCTGGCCATGCAAGCCGTCCCGCAACCGCATGCGAATTGGAAAACCATGCTGCTGGCTGGGCGGCTCTGTGCCGATCATGTCCGCCAGTTCGCCGCGCTGCTCGCGGCCATTCACCGCGAGGCATTCGGGCGTGCGGATCTCGCGGAAATATTCGGCGACCGCACGTTCTTCGAATCGCTGCGCCTGCAGCCTTATTACAGTTACTCCGCGCAACAGGCGCCGGCCGCCGCGGCCTTTCTGGGCTCCCTCATACGCGACACGCTGGCCCGCCGCATCACTCTGGTGCACGGCGATTACAGCCCGAAGAACATACTTGTTCACGATGGCCGCCTGGTGCTTCTCGATCACGAAGTGATCCACTTCGGCGATCCGGCCTTCGATCTGGGCTTTTCGCTGACGCACTTCCTCGGCAAGGCGCATCACCTGCCGGCGCAACGGCGCGAGTTCACATCGGCCGCGCTGAAATACTGGCGTGTTTATTCCGACGCGCTCGGCGAGCCCGTGTGGGCGGCGGATCTGGAACCGCGCGTGGTCCGCCACACGCTGGCCTGCCTGTTGGCGCGTACAGTGGGCCGTTCGCCGCTGGAATATCTCGACTCCGCCGAGCGCGCCCGCCAGCGCGATGCGGTGCTGCGTATGGTCCCCTGCGCGCCCGCCACCGTCGCAGATCTGATATCTATGTTCGTAGAGTACCTATGCCCATCATCGAGCGTCTAACCGCCGCCGAAATTCTGGATAGCCGGGGTCGTCCGACTGTCAGCGCAACCTGCACCCTTGCAGGTGGAGCGGCGGCATCCGCGTCCGTGCCCTCGGGCGCATCCACCGGCACGGCCGAAGCGCTGGAGCTGCGCGACCGCGATCCGCACCGTTATGGCGGCTTCGGTTGCCGCAAAGCCGTCGCGCAAGTCTCGGGCGAAATCCACAGCGCCCTCGCCGGCCGGACTTTGGCCGATCAAGCCGAGCTGGACCGCGCGCTCATCGAGCTGGATGGCACGCCCAACAAATCGCGTCTGGGCGCGAATGCCATTCTGGCCGTTTCCGTCGCCTTCGCGCGCGCCTGCGCACAAGAACGCGGCGTGCCCCTCTACCAGCATTTCGCCGCCATCTTGAGCCAAACGCCGGGACACATGCCGGATACTCTGCCGCGCCTTACCATCAACTTATTCAGCGGCGGAAAGCACGCGGGCCGGCAGGTCGCCATTCAGGATGTACTGATCGTGCCCGCCCGCCCCGCTACCATCGACGGGTCGCTGGTCGTGGCCTACGACATTTACCAGGCTGCCGCCGCCCTGATTCTGAAGCGCTACAGCATGCGCCTGCTCACCGCCGACGAGGGCGGACTCGCGCCAAAGTGCGAAAGCACCGAAGAGCTGATCGAGATGGCCGTGGTGGCGATCAAATCGGCGGGCTACCGGCCGGGCTCCGACGTGGTGCTGGCGCTCGACGTGGCCGCCAGCGATTTCTACGCCAACGGTCAGTATCATCTGGACGGAGCCACGCTGGATAGCGCCGCGATGATCGCGCGGCTGGTGCGCTGGGTGGAGCGCTATCCCATCGTGAGCGTGGAAGACGGACTTGCCGAAGACGATTGGGAGTGGTGGCCCACGCTCCGCCTCGCGTTGGAGAAGCGCGCGCTGGTGGTGGGCGACGACCTGCTCTGCACGAATCCGTCGCGTATCCGGCGGGCCATCGAGTCGCGCGCCTGCAACACCCTGCTGCTGAAGCCCAACCAGATTGGCACACTCACGGAAGCGGCCGAAGCGTGCCGGCTCGCGCGGGATGCCGGCTGGCAGGTGACTATCAGCGTGCGTAGCGGCGAAACCGAAGACAACTGGGCCGCCGACCTGGCCGTGGGCTGGCGCGGCGATCAGTTCAAGCCGGGGTCCATCACGCAGTCGGAGCGCCTGGCGAAGTACAACCGTTTGCTCGCGATCGAGGCGGAAACGGAGTGGCCGGTGGTCCGCTGGCCCGGGGCATTGCTCAACAGATAGTGTTGAGTAATAATCAAATTATGCAGGTGAACCGCAAACCACGGATTTGGACGGTGATCGCAAGTACCGTCGTTTTCAAGCCCGCTGCCCAGGCGCTGGCGGATGTATCGCCGCTCCTGGCCCGGGTTGTGGACGCGCTGGGCACGAATGCGGCCGCCCGCTTACTGGGAGCGGATCGCGCGCAAGTCTCGCGCTGGACTTCGGGGAAGGAAGCCATCGGCAGTGAAATGGGACGGCGCATCGTGGACTTGCACGACGTTTTGACTCGCATCCTGCGCGTCTACAACCCGCAACTCGCGGCCATGTGGCTGGTTGGCTCGGAGCCCCTGCTCGGCGGCGCCCGGCCGATCGACGTAATGGCGATGGAAGGTGCCGCGCCTGTGGTGCGGGCCATCGACGGAATAGCGCAAGGGGCTTACGCCTAGGCCCAGCCAATGTCGACACTTGCCTATCCGCCGTGGTGGGGCAGGCGGTTTCGCCTGCCATGCTGAGTCTTACGTGTGAAGCCGGTGCCCGCTCTGTATCGTGTCTTTCCGCATCTCGCCGCCGCCGGCAAACACGACCTGGGCGGAGCCCTATATGTGCCTCCCCAAGGCGGCGGTCGAATCGACTATCCGGGAATCTATTCGGTCTTATACTTGAGCGATGCCGCGGCCGGGGCAATCGCCGAGGCTTTCGGACGCTTTCCGGAATGGACGCATGCCATCCTGGAGGGTAGCCCCAGCATTCCCGGAAGCGTTCGGGCCATCGCGCGATACAGGCTCGCGGAGGACGCCCCGATCTGCAATTTGGACGACTCCGAGCAATTGCTGGCGCTCGGGCTGCGTCCTTCCGATGTCGTGAATCGCGATTACACTCGCAGCCGGGCTTGGGCGCGCCGTATTTACGACCAGGGTAAGTGGTCCGGCGTGCGCTGGTGGTCGTATTATGACGCGGCATGGTCCAGCTTCGGCTTGTGGGATGTTAAAGGGTTGACTCTCGACGGAGTCACTCCGCTGACGCTGGACCATCCGGCCCTTGTGGAGGCCAGCCGCACCATCGTGCGCCGGGTGGTCGCATCGCGCCGCGCATAGATATGCGGTGTGTCCGAGCCTGGCGTGATGCCGATTCGGATGACTTCGAGACCGCTAACCCACTTTCACTCGTAGCGTAGCGCCACCGTTGGGTCCACACTCGCTGCGCGCCGCGCCGGCAGATAGCTCGCACCCAGCGCGACTGCGGCCAGCAACGCGGCGATCGCCGCGAGCGTGGTCACATCCGTCGAGCGTACCTCGAACAGCAGGCTCGCCAGAAAACGGTTCAACGCCAGCGATGCCGCGCATCCCGCCGCCAAGCCCGCGCCCGCCAGCACCGCGGCCTGCCGCAAAACCATCGCCAGTACATCGCCGCGCTCCGCGCCCAGCGCCATGCGGATTCCCATCTCTCGCGTCCGCGACGTCACCGCGCAGGAGACCACTCCGTAAATCCCCACCGCGGCCAGCGCCAGCGCCAATCCGCCGAACAGCGCCAGCAGCGCCAGGGTGAACCGGCGCTGCGCCAGCGACGAATCCAGATAGCTTTCCAAAGGCCGCACCTGGAACACCGGCTGCGTGGGATCGACGCCCAGGAATGCCGCGCGTACCGCCCGCTTCAAATTGCGCGGATCGGTGGTGGTGCGCGCCACCAGCGCATAGTCGAACGAAAGATCTTGCGCCTGCGGTATGTACGCTGCGATGTTGGACGAGGTGTCCAGGCCGTACTGGCGCACGTCGCCCACAATTCCCACGATCGTCATCCACGGCTTGCTATCGTCGCGTCCGCGCCCGCCCAATTGGATCTGTTTGCCGATCGGGTCCCGATTCGGGAACTGCTGGCGCGCGCAAGCTTCGCTGATTGCTGCCACCATAGGCGCAACCGCCACGTCCCGAGCGGTGAACACGCGGCCGCGCTTCAGCGGAATCCGCATGACGCGGAAATAGTCCGCGGTCACCGAGTAAGTGTCGGCGCTGGGCACTTCCGATTCGCTCGCCATGCGCCGGTCCCGGATGTGAAAGCCGCGGCGGTCGAAATCCGTCAGCGGAAGCAGACTGGTCATCGCCACGCCCTCTATGCCGGGCGTGGCGCGCAACCGCGCGAATACCTGATCGTAGTAGTTCAATTCGGCTTCGGGTTTCCGGTAGCGCGCGCCATACACATGCACCTTGAGCGTCAGCACGTTGTGCGGATCGAAGCCCGGATCGACGTTCATCAGACGCAGAAAACTCTTGCCCAGCAGACCTGCGCCTACCGCGAGCACGAAGGCCAGGGCCAATTCGCCCGTCACCAGCAAGTCGCGCATGCTGCTGCGCGAACGGCTGCCGGTGGTCTTGCCGAAATTGGCGCGCGAGGTGCGCAGCGCGGGCATCAGACCGAACAGGATGCCGGTAAACAGGCTCGCCGCCAGGCCGAAGCAGAGTACCGCGGCGTCCATGTGGATCTCGTCGAGGCGCGGCATTTCCCTGGGTGCGAGCGACGCGAGCTCTGCCGTACACCACCAGCCCAGCAGCACGCCGGCCACACCGCCGCCCACCGACAGCAGCAGGCTTTCGGTGAGCAGTTGCCGGATCAAGCGCCATCGCGCGGCGCCCAACGCGGCGCGCAGCGCCATCTCCCTGGCGCGGCCCGTGGCGCGCGCCAACATCAGGTTGGCCACGTTGACGCACGCGATCAGCAGCACGAATCCGGCGGCGCCCATCAACACCCAGAGCGCCGTGCCGACGCCGTCGAGGATGTGGTCGCGCAACGGCTCAAAAGCGACCGTAGCTCGCGGCGGATACGATGCCGGATACTGGCGCACCAGATCGGCCATGATCGTATTCAGCTCGGCATGCGCGCGCTCCGCCGGCACGCCCCGCTTTAGGCGCGCGATCAGTTGCAGGTGCTGGCAATCGCGGCAGGCATTCGGATCGGTTAATGCGTAGCCCAGCGGCTGGAAGATCTCGGCCGTCTCCGGCAGGCCTGGAATTTCAAGCGGCCGGAAGCTGGCGGGCAGCACGCCGACCACCGTGAACGACGAGTCGCTCAACCGGATGACGCGGCCGACGATGGCGGGGTCGCCTCCGAAGCGGCGCATCCACAGCCCGTGCGCAAGTATCGCCTCGTAGCGCCGGTCAGGCCGGTCCTCATCGGGCAGGAAGCCGCGGCCGATCTGCATGCGGATGCCGAGCGTGTCGAAGAAATCGTAGTTGACGCGCAAGCCGCTCACCAGCTCCGACTCGCCACGCTCGACAATTGCGCCCGCCGTGCGGCGATAAAGCGACATGCTCTCGAAGGAATGGCTCAGCCTGCGCCAATCGTAGGCGGTGGTGTAGCCGATGGTCTCGGCGCGGGTCTGCCCATCGTCGGCCTCGCCCAGCTTCACCAGGCGGTCCGGATCGCGATAGGGCAATTGACTCAGCAGCACGGCTTTCACGGCGCTGAAGATGGCCGTATTTGCGCCGATGCCCAACGCCAGCGTGGCCGCCGCGGTGAGCGCGAAGGCGGGGCTCTTGCGCAGCACGCGGAACGCATAGCGCAGATCGCCGCGCAGTTCGTCGAAGAGCCGCAATCCGCGCGCCTCGCGGCAAACTTCCTTGTAGCCTTCCACGGCGCCGAACTCGATGCGCGCGCGCCGGGCGGCTTCGGCGGGCGGCACGCCGGAGCGGGCCAAGTCCGCGGCGCGGCTCTCCAAATGGAAGCGCAGTTCGTCGTCCATATCGCGTTCGAGCGCGGCCCGTCCGGAAATCGCCCGCCAGAACAATCGCACCCGTTTTAGTGAACGTTTCAGCATGTTAGACCTCTCCCGGCTTTGCGCCCAGAGCCGCCGCCACGGCCGATGCCGACCGGTTCCAGCTCTCCGTCTCCGCGCGCAGCCGCTTGCGTCCGGCCGCCGTAAGATTGTAAAACTTCGCCCGGCGATTGTTTTCCGAAGTCCCCCACTCGGAGTCCAGCAGACCCTGGACTTCGAGCCGGTACAGAGCCGGATACAATGCGCCTTGCTCGATAATCAGCGCGCCTCCGGAAATCTGCCCGATGCGCAGCAGCACGCCGTAGCCGTGCAGCGCACCCAGCGAAACGGCCTTCAGGATCAGCAGATCCAGAGTGCCCGGCAGCAGATCGGCCTGTTCGACGTCGCCCGCCATGTGTTCCTCTAAACTCCTTAGGAGAAGTATACCGGCGCTCTCCTAATCTGTCAAGGAGAGTCTTCAGGCACGAGATAAACGGCGGCGACGATCCTGAGTTCTTGAATTCCACCTGCGCCGGCGTTTCATTTCCCCGATTTTTTCGAAAAAACCCCGCGGGCACCGCCTCCGGGTGCCGATTCGCGGTAAAATTGCACTCGTGCACTTCCGCAGATTCGCTTGTTTCCTGCTTGGGCTGTGGCTGGGGGCCGGCCTCTTCATGGATATGGTGGTCACCCAGAATTTCCGGTCCGTGGACCGGTTGCTGGCCAATCCCGCGCCCGCCGCGGCCGGGGAGATCGCCAAGCTTGGGCCGGCTGCCGCGCGCGTCTTCTTACGGCATCAGGTCTCCGAGCAGAACCGCTGGTATTTCGAAACCTGGGGACTGACCGAAGCCTTGATCGGCGCGGCGCTCCTGCTGATCTTGCTGTTCGGCAGCACCGAGAAAAATTTCACCCTGCTGCTGGCCTTGCTGATGCTGCTCATCGCCATCGTGCAGCGATTCGCGTTGACGCCGCAAATGGTGGTCCTGGGACGGATCATCGACTGGGTTCCCATCGACCAGCCGTCCCCCGAACGCTCGCGTTTTTGGATGCTGCACAACGCCTTCGTCGGCCTGGAGATGCTGAACTGGGTGCTGGGCTTGGTCCTGATCGCCAAGCTCGTCTTCCGCAGCCGGAAGCGAACCCTGGACCCCGATGCCGAGCTATCGTAGGGGCCTCGGGGGGCGGGCTCAAGCCCGCGCGGGCTCGTCTGCGACCCCATTGCCGCCCAATAGGCTAGAGGCCTGTTTCGGCAACTCTTTTCGGATGCCCTGGTGGAGCGGGCCTCCGCGCCTGGTGATGAAACCGGCGCAGACGCCTTGGACGGCGGGCTTTAGCCGGCGCGGGGCTTGAGCCCCGCTTGCAGCAGCACCTTCAAAAGGCGAGGGTTTTCGACCGTGCCCCAGCCGGTGGCCCCGCTTAAGCCCGCCCCCCTTCATCGGCCATTATGCCATACCGTCCAAATCCACCCGGTCGATAAACCCGATCACCGCCATATCGATGGGCGACTGCATCCGCCCCACGCTGCTCATGGCCGCATAGCCGTCCGTGGTCAGCAGGACCTTGTCGCCCACACCCGCGCCGATGGCGTCCAGCGCGATCACCGCATCGCCCCGGTTCGAACCATCCAACTCCAGCGGCTGCACCAGCAGTAGATTGCGGCCCTCATGGCTGGGGTGCTTCCGGGTGGCCGTCATATCGCCCACCACGCGCGCGATCAGCATGCCGCCGGCCTCTGCAGGTGGATGGAGTCCACGATGCCCGTGATCGTGGCGTCAACCGGCACTTCCGCGGGCAGAAACGCATAGCTGGCTTCCTTGCTGCGCGTCCAGTAGACGAGCTCGCCCGCGCCGGCGCCGGTCGAATCCGCGCACACCAGGCGCTTGCCGGTAGGTTTAAGTTCGGGAGTCAGCGGCTGCACCAACAGCAGGCGCTGGCCCTCCAGATGGCTGTCCTTCACGGTCGACCAGACGCACCCGGCTACACGGCCCAGCAGCATATCAATCCAGCCGCACGTCGTCCACGATGCCGACGATCGCGGTGTCCACAGGCAAATCCTTGCAGCCTTCCGCCATGCGCGCCGAACTGCCGGCCACTACCAGAACGCGCTCTTTGAACCCGGCGCTGACCGTATCCACGGCCACCAGATAGCCGGCTTCGTCCTTACCTTCGGGCGATACCGGCTTCACCACCAGCAGCTTTTTGCCTTCCAGGCGCGGGTCCTTCCGTGTCGCCACCACGGTGCCCACTACGCGGGCCAAAATCATCGCGACCCTGCCAGCCGGCTATTTCCCGCCGGCATTTTGCGTCTTGCCGATCGGCAGAATGTCTTCCAGGCTCTGGTGCGGCCGCGCGATCACATGCACGGCGATCAGTTCGCCCACCCTGCGCGCCGCCGCCGCTCCCGCATCGGTGGCCGCTTTCACGGCCGCCACGTCGCCGCGCACCATCGCCGTGACGTACCCGGAGCCGATCTTCTCCCAGCCCACCAGTGTCACTTTGGCGGCCTTCACCATCGCATCGCACGCCTCGATCATGGCCACCAATCCGCGTGTCTCGATCAATCCTAACGCTTCACCCATCTAGACTCTCCCCACCGCTCCCTCACGGTCGCGGCTCTGAAATCCTTGCGCTCCGAATCTTCAATTCACGCCGCGCGCGCAGCGCTTCGTCCACCATGCCGATCAGTTCCTCGCGCGTAACGTAGAATCTGTCCTGCTGCGGCACTTGTTCAGCATACACCGGACAGCCCGGCTCCATGGCCGCGCGCGCCTTCACGCCATACCGCGTCCTGGAATCGAACAGCTTCTCCACTTCCGCCTTCGGCAGCACCGTGGGACCGCCCAACAACTCCGCCACCAGCGAAATCCGCGCGAAATGCTCCACCGTTTCCATGCGGAAAAAAGCTTTGTAAACGTCTTCGCCGTAACTCACCGCGCCGTGATTCCCCATCATAATGGCATCGTATTTGGGAATGTACGGGATCAACGGCTCGGTCAGCGCCGGCGTGCCGGGCAAGCCGTATTCCGCCAGCGGCACGCAGCCCAGTCCGATAATCACCTCCGGCAGCAGCGCCAGGTTCAGCGGACGCCCGGCCGCCGCGAATCCCGTGGCCACCGGCGGATGCGCATGCAACACGGAATGAATGTCCGGACGCATCTCGTAAATCTTCATGTGCATGGCGACTTCGGACGTGCATTCTTTCCGGCCGCTCAGCTTCTTTCCCTGCATATCCACGATGATCAGATCGTCGATATGCATCATGCCCTTGCTCACGCCGGTGGGAGTCGCCAAAATGCGCTGCGCATCCAGACGCACCGTGATGTTGCCGTCGTTGGCCGCCACCCAGCCCTTCTGATACACCAACCGCCCGATATCGATAATATCCTGCCGGTGCTCTTGCTCCGTCTTCGCCATCGCGGGAAAAACGATTGTATCAGATGGTCAGTGGGGTGGCGCCATGCGCCGCCGTGTTGACCTTCACCATCCCCTAGTATATAATATACCTAGAAGTACAGAAAGGGAGAACGAGTGCCGCTGAGCATCAAACACCCCGAAGCCGACCTCCTGGCGCGCGAACTCGCCGCAGCCACCGGCGAAACCCTGACCGACGCTGTGGTGAACGCCCTTCGCGAGCGGCTGATCCGCCAACGCGGCAAGTCCCGCGGCCTGCGCGTGCGTGATGAACTCCGCACCATCCGCGAACGATGCGCCCAGTATCCGGTCCTGGACTCTCGCAGCGCCGACGAGATCCTCGGTTACGATGAGCATGGACTTCCGCGCTAATGGTGATTGACACGTCCGCACTCATCGCCATCCTGGCCAACGAGCCCGAGGCGGAACTCTTTGAAGCGGCGATCGACGCCGATCCCATTCGCCTGATCTCGGCGGCCTCAGTCCTCGAAGCGGCCATCGTGGCCGGAGCGCGCTACGGCGACATCGGCGGCCGGGAACTGGATTTGTTGCTGTACAAGGCGGCGATTCAGATTGTCGCGGTGACTCCGGACCAGGTGGATGCCGGCCGCCACGCATTCAGCCAGTATGGCAAGGGCCGCCACCCCGCGGCATTGAACTTCGGCGACTGCTTTTCCTACGCGCTGGCGAAGACTGCCGGCGAGCCGTTGCTTTTCAAGGGCAACGATTTCCCGCAGACCGATGTTGCGCTCGCGCCGGTGTAATTCGCGGTCCCTCCGGCCCCGCAGAAAGTAGCGCAAACAACTCCTCAGCATGCCCCGACCGGCGCCGCACACTTCCCGGATCGACGCGCTCCAAAATGTCGAACCCGTGACCGGTCTTGTGATAAGTCCCCTTGCCCCTCGCCCTGGTGGCTTCATGCAACCCATCCATGACATCCCGCTTGGGAACCTGTTCAATATTAGGATTACCTGGCAGCGCCGACGCCCTAAACTCCTGCCCGTAGTACGCCGCGACCGCGGGTACATCCGCCAGAAACCAAGATTCCATGCAACTGGACCATCAGAAACACCCGCCCATCCTGCAATCCCGTCCACTGTCGTTCCCGCTCTTGCAGGTGAGCCATCGCGCTCCTGCCCGCCGTCACCGGACCCGGTCGCCCAGAGCCTCGAAGAAAAGCCGAAACGCTTTCCTGCATGCGGTCTGCGTCCTGCGTTGCGGCCCGCCGCCTTCAACGAACACGCTGACGCTCACCAGCGCGTGCCTCCGAGCTGTCCCTTAGTCCAAAGCTGCCCAAGGCTGTACTCCTGAAGCCATGCGGAAAGTTGTCCCGCGTCCAGCCGCCGGAAAGTGGACGCTCCGCTCTCCTTCTCGCACACCACCACGGCATCCGGCCTCTCGCTAAATTCCTCGACCAGCCGGTCGGAGTGCGTGGTAATGATGATCTGCATCCGCGTGGATGCTTCCACCAGCAACTTGCCCAACTCGTGGATCATGTCGGGATGCAGACCCAACTCCGGCTCTTCAATCGCGACCAGCGGCGGCGGATCTGGATTGAGAAGTATCGCCAGCAAGGCCAGCCACCGGATAGTGCCGTCGGACATGCGCATGAGAGGGATGGTTGCGCCAAGATGCTTCTCTTCCAGGCGTGTCTGTACCTTTCCGCCCTCGATGCTGGTACGCAAATCTTTGGCGTTCTCATAGAACGTGCGCAAAGAGTCCAGTATTTGATGCTTCACGGCAGGCCGCGCCAGCAGCCGGTCGAGCATAACACCAAGGTTCGATCCGTCTTCCTCCAGGTATTCGTTCGGCAAGCCGGCGTCGCACGGTTCCCTGACGTCGGAAATAGTGCCGAATTCCCAATCGCGATAGAGCCGGAATTTCCCGAATAGCTCGCCCAGATACGTGATCTCCGGGTAATGCTCTGGGTCCTTTCGCTGCGCCAGGATAGAATGCTGGGGGATTGATGTCCTCCTGCCGAATCTTCCGCTCTTCCCCATTGTGACTCAGCATCGGGCGGCCGTCCACGAACGCGTAATAAGAGTGGGGACGCTGCCCGCCCGGCAGCGGCCCCTCGTTCTCCACAAGCTCATCCGTGATTTCAAATCGGAAGCCGGCTTTCGTGAACGCAAGCCGGTAACGCAACGCCATCGGCCCGTTCACTGGGCTGACGATTGCCTCAATGGACGCGGTGGGCGTCTTGGCCGCGCCCTTCCAAAGCCACTCTTCAATGGGCCCGCCGTTGCTAATGGCCGTCGCCAGCTCCTTCGGCGCGTTCTGCAACAGGCCAAGGACCTCGACGAGATTCGACTTCCCGGAGCAGTTTGGCCCGATCAGGACGTTAAGGTTCTGCAGGTTAATCGTTGCGGGCTGATCGCCGAAGGACAGGAGATTCCAGATTGTCAGGCTGCGGATGACAGGTTCCAGCGGCATGTCTGATCGCCCGAATTATAGCGCATCTTGCGCCCATCCCTGCCTCCGCCGGTTTGGGTTACATCATTAAACGACTTGACGGGCCACCAGGACACGATCGACCGTCACAGTGTCGGTCCGACACGCCCGCGCGGGCCTCAGGGCGACCTGCACTTGCGCCTTGTCAATCCATGGCGTTCGGGCTGCAAATTAAAATGCTTTAATGACGATTCACAAACCGGCGGATTGAGGTATATACTGCCTAGATCAGGAGGCAAGTGAAAATTCCGGGAATCTACCAGGGGAGGTAGCCTCGTGCCAAACGTTCCAAATTTAATTGGGGTGCCAATATCACAGGCAGTAGCCCTCTTGACGGGCGCCGGCCTGCAGGCCGGCACGACGGGCGTAGTGCCCAGCAAAACAATTCAAGTAGGCGGCGTCGTCAGCGTCAATCCCTCAGTCAACCAATCGGCGGCCCCTGGAACCTCGGTTGACATGCAGATTTCGAGCGGTCCCCCAGGCATCTGGCCTCTAGTGTTCGATAATCTTCAGTCAATTTTCTTCAACGTGCTCGCCGCAGTCCTGCTGATATTCTTCATGGCCAACACGGGGAAGGCTATATTCCTGAAGGATACGGATGCGGCCCGTGGTCTCATCACGTTTATTATCACCGTAACAGCGGCGGGCCTCTTCATAATCATGGCAATCTCAACTGTCGTGTTGGCCCGGGGTGCGGACGACGACAAACGGTTTGATCGAGGCAAGCAAGTCCTCACTATGCTCATAGGAATTCTCGGAACGATCGTCGGATTCTATTTCGGCGCTGCCCCGGCAAGCCCAAAGCTGGAGCCCCTCAAGATCGCAGATTTGAAGGTCAATCCTGCACAGGCCAAGAAGTCGGAAAAATTCACAATTTCCGCTTCGGTGTCAGGGGGCACCAAGCCCTACACCTATTCCATCAGTTTCGAACCACCGTCAAATATTAGCCCCATCAAAGACAAGCCATCTCCGGATGGCAAGATTAAAGAGGAGGTGACAGTGCCGGCCGACTTGGCCGCAGATACGGACGTGGCATACACGGTAATAGCAAAGGACTCGGACAATAATTCCAAAACCGCGGAGGGGGACAAGAAGATTTCGCTGAAGGTCCACTGATCCGACGCACCTACCCCCATCCCTTCAACCCATCCCGCCCACTCCTCGTCAATCACGCTGAAATATACCGTATGCCGCACCCGCCCACTCTCCGTCGTCATGTGCTTCCGGAACGTGCCCTCCTCCACCGCGCCCAGCCGCAGGATCGCCCGCCGCGACCACTCGTTCAGCGAATCCGTCTTAAGCTCCGCCCGCATCGCCCCCAGCGTCTCGAACGCATCCCGCAGCACCAGGTATTTCGCCTCCGTACCACCGCCGTCCGCTCCCACCGCCGCCCGATCCACGTCCAGCCAATCTCCAGCCTCCGGTTCCCGCGGCCGATATTGCCGAAGCGCGTGCTCCCGGTCGCTCACCCTTCGCCAAGCTAACGCCAAATCCCGGAGACGTTTCCCCCCGCGCCGCCACATAGGTAATGGACCTCCCGGCGCAGGCGCCACCGGCGGACACCAAACGTTCAAAGCGCCATGCCCAAAACGAATCTGGCCGCGTCCAGGCACCCGCGAGCGCAGTCCCCAAAAAAGTCCGCCTCGGACCAATGGAACATAAGCCATTTATTATCAGTCTCTTGGGCTTTGTTCGTTTCAACCCGCGCGGCCATCGCTTCCTAACCCTGGGCCAGCCCAATGTTACGAAATGCTACACAAATCGGGAAATCAAATTCGGCCGGCGCCGCAGGTCAACTCACTGATTCTAAAGACACAATCGGGTTCGTCTGTCCAGTTTTACACGCATCCGAACCCCGCCGCCAAATGCACAATCCTGCACAATGTGCACAACTTCGCCCCGTGGACTGCCGCCATCGGCCAAAGCTCCCACAGCGCCGCCAACCACGATGTGATACGCTGAAACTTCCACATGTGCCGGCTCGAGTGAGCGAAGCCTTCGTGCTCCGAAGTTATCCCTTTAAGGAAGCCGACCTCGTCGTCAGCTTCCTGACTCGCGATCAGGGAAAGCTGCGCGGCGTGGCCAAGCGTGCGCGCCGCCCCAAAAGCCCGTTCGGCGCCGGATTGGAACGGCTCTCGCAAGTGCGCATGTCCTATTTCCAGCGCGAAACCAGGGAACTCGTGAACCTGGATTCCTGCGAACTGCTGGTTTCCCAATTCCGGCTGGCGTCGGATTACAGAGCGGCCGTGGCGTTGGATTTTTTCGCGGAAGTTACAGATCAGTTACTGCCGCCGGCTGAAGTGAACGACCGGTTTTTCCGCCTGCTGATTACAGTGCTGGAACATCTGCGCGCCGCCGAGTCCGCGGAGCCGGGAAGCGTATGGCGCGCGGTGACGTACTTCAGCTTATGGGCGGTGCGGCTGTCGGGTTTTCTCCCCGATCTGAATGCTTGCCTCGGTTGTGGCAGCGTGCTCGACGACTACGCAACTCCCCAGCGCGCGTATTACAGCCGCGGCCGGGACGGCTTGTTGTGCAGCGAGTGCAAACGGACAGCGGGCGCAAGTAGTTACGAGTTGAGCGTGGAATCGAGGGAAATGGCGGGAGAAATGTTGCGCAAGCCGGTCGCGCAAATCGGCCGGACGGGCTGGGCGCGCGAAACTTGCGCGGACCTGCGCCGCTTCCTGGTGCAGCAGATCGAGGGGCATATCGACCGCAAGCTGATTACGCCGCCGGTTCTGGAAGCCGAGTAACCAATAGACCATGTCGTCGTTTCAAGAAATCATTTTCAAGCTGAAGGCCTACTGGGCCGAGCGCGGCTGCATCATCCAAGAGCCTTACGACGTGGAAGTCGGCGCTGGCACCATGTGCCCGGAGACTTTCCTGCGCGTGCTCGGCCCGAAGCCTTACCGCGTGGCATACGTCCAGCCCAGCCGCCGCCCGGCCGATGGTCGCTACGGCGAGAATCCCAACCGCCTTTACAAGCACTCCCAGTTGCAGGTGATCCTGAAACCGTCGCCCGCCGATGTCATCGAACAATATCTGGGCAGTCTGGAAGCCGTCGGCATCGACCTCACGCAACACGACATCAAGTTCGAGGAAGATAACTGGGAAGCGCCCACGCTGGGCGCATGGGGCGTCGGCTGGCAGGTGATGCTCGACGGTCTGGAGATCACCCAGTTCACTTACTTTCAGCAGTGCGGCGGTATCGACCTGGATGTGGTGCCCGCCGAGCTGACCTACGGCCTCGAACGCCTCGCCGCCTTCCTGCAAGTGAAGGATAGCGTCTACGACATCGAATGGGCGCCCGGATTCAGCTACGGCGATGTGCGCTTCCAGGACGAATTGCAATTTTCGGTTTATAACTTCGAGATGGCGGAGGTCGGCACGCTGTGGAAGCTGTTCGACCTGCACGAGGGCGAGGCCGCGCGGCTGTTGGCGGCCTATCCGAAATCGCCCCTGGAAGCAGCGCAGAAGGCGCGCTTCCCACTGCTGCCCGCCTACGACCAGGTGCTGAAATGCTCAAACTTATTCAATACCCTCGATGCGCGTGGCGCGATCAGCGTGACTGAGCGCGTGGGCGTGATCCAGCGCGTACGCAAGCTGGCGGTGGGTGTGGCGCACGCATGGGCCGATCAGCAGGGAGCGGCGCAATGAGCCTTGCCTTTCTGCTGGAAATCGGCACGGAAGAAATCCCCGACTGGATGATTCCCGGCGCACTGGAGAGCCTGCGTGGCCAATTAGAAGGCCTGGGCATCGCCGCCCGCATGGACGCCACGCCGCGCCGTCTGGTTGCTCGCGCCGAGGGGCTGGCCGAGCGATTGCCGGATACCGAAGAACGCGTGAACGGGCCGCGCAAGACGGCGCCCGAGAAGGCCGTCGAAGGATTCGCCCGCAAGCAGGGCGTCGCGCCGTCGGATCTCTCGGTCGAAGGCGACTACTACACCTACCTCCGAAAGACCCCGGGCCGCCGGATGATTGACGTCCTAGCCGAATCGCTACCCGGCATCATCCTGAAAATCGCATTTCCGAAAACCATGTACTGGACCGGCAAAACCGGCCCGCGTTTCATCCGTCCCATCCGCTGGATCGTAGCCCTGCTGGGCGACGAAGTAATCCGCTTCGAATTAGCCGGAGTCCCCTCCGGCAACTTAACCTACGGCCACCGCCGACTCACCCGCAACCTTTTGCCCATCACCATCGACACCTACGAACAAACGCTCCGCGAGAACTTCGTGATCCTATCGGCTGATGAGCGCCGCAAGAAAATCGAAGACGAAATCGCCGCGCTGGGCGTCAAAGTCAAGCCCGACCCCGCGCTCCTCGAAACGCTGGTCTACCTGACCGAATACCCCACCCCCATCCTGGGCGGATTCGGTGTGGTGTTCCTCGAGTTGCCCGAAGAGGTCCTCATCACCGTGATGCGCCACCACCAGAAATACTTTTCAGTGGAGGGTGAATCCGGGTACCTTCCGCCCTTTTTTGTTGCCGTGTTGAACACCAACGCCGATCCCGAAGGACTTGTCCGCCAAGGCAACGAACGCGTCCTACGCGCCCGCTTTAACGACGCACGCTTCTTCTGGCATACCGACCAGCGCAGGAAGCTCGCGGACCGCGTCGCAGACCTTGCCCACGTAACCTTCCAGGCGAAGCTCGGATCGTATCTGGAGAAGACCGAACGCGTGGTGGCTCTGGTGAAAGATCTCGGTGGAGGCGAGCACGCCCAGCGCGCGGCGCGCCTCGCCAAGGCCGATCTCACCACCGAACTCGTGAAGGAATTCACGGAACTGCAAGGCGTGGTCGGCGGACTCTACGCGCGCGCACAAGGCGAACCGGACGAAGTCTGGCAAGCCATCTACGATCATTACAAACCGGAAAGCATGGAAGATTCCATCCCTCGTGGCGCCACGGGCCGGCTGGTCTCGCTCGCCGACAAACTGGACACGCTGCGGGAATGCTTTCGTATAGGCATGGCGCCTACCGGCTCGCGCGATCCGTTCGCCTTGCGGCGCGCCGCGCAGGGAGTCGTCAAGATCTTGGTGGAAGGACACATGCCCGTCCCACTGCCTACCCTGATTGGCGATGACCCGCAGCTCACGGAGTTCTTCGGAGAGCGCATCAAGTTCTACTTCCGCGAGGTCTGTGGCTTCGCTTACGACGAGGTCAACGCCGCCCTCGCCGCCGGTTGGAGCGATCTGCCAGATCTGAGGGCGCGCCTGCTATTTCTGAAAAAGATCCGGCCCACGCCGGATTTCGAGCCGCTGGCCGCCAGCTTCAAACGCATCAAGAATATCCTGCGGCAAGCCGACTTTTCAGGCGGCGCCTTCAGCGCCAGCCTGTTGGAACCCGGTCCCGAAAGCGATTTGTTTGATGAGATCAATCGGTCCGCCGAGCAACCAATTGAAACCGTGATTGGAGCGCTGCGGCCGAAACTGGACCTGTTTTTCGACAATGTGCTGGTGACCGCACCCAACCCGGCCATCAGGGCCAATCGCTTAGCCATGCTACACGGTCTGCTAAACCAGTTTCGAAACCTAGCCGATTTTTCGGAGATTGTCACGAACTCATAAGGAGAACATTATGGAAAAACATGTTTACCAATTCGGTCCCGGCGGGGCCGATGGCGATGGAACGATGAAAGACGTCCTCGGCGGCAAAGGCGCCGGCCTGGCCGAAATGTGCCGCGCGAATCTGCCGGTGCCGCCGGGCTTCACCATCTCGACCGAAGTCTGCAACATCTATTTCGAGAACCACAACCAGGTTCCGGCCGACATCCACAAGGAAATGCTGCAGGCCCTCGAAAAGCTCCAGCAGCAAATGGGACAGACCCTGGGCGATACCCAAAATCCGCTGCTGGTCAGCGTACGCTCGGGCGCGAAATTTTCCATGCCGGGCATGATGGACACCGTCCTCAACCTCGGACTCAATGATAAGACCGTCCTCGCGCTGGTTCGCAAGAGCAATAATCCGCGCTTCGCCTACGATTGCTACCGCCGCTTCATCCAGATGTTCGGCAACGTGGTGCTCGATATCGAGAAGCACGACTTCGACCACGTCTTCGACGGCCGCAAGAAAAAGGTCAAGGCCAAGTTCGATACCGACCTCACCGCCGAAGATCTGAAAGCCGTCATCGCCGATTACAAGAAGCTGGTCGAAAAGAAAACCGGCAAGCCGTTCCCGCAGGAAGCCGTTCAGCAGCTCGCCATGTCGCGCGACGCCGTGTTCCGTTCCTGGTTCAACACCCGCGCGAAATACTATCGCAAGATGAACAACATTCCGGATAACCTGGGCACCGCCGTGAACGTACAGGCCATGGTATTCGGCAACATGGGCGATACTTCCGCCACCGGCGTGGGCTTTACGCGCAATCCCTCCACCGGCGAAAAAGTCTTCTACGGCGAGTATCTGGTGAACGCGCAGGGCGAAGATGTGGTGTCCGGCGTGCGCACGCCGCAGCCCATCGAGACACTCAGCGACTTGATGCCCGAGGCCTACAAGCAACTCCGCGAAATCACCACTAGCCTGGAACAGCATTATCGCGACGTGCAGGATTTCGAGTTCACCATCCAGGACCACCAACTCTACATGCTGCAAACGCGCAATGGCAAGCGCACCGGCCCGGCCGCCGTGCGCATCGCCGTAGATATGGTCAACGAGGGCTTGATCGGCAAGGAAGAAGCCGTGCAGCGCGTCGATCCGCAGCAGCTCGATCAGCTTCTGCATCCCGTGCTCGATCCGGCTTCGAAGAAGTCGCTGGCCACCATCGCCAAGGGACTGCCCGCGTCGCCTGGAGCGGCGGTCGGCCGCGTGGTTTTCACCGCCGATGAAGCCGTGAAGCAGGCCACGGCCGGACCCGTGATCCTGGTGCGGGCCGAAACCGAGCCGAACGACATACACGGCATGGAAGTGGCCAAGGGCATTCTCACATCGCGCGGCGGTATGACGAGCCACGCGGCCGTCGTCTGCCGCGGTATGGGTACCCCGTGCGTGGCTGGCGCGGGCGATATCGACGTGAACGCGCAGCGCAAGGAGATCGGCGTGACCGTAGGCGGCAAGAAAATCACGCTGAAGGAAGGCGACTGGCTGTCGCTCGACGGTTCCACAGGTGAGGTCTTCGCCGGCCAGGCCAACACGCTGGATGCCGATCCATCGTCCGGCATCATGGCGACGTTCATGGAATGGGCAGACGTGTTCCGCGGCAGCTTTGGCGTGCGCGCCAACGCCGACATCCCGCGCGACGCCATAGCCGCCCGCAAGTTCGGCGCGGAAGGCATCGGCCTGTGCCGCACCGAGCATATGTTCTTCGCCGAAGATCGCATTGCGCACATGCAGGCCATGATCCTGGCGCAGGACGAAAAGAACCGCCGCAGGGCGCTGTTGAAGCTGCTGCCCATGCAGCGCAAAGATTTCGCCGGCCTGTTTACCGCCATGGACGGATTCCCGGTGCTCATCCGCACCCTCGATCCGCCGCTGCACGAGTTCCTCCCCAAGCGCGAAGTGCTGATGGTCGATCTGGCCAAGCTGCCCGCCGCCGATCTCAAAGCCAAGAAGGAGATGGTGAGCCGGTACGAGCGCCTCGGCGCAACCGTGAAGGATCTGAAGAAGGTCCTGACCAGGCTGCTGGAGCGCGTCGAACAACTGCACGAGTTCAATCCCATGCTGGGACTTCGCGGATGCCGCCTGGGAATCATGTATCCGGAGATCACTGAAATGCAGTCGCGCGCCATTTTCGAAGCCGCCGTGCAAGTGGCCAAGAAGGGCGTGAAAG
>Ga0302326_10003854_pt1 | contig 35125 bp, 33 predicted proteins | sample Palsa_T0_3_FD_202264 | JGI IMG/M metagenome (GOLD analysis project Ga0302326, IMG submission 202264) | Peat permafrost microbial communities from Stordalen Mire near Abisko, Sweden - Palsa_T0_3 | ecosystem: Environmental > Terrestrial > Soil > Palsa > Peat permafrost | place: Sweden: Abisko...
AGCAAACCATTATTATTGCTACTAGCCCAGCTGATCCGGCCGCGATGCTCTATCTAGCGCCGTATGCTGGGGCCGCCATGGGCGAATATTTCCGTGATAATGGTCAACACGCCCTGATTATTTATGACGACCTTACCAAGCACGCTATTGCCTATCGTCAAATGTCGCTACTACTGCGTCGTCCTCCGGGCCGTGAAGCTTTTCCGGGCGATGTGTTTTATCTACACTCTCGTCTACTAGAGCGAGCCGCTAAACTATCCGACAAACTTGGTGGCGGTAGCTTAACTGCCTTGCCAATTATTGAGACTCAAGCCGGCGACATTAGTGGCTATATCCCGACCAACGTTATCTCAATTACTGACGGTCAGATCTTCTTAGAAACCAATCTCTTTTATCAAGGTATCCGTCCGGCTATCTCGGTTGGATCATCAGTCTCTAGAGTCGGGGGCGCGGCCCAAACCAAGGCTATAAAGTCCGCTGGTGGGGGCTTAAAGTTAAGCCTGGCCCAGTTCCGCGAACTAGCTTCATTTAGCCAGTTCTCAACAGACCTTGATCCGGAAACCCGTCAAACGATTGAGCGCGGGCAAAGGTTAACCGAACTACTGAAACAACCTCAATATAGTCCCTACACTATCTGGGAAATGTATGCCCTGCTCTACGCCGCTACTAACGGTGCCTTTGACGCTGTACCACTTGATAAAATCGAGGCCGCTAAAGATGCTTTATTGCGGGAGCTAGAGGCAAAACACCCCAAACTAATTGCGGCACTTAACACCGGCGACAAACCAACCGACGAGCAAGATACTTCACTAATGAAGGTAGCTAACAAGATTGCTGCCAGTTATGCCATACCCGAGTCCGCTAATAAGGTTGTTAAGGAGCAAAAATAGATCATGGCCAGCCTTATTACGATTAAGCGAAGGATTGGCTCTATTCGTGGTACCCGGCAAATCACCAAAGCCATGGAACTGGTTAGTGCTAGTAAGTTGCGCAGAGCCCAGGAATATGCCCAACGCAGCCGGGCATATGGTGATTTAGCCCAGGATCTGTTGGCTCGACTAAATGCAATCCAAGAGGTTGAACGGCACCCCCTATTTGAAAAACGTCCGGTTCGTAACCGACTTTACATTGTGGTAACCAGTAGTAGCGGCCTAGCTGGAGCTTATAACGCTAATATTCTCAAGCTTTTAACCCAAGATATTACTAGTGACCGTGCTGCCAAAGTGGCTAGTCAAGTAATTGCTCTTGGCACTAAAGGCGCCCAATTCGTCCGACGCTTGCGGGACGTTGAGTTGGTGGCGGTCTATCCGTCGTTTGGCGACCAGCCAACTGCCAATGATGTCCGACCTATTCTAAGCACAATTATAAAAATGTTTGAAGATAAAACGATTGACGAAGTCCAGATTCTCTATACATTATCGAAATCTAGTATTTCCCAAAGCGTTAAATCCCGGCAGCTTTTGCCAGCCGTTGCCGATCCAGTAGAGTTAACTGAACCAGTCCCGACGGTTAGCACTTTTGAGCCAGACATAGAAACCGTAATCGAACAAGTCGGCACCCGCTTAATTGAAGCCCAGATCTGGCAGGCTGTACTGGAAAGCCTAGCCAGCGAGCACGCCATGCGGATGGTTGCTATGAAGAATGCTACGGACAACGCCAGTGATCTAATTGACGACTACACGCTAGAATATAACACCGCCCGGCAAGGGGTCATTACCCAACAACTAGCCGAAGTTACCGGTGGTGCGGAGGCAATGAAAGAATGAGTGAATCAAAAGGAGATAAGTAATGGCTACATCAGTCACCGATAAAGTTAGCATTAAGATGAAACCTGGCACCGTCACACAGGTAGTTGGTGTGGTGGTCGACGTCGAGTTTGCCGTCGACAAGCTGCCGGCCATCTATAACGCACTGGAAACTGAACTTGATGGTAAGAAGCTGGTTTTTGAAGTTGCCCAACACCTCAGCGAGTCAAGTGTCCGAGCAATTGCCCTTGGCTCAACTGATGGCCTAAAGCGCGGCAGCGAAGTTGTCGACACTGGCGCGGCTATCAGTGTTCCGGTTGGCGAGAAGACTCTGGGACGTATGTTTAACGTTACCGGCCAACCAATTGACGACAAAGGCGGTGATTTTAAAGAAAGGGCTCCAATTCATCGCACCCCACCGCCACTGACTGATCAATCTGGCCGAATCGAGATTCTGGAAACCGGCATTAAAGTTATTGACTTGATCGCCCCAATAACGAAAGGTGGTAAGGTTGGTTTATTTGGCGGTGCTGGCGTTGGCAAAACGGTGCTCATCCAAGAGCTAATTAACAACATTGCTAAATTTCACAGTGGTTATTCTGTTTTTGCCGGGGTTGGCGAACGAACTCGCGAAGGCAATGACCTTTATAACGAAATGACTGAATCGGGTGTTATTAAGAATACTTCTCTAGTCTTTGGGCAGATGAATGAACCGCCCGGTGCTCGTTTGCGAGTCGGCTTATCTGGCTTAACTATAGCCGAAAGTTTTCGCGATAAAGGCAACGATGTTTTGCTGTTCATCGACAACATTTTCCGCTTTACTCAAGCTGGTGCCGAAGTCTCTGCCTTGCTTGGTCGTTTGCCATCAGCCGTTGGCTATCAACCGAACTTACAACAAGAAATGGCCGCTCTGCAGGAGCGCATTACTTCAACTCGTGAGGGCTCAATTACCTCTGTTCAAGCGGTTTACGTACCGGCCGACGATCTTACTGACCCAGCCCCGGCCACAACGTTCAGCCACCTTGACTCCACCATCGTCTTGTCAAGGGCCTTAACGGAAATCGGTATATACCCGGCAGTCGATCCATTGGACTCCAACTCCACGATTCTCGATCCCGAAATTGTTGGCGACGACCATTATCAAGTGGCCCGCGACGTCCAAAAAGTCTTGCAACGTTACAAGGATCTGCAAGATATTATTGCAATCCTGGGTATGGAAGAGCTAAGTGATGAAGACAAACAAATCGTGGCTCGCGCCCGTAGAATTCAACGATTCTTGTCCCAACCATTCTTTGTGGCCGAACAATTTACCAACAACCCTGGTCAGTACGTCAAATTAGCTGATACCATACAAGGCTTCCGCGAAATTCTTGACGGCAAGCATGACGACAAACCAGAGAGCGCTTTTTATCTTAAAGGCCCGATCACTGATGTCAAAACTGCCGCCAAAACGAAAGGTTAAGTTAAGTCTAAATGTTTCACTTTCAACTGGTCGCATTAAGTGGCACCAAGTTTGACGATGATGTCTATGAGGTTGTCTTGCCAACTTTGGATGGTGAAATCGGCGTTCTGGAGCATCATATGCCCTTGGTAAGCGTGGCTACGAACGGCGCTATCATGGTCCGTCGTAACCCCCATGATCCTGACGGCGAACGGGAGTTTTTTGCGACCAACGGCGGTTTGGTAGATGTATCAAATAACGTCCTGCGGGTCTTAGTTGATGAAGCTGATCATGCTGACAATATTAACGAAGCCGAAACTGAAGCGGCTATTGAACGGGCCAAAAAGATGAAGGCCGAGGCTAAAGATCAAGTCAGTCTGGAACACGCTCAAAGCTTAATAGACAGACATAGTGTGCGTCTACAGGTAGCAAACCTTAAACGTCGTACACGACATCACCAATAGTTGAATAGTAGTTAGGCAGCCGGACTTTCTTCGTGTGGTTCAGTGTTGTCTGCAGGCTGCTCGAGCACGTAAATCGCTCTACTTACTCTATCTAAGAGGCCTTTTCGAAAGTAAATCTCATGTACTCTGCTAGCCGAATTCAAAACTGCACTGCGAACATCCATACCGCTGGATTCAGCCTCATCTGCAAATGCTAAGACCTCCGCAGCTACTGCCGATGGCAGTGTAGCCCAACGCTCGTCGTGATCAGGGGAAAACTCACCATGAAGAGCGCTTTCTACCAGCTGATCATCTATTCCACTGTCGAGTTGAAATGAGTCCGGTAAATCTGCTGGATCGCGATCTGGTAACATTTGGATATGCGCACTCCTTACTTGTCTACTATATTTGAGCACGCCGCCGATTCGCTGTGATAAATAGCACGCTAAAATCGAATATTTACAGCACTTGACGAAAGAAGTCTTCAAGATTAGTATAAGGGCTTGGTTTTATAAAGATACGATAGAAAAATATGGAAATTATTCGTTCCAGTGGAGATTTTGATATGGGCAGTACAGGAACTCGGCAAAAAGACGTAGGCCTGCTAGCCAGACTGGCTGTCGGTAAAGCTAAGCTAGCAGAAGGCCATAGATTGTTGTCTGGGGAAGAGCTAGCGCGTTATGGGGGACAGCTGGCTGCGCATACCCATCAAATAGCTCCTAAGTTCGCTAAACAAGCTGACTGCATGGACAAGCGCAGAATTATTGGGACAGCTTCAGGTGTTACTGACCCGGCTGAGTTACGACGTCGATTGACACCTCAGGTTGCCGGAGGGCTGGGTCTGGCTATAACACAAGGTGCTGTGGCCGCCAACGCTGCGATTATTAAAGAGGCAAAAAGTTTACAGCAAGCCTACCAGTGGGTACATAAGGAGTTAGTGGCACTAGGTTTCCGAGACGGTGGGCATGCCGATTGCAAGGCTAGCCATTATGCACAAGATCCTATCGCAAACCACGTACCGATTGATCTTGTTCATACTACCTTGACGACGATGACAGGCGGCCCAATAAGCATGAGACTTCTAGAGGCTAATAATATGGCTCGAGCCAGACGACTGGAGGAAGGATTTTTCGGTGGTTGGAATCCGGGAGATCATGAGGCTTTTTTGGCAGATGTTGAGCCGGACAACTTCTTAATTCTGGATACTGCCGACAGGGTCGATGCTTCTGGGCTATATTTAGTGGCTGATGGCTACGGATTTGCAAAGAATGAATTTATTGAAGAAACCGGGGAGCGTGCCTACGCTATGACACCGAGTATAATTTTCGAAGCCGCTCACAAACTCGGTGGTACCGATGAAGAGCGTAGCCGGATTGCCGTAGGCAGCCTAGTAAATGCTATAGATATCGCTCAATATGTCTTTGAACAGGGACAGCCGATCTTCGCCTAATCTGTAGTTGTGCATAAGTCCCTTTACTTCTATTGTTTCGTCATGTTACGATTTGCCTAATAACTAAATATACGGAGGGAGTTCGTATGATTGATAAGAAGATCGCCGCTATGGTGGTTGGTGAGTTTTTGGGTGTCGCATTTTTGACGACTGTGGTACTCAGTGTCAGGGGGTCGGCAATTGGTATCCCATATTTTGTGGCAATTGCCGCAGGACTAACCTATAGCGTTATGTTGCTAAGTGTTGGACGAGCATGGAATATTCAAATGAACCCGGCTCTTACACTAGGACTTTGGACTCTACGCAAAGTTAAGACTGTCCCAGCAGTTGTTGGTATAGGTGCACAGCTACTTGGCGGTTACCTAGCCTACCTGTTGTTTACTTACTTCGTAAATAACAAACTTACAAATATTTCTGGGCACTACGAGGCACGGATTATGCTTGCTGAAGCAGCTGGAGCACTAATCTTCTCGTTTGCTGTTGCTGCAGCGGTTTACAACGAATACAAAGGTCTTAAATTGGCCGCAACAGCCGGCATTGCCTTTACGCTAGGAATTATTGTAGCCTCGGCTGCATCCAATGGCCTAGTTAATCCAGCCTTAGCTCTTGGATTACGTTCATGGAGCTGGGGAACTTACGTGCTAGGGCCAGTTGTCGGCTCGGTAATTGGCATGAATCTCTACAGCTTGCTCTTCGCTAGTAATGGCGCAGTGAGCAAGGCTAAGAAAAAGTAACAGTCAAACACACACTAAAACTAATCGTCCCTGTCTAATTGATGGGGACGTTTTTATTTTAATCTGTTGTTCTAAGATCATTTTCGAAATCTTCAATGCCTTTTAGGCTCTGAGGATATTCGCTTACGTCCGGGAATTCGAGCTTCAAGATACGTTGCCAGATCCCACCAATGAGTTTCTCTAGATTGGTCTGTTCGGTATCACCAAATTCCAGATGTAAGGTGTTTATCTGGCCATGATCGTCAGGCTCAACAAATTCTAGATAGCCATCCACAACACTGTAGCCAGCAAAACTGTGAGAGTTTTCAACCAAAAGCTTATAACCGTAAAGTTGCTGACGGTACTTGTGAAGAACCAAGTCATTTGTCCACTTCTTGTGGCTTCGACCGGTTTTGTAATCAACTATTGTTATTTTTTTTGCCTGTCTGTCTATGATCAACTTATCAATATTTCCAGTCAGATGAGATTGGTTGATAAACACCCCTTCTCTTCTAAAATTGAATTCTGTCTGATTGTTGGGACTTACCGTATCGTATCGCTGAACTAGGTAGTTGTGTAGAGTGTGTTTGCCGCGCTGCCGTAGCAGTTTTTCCTGGCTGGGCATAAGCCGTTTTGTTGCTAGCCGCCGATCAAAGGCTTCGATTACGGCAAGCTCAGTAGGTAGCTTGCCTCTCTCCTTATTATAGGAATGTATCCAGTCGAGAGTCTCGTGTATAGCGCTGCCGTACTGAGCACTTGCTAGTTTAGCGCGCGGGAAACGCAGCAGTGTGTTAATAAAAAAATCCCGAGGCCCATCTCTTAGCACGTCGACATACTGGTTGATATGGGTCGGACTGAGTTGGAAAAATTGAAGGCGAGGAAGCAATAGGGCTCTTAGCTCGGCCTTAGAAGCGGCTTCATTATGGCGGGTATGCCAATAGAGTGTTAGGGTTGCCAGTTCAGGAGCTGACGTATCAGATTGGTAGACCAGGCGGTCAGTTTGTGGCATAAGTGGGCTGGTGATAGTGTTATCCTGGTTAACGATCTCGCCGAGAAACCTTAGACGTGTTAGCGGTCGGTTAGTGTATGTGCTTGTGTAACTCGTTAAGTAGAGTCGCTCCTTAGCTCGACTTAAGGCAACAAAAAATAGTCTGAGTTGCTCGTCGCTAGTTGCCCCGGCATAGCGAATATGGACCAAATTGGCCGGTAAAGCTAGTGTTGAGGTTTGACGACGAGCTGAGCTGCCCCAGACTTCGTCTAAGCAACCGAGAACGAATACAGTGTTAAACTCCTGGCCCTTAGCTTTATAAGTGGTCATAAGTTGAACGGCGTCGACGGATTCGTAGTACGGACTTGTGTTGATTATATTTATATTGGCTTGTCTGTGGGCATCAACAAATTCAACAAAATCACTTAGCAGTAGAGGACTAGTTAACTCGCTCTTGTACTCTCTTAGGTGTTGTCTCAGAACGGTCATGTTAGAAAGTAGCTGCCAAAAATTGTCACTTTGATCACGGATTGCCTGGTCACCGAAGTAGTAGTTGTAGAGGGGTGAACGATATAAGTTGTCTTTATCCTCACTGATGTTTAGCTGAGTAATGCCAATAAGGTAATCAAACAGGGTTTCCATCGTCTCTCGCTTAGCTAGTCCGGCAAGCTTAACAAAAAAAAGAGCCACCTCTTTGGTTAAATTGTTTTGCAAAAGTATATTATTCCAGTGTTTTTTTTCGTCATAGGCTTGCCAAGAAAGTTTCCAAAGTTCTTCGTTGGGAAGCTGCCAACAGTCGAGGCTCAGAATTTCTGGCCACAGACTATCGGCGGTATCGTAATCTTGATCGACTATTGCGAGTACCAATCTGGACATGCTAATTAAGGCAACCACAATCTGGTCGTCTAGAACGTTTTCGCGTTTTTCGTAACGAACTGATACGCCGCCATGGTGCAGATACGGGACAAGAGTTTCAAGATACTTATGTTGTGGAGCGAGAACAGCAATTTCGTTGGCCGCAATGCCAGTTTTTATGAGTCTAGCTATCTCCTTGGCAATCCAAGCATACTGAGCAACGTCACTTTTAAATTCATATCGACCAAGACTACTATTCTTCGATTCGGGAATTTTTGCTGTTAGTGTTTTTTGAGCACTGGGCAAGGAGTTTTGTAATCGTTCGGATATTTGCTCGGCTATGGCACCAGCTAAGCCCAAAATTGATGGCGTGGAACGGTAATTATCAGTGAGAACGATTATCTCAACGTCGTGGTAAAGACGGCTAAAGGCTAACATGTTGGAGTAATCGGCTCCCTGAAAGGCGTAAATAGCCTGGTCATCGTCTCCAACTGCTAAGACGTTTGGCCTACCTTCACTGGCAGGATTGTTAGTCAGTAGCTCGATCAATCTGAGCTGCGCAGCGTTTGTATCCTGAAACTCATCCAATAATATGTATTGGTACGTTTCTTGCAGCGTAAAGCGTAAATCGGCATGTTTTTCCAGACCCCTAATTGCCTGACCGATCATATCCTCGTAGTCAAAAGAGTGCGAACTAATTAATTCGTTTTGGTAGTCTTCATATATGTCTGCAAAAGCTTGGAGTTTGGCGTTATTGCGCTCATCTATAACAATAAAATTGCCGTCCTCGTCCTTAGTCAGCCAATTGTTCTTCCAGTTGGTTACGGCCGACGTTTTGCCCGTCTGCCGCCAATCAGATAGGGCTTTTTCTAGATCTTGTTGCCAGTAGTGGGCTAATGAGGGTTGATCGTCACGACTTGTTTGCTTGGCCAAGGAGGTTGTCTGTTTAGCAAGCTGCTCAAAGATCGAAGCTGACTTTTTATCGATTCGCCTGAAGTCTTTTAAGGCACTCTTTAGAATTGGCCTGAGCTGTTTATAGAAGTTCTGGTTGTTGGCTGCTATTTCCCGAAAATCGTTGGCACTTAAAAGGGCTCGCTTAGAGTCGCTAATTAAATTTTTTAGGTCTCGAATGTAGTGATCGCTTTTTAGGGGGTTACTGTAGGGCAAACTATCAATAATTTTGCGAATAAGACTATCAATGCCGAGTTCTTCAATCGCGTGTTGTTCGGTGTTTTCGTTGAAATACTCATGGTATCGACGTATCAGTTCGTTTCCAAAACCGTGGTAGGTGCTTATTGATACATCGTAGGCTGCCTTACCCAAAATACTTGTTAATCGTTCTCTCATTGTGTGAGCCGCTGACTCAGTGAAAGTTAGGCACAAAATATTTTGAGGAAGGGTGTCTGTTTTTTGAAGGATATTGGCGATTCGAGTAATTAGTAGATGTGTTTTACCAGTTCCCGGACCGGCAATAACCAGAACCGGTCCATCTAGCTGATCGACGGCTTTTTTTTGTTGCTCATTTAGACCTTTGTAGGTCCTCTTAAATTCCTCCACTGTTAATATTGTACCGTGTTTAGCGGTAGTTTAAGGCTCTAGAGAATTTTCTTAGATTGATTGATTGAAGCCGCCATACAGACAGGGCAACTCTCTTCATTGCCAAACTCGGTCATCCACTGGGCCCCAGCTTTCCACCACGGCTCAATGTCGCGAAAAGCTACAAAATTAGCGGCTTCTCTAAGTACCCAGCCTAACCAGCCGTATAAACGGATTTTCCCGTAAACTACTGCCGACCAATGAGGACCGGCTGGGATGACCGATATTGGCTCTTTGGGTTGATAGGGCTGGAGCTTTTCACCGCTTGCGGTCCGTTTTATGTTGTGGGCTACAAAAATGGCATCGTATAAAGCTGTTTGGGCCATTCCAGAGTATTGAGTATTAGCATTGTCACCTAGGACGTAAATATCTGACTCAGCTTGTAGCGATTCGTTAACCACAACCTTGCCGTGATCGGTCAAAACAAAGTCGTTGATCTTAAAAAAAGGATTGTTGGTTACGCCAGCTGTCCAAATGACCGTATGGCTACTGATAGGCCTATTGTTTACCATAAGCGCGTCGGCTGTCTCGGCTTGGACGGTTTGTCCAAGATATAACTTGATACCAAGCCGGCGAAGTTGTTTAGCAATTGCTTTCTGAGCATCTTTAGGTAAGCGTGGCACAAGACTTGGCGCTGCTTCGACAAGGTCGATATGAATAGATCGGTTTCGAATGCCGTGTTTTTTCATAATGTGGCGCATATATTGTGGTAATTGGCCGGCTAATTCGATGCCGGTTGGCCCACCACCAATAATCACATAATTTAAATCTGGTTCGTGCTCGTCGGTCAATTGCTGATGGAGATGGGCCTTCAATCGTTCCGCTTCTTCTAGCGACTTTATACCGTAGGCGTATTCTTCTAGGCCTTTAATACCAAAATAGTTGGTAATGACTCCAAGGGCTAATATTAAGATGTCATAGTGATGGATTTTGCCATCGACGGTGTGAATTGTCTTGGACTTTCTATCAAGTTTGTCGGCCTGCCCGGTTGCTAATTCAACCGACTCTTCAGCAAAAATACTCTTCAGAGGTATGCTTGATTCCACAGCGCGACCACCCGTTGCGGTTTGAAATAAGTTTGGGTAGTAGCGAAAATTTGGCTTATCACTAAGGAGTGTTACCCGGAAGCGCTCGTCTTCTGCCAGTTCTAAAGAAGCTTTTATACCGCCAAATCCGCCACCGACAATTAGGATCTTTTTTTCTTCAGCCTCGGACATGGTTATGATTATACAAGATTATTTTTTGGTAGACAGCTAAAATATGCTTATGTTTTTGCTATAGTATCGACATGGATGGGTTCAAACAAAAATTGTTAGATAGTGGATTTAGGGGAGACGTTGATGACAGTCCGGCTGCTAAAGATTTTTATAGTCACGACGCCAGTTTATTTGAGGTCAAGCCCCAAATTATCGTTTTTCCCAAAGACTCGCAGGATGTCCAGCTGCTAGTTGGCTTGGCTGGTAGCTATAAGAAAAAGCTGTCGAACTTATCTCTGACGGCTCGCAGTGCCGGAACGGATATGTCTGGCGGTGCAATAAATGATTCGGTTATCGTTAACTTCAACAAATATTTTACCAAAATTGAGTCAGTAAATGCTCATAGTGCCCAGGCGCAACCGGGTGTCTTCTATCGAGACTTCGAGAAAGAAACTTTTAAGTACAAGGCGCTTATGCCAAGTTTCCCGGCCTCTCGGGATCTATGCACGATCGGCGGCATGGTCGCTAATAACTCGGGGGGCGAGAAATCACTGGAATATGGTAAGACCGAAAACTTTGTTAAACAGCTGAGTGTTGTCTTGGCCGACGGTAAAGAGTATCAGGTCGGTCCACTAAAACGAATCGATTTAATAAAGAAAATGGCCCAGAACGACTTCGAGGGCTCGGTTTATAAAAAAACTTTTGAGCTTATTGAAGCGCACTATGACAAGATTAAAGCCGCCAAGCCCCACGTCACCAAGAATTCTACAGGCTATAATTTGTGGGACGTTTGGGATCGTGAGACCGGAATATTTGACCTAACCAAACTTATAGTTGGCTCCCAAGGTACGCTTGGTCTTGTGACCGACATACATTTTCGTTTGGTTCCAACTTATCCCTACGACGGTGTCTTGGTCTGCTTTATGAAAAACATTAACGACCTTGGTGAAATAATTAACACTGTCTTGGCCCATAAGCCGGCTACATTCGAATCTTTCGATAACTACACTCTTAATCTGTCAATAAAGTTCTTCCCTTACTTTAGAAAGGCGATAGGATGGAGGGGCCTATTTAAGCTGGCCGTTAGCTTAATTCCTGACGCGTTGTTACTTTTTAGGGGAATTCCCAAAATGATTCTTTTGATTGAATTTACTGGCCAGTCACAGCGTGAGGTCGATGACAAAATTGTTTCTATGAACCAGGACCTTAAACACTTTAAATTAGAAGCTACCGAAGATGATGACACCGAGCAAAAGGCCTGGAAATTTAGAATCATGCGCCGCGAGAGTTTTAATCTACTGCGTAAAAAGGTTAAGGATAAACACACCGCGCCATTTATAGATGATCTTGTTGTGTCGCCACCGTACTTAGTAGAATTCCTTCCACAACTGAGAAAAATCATTGATAAATACGGCCTGTTGGCAACGGTCGCTGGTCATATGGGTGATGGCAACTTCCATGTAATTCCATTAATGAAGCTTGAGGATAAAGCCGACCGCGACAAATTACTACCGGCTATGAAGGAGGTTAACAACTTAGTCCTTAAGTATAAAGGTAGCTTAAGTGGTGAACATAATGATGGTATGATCAGGGGTCCATGGCTTGAGCAAATGTACGGCCACCAGATTGTTGAGATTTTCCGCGAGGTTAAAGATATCTTTGATCCAAAAGGTATCCTTAACCCGCACAAGAAGGCCGAAGCAAATTGGGATTACAGTTTCCGTCATATAAGAGAACACTTCTAGACTCTAAGATTAGGTTAAAATATTTACTTGACAACACACAAATCAATGAAGATAATCATGAGCAGTAAGAAATAGTAAAACTGTGAATAGATTTAAATTAAAGAGGCAATTTAAACGTCTAGCCGACATTCAGAATGGACTGCCGGCTGTAATTATTGTTTTGGCTGTAGCCACAATCGGTGTTTACTTTATTGTCGGCTCTCATGCTACTACTCCATATGTGTCCACCTCAGCAAACAACGGTTCAAAAATGAATGGCGCCTGTACTGTCAGTGATCCCAATGCAGCAGGAGGTGTTGCCGTAGACTTTAAAGGAGGTAGTTGTAGTACTAATACAAGTTGCCCTCAGTTTTTGGAGGCACCAAGCACTTCTCAAGCTTTCTGCGACACATTCGGAACCGCTTCAACAGTAGATGGCACCAGAAACAATGCCCTCGGCAGTGTGTGGGGATTTAGTCAGCTGGGTGGTAGCGATAACGATGGTCAAAATCTTTACAATAATGTCGCTGATGCCACTCTGTATGACTCCTGCAATAACGGACCTAGCGGACTTTTGGTCCATCCGGAAGACTCGGCTACAGACCCAGGCAATGAGATGGTCATTTGTAACGGCGAACTCGACGAAGCCCAATATGATAGTGCCAGCCAATCAATCATGGCCTGGTATCCACGTCAGCCTTTTAACTTTGCCAATACTACAACCTCTAACCCAGGGGATATTGAAGTTAATGTGACTGCCGACAGTGCCGGCTCACACTCTGCTTGGCCGGATATAACCATTGCCAATACACCCACACCTGCACCGTTCGATTCTTCCGTGGCCGATGGAGCTAACTACAACCAATACTCTGAGGGTGCCGATCTATTTACTGGTGCTGGTGGAACTTGTGTCTCTGCGCAAATATTTGAGACTAATAACTACGTTGAATCCGTTCCGGCGCAAACGTCGTCGAATGATACCACTCCCGGCCACTGTGCCATAGGATCGACTGGCCCGGGCAACCTCAACCACGTTGAACTGGTGGTTACACCTACCTCTATGCAGGTATATGCCTCGAGTGCGGGCACGACTTCTCCTATGTATCTAATTACCTCAGCTACCTTCAATACCCCTCTGCCCAACGACCAGGGATTAGTGTGGGAAGAAGATGAGCACTACAACGCAAATAAGTACTCTGCTACTAACTGCTCAACTGGTGGAGAAAACGGCAACACGCCTCCTGGTGCCACGTCTGATCTCGGTGAAGGTAACTTAGCTACTGGAGGAGTATATCTAGAGTGCCAGGGAGATCATACTTTTGGTTGGAACGATTTCGCCTTCAACGGTCCGGTCGAGCCCCGCGATTTGGGCTTTGACGTACTCAACAACCCAGCGGCCGGGCCTAAAGCAATTAACGGTCAGCCGTCACAAAATATAGCTTACGAAGTTGGTGGTAATGCATTCAAGTGGACGTCACCACAGATATCAGCCTCAGACATCAGCAACGCCGAAGCTGCTAACACAGCTGACGAAAGCAGCAGCTGCTTATGGCTCATGACCTATAATTACGAAGCGAATACGCCCGAGTCGGCCAATCAGATAACCCTCAACGTTAATGGGACAGTCGTTCCATTTGGGACAGCATCGACATATGCTACGCCAACGGCCATTGGTCAGGGCGATGGATACTTATACGACAACGGCACTATTCCGCTTCCCTTCAACTGTAATTTACTGAACAGCAATGCTGGTGGTAATTCAATCTCCGTATCATCAACCCTTTCAGAGGGTGGCGGTTTGGATATAAGCAACATGGATCTGATACTCAAGGGCGCCGGCGGAATAGTTCAACCCTAAAAGGGTACTGTGAGTTGGCCTCAAGGGCCACGCATACCTTCATGGTTTCTGCCGACTGGCCGGTAGAAGGGATAGACACAGACAGAGCCAGTACTTAGCTCGCATAGAAGGTCATCTTGACAATAGTCCGCTTCTTCCCGATAATCATTAGCATTAAACATCTCGATCTGAACCCCCAAAATGAACATCCTCCACAAACTAAGATCTAAACTGTCCAAAGCCGAAAACTCTATACCCGCTCTCATCGTTGTTCTAGCCGTAGCTGGTATTGGTGTCTACTTTATTGTTAACTCTCATGCTACTACTCCCTATGTAGCTACCTCAGCTTCTAACGGTACTTCCATAGTCTCCCCAGCTGGTACTGTCACTGACAGCAATACCAGCAGTGGTAAAGCCGTTCAGTTTGGTTGCCCCACTGGAGAGACTGGTACACCGGGGAATTGTACATCGGGCAGTGGTAGTGGATGTGGGAATATAACACCAACGCCTACCACTTTGCAATCAACCTTTACCAAGACTCCTTTTGACGATGAATTTTGCAATGATACGGCGTTAAATGCCAAACAGTGGGAAAGATGTTTTTATTGGGATTCAACTTGTAGTCAGTTTCTAGGCCAGGCCGACGGCAGTGGTTGCGAAGCCGTTTCTGCTCAAAATGATCCAAATAACCAGTACGTATCAGTTATTTCTGACCCAACCTACGGGCATGTATTGTACTTAACTGGTTCATCATCAACTCCGGGTACGGCATCATCATGGAAATGCGGCTCGGTAGACACAGAAAATAATTACGCTACCCCCGCTGGAAATTACTACGTGGAAATAAAAGCTTCATTATCTGCTCCCGGGCCGGGAGAATGGCCGTCATTTGTGGACTATCACTGTCAAAATCCAGCAATTGGATGCAGTGGCAGTGCACCTTACTCAGAATTTGACCTGCTTGAAAGGGTTAATTCACCTGCAAACGGAGTTCAAGATTATGCCGCTCAATCCTGGCATGACAATGGTGGTCAAAACGTTGGTACTGAAATTGGTTCTCTCGGTGTTGATTTAACTGGCTGGCATACCTATGGTCTTGAAGTTGCGCCAACCACGGGTGATATCACCTACTACTTTGATGGTAAAGTTATTGCTACAGACACTGATGTGTCAGTAACAACTAACGGGGTTACCACGAATTACGCTTTAGAACCTGCATTTATCTCTCTCGCCGAAACTATTGGTGGTGGTGGAAACAACAAGCTGGCTTGGGCCGGTGTACCGTCTGCTTGCGGGACAGGTCAAACACCGCCTGCTTGTACGCCAAATCCATCCTGGATAAAAGTTGCATACGTACGAGTCTTCACGCCATAAATTAGCAAAAGGAATAAAAATGCCCAAAAACAAAAGCAAACGAAAAACAATCGATAAATTACTAACTTCTATTGGGCTTATTGTAGTTATCTTCTTGGCGGTAATAGGCTCACTTTCGTGGTGGGCCTATTCCTTCTCTTCCAACAATGTTACCAATCAACTGGCCGCACAGAAGATATATTTTCCAGCTAAGGGCAGTTCAGAACTGGCCAGTCCTGAGATAGGACCCTACTTAGATCAATATGCTGGTCAACAACTTTTGACCGGGCCTCAGGCTAAGGCTTATGCTAACCATTTTATTGCAGTCCATCTCTCAGAAGTTGCTAACGGACAAACATACGCACAAGTTAGTAATGAATCGTTGGCTAACCCGAATAACGCTCAATTAAAACAAGAAGCCCAGACTCTATTCCAGGGAGAAACCCTACGAGGATTGCTGCTTGGTGATGCCTATGCGTTTTATACGGTCGGGCATATCGCAGAAATTGCAGCCCTAGTATGTTTCGCAACCGCCGGCGTCATGGCCGTACTCGTTCTACTGGGAATTTGGCATTTATCAACACTCTAAAGCATCTAAACTAAATTCCCGTAGGCTTTAGTCAAACATCATATAAATAAAAAAAGACACTACTTGTATCTTTAAATAGTGTCTTTTTTGTGCTGTATTGTCCCCTGATGTTTTTCGGGGTATTTAAAAGAGTTGGTTTCTGTGTTATCTGGGGAGTCGTCGTCCGCCTCTACGTCGAGCGGCAAATGCAAGTGCTCCACCAGCTAATAGTGCAGTTCCACCGATTAGAGAAGTATCAGCAATGTTTGATCCAGTAAAGGCAAGTGTTTCTGCTGATGTCGTAGCTGTTGTGTGGGCCACCGCAGTCGTTCCCGGTAGTTTGGGATGAGTAATGACAAGCGTAGTAGTACTAGGCGATGCTTTTTCTGTGGTTGAAGGGGTAGAGATTGTCGTGCTAGTGGTCTCGGGTACAGTTGTCGTAGTAGTAGTCTCAGGAACGGTAGTTGTAGTGGTCTCAGGTACGGTTGTCGTTGTTGTAGTACAACCATTATGAGTATCTATAGTTGTAGTACTTTGACCCCACTCTCCGTTTCCGGTATGTGAGTTTCCGCCGTGTTGGTTACCGTTACCTTGTCCCCAACCGTATTCGTTGTTATCGCCACCATTACCATGGTATTGGCTAGGGCTTTCTGAGCCTGCATTAAAACTGACTATAAACTGGTCTTGTAATACTTCCATCTAAATCTCCTATTAATTATTTGTGCTAACAGATTAATTAATTCAATTGCTGTTATCTAAATACTTAAAGTATTTCACAAGGATATCATACAAAGCATTAATTGTCAAACATACTTTCAAGCTGTGGATTGTTATTTAGGTTTTATTTCTGATCTGGACATTTGGTTTCTATATATGTAAAAGCCAAATATAATTAGCCAGATCGTTTGTGGATAGGCCGTCAGCCTTTCTACTCCTCCAATTCCTATCCCTAAATAGATCTTGAATATATAAAAAGCTAAAAAAATCAGCGAAAAAAGTCCTGTGACTAAACTATACTTCCGAATAACGCTTGGGAGCGTTGGGCTAAAACCGATAATTGCTATTCCAACGTTTCCAACAAAAAATGGAAGCGATGCTCCAATTACATGCAGTATGGCAACGCTATTTTCCGGGAACAGTCCAACTATTATTGTCCCGATGCCGCCTAACGCCAAACAGATAAATCCAATTAAAATGCGGCGGTCAGTTTTGATTTGTCGATATATAAGTAAAGACCCCAATGTCATGAAAATACCCAAAACTATAAACGAAGCATTCATTAGGTCGTGTTTGGGTGAACAAACGTAGCTGTTGTTGACAGCCCTGTTGGCGTAATTACCGCAAGCAGTGTTACCCAGATCACTAATTGAGTTATGCAGGAAGCTATAAGTTGTCGGCCAGGCCCTGGCCACAATTACCTGAACCATGAAATACTGGATACTTAGTATCCACATTGTTGGGCCAATAAAACTATATGTCGACTTAGATTTCTTTAAGCTGATAGCTTTTCTCATCAAACATCGCGTTCCACAGCTATAGTACAGTCAGCCACCAGGGCAGCAACTGCCCCTACTGCTGCCAGAGCTGGTGCAAGTACAGTACCGACCACGCCAACACTGAGCGGTATTACAATGATTGTCTTACCGGTCTTACTTTTTATTGTAATTCGGCGGACATTCCCTTCTCTTATGAGCTGTTTTACTTTCTTCAATAAATCTTCGCCACTAACTTTAAATTCTTCTGTTTGTTGGCTGCTCATAGTCTACCTTTAAACTATCAAATCCATATCTTCTAACTATGTTTTAGTCTATCGCATTCCTCGGTAATTTAATACTTTGAGCTAGTGCCTTTTGGGTGAATATGCTTGGCCAAATGGCAATTGTTATTTTGTTAGGGCTTAGAGTGCCAAATTATCGTTCGCCAAACCGGCGTATTATCATTGATATCTGGTACATTCCATTCATTCGATGACCAAACCGCACCATAGGCTTTGTTTGTTGGAGCGCCCGGATCAGGTGTATTACCGGAGTAATCTCCCCATCGACAAGTATTTATTGAGGGGTCAAAACAGGTATAGTCAACATCTGACCCAGTTGATTGCTGAACCATAGTAAGAGACGAGTCAGGCTGACCATTTATTGTAGTGGCCATCTGAATTGCCGTGTACGACGTTAACGAGGATGTACTGACATTTATAATAGCGTTGTTGCCGAACGCAGCAGTGCTACCGTTGACTACGCGGTCGGGCGCTATTGTACCGTTGAAGACGTACAAATTTGGATCACTAACAGTTCCGTATTGATCAACCGTAGCATTAGAGGGGTTTATTTCATACCACCTAACTTCCGATCCTGCTCCACCAGCAATGGTATGAGCAGTCCAAAGAGCTAGCTGACCAATTCGAGGATCATAAGCCATGTAGGCCTGTGTAAGATAGATTCTTGTTTCCAATGGGGGAGCAGGGTTACCACTCATGGTTTTGCCGGCTTGAGGAGCACTGGGTGGATAACTGTAATTAGCTACTGGCACGGAGGTCGGTGCGCTTATAGTTGCTTGTCCAGTTGAGCTGTTTTTTGTAACATTAAACAGGGTTAGAGAATTACCCGAAACGTACGAAGGGGTAGCTAGAATCCAGCCCGTACTACTATTATCGACTTGACGTGCTGGAGTTGGTGTATATGGTGCGCTGCCGTCAGGATTTGCAAGTGATTGTATGCCTGTTCCGAAGGAAGATGCTAGGGGGCAGGTGTCTCCAGCCGGTGGCTTAGTGATCCAAGCTACATCAGATCCCATCAGTGTCTCGTTGCTGGTACTGTATCGATTACTACCAATAAGTAGAAAGTTTTTCGTGTCACCCAGTGATTGACGATCGGGAAACGATGTTGATCCATAGTTGAAAGTGTCAAAGTACGAACAAAAATCGGTGGCGCTGGATGGGGTAGACGTTTTACTAAATCCCCAGACCAGACCTTCGTCCGGAGTTGTCGTTCCGGCATTTTCGAAGAGACTGAAATAGAAACGGCTCGTTTGGGGGTCCCACATTACTTGAGGATCGGACAAAAAGACATTGCCGCCGCCAATCAATTGATTAATAGCTCCTTTACCGCTGACAACACCACTGCGGTTGGCTATCATATATTTAGAGTTGACGAGCTCCATTTCTTGCGTAGGACTTGCTGCAATTGTGGCGCTAGCCGGGTCGGTGTTGGAACTATAGACCCCAGGATATTGGGCTGTGATAGCGGGTGGGTTAGGGGTTGCCGCTGTAACTAACGGGGATATTGAAGCGACGTTTAACAGACCAAGCGATAATGCTAGACATGCTAACGTGGCAGACGGTCGGATAACACGTTTAAAGGAGTTTAACAAATCAACCACCAAGGATTTCATAATTGGATATAATACACCAATAGTGTAATTTTGTCAATAGCTTATGCTTTTTAGGCTGGTAGGTCTAATTGTGTTATTAAACTAGCGATAGACCTACAGCATAAATTACGAATAATTCTTATGCTATTATCATAATAACTAAATGAAATAAATGCTTAAAAGAATTAAAAAATTATTATCAGAGAATGTGCAGCCGGTTATTGCTGTAATTGTTATCTTAAGTGTCGCTGGAATTGGTATATATACATTAACCGGTTCCCACGCGACTACCCCCTACGCAAGCATCGAAGCCCCAAATGGTACACTTTCCGGTGGTAGTTGTGCGCAAGCTAACAGTAGCGCTACTGATGGCAGTTATGTCAAATTTGGGGATTGCACAATCACCGGCGATTTCTTTACGCCAACTGATCTATATGTGGCGGCCGATACAGCAGGAGAAATAGATCTGTCGTGGCGGCCAAGCGAATCATCGTCTATCGCCAGCTACACTATTTACCGAGATAACAATGTAATTGCGACAGTTTCTGGCAGTAATAATACATATACGGACAGTGGTGTTACCCCTGGCGCTGTCTACAGATACTCTCTCACGGCACTAAATAATCAAAACGTAACCTCTGGAATGTCTAATATCGTAAGTATTACAGCTGTTGCGCCGCAAATCGGCGGTACTAATTTGGTTACAGTCCCGGCAAGTTTTGATAACATGTCTATACCTAGCGATTGCTCGGCGGACGTTACAGTTCCGCTTACTGATTTCATTTTAAAACAAAAGTCCAATTCGATTGTGCAATTTGCGGCCAAAGGCTGTTACGAAGTTGATGGCACCATTTTCGTGGCCGGCAAAACAAACTTTACGATTGACGGCAACGGAGCGAGTTTTAAAACAAGTACCACAAATAGTGCGGCCGATGCCGCCAATACGACCTATGCTGATAATCCAACGTTTAAGCTTGACGTTAGCGGGTGGCCGAGGACTCGGGCGATGTGGATGGTTATCACCGGCGATAATACCGTTATTAAAAACCTAAACATTGTTGGACCCAATAACCCAAATGTTTATGATCCCGACCTTGAAGCTCAAGCCGGCATCTATCTACAGGGTGCCGTTAATTGTCTGGTAGAAAATAATACGATTCGTTATGTTTATGGAGACGGCATTGGCATGGAGGTCGCTTATGAATCAGCTAATCTGGCGCCTAGTAATGATACTGTTGCCAATAACCACATAAATTATATTGGTCGGCAAGGAATATCAGTTACCGCTGGATCTAATCTTATAATTAGCAATAACAGTATATATAATACCCCGCGATCTATTTTTGACGTCGAACCAGACGGTCCTCTAACCCTAGACAACATCCAGCTTTTAGATAATGTCGTAGGTGGCGCTCGTTTATCATTCTTTGCTGACGAGGGGGATATTAATGCAAATATTAGTAATGTTACAGTGGCCGGCAATACCATAAACGGTATGGTTATGAATATCGGTGCATCACCCCAAGGCACAGTATCCCCAAAAAGAACAAACGTTAGCTTTCTCAATAACAATGACCCCGACTATGTAGCAGGTACCCCATATGGCTTCATGTTGTTTAATGGCTATAGTAATCTCCGGATTATTGGCAACTTCCAGCAAGTTGCATCAAATCGTACGGGAGGTGCTGTGACCATAGATAATAGTCAGAATGTAACACTTCAATATAACGAATTCTCAGGAGCATATAACCAATCGACTAACGCTCCCAACGTCTACCAGGGGTCGGCTATTACTGGTGTATCCAGTTGTGGCAACTTGATAAATGTGACTAACGCACGTATCGACGGCAAGTGCTAATAGTAACTAGGGCATTGGCCTATTGTTGGCTGGTTCATTCTGAAGGAACGGCAAATAAATGTTTCAAGAATTCCAGAAATGTTCAGCATAGCAATTGCCATAAACCGGCAGGTTATTCCCACGGGCATACCAAAAAACCGAAAAGTTAAACCTCCTGAAGGTTGATATAATAAACTCATGACCGAGGCGCTACTAGCCAATGAGATAATCAGTGACGCGTTCAAACGTATAAAAGGGATCATTCACAATACTGTCGAGGGTTTAAGTGACGGGGATCTGGTATTCCGCCCTGATGAATCGGCAAACTCGATTGCCTGGTTGGTGTGGCATTTGACTCGTATCCAAGACGACCATATTTCGAACCTAGCAAGCGATAAACAAGTTTGGAGTAAAGGTTGGTACCAACGGTTTGAACTACCATTTGACGAAGATGATACGGGCTATGGCCACAGTTCGAAACAAGTCGCTAGTGTCCGGGCAAGCTCCAAACTGCTCCTTGATTACCATGATGCCGTATACGCCACGACTATTAACTATGTCGATAAGCTAAATCAAAAAGAATATACGAAAATTGTTGATAAACGTTGGGACCCGCCGGTTACGTTGGCGGTAAGGCTTGTGAGTGTAATATCTGATGATTTTCAGCACGCCGGGCAAGCCACTTATATCCGTGGATTACTAAAATAATAACATCCAGAAACTGATAGAATAACAATATATGGAAATCCGAGTAACCGATACTCCAATTTCGTTGTCTGGAATTAACGAACTTGCAGCACAACAGTTTGGTAACCTTATAAAAGCAACTGTTGATGTTGAAAAGGGCGTAATTGCAATAGGTGGAGAGCTGCATGCGGACGAGGAGCAAGTTCTGCTTGATGCCGAGTCTGAGCAAAGAAATTTGTGGGGTATTAACCTATATCCGAAAAAATTTGGTACTGAAGACTTTGTTGAGTTTGATTCGATGATTAACCTGCGACCATCACAAGGCAATATGTCTCGCGGGGTTGAGAGAGAAGGGGTAAGGAAGCAGATTTGGGATATTGTTGGCAGACTTATAGTTGATGATAATGAATCCGGCCATGCAACATAAAAAATTATCTGATGGCGGTTGGGCACGGCTTAGTCTTTTGCAGCAGTTAGGTAATGTGGGCAGTGAGGTCGGGCGAGCGGTTAATGCAAAAACACCTGAAGACAAGAGGCTGGCTAGCTACAGGGCGCTTGAACTACTGGACTTAACGATTGCTGGGAATAGCTTTAAAACAAAAAATGGGCTTAGGGAAATAGCTAGAGCGAGGGAAGTGCTTTGTGACTTCCTGTTGGGAGATAATATCTATCATTCGGACGGGGATTCACTGGAGCGTTATTTTATGAATTTTGCTGTTGCTGCTCAACTAAATAAATAGTTACCACGACAACATGGTCTAAGATGTCTAATCTAGATTCTACTCCCTGGTCTATGGGACCAGTTTTCCCATATACTTAGGACTAGAGAGACTTGTTACTCTGTAGAGCATTAGCTATTAACTACTAAGCCGAGATAAAGTGATTTAAACCTTCAAAAACAATAGTAGGTGATACACCAGGAATGCCGGCCACACAAATGCTTTTAGGAACGCTAACACAACTAACCAAAAGGTACCCGAGTGGGTGTGCAGGTAATAGACCAAGGCGCCTATAAATCCCAAAAACCAAAGCCAATGTCCGCCTCCTTTTTGTACCATCATTTTATTTTTATAAATAAATTTAGTAGATCCTTCTTTTGCCATTTTTTCTCCTAAGCCCTATTAAACCATAACAACAACAATACAGCCACAATTCTCTGGGGAAGCGTATTCCGTAATTCCTAATATGGACCACAGCTCGCACATATTATTGACAATAGGACACTAATGTAGTATCATAACTCAATAATTAACGTTTTTAGTTCTGAGTCGTGTAGGTTATTTTTATGTCGAAGAAGAGTTTGAACCAAGACACAATATTAATTCTAGGCGGTGATGGCTATTTAGGCTGGAGTTTGGGACTAGCTTTTGCCCATCGAACCGAAATGAATGTTGTCTTAGTCGATAACCTCATAAAGCGAAAGTGGGAAAAAGAAGTAGATGCAAAATTACTGGTTCCCATTAAAAGCCCCAAAAAGCGAATTGCTGAATATAGAAAAATATTTGGAAAATCGAACCTGGCATTTGAGAAAGTAGAACTTCTTAAACAGGAAGAAGTCGTAAAAGTAATTCGCAAATATAAACCAAATGTAATAATAAACGCCGCTCAACAGCCATCAGCGCCCTTTTCGATGAAAAGTGCAAAACATGCCGCAGTTACTTTTTCAAATAACATTATCGGACACCTGAATGTGCTGTGGTCCATTGCACAAGTTGATAAGAATATATCTTATATTAAGCTTGGATCAGCTGGGTGCTACATGGACACCGATACAGACTTTGTTCCATTACAAAAGAAAAACTTCACTTTTAAACATCAAGGAAAGCAACACAACGTTCTAAACGGCTTTCTTCCCATGCAGGCAACAGATTTTTATCACCAGTCTAAAATTAGTGACTTCCTTATTGATGATCTGTGTGCCAAGCTGTGGGGCTTAAAAGTAATTACCGTACAGCAAGCAACCATCTTTGGTGCCACGATCGATGAAAACCATCCTCGAAAAAATAGCGGGTTGTCGGCTCGTTTTAACTACGACGCTGTTTTTAGCACTGTTTTAAACAGATTTGTTTGTCAGCTTGCGATCGGTCATCCTATTACCGTCTACGGCGACGGAAAACAAAGAACCGGTTTGATTAGTTTATCGGACACCATTGATAATTTTATGCGGTTAGCAAAAATGGAAGTTAAACCCGGTAAACACGTCGTTGTTCATAACTATACTCACCGGCTGTCGATAGAAGAAATTGCTCGAAAAATGATAGAGATAGATCCGAGCGCTCAGATTAATTTCATTAAGAATCCTAGAAATGAAGGCTCTGGAAAACTTGAAAAGAAGGTGCAAGTTCACGAATCGGTTCGGGCACCTCACTTCAAAAAAGAAGCAGGGCTTCAGGACGAGTTAACTCGTTTAGTTACCTTCACAAAACGTTACAAAAACAACATAGACCCATCAATTATCATGCCTAAAGTAGAGTGGGCAGTTAAAGAGTCTAGTTCTGAGTCGGAAAAATCATTTACCATATCAAGCTACTTGGCAATCCTAAGAGATAAATTCGCCGATAGGTTATTGCGCGAGCAGTCCTAGTCACTTAGGAACTCTAACTAGGATGCAAAAAACAGTGACCTTGGGACAAAGATATGAGTACAAATTACAATAGTAAAAAAATGTCTAGCAAGGTGTTTCTTAGCTACACAACTGTTGCCCCCATGGCAACTCCCTCATACAGAGCGGTCAAAAAGTTTCTGGAAGAATTTTATCAGGTAGGTCCACCGGAAGTATTATATAAATACGACCCAATGTCTGAGGATCTGGCTGAGGAGGCGGCAAAACTGCTAAACTGCGATCCTAGTGAAATTACCTACCTAAAGAACACAACAGAAGGCATAAATATTGCCAGCGAAGCCCTGCCGCTTGAAAAAGGCGACGAAATATTAGTATTGGCTAATGAGTATCCAGCCAATTTGTTACCCTGGCTAAAAAAACGAAAAGATGGCATCACGGTGACTGTCGTTGAGGGCACCGACAATGACAAGGCATTTCAGAGTCTCCTTAAGAAGATTGGAGAACGGACTAAGGCCATCGCCATTTCATCTTCACAATGTTATGACGGTTATATGGCAGACCTTAGTCTCTTGTCCAACATCTGTAAGCAGAGAGGAATATTCTTAGTACTTGACGCTGTGCAAACAGTTGGTATACGGAAAATCGACCTTCAAAAAACCCCGGTTGATTTCTTGGCATGTGGCGGTCAGAAATACTTATGTGCTGGTATGGGAACTGGCTTCATGTACGTAAATAAAAATGTCTTGCCTCGTCTTCGTGATACCAAAGTCGGAATTAGGAGCATGGAACAATTTAATGAAAATTCTTATGTGCTTAAGAAAACTGCTGCTCGATTTCAAGATGGTTCACAAAATCTATACGGAATTGTGGCATTAATTGCTGCCCTTAAACATGTCAATAAAATCGGTATTGAAAATATCGAGAAGAAGAATCTGAAATTATTAAGTGAAATTAAAACTTGTTTAAGGAAATACAACATACCATTTATCGATCATGGTACTCATCAGGGCAACATTGTTGCTATGCGAGTTTCTGATCCTCAAAAACTGTTCGAATATTTAAAAGATAAATCCGTGTACATAAAACCCATTAAAGGTGTTGCCAGATTATCCTTTATCCATGAAACTCGAATAGAGGATGTCGAAAAACTAGCAAGTCTGACGCGGAAGTGGATAGACAGCAACCCAACATAGAAATCGACTGAACATATATACTTCTCAAGTAACTATTCTACTTAGACATAGATAAAAAACACCGATCTGTCTATGATAAGATACTTAAGGTTTTCCTATAATGAGCCAGTTAATCAACACGCCAAGACCTCTTGAGCATAAAAGTATCTTTAGAACAGTGCTGTTCAACGGACTCGTGGCATTTTTCGCAGGCAGTGTCATAGCCATTAACGTTTCTATGGTTGTACATGCTGCAGCCTGCCAATTGCCAGCTAACAACTACGGCACCGATACTCTTTCCATATCAGTACCAAACACCATCAGCTACACGATATGGGTTCGCATCCAGGCTCCTTCAGAAACCGATAATACGATTCTGTTACAGATAAACGGCACAACCTGCTTCAATGTCGGTGGTGGCAGCACCATGCCTCTAAATTCCCTGACTTGGGTTAACTACCAGAACGGTGTTAGCTCCCAGCCAATGCAGATTCAGTTGTCGGCCGGCAGCAGTTCCTTGGAGCTAATCGGAAATGCACCCGGCGTTGCCGTAGACAGCATCCTCGCACTCGGCGATCCAAATTGTGTACCAACTGGACTTGGTACCAACTGCACTATAGACCAGCCTGCTCCAACCAAACCACCACCTGGTGGTACCTCAACATCTCCATCAGGTACAAGCGGCGGATCGGGCAGTGGCGTTGCTAGCTCCAAAACTTCAACTGCAACTTTACCAAAGGTAGCCCTTTCAGCTTCGGGCACTACACTATCCCCCAATAATAGCCAGACAACACTTACCAATCCGGTTACTGTACAACCGACTTATACTCAGGGGTTGACGATAAAGAAAGTCCGATATTACTTAAATAAAAAGCTAGTTTACGTCGCAACAAGATCACCATTTACTTACTACTTAAATACCAATAAATTGTCCAATGGCCGGTATACACTACTTTCTGATACTACATACACTTCTGGGCAATCAGTTGAGGTGTCTCAGGTTATTGTCGTCAAACACTCTTTCTTTAAAAACCTAGGAATTATTTTTCGAAATAATCTTGTAACCATCTTAATTCTTCTGTTCATTGCAATATTAGTGTCATGGCTTGTCATAAAATATGACCTTTACCTAAAAAGGTGGGCTAATAGGTTTCTAGGATGGTATAGGACTCGTATTCTTAGGCACGTCGATTCGCCAGCTTACCCACCGCCAGTGGATACGGAAGTAATTAAGCCAAGCAACGACTCTCCACCTCCAATCGATAACGACCCAAGGGTTAAATAATACTGTTCCAATTATTTTATCGATTCTGTTTGCTGCTCGGTGACTTTAGTATGATCATTGCATGCCACAGCCGCTTGAGCCACATTAATTAATGATAAATAAACTTTGTCAGAATTATCCATTGACAGCTATACAGACGATACTGTCAGCATAATTAGTCTTAGGAGTTTGCTATAATTTCAATCAATGCCCAAGGAACAAAAATCTGAATTATCTTTAGTGGTGCCGATTTATAATGAATACCAGGGTTTAGAAAAATTCCATCACTCGATCGTCGATGTTCTTAAGGAGTCGGCAGTCAAATCATATGAAATCATCTATATTGACGACGGTAGTACCGATAATACTGTAGATCTTATCAGACGGTGGAATAAGAGCGATCCTAGCGTAAAACTAATATCGTTCTCAAGAAATTTTGGCAAGGAGAGTGCCTTATCGGCTGGTATTGGCGCAGCTCAGGGCGAAGCCGTGATGATGATTGATGGTGACGGACAACACCCAGTGGAACTTATTCCGAGTTTTATCAGTGCCTGGAAAGGTGGTGCTCAAGTTGTTATAGGCCTACGTTTGGGCAGTAGCTCTAGTTGGTCTAAGCGTCTGGGTTCAAAGCTGTTTCACAGAGTCTTTAATTTACTTACTGGTCAAGAATTAGTCAGGGGGGCGACGGACTATCGGCTAATAGATAAATCAGTTCAACAAGCCTTTTTGAGCCTAAAAGAATCTGATCGAATCACTCGCGGGCTTATAGATTGGCTAGGCTTTAGAAGAACATATATAAGATTTAAGGCCAATAGCCGGGAAAGCGGGTCACCTGGTTATAGTACTCAGAAACTGATGAGCCTGGCAGCTAATAGCTTTGCTTCACTTACGCCAAAGCCCCTCTATATGTTTGGTTATTTAGGGGTATTCATTACAATTGCAGCTTTTTGTTTAGGTCTGTCGGTTATAATAGAGCAGCTGATTCTCTCAGATCCTCTTCATTGGAAAATTACTGGTACAGCAATGCTCGGTATTTTGCTTATGTTTCTGATCGGGATTGTACTCATGTCTCAGGGGATACTTTCCCTGTATATTTCTCACATCCACAGCCAAAGTAAGCAACGACCACTGTATATTATTGACTACGAGAAGTCAGCAGGCATCGAGGATTAATGATGATGGAGAAACGCGAGTTAATTCCTTGGGCCCTAGACAAACGATACCTAACAGTAGGCGTTGGCGTATATATATTTGAACTTTTGGTAATTGTTGTGGCCCAGCACCAGGGCGCAAGTGCCGTTTTAGCTGTCGCTGTTAGTTTTTGGCTGGGATTAATAGTTTCTTTTATTCTACAAAAAGTAATTACTTTCAAAGATAAACGCACCCACCACAAGGTTTTAACAGTACAAATCATCGCTTTTTCTGCATTAGTATTGTTTAATTTCGGCTTTACCTTAGTGTTAACAAGGCTTGTGTCGCCTCCTTTGCCGGCTGTTGCGGCTAGAACTATAGCACTGGCTATCACTACTTCTTGGAATTTCTACCTCTATAAGCGACATATTTTCAGAATGCCGATTAGTGGCGAGGATAGTAGTTCATGACTGCTAAACGCCGCACTCCTCGCGTAACGAAGCGACCTCCACCAAAAAAGCAGCTCTCAAAAGCCCAAAAAATTGGTCAATCTGTTATTTTTGAGAAGTTATACGTAGTTTTCGCACTAGTAGTGGTCTTGGCTACGACGCTATATTGGTCAATTTTGAGTGCTAAAATCCAACTGGGTAACGCCGACCAATTAGTCGACCCTGACTTATTTAAGACTTTAACGACGTTTCGTGATGCTACTTTTCCGGGCGCACACACTTTCCTATTGAAATGGCCTATCTTCTTTCTAATTAAGCTTTTTGGTTCAACGGCCTCGACAATAGATGTCTTTACGGTTGGTTTAGTATTACTTACAGTATTTTCGCTCGTCGCAATTATATATCGAATCGAACGCCGTCCAATTGTTTTTGGAACCATATGCCTAGCGCTAGCCTCAACTCTTCTGCTTGTTCCAGCCGAACCCTATGCGGGAGCGCTTTTGCCAGTTAATATGGCAATGCTGGCAACGCGAAACGTTGAATACATCGTATTTATAGTCAGTTTGGCGTTGCTTATCCGATCGCCAAGGATTAGAAGTTGGGGTTTTTGGGTATCGGTTGCATGCTTGAGTCTACTAATTGCAAGCGACAAGTTTTTTTTGATCTTTGCTCTAGGCGGGGCACTGATTTCGCTCATTCTGTATTCCTTTGCCCGTATCTGGTCTTTGGTGACCCTATCGGTTAATTGGTTTCTTGTTGGCCTTATAGCTGCTATCGGGGCGGCAGTTATTCTGGCAATAATCGGGGGGGTTGGTCTTACGCACATCTCTGGTCAATCCAGTGTAAGCCCCTATAGTCTATCTAGCGGTCCGAGACAAATTACTTTGGGCGTGGTATATGCTGTTATGGGAGTATTAACTAATTTTGGCGCAAATCCTGCTTTCGATGCTACCAAGGTTAGAGATATACCTCACCAATTTTTTTCAAGATTGCTAAGTCTAAGCGGGCCCGCCTACGCAATCAACCTAGTAATAATGGGATTTGGTCTTTTCGTTCTTTATAAAGTGGCAAGATCCAGTTTTGTGACCCGTAGGATCAGTCAAAAACGGTCGCCTAGCAATGGAGCCATATTGACCAATATGCTCGTCTGGGCATCGTTCGCCGCGCTTATCAGCTTTGTAGCGACCAATCATTACTATGCCGTAGACGCCCGCTATCTAACGATTATCGTCTTTACGGTATTTATAGCATTTAGCTCTTATCTAAGCGCAAAAAAATTACGGCCAGAGATTTTGGTCGTTGTTGGCCTACTCATAGTTATCGGGATTATCAGTGGTTTAATTGGATCGACGCACAATTATCAGGACGATAAAAACGCACTTTCCGCCCAAAATAGCCATAATATAGCAATTGCTCAGGTCCTGTCCCATCACCAAACCGGAACGTTGGTGGGTGATTATTGGCGAGTTATACCTATCAAACAGGCTGCCGATAACAACCTAAATGTAACGCCACTATCAGATTGCGCTCAACCTAGACAGATTCTCAGTAGCACGGCTTGGCAGCCTAACTTAAATAATAGCGGATTCGCCTATCTGCTTACTTTACAAGGGAGCCTCACAAATTATCCAAACTGTACGCTTAAGCAGGTCGTTGGGTCGTATGGTAAACCTAATGCCAGTACTTTAATTGCCGGCACATTTAATAAGCCAAAAGAATTACTATTGTTCTACGACCGAGGGCTACACAAGAGTTCTCCGGTTAGCTCTTCTTCTTCAAAAGGCCCCGCAACAGTCTTACCCATATCTTTAAGCAACCTGCCGTACACATCGTGTTCTGTCCCAAGCATTATGAATATAGTTGCTCACGAGGACGACGATTTGTTATTTATGAATCCAGATCTTGTTAGTGAAATTAAAGCCGGGGATTGTATTCGGACCATCTACGTTACGGCCGGCAACGCCGGCGCCGGAGAGTTTTACTGGCTAAGCCGAGAAGCCGGGGCTGAAGCGGCCTACTCCTATATGCTTGGCACAAACAGTGTCTGGATTCAGAGAATCGTCGAGCTATCGCCACATCAGTTTATTACTGTTGCTAATCCGAAAGGGAATGCAAAAATATCATTAATTTTTATGTATCTTCCAGACGGCAACCTAAAGGGCCAAGGCTTTAGCTCGTCAAATTTTGAAAGTCTTGCCAAACTACAAGCCGGTAAAATAAATATAATTAACTCTGTAGATAACCAGTCATATTACACCTCTTCTCAACTAATAAATGCCCTTAGCGCACTCATGAATGTTTATCAGACAACCGGGATAAGTACCCAGGCAGATGTTGTAACCCAGCCGTATGCCGATCATAGTGATCACCTTACGGTCAGCTGGTACGTACAGCAAGCCTATAAACAATTCGAAACTCAGCGCTATGCAAACCAGGTCACCATACCAATAAAATTTTATATTGGTTATCCGGTTCGCCAAAGACCAGCTAATGTGAGCGGTGAGGCATTAGACGAAAAAGTAGCCATTTTCCTGGCATATGCAAAGCACGATCAGGATGTTTGCCAAACGGAGCAAATCTGTCTACAGACACCAACCTACAACGGCTATTTAAGTCGACAGTACCAGAGTTCATATTAATTTATTAAGCTAACCCGGTATATTATTATAAGGTGTCGAATAAACTAGGTTTAGATATTCAGGGGGGTTTAAGCAACATTCTTAAACTGAGGAAGAGCGCAGTGTTTTACGGCTTGGTCCTCACGCTTATCTTGCTTGGTGGTGCAGTTTTTCTGGCAAACCTAAGTCCATATAAGCCCGCATCTCAAAATCAATTTGTAAGGGCCGAGGTATTGAACGTTAATTCAAGCCAGACAAATGATAGTAGCCAAATCGTTGAGGTTAGAATTCTAGATGGGGTCAACAAGGGAAAGTTAGTTAATGTGCCGCGAAGCTATTTCGCCGGGGATCCCAACTCACAACGTTTGCCCAAGGGTAGCGATGTTCTGCTAACTGTTCAACCAAGCAACGGCGATCAATACTCGTTTCTTGATCGGTATCGTATAACCGGAGCGCTCACACTGTTACTTATCCTGCTTGGACTAGTATTTGTAATCGGACGATGGCGGGGTATCACCGCAAGTGTCGGGCTAATGTTTACAATTGGCATATTGGCATTTTTTGTTATACCGCGAATTATCAACGGAGATGCTGCGTTTGCAACCTGTATCGAGGGGGCATTCATGATTGCCACGGTATCAATTTTTATTGCTCACGGACTTAGGGCTCGCACAACTGTAGCATTTTTTAGCACCCTAATCACGCTACTCCTAATAGTTGGCTTAGCTGCTATGGCTGTCTATCTAACGGGCGTCACCGGCAACCCAGGTGCAACGGTAAATTCAGAACAAAGCATCTCATTACTACAGTACGCTCCTCACCCTATTGATTTAACGGGTCTATTTCTAGGTGGGATGGTAATTGCTTCGCTCGGAGCACTTGAGGATGTAACGACTGCCCAAGCAGCTGCTGTCGATGAAATCCATAAAGCTAGTCCAAAATTAAGCTCCTTGATCCTGTATAAAAAAGGGCTATCAGTCGGCCGAGAGCATATTGCCGCGCTCATAAACACGCTTGCTATCCTCTATGTCGGCTTCGCTCTTCCAACTATATTGCTAACGGTGCTCTACAATGCTGGGCAACCGATAGCGGTTACGATAAACGACGAAGTTATTGTTGAGGCTATTGTTAGAACCGTTGTGCCGAGTATAGGTATATTATTGGCTGTTCCTTTGAGCACGGGCCTGGCGGCGTATTTGTTGCCTCGTCGGCACAAACTATAGTTATCAATCTATTTACTTTTTTGGCAAGGCTTAATATAGCAAGTAACAGAGGACAACTGGATAAAACATATTATGACATATGTTTTTTTAGCTTTTTTCAATCAAATTTGACAATTAGGTAGGTAAAACATGTTGTAATATTGGTACTTGTTTTAATGCTTTTTATGATATATATTTTAATAAGCGTTAAAAAATCAAGATAAAATAAAAGTCTCGGTTCTAAAGCGCTTCGAGAAACTTATGTGTGAGGGTGGAGTTCAGTTAGTGAATAGGTTTAGTGCGCGTGCGCAATGTTAATCTATGTCGTATTTTTTGCTTCAACTCTTGACAGTCAATCTGACATAATATATCGTTCAACCACATGGTTGAACAAATGTATAGTTTAAATGCTGTATTCGGGTCTCTAAGCAATCCAACGAGACGAGACATTCTTAAACGTGTAAGCGGGCATAGTATGAGTGTTGGTGCGATCGCTAGACACTATCAATTTTCTCTTGCCGCCGTGGCCAAACATCTGGAGATCCTCGAGCATGCGGGTCTTGTAACTAAGACCAGGCAAGGCAAGGAGCAAATTGTCATGATTAACCCTAAAGCTCTAGCAACAGCCAATGATTATTTGGAGAATTATAAGCAACTTTGGGAAAATCGTTTAGATTCGCTAGATCAATATCTAAATTCTAACTAGAAAGGAAGGAACCATGACCGATAAAAAGACAGCTAAGAAGACACAAAAGACAGGCGACGAATCTGCCGTACTGGAGGCAATTGCTGCAATGCCCGATTCTGATCGGGCCATAGGAGAGCGACTTCATAGGATAATTAAGGCCAGTGCGCCCAACCTGATATCGAGAACATGGTACGGTATGCCCGCATATACCAACGGCAACAAAATAGTCTGTTTCTTTCGTAGTAGGCAAAAATTCGGTGAGCGATTTATGACGCTCGGCTTCAACGACGTAGCAAACCTCGATGAAGGTCGAATGTGGCCGATATACTTCGCACTAACGGGGTTGACTTCCTCTGAAGAGGCGAATATTACTGCACTTGTGAAGAAAGCTGTGAACTAAGAGTGATCATATATGTTCAATGGATAGTATATTAAATGCGATTTAAGCAAAGGAGAGAAATATGACGCCAATTAAAGAAGTAGAGTTTGAGCGAATATATGATGCCCCACTTGAAAGAGTCTGGCAAGCATGGACAGATCCGAATATTCTCAAGAAGTGGTGGGGTCCGAACGATGTCAGTATTCGGGAGTGTGAAGTGGACCTGCGCGAAGGCGGTAAGATTTACATCGTCATGGAAGCTGGAGAGGCAATGGGTCCCTACAAAGGTACTCGGTGGCCGATGGAAGGCAAGTATACTTTGGTAGATAAGTACACAAAGCTGTCGTTTACCGCCAAAGCCTGGACTGAAGGTCAAGAAGAAACCACTGGGATCGATCAGGTGACCGAACTTACTCTAGGTGATGACAATGGCAAAACGAAGCTGAAACTGAAAGCCACGATCAATAAAATTGGTCCGGATGCCAAAATGGCGGTCGAGGGTATGCAAGCAGGCTTTAACCAACAACTTGATAAGCTTGACAAATTCTTAGCGGAAAAAATACTAACGAATTAAGATAGAAGGGAATCATATATGCAAATAGTTAACAGGTTTATGATGTTTAGCTTGGCTGTCAGTGACATGCCAAAGGCCAAAGAATTTTACGAGGGTAAGCTTGGCCTGAAGGTCGCGAAAGACTATCGAAAAGACGATAACAACTGGTGGGTATCTCTTAGCCTTCCTGAGGGAGATGTTTCTATTACCCTAACCACCTTTCACGAAAATATGAAGCCCGGGACTATGAAGGTCTACTTTGCAACCTCAGATGTAACAGCTGCTCGCAAAGAGCTCAGCGAAAAGGGTGAAAAAGTCAACGAAGTCAAAGACGACCTATTTGGTCCGGGGTCGGGGGTAAAGTGGTTTAGCCTTAGTGATCCAGACGCTAACCAGTTACTTATTTTCGAAGCGAAGTCCTAAAATATAACAATTTGTATTTCCAGCCAAAATACAGGGGTAAATTGGTATACTGATTGTTATGAGAAAATATTTACTTGGGCTTATTATTGGAGTAGTTTTTGTTGCCTACAGTACCATATTGCGCCACCAACACTCCGAGCCTATCATAGCCCCAGGTACATTAAGTCAAAATAGTTCACCAATACCCTCGAATTCTACAAATACTGTAAACTCAACACCGCCCGCCCCTAGTTCAACTACTACCGCTCAGTACAAAGACGGAACGTATACGGGAAGTGTCGAGAACGCCTATTATGGGAATGTACAGGTCTCAGCGATTATCGAAAACGGTAAAATCAGCACCGTCAACTTCCTGCAATCGCCTGATGAAAATCCCAATTCAATATATGTAAATCAGCAAGCCGATCCCTACCTAAAGCAAGAAGCAATTCAAGCTCAGAGTTCGCGGGTTAGCGTAGTAACTGGGGCGACTTTTACAAGTAATGCGTTTATTCAATCGCTTGCGAACGCCCTAAGTCAGGCTACACAAAGTTAATGAAACAGACACAACTAATCATGGGTATGCCTATCACTGTTGAGGTTATTGATATAGGGGCGCTAAAACATTTTAAGACGATTTTTGATTATTTCAGGAAGGTAGATGACAGGTACAGTACCTACAAACAAGACAGTGAAATATCTCAAATAAACACAGGTCTACCAAAATCAAAGTGGAGCGCAGAGATGAAGGCCGTAATAGCATTGTGCGAGCGAACCCGTAAAGAAACCTATGGGTACTTCAACATCGCACATAACGGCAGGCTGGATCCATCTGGCCTGGTGAAGGGTTGGGCTATAGCCAATGCTGCTAATATGCTAAAAAACAAAAAAGTAAATAATTT
>Ga0302326_10003859_pt1 | contig 35105 bp, 30 predicted proteins | sample Palsa_T0_3_FD_202264 | JGI IMG/M metagenome (GOLD analysis project Ga0302326, IMG submission 202264) | Peat permafrost microbial communities from Stordalen Mire near Abisko, Sweden - Palsa_T0_3 | ecosystem: Environmental > Terrestrial > Soil > Palsa > Peat permafrost | place: Sweden: Abisko...
GAATACATTCGCGAGCGCGGCTACCTTGCGCAGATACAGCGGTGTGAGACTCACGGCACTGGCATTGACGTTGGTCAGTACGGTGCCGTTGATACCCACCGAGGCGCAGGCGCGCGCATACAGGGCATAACGAGGGTCAATGTAATCCGGCAGTTTCTGCCAGTCCCAGATCGATGCTCCCGCGTAGCCGCGTTCGACTGAGCCGTCGAGATTGTCCCAGTGGTCGAGCAGGCGCAGCTGCGTCTGCGGCGCAGAGCTGAGATTCAGACGTTCGAGCGATTGATGAGTCTGCAGCAGCCGTAGGAAATGAAACACGCCATACAACACACCGGTAGCGTCATTGGCTGCGATCACGGTCGCCTGGTGAGTGTCGATGGAAACATTGCGGATCAGGTATCCTGCGGCACCCGCGCTGGCGAGGTCGAGCCGCAATCGTGCGATCAAGGCTGATGATCCGGGCGTACCGAACAGAATTGCCCCGTCCTGCGTGACGCGCTCGGCCAACGGCGGCGCGGCGCCCAACAATCCGCCCAGCCCGCGCGTGAGCTCGGCCTGAGCGGCCTTGAGCGTGGGAGAGTCGGTGGGGCCGAGCAGTTGCGTCGCGGCGGCGCGGTATGTCGCCAGCCATGGGGTTTGCAGCAGCCGATAGCGCAGCCACAAATCGTAGCCATCCTCGGCGCGAGCGAACGAATGGGCGCAGAGTACGCCGATCAAGACCAGTGTTGCTGCTCGGATCAGGCGGGCCGCGCGAGCGATGTCAATCGTGGGCACCGACCCTCCTTGGATCCGCGTTGCCGCCTATTGAGGCGCGTGGATCTCTGCGATGTAGCCGCCGGGGAACTGCACCATGGCCGCACGGCGGTCATCGGCTGCATAGGGCTCAATCAGCACGCTGACGCCGGCGGCTTCGGCTTTGGCGAGCGTATCGGAGAGATTGGCCACCTCGTAACCGGTAGTCTCGCGGCCATAGGGATACGCAAGGTGCCCGTCAGTGACGCACACATTCAGTTTGCCAAAGGCCGATGCGATCCGAATCCGGCGATAGCGCGTGCCGGCTTGCCCGATCTCAATTCCGGGGGCGCTGGGATTGTCCGAAATCACCTTGCCGCGTGAGAAGCGCACAAAGCTGTGTACGAATGCGGCAACCCGATCGGGTGAGAGATAGATTCGGTTCTCGGGAATGGTTTGCAAGGGCCCATAGGAAGGCGCGACCCTGTGCCAGTACAACTGCATGTTGATACCGCCCGGCCACTGAATGATGGCGTCTCGTCCCACCAGATCGGGGAACGGCGCGACCAGGACGTCGGCGCCACTGGCGCGAGCGGCACGCAGTGCCTGGTCCATGTCGGTCACCAGATATCCGGTTCGCTCGGCGCCAAAAGGGTAGGGTATGGGCGTCGTGAAACCGAACAATGACACGCTGCCCACCGGCGTCTGCAGCGCTTGCCAGGTGGTGCTGCTGGGAGTTGGCGTGACCGTGAGTACAGCCGACTTGGAGCTGTGGCCGCCGAAGGTGGCCAGGAAGCTGGCCGCGAAACGCTCGACCTCGCCGGCGGCGACATAGACGTGCGTGGTGCCGTACTGAGGACCTACCGATACACCGGCTTTAGCGCCGGCGGCGCGCGTGTTCGCGGGCGTGAACGCAAACAGCACGCATACCAGCGCATTCCATAGCACGGCAAGCAGCGACCCGGGTAGACAGCGCATCGAGTGGCTGATGCGAGGCGGGTCAGCGTCCGTAGTGCGCCACGAATACCGCCTTACCCAGAAGGTGATCCTGAGCCACGGAGGTGACCATGGCGCCACTGGCCTCGGGCGCAACCGGCAGTTTGGCCACACTCAGCGCGTACACCGTGAACACGTAGCGATGCGGCGGATCGCCCTTGGCAGGGCAGGGCCCATGATAGGCGTCGGTACCCAGGTCGGTTCGTCCCTGCTGCGCCTCGGCAGGCAGCAACGCACTGTGCTCGGCACCTGCGCCCAGGGGCAGCCGGTCGACGTTGGGCGGCAGATCGTAGACTACCCAGTGCCACCACCCCGACGGTGTGCTGCGCTCATCGCGATCGAACAGCGTGAGCACGAAACTCTGCGTCCCGGCTGGCGCGCCGCTCCATTGCAGCGCTGGTGAGGTGTTGCCGCCCGAGCAGCCGAAGGCCTGCGCCGTGTAGACCTCCGGAACGCTGATCGCAAGCTGCGGATCGGTACTCACGAGTACGAAGTGAGATTTGTGTTTGGCCGCCTGCGCGGGCGCCGCGCTCGCCGCCACCAGCACCGCCGCAAGCGCGAGCGAGCTCCATGCGGCAATGGCTTTCGATGACAACATGTCGGATGAATATAACGTATGGCGTCGGAAATACAACAAGGCGGACTGCAGCGGCGGAAACTGCCGATCGCCATTTTATTTTTGCGCATTGTCGGCGGCCGGCACAGTCATTACGATGGAGGCCATCGACGACGCTCACTGAGGCGGTGCAGATGGATGCGGTGGCACAGTCGCTGATCGCGGCACAGAACAAAGCCGAAGCGCTGTTCGCGGAAATTGTCGCCAGTGGCATGATTCAGCCCGGAAAGCTCGAAAGCGAACTCACCGCCGAGATTCATGAGCTGGCACGATCGCGATTCGGGGTGCGGCGCCACTGGCACAAGCGCATTGCCCGCTCCGGTCCCAATACGCTGTTGACCTACCACGACCCGGCCGCGGACCGCCGGATTTGCGAAGACGATATCGTTTATCTGGACCTGGGCCCGGTGTTCGAAGCTTGGGAGGCGGACTTCGGTCGCACGTATACGCTGGGATCGGATCCATTGAAACATCGACTGATCGAGGATATCGGCAGCGCCTTCCAGCGCGGCAAGCAGCTGTACGAAAACACGCCGGATCTAACGGCCGGACAGCTGTACGATTTCGTTGCCGGACTGGCCCAACCCTGCGGTTGGGAATTCGGTGCGGTCAGCGCCGGGCATCTGATCGGGCACTTTCCGCACGAGCAGGCGCCACAGGAGGACAAGCGTTTCTCGATCCGCCATGGCAACGGCACTTCGCTGCGCGAGCCCGACCAGCAGGGCAGAATGCGCCACTGGATTCTGGAGATTCACTTTATCGACCGCGCCCGGCAGATCGGCGGTTTCTTCGAAGAATTGCTTACGCTCGATACCCGAGGGGCAGCGGCACAGGGCTGAGCCCCAATCATTGACGGCGCCGCTGAAGCTCTTCGAGCTTGCTCTTGAGCGCTTCGAGCTTCTGTCCGGCTTCGGCGAGCTTGCCGGCGGCAGTCAGCTGCTGATAGTCGGAAAAATCGCGCGCCGCATCGCCGATCAGGGCATTGAGATCTTCGGTTCCGCCCGCACGGCTCGCGGGGCTGCTGGTCGCTGCGGCGGGCGCCGCTGCTGCCGGGGATGGCGCTGAAGGCTGCGCACCGAGCGTGGAAGACCCGCGGCCAAACAGAGCAGCCAGGGCCGCCTCGAAAGTGGGCCCGTAGGCGAGTTTATCCTGTACCGCCAGCACCACCAGACGCAGCTCAGGCATGGGGCTGCGATCGGCCTGAAGGTAAATGGGTTCGGCATAGAGCAGCGCGCGCCCGATCGGAATGACGATCAGGCTGCCGCGGCGCACGTGCGAGCCCTGCTGGTTCCACAGCGTCAGCTGTCCCGATAATTGCGCGTTCTGATCGATGCGCGCCTCAATCTGCAGTGGCCCGTCGATCAACCTGGTTTTGGGGAAATCGTAGACCACGGTCTGACCGTAGTGTTCCCGGTCGCTGCGACCGGCGATCCAGCCGATCAGGTTGTTGCGATTGGCGGGAGTGAACGCCAGGATCTCGATGAACTCGGTCGTGTGTTCGCCAGGCAGAGTCATGAGTACGAAGTTCGGCTCCATGATGCTCTGCCGCTGTTCGGTGCTGGCCACTTCGGTGGCAACCGTCCAGAGATCCTCACGGTTATAGAACACGTCCGGATTGGTCATGTGATAGAGCCCATAGACGACCGCCTGCACCTGCAGCAGCAGTTCGGGGTAGCGCACATGCGCGCGCAAGTCGGCCGGCATGGCCGATGCGTCCGCAAACAGACTTGGAAAGATGCCGCGATACGCGGCGATGATCGGATCCTGCGCATCGAACACGTAAAAGGTGGTCGCACCGGTATAGGCATCGATGACGATCTTGACGCTGTTGCGGATGTAATTGATGGGTTCGCCGGCGAGCAGGTAACGGCGCGCGTACGGGTAGTTATTGGAGGTCGTAAAGGCGTCCATGAGCCAATAGATCCTGCCATTCTCGCCCACCACGACGTACGGATCCGGATCCAAGGTCAGGAACGGCGCCAGCTCCTGGACGCGATCGCGCAAGCTGCGGCGCATCAGCAGGCGGCTGTCCGGACTTACATCATCGCTGAAGGGAAGCTTGGTCAGGTCGCCGCGATCGAGGGCAATCAGTGTGCGGCGCAGGAATCCGCCCAGGCGAATGCCGCCGCTGCCCTCGTACGAGGTCAGATTGTTGCTGTCGCCCTGCGGATAGTTGAACTCCTTCTGGCGCGTCTTGACGTAGACGTCGGTGTTGGTGAGTTCGCCGAAATAGATCTCCGGCCGGGTGACCGTCAGACCGGCGACAGTGCTCTGTATCGGCATGTTGCTCAGCACCAGGGTCGGCAGGCCTTCAGGCGTAAAGCCATTGACCGGATTCATGGTGACGCCGTAGCCGTGGGTGTAGATCAGTTTCTCGTTGATCCAGTTGCGGCTGCTCTCCGGCAGCTTGTCGACATTGAGTTCGCGCGTGGCCAGCATCATCTGCCGCACCGTACCCGAGACCACATAGCGATCGATGTCGATGTCCGGAAAGTCGTAGTAGGTTCTGATTTCCTGAATTTGGCGCAACGTATCCTGCAGGGCACGCGAATCCCACAGCCGTATGTTTTCCAGCGTGGTCTGATTGTTGGCCTCGTCCAGCGCCTCAACGCCGGTATCGGCGGGAAACGCGTGCGGCTCGATGCGATCCAGCGCGTACGCGCGCCGCGTCATCTCGATATTGTGTTCGATGAATGGCCGCTCGCGCACCAGTTGGTTGGGTTTGACGATGAAGTTACCGACATACCAGGCGATCAGACCGACGATCACATAGCACAGCACGGCCGGGGCAACGCACAGCAACAGCCATCGCGGCCGCGGCGCCATGAGCGCACACACGGCCGCTATCACAGCACCGGACAGCAGCGCGCCACAGATGACCAGCATCCCGGTCAGATTGACATGGGCATCGGTGAAGGTCACACCGGCGAAGATGGTTTGATCCTGAAACAGACACTCGAAGCGGCTCAGATACTCGCGTAGCGCCATCACCGCCAGCAGCGCGGCGATGCTGAGCGCAAGCGCGCGCCATAATGTGCCCTGTGCGGCGCCGAAGCCGCGCTCGATCAAGCCGCGCGCACGCGCGGTAGCGAGCACGAACGCGCCGGCGATAAGTGCGGCGATCACAGTCAGTGTCAGCAACCAGCCGGAGATGAGTTGCCACGCCGGCAGCGTAAACAGGTAGAAGCCCAGGGGCTTGCCGAATATGGGGTCCGGGGTCGCGGTGTCCGGCGGTGCGTGCCAGTACAGCGCCAATGTGCTCCAGCTGCCCGACATGCTGGCCGCGACCGCCAGCGCGCTCGCCAGCGCCAGTCCCAGCGCCAGCACCTTGAGTATGGGCTCAATGGGCAGCTCCACCCATTGGCGATTGACCACAATCCTGCTGCCGATAATTTCATCAAACCGGCGTGGCTTTATGGCCAGAAACACGCCGCCGACGCTCACGAATGTAACGACGGCGAAGGCGCCGAAGATGGCCGCCTGCAGGTTCAGGCGGGTCCAGAACACCGCGGCATAGCCCAGGGAGTCGAACCAAAGGGCGTTGACGTAGTACGAGAGCGCGGCACCGCCGCCGAACACGGCGGCGGCGAGAATGCCGAGCAGCAGCAGGCCGATACCTCGCCTGCGCGGTGGTGCGCGGTCGTCGCTGATGCGGGGGCGGGGAGTGTTCGTGGCGCTGATCCCGGTCGAATCGTCCACGCTAGCGCGTTTCGCCCGCGGGTGCCAGCGCCGGCGTTATGCCTGTTGCCGGGGAGGCCTCAGTTACGGCCCATTTGCTGACGCAGATACCGCATAATGGCGCATAGAAAAACGGGCGCAAGCGCCGACAGTTGCGCGGCAGGGTATGCCTGACAATTTCATCATCGAGACGCGCGGTCTGACCAAGGAGTTCAATGGCTTCCTCGCCGTCAGAGACGTCGACCTTCGGGTACGCCGCGGGCAGATCCATGCGCTGATCGGTCCAAACGGGGCCGGCAAGACCACCTGCTTCAACCTGCTGACCAAATTCCTGATTCCCACCCGCGGCCAGATTCTGTATCGGGGCGAGGACATCACCTTGGCCAGAGCGGTCGAAGTCGCGCGCCGTGGAATAGTGCGCTCGTTTCAAATATCGGCGGTGTTCCCTCATCTGACCGTGCTGGAGAATGTGCGCATAGCTCTGCAACGCAAGTTAGGTACCAGCTTTCATTTCTGGAAGCGCGCATCGAGCCTGTCGGTACTGAATGCCCGAGCCATGGAATTGCTCGAAGCCGTGGACCTCGGACCGCTTGCCCGCAAAGTGGCGGTCGAACTGCCTTACGGGCGCAAGCGGGCGCTCGAGATCGCCACCACGCTCGCCATGGAGCCGCAGCTCATGCTGCTCGACGAACCCACGCAGGGCATGGGGCACGAAGACGTCGAAAAAGTGACCGCGCTGATCAAGCGCGCCGCAGCCGACCGCACTGTGCTGATGGTCGAGCACAACATGAGCGTGGTATCCAGGATTGCCGACACCATCACCGTGCTGCAACGCGGCCGGATCATCGCCGATGGAGCTTACGCCGAGGTGTCGAAGAATCCGCAGGTCGTCGAGGCCTACATGGGGTCCGCAGAAAGCGCCGTCGGGGCCGCGCACCGATGACACCCGAACTACTGCGCGTGACCGGGCTGCAGGCCTTCTACGGCGAGTCGCACATCCTGCACGGCGTGGACTTCAATGTGAACCGAGGCGAGCTCGTGACGCTGCTGGGTCGCAATGGCGCCGGGCGCACGACCACTCTCAAGGCGCTGCTCGGCCTGGTCGGCAAGCGATCCGGCTCAGTGCTGATCAATGGCCGCGAGGCCATTGCTTTACCGTCCCACAAGATTGCGCATCTCGGTGTCGGCTACTGCCCGGAAGAGCGCGGCATCTACGCCAGCCTGTCCACCGAAGAGAACCTGCTGCTTCCGCCGACGGTTGGCTCGGGGGGCATGTCAATCGATGAGATCTATGGCATGTTTCCCAACCTCAAGGAAAGGCGCGATACCCAGGGGACGCGTCTTTCCGGCGGGGAGCAGCAGATGCTGGCGGTGGCACGCACCTTGCGCACCGGCGCCAAGCTGCTGCTGCTGGACGAGATTTCGGAGGGACTGGCCCCGGTGATCGTGCAGGGGCTTGCGCGCACCATTCATGAATTGCGCAGCAGGGGATACACCATTGTCATGGTCGAGCAGAACTTCCGTTTCGCCGCGCCGCTGGCCGACCGCTTCTACATCATGGAGCACGGCCGCATGGTACATAGCTTCGCGGCCTCGGAACTTAAGGACAAGCTGACTGTGGTGCAGGAATTTCTGGGCGTCTGATGCTCGAGTAACCAATCTAGGGGACGATGATGAAACTCAAGATATTAGCAATTGGCGTGGCCGTGGCGCTCGCGAGCATGGCGAGGACCCAGAGCGTGGTGGCCGAGGATGTCGTGATCGGCGACATCGATGACCTGTCCGGTACTTACGCCGACGTGGCCGGCACCGGCGCGGTCGAGGCAGTGAAGATGGCCATCGCCGACTTCGGCGGCAGCGTGCTCGGCCGCAAGATCGTCATTCTGGTCGCAGACCATCAGAACAAGCCCGATATCGGGGCCTCGAAGTTTCGGGAGTGGGCCGATCAGAATGGCCTGAACATGCTGCTCGGCGGATCCAATACCGGCGTCAGTATTGCGATGGCCAAGGTTGCGGCGGCCAAAAAAATTCCCCTGTTCGCTATCGGGGCGGGCGGCTCGTCGCTGACCAACGAGGATTGCACGGCCTACACGGTGCATTATGTCTACGACACCACCGCGCTGGCCAACGGAACCGCCACCACGATTGTCCAAGGCGGCGGCAAGAGCTGGTTCTATCTGACCGCCGACTATGCCTTCGGCACCCAATTGCAGAATGCCGCTTCCAAGGTGGTCGAGGCCAACGGCGGCAAGACGCTCGGCGCGGTACGGGTGCCGCTCGCGGCCTCGGACTTTTCCTCGTTTCTGCTGCAGGCACAGGGCTCGGGCGCGCAGGTGCTCGGTCTGGCCAATGCCGGTGAGGATTTCAGCAACTCGCTCAAGGCCGCCAATGAGTTCGGGATCACCAAAAAGATGAAGCCGGCGGCGCTTCTGGCCTTCATCACCAACATCCACAGCCTCGGTCTGCAGACCGCGCAGGGGCTGTACCTGACCACGGGATTTTACTGGGATTTGAACGACGACACGCGCGCATTCAGCAAGCGCTATTTCGATAAGACCAAGAAAGAGCCGACCATGGATCAGGCCGGCTATTACTCCGCCACCATGACCTACCTCAAGGCCGTCAAGGCCGTGGGCACTACCGACGCCGATAAGGTCATGTCCGAGCTCAAGAAGACCAGGATCAACGACATGTTCGCCAAGGGTGGCTACATACGGGCGGATGGCGTCATGGTGCACGATATGTACGTGATGCAGGTCAAGTCTCCGCAGGAATCAAAGTATCCCTGGGACTACTACAAAGTTCTGAAGGTGATGAAGGGCGAGGAGGCATTCGGGCCGATCACGGGCTTGTGCCCGCTTGCACCCAAGTAGATGCGCAGGGGGGCTGAGCGGCGCCGTCTGCTCGCTGCGGGAAATCCGTGACTGAAATCTTCGGTATTCCCGTAGCCGTCATACTCGGGCAGCTGATGCTTGGGCTTGTGAATGGCTCGTTTTACGCCATGCTGAGCCTCGGCCTGGCGGTGATATTCGGCTTGATGGGCATTGTGAATTTTGCCCATGGCGCTTTCTATGCACTGGGTGCATTCGCAGCGCTGCTTGGCCTGCAGTGGCTCGGGATCAACTACTGGGCCGCATTGGTGCTGGCGCCGCTGGCGGTGGGGCTGATCGGCGTGGTCGTGGAACGGCTGTTCCTGCGACATCTTTATAAGCTCGATCCGCTGTACGGTCTGCTGATGACCTTCGGGCTGGCGCTGGTGATCGAGGGATCGCTGCACCAGTTCTTCGGCGCCTCGGGGCAATCCTACCCGGTTCCGGCCGCGCTCAGCGGTGCAGTGAATCTCGGATTCATGATCCTGCCCATCTATCGAGCCTGGGTCATCGCGGTGTCGGTGGTGGTTTGTTTCAGCACCTGGTTTGTGATCGAACGTACCCGTCTGGGCGCCACGCTTCGCGCGGCCACTGAGAATGCGCCGCTTCTGCAGGCCTTTGGCGTCAATGTGCCGCTGCTGGTGGTGGCGACCTACGGCGGCGGCGTCGCGCTGGCCGCGCTCGCCGGCGTGCTGTCGGCGCCGGTTATCCTGGTCAGTTCGCAGATGGGCAACTCTCTGGTCATCGTGGTATTCGCCGTGGTTGTGATCGGCGGAATGGGCTCGATACTGGGCGCAGTCGTCAGTGGGTTGACGCTCGGCGTGGTCGAAGGCTTCACCAAGGTAATCTATCCCGAGGCATCGAATATCGTCGTGTTCGTGATCATGGCGCTGGTGCTGATCCTGCGGCCCGCGGGCCTTTTCGGTAAGGAATAGATGCGCAGCGCAAGGGTGTTCTATGGGCTAGCGCTGTTGTTTGCGCTGTGTGTGCCGCTGCTTGGCATCTATCCGGTGTTCATGATGAGACTGCTGTGCTTCGCGATGTTCGCGTGCGCCTACAATCTGCTGCTCGGCTTCGGCGGCATGCTCTCGTTCGGTCACGCGGCTTTTTTTGGCTCCTCGGCGTATGCGACTGCGTGGCTGGCAAGCGCGCACGGCTGGGGCACGGCCCCGGCCATGCTGGCCGGCATAACCTCATCGGCGCTCATAGGGCTGCTGGTTGGCGTGATCGCCATCCGCCGCCGCGGCATCTATTTCGCGATGATCACGCTGGCGCTGTCGCAGCTTATTTATTTCGTGTGCCTGGAGGCGCCATTCACCGGTGGCGAGAACGGACTGCAGGGTGTGCCGCGCGGGAGCTTATTCGGGTTGCTGCCGCTGAAGTCCGACGTGGCCATGTATTACCTGGTTCTGGCTGCCTTCCTGGCGCAATTCGCGTTCATCCGGCGCGTGGTCCAATCCCCGTTCGGCCAGGTGCTCAAAGCAATTCGTGAAAATGAGTTTCGTGCAGTGTCTCTCGGCTATGACATCAACCGCTACCGGCTGGTTGCGTTTGTACTGTCGGCGACTCTTGCGGGGCTCGCCGGATCGCTCAAGGCGCTGGTGCTCGGATTTGCAACCCTGTCCGACGTGCAGCAGGCGACCTCGGGTGAGGTGATTCTGATGACCCTGCTTGGCGGCACCGGCACCCTGTTCGGTCCGGTCATCGGCGCCGCGATCGTGGTCACACTGCAGGAGTACCTGTCCGACATCGTCGGCGGATGGGTTACGGTCATCATCGGGGCGGTCTTCATCGCCTGCGTGCTGGCGTTCCGTCGCGGCATTGTCGGCGAATTGACGGCGCCGCGGCGGCAACGCTGAGCGCACAGGTACCTGCGCCGGCTATGTGCCTTCAGGTGATCTGCAGGCGCCGAAAAAGCGGGAATTTCACAAAATCGAACAGCAGCGCGAACACCGCGGCGGCGCCGAGCGTACTCACAATGACCCAGGGTGGCAGGGGCGTCATGCCGACGCCGCCGATCGCCAGAGCCGATGCGATCAGGATATCGCACAGCGATGAGGCGATCACCCAGCGGCTCGGGCGGGAGGACCACAGCCGTCGACGTTCGCGATTGTTGTACGTGGTCGCCTGATTGCCGAAAACGATCACGATGAAGGCCAGGGTTCTGAGCGACTGGATATCCAGGCGCATCCAGTGACTGCCGGCTGTCAGCACGGCGGTACACAGCAGCAATTCACCCAAACCCATGATCACGCCCGCGAGCGTGAGCGTGCCGATGCGCCAGGCATTGGGCATGGGTGAGGGTCGCACGTTGTCGGTCGTTAAAGACATGCCGAGGAAGTCACCGGTGATCATGATGATGACCATCAGCAAAGGCGTCAGAATGGCCTGCCCGGTCATAGCCAGGCCAACGGCCAGAAAGAGCACCTGCACGATTTTTTTGGTGATGGAATTCAGCGTGTAGGTCAGGATGCGTTGAAAGGTGACGCGGCCTTCCTTGACCGCGGCGACAATGCCGCCCAGTCCCGGCGCAGTCAGCACCATGCCGGCGGCGGATTTGGCGACATCGGTAGCGGTGGAGACTGCGATCCCGATCTGCGCCTGGCGCAGCGCGGGCGCGTCATTGGCGCCGTCGCCGCACATGCCGACAATGTGGTTTTCATTCTGGAAAGCCTTGACCAGCTTGTATTTGTCTTCCGGCATCACGCCGGCGAAGACCGCGAAGTCCTGGGGCTGCGCGCGCTCGGGGATAGGACCGGGCGGACACACGAGGCCGGTCAGCCCGACAGCACGCGCCACAATCGCGGCGGTCGCCGCGGCGTCGCCCGTGACCATGACAGTACGTACGCCCAGAGCACGCAATTCACTGACCAGAGTGGCCGAATCGCCGCGCGCAGGATCGCTGAGCGCGATGATGCCGGCCATTTTCATGGCTGCCGGCGCACCCGTGGCGACCGCGAGCACTCGGAAGCCCTGATTCTCAAGAGCCTGCGCCGCCGCTTCGGCCGGTGCCGAGGGAGCCAGTCCAATGAGTGCACTGACGGCTCCCTTGATGACCTGCGCCGGGGCACCGCTTGAGTCGACCACCATGGCCTTGGACAGCTTGGTCGCCGGGTCGAACGGGGTAAAGGCGCTGCAACGCGGTGCGTCGCCTACCGGCTCGTGCGCCGCGGCAGCGCGAATGGCCTGATCGACCGGGTCCTGTCCTCCATCCGAACTGGCTGCCGCAGCCAGAGCGAGCACGTGCGCAGCGTCGAAGCCCTCCATGGGTTGCACGTGCATCACGGCCAATTGATTCTGGGTCAGGGTGCCGGTCTTGTCTGAGCACAGCACATCCATCGATGCCGCCTCATCCACGGCAGACAAGCGCGTCAACAGGATGCCAAGCTTAGCGAGGCTTCGTGCCCCTACTGCTGCAGCCAGAGTGAAGGTCGCCGGCAGTGCGACCGGTATCGATGCCAGTACCGCCGTAAGTCCCAATGCGACCGCGTCGGCAACCGGCAAATGCAGCCAGCGCGCGTAGGCGAGCATCAGCACGATGATCAGACCATTGCATGCCGCCAGATTGCGTATCAGGCGAAATACCGCCTTCTGCTGCGAGCTGGTTACGTGGGCCGTGCGCACCAGTTCCGCGGTGCGGCCGAAGCGAGTGCGCACGCCAGTGGCCGTGACCCGCGCCACCGCCTCACCACGCCGTACCAAGGCCCCGGCATAGGTCTGTACCCCCGGACCGGCTTCTATCGGCACCGACTCGCCGGTCAGCATGGATTGGTCGAGAAGCACTTCTCCCTCAGTCAGGCATACATCCGCGGCCACCACACCGCCGAGTGAGAGCTTGACGACATCACCCGGCACCAGCTCGGCCGCAGGCACGATCGTCCACGCGCTGTCACGCCGCACGGAGGCATTCAGCGCGAGCCGCGATTTCAGCGCCGCCAGCGTAGCCTCGGCGCGTCCCTCCTGAAACAATCCGAGTGCCGCATTGAACACCAGCAGCGCGGCGATGATTGCACCCTCGACCAATTTGCCGAGCGCAAATTCGAGCACAATTGCGGCCTCGAGCATCCAGGGCACCGGCGCCCAGAATTTCTCCATAGCCCTGCGTAATGGATGCGCGGAAGTATCCGGCATGGCATTGGGGCCGGTTTTTTCCAGCTCGGCACGCGCTTGCTCGCTGGTCAAACCGCTCGGCTGTAGGGGAGTGCCGCTGAACTGCTTGGCAGACTGCATTGACCGGGCCTTTACGCGCCGAGCGGGCGCAACGGTCTTGCGGACATGTCAGGGCGGCGCAGCCTGTCCGGCTTCGCGGGCTCGCTCGGCGCGCTGCTGTTCAAGTACGTCGTACCAGATGGCGTTGAGTACGCCGAAGGTGACGGCCAAGCCGAGGCCAAGAATCCAGCTGAAGTACCACATCGGTAGTTCTCCTTCAGGTCCGTACCGGCCGAGTCACTACGGTCCCTGATGTTCGTGCATGGCCTCGAGTGTGAGGCGACCTTTGAGAACGCGAAACACCCATGCTGTATAGATGAGCACGATGGGCAGAAAGATTATCACTGCCCACAACATAATGAGCAGCGTCTTGGCGCTGCTCGAAGCATCCCAGACCGTCAGGCTTTGATCGGGCCGAGTCGAGGAGGGCATCAGAAACGGAAACAAAGCGAAGCCGGCGGTCAGAATGGTACCCGCCTGAACCAGTGCACTGGCGATGAAAGCGGCGCCGCTACGACGAAGGTGCAGCAACGCGTGGGCGCACACGGCCGCACATAGCGCGCCAGCAGGAGCCAGCCACATCCAGGGCCAAGTGTGAAAATTGTTCAACCAGGCACCGGCCACAATTTCCACCGTTTTGTGTGTCGGATCCGAGGCTCCAGCGTGATCGATGCTGCCGACAATCCCGTAGCCACCAATTGCAGTCCCCACCCACAAGCCGGCGCCAATGAAGCCCACTATGAACACTGCTGAGGCGATGCGTCCGAGCAACTGAGCGCGTGTGGCCATCGGCTCGCCAACCTTCATGGCCGCATAAGCGGCGCCATGCAGAATCAGCATCGAGAGACTGATGAGGCCGCCAAGCAGTGCAAATGGATACAGCAGACCAAAGAAGCTGCCCGAGTAGACCGGTCGTTGCAGCGAATCAAAGTGGAAGGGCAGGCCGAGGAAGAGATTGCCGAAAGCCACCCCGAAGAGCAGCGCCGGCACGGCCCCTCCTACGGTCAGCGCCCAGTCCCAGGCGCCGCGCCATCGTGGATCGGTCAGATGATTGCGAAAGCCGAAACCGACCGGCCGCAGTATCAACGCGACCAGGAGCAGAAACATCGCCAGATACAGGCCCGAAAACGAGGCCGCATACAGCAGTGGCCACGCGGCAAATACCGCGCCGCCGCCCAGGATAAACCAGACCTGATTGCCTTCCCAAACCGGCTCGAAGGATTCGATCAGAACGCGGCGCTCCGGGTCGGTTCGCCCCAGAAATCGGAACGTGGCGCCGAGACCTAGGTCGAATCCATCCATGATCGCAAAGCCGATCAATAAGATTCCGAGTAGCAGCCACCAAACCAATCGCAGGGTTGCATAATCGAGCATGGCTTTAGGTCCTGTGCGCCGCTGGCCAATAGCCTAAGCCATCAGGTCCGCGCCGAATGCTGCGCACGAGCAAAAAGCCATCCACCACTGCGAGCGCTGTATAGAACACTACAAAACCCAGCAGGGACAGCCAGACGTTGCCCACGGCTGTCGGCGACACGCCGAGGAATGTGGGCAGTATGCCGTCGACGGCCCAGGGCTGCCGCCCGTACTCGGCCACGATCCAGCCCAGCTCGACCGCGATCCACGGCAGCGGCAGACTCCAGAATGCCAGTCTCAGGAACCACGGATGGCGCTCGAAGCGATGCCGTGTCGACAGATAAAATGCGGTCGCGAACAGCAGAATAAAGAAGATTCCCAGCGCTACCATGCAACGGAAACTCCAGAACAACACCGGAACGTTGGGCACCGTGGACCGCGCGGCGGTATCGATTTGCTGCGCGCTAGCCTGCGCCGGGTTATCGGTGTAACGCAGCAGCAACAACCCGTAACCCAGATCCGCCTGATGTGCTTCGAAGCGTTGCAGGACGCCAGCGTCCGGCGCACCGGGCGGCGCCGACCTCAGGCGCTGCAGAGTCGCATAGGCTTCCATGCCGCTCACGATGCGCCGCCGTGCGAGCGCGACCAGCTCTTCAATGCCCTCGACCGGCTGATCGGTCGAGCGCGTCGCGATCAGGCCCAGAAGCCAGGGCACCTTGATTTCGGCGTGCGTGGTGCGGGCGGCCACGTCCGGCAGACCAAACACAGTGAAGCCCGCCGGTGGCGTCTCGGTCTTCCATTCCGCCTCGATCGCGGCGACCTTCATCTTTTGGTTTTCGCTCGCCAGATAACCCGACTCATCCCCGAGTACCACCACGGAAAGCGAGCAGGCCAGTCCAAAGCTTGCGGCCACGGCCATGGAGCGTTTGGCAAGCTCGACATTGCGTCCGCGCAGCAGATACCAGGCGCTGATGGCCAGCACAAATACCGACCCCAGCACGTAGCCGGCGGCTACGGTGTGGACAAACTTCGCCTGCGCGACCGGATTGAACACCACGGCGCTGAAAGAGGAAAGTTCCATGCGCATGGTGTGGTAGTTGAAATGAGCGCCGACCGGGTTTTGCATCCAGCCATTGGCGATCAGTATCCATACCGCGGATAAGTTCGATCCAAGCGCGACCAAACAGGTCACGATCAGATGCCCCAACTTGGACAGCCGCGCCCAGCCGAAGAAAAATAATCCGACAAACGTCGATTCCAGGAAGAAAGCCATCAAGCCTTCGATCGCAAGCGGCGCGCCGAAGATATCGCCCACGTAGTGGGAGTAGTAGGCCCAATTCGTGCCGAACTGGAACTCCATCGTGATGCCCGTGGCCACACCCATGGCGAAGTTGATGCCGAAAATAAGTCCCCAGAACATAGTGATACGCTTCCAGATCTCGCGACCCGTCATCACATACGCCGACTCCATGATCACCAGCAGCACGGATAGCCCGAGGGTCAGGGGCACGAACAGGAAGTGATACAGGGCGGTGAGTGCAAATTGCAGGCGTGAAAGCGTGACCACGTCCAGGTCGATCATGAATGACTGCCTCGGAAGAAGAAAAGCCACAGCAGCAACAGGGCTGCCAACTTGATGGCCACCGCCCAGGCAATTCTGTGCCGCAGATCGCGCCGCCAATCCGGCGGCGCGGTTGAATCCTCAGACATTCAGGTCGATCTCCGAAGGCGGCGGCCGGGTGGTGTTTTGGCCTCTGATCCCACGCCATACGCGATAGCGCGGTCTCGGCAGCCGACACGCTCGCAATGCTTATAGGTGCCGCGGCAGACAGTGTCCGTGCGGCAGCGTACCGACGCTGCTGTCGGCGACTCGCAACTCTAAAATCGCGACCGCGCGCGTGGACTGGCGCCGCGTGCTTGGGTTGCGGCATTTTCCACGAGCTTTCAACGCCGCGCTCGCTATGAGCTTGAATTCGGTATCAGTCGTTTCGAATGCATTGCGCCTCCACGGATCTCGAGGAGCGCTAAACCGGCGCGCAATGGCGGCATGGCTCGCAGTTCGTGACGCCGTGCGCTAGGATTTGCCCTCAAACGGCGAGGTCTATGGCGACACATTGCAAAATCTACTACTGGCGGGTGGCCACGCTTGCTGCCGCCTCGGCTTGCGCGCTGCTGCTCACCTGCACGATCGCTTCCGCGAGCGCTTCCCCTGCGGAGCCCTGCTCAGTGTTGCCTGCGGCCGAGTTGGCCACGGTGCTGGGCCAACAGTTCGCAGCGCCCACGAATTCGCCCATGCCTGCAGCGGTCGCCAACGGCGTCACCGGAACTCAGTGCCGCTACCGCACGCTCGCAGGGCCTGCCCGCACAGTCACGCTGATCATTTACTTCGATGCCTCAGCCGCCGAGGCCCAGGCGAATCTGAGCCAGCTGGCCAATATCTTTCACCCAATCCAGACTCTGACCGGAATCGCCGACACCGTGTATCTGGATGCCGGGCACGCGGTACACGCTCGTCAGGGGCGCGCCAGGTATTACCTCAATATTGCGCCTGTAGGGAGCTTCACCCCCGAGACGCAGAAGAACCTGACCGACTTGACCGCGTATGTCGCGACGCAGATCAAGTAGCCGCTCAGGCCATATCAACACCTTAACGCATTGTTTGCCGGGGCCTGCTCATGCTGCGTAGAGCTTTGATCGTTGCCATCTTGTCGCTTTGGGCACTGTCGAGCGCGCAGCTGGTATTGCATGCTGCGTCAGCCGCCACACCCGCTCCAGACGCGGTCGCGGAAAACGACCAGGTTGGCGATGAGACGCTCGACCTTGCCGAGGTGAAGCTCGCAGCGAGCGCACGGTTCGATAAGTTGGACAAGGACTCCAACGGCAGCCTCGATGCTGGCGAAGTTCAAGGGCTGATTGGGAAAAAAGACTTCAAAGCTGCCGATTCCGATCACGACGGCACCCTGAGTAAGCAGGAGTATCTTGCTCTGGTCGAAAAACTGTTCAAAAAGGCCGATGTTGATCATGATGGAACGCTGAGCGTACAGGAGCTCAGATCGCCGGCGGCGCGCACCCTGAAGCCGCTACTTGACTGACGTCCCCGCTTGAAGCGACCTGGGGCTGCTCTCATGCACCATAGGCTCTTGCAGCGCGCGCCCATGGGTTCGGTGATTGTGCTGCTCGCGTCAGGCTGCGCCGTCGGGCCCAACTTCAAGTCAGCGCCACCGCCGGCCACCGACGCCTATACCGGCGAAGTATTGCCCGTTCAAACCGAGGCGACCGGTGTGGCCGGCGGGGAGGCGCAGCGCTTTCAGTTCGGTCGCGATCTGCCGGGCCAATGGTGGAGCCTGTTCGGCTCGGCCACGCTCGACGGCTTGATCCAGGATGCGATGGCCAGCTATCCGGACATTGCCGCGCAGCAGGCGGCTGTGCGCTCAGCCCGGGAGAATGTGCGCGCCGGGCAGGGGGTATTTTTTCCTCAGATCCAGGGCACGGGACAGGCCATTCGCGAAAAGGTCAGTGGCGCGACCATTGCGCCGGGTTTTCCCAGCTACACCACCAGCATTTATCTGGCGAATGTAAACGTGTCCTATGCCTTCGATATCTTCGGCGGCGAGCGGCGTACAGTCGAGGGGCTGCAGGCGCAGGCCCTGGCTCAGAGTTTCCAGCTGGAGGCGGCCTATCTGACCTTGACCTCCAACGTGGCGTCGACCGCGATACAGCTTGCCTCGGTGCGTGAGCAGATGAAGGCCACGCAGGAGATCATTGCGCTTGAGAGCAAACAGCTGGCCATCATTTCGCGCCAGTTCGAATTGGGCAGTCAGACTCGCGCCGATGTGCTGCAACAGCAATCGAACCTGGCCTCGGTGCGCGCAACGCTGCCGGCGTTGCAGCAACAGCTGGCGGCTGCCGAGCACCAACTTGCAGTGCTGACCGGTCATTTCCCGCACGATATGGCGAGCGTCGAACTTGACCTGTCCGAACTCAAACTGCCGCAGGATCTACCGGTCAGCCTGCCATCCTCGCTGGTGGCACAACGTCCGGACATCAGAGCTCAGGAGATGCTGACGCGCCAGGCCAGCGCCGCCATCGGCGTCGCCACCGCGAACATGCTGCCTCAGCTGACCTTGACCGGCGCCTACGGCGGCGAATCCTTGACCCTGGGCAGTCTGCTGACCCCAGGCTCCAATGTCTGGAGCCTCGGCGCCGGCGTTACGCAGCCGTTGTTTGAGGGCGGCACATTACGGGCCAAGAGGCGCGCCGCCATCGACGCCTACGACCAGGCCAGTGCGCAGTACCGGCTCATAGTTCTGCAGGCATTCCAAAACGTGGCCGATACGCTGACTGCACTCGACAACGATGCCCAGGCGCTCAAGGCCGAATACGACGCCGTCAACGCGGCCAAGGCCAGCCTCGATTTGATCCAGAAGCAATATGACGACGGCGCGGTCAATTACGTTTCACTGCTGACGGCTCAGCAGACCTATCAGCAGGCGCGCATCGCTTACGTGCGAGCCGTTGCCAGCCGCTACACCGATACCGTCACACTATTCCAGGCGCTTGGCGGCGGGTGGTGGAACCGCAACGATCAGGGCACACTGCAAGCGGTGTCGCCCGACGGGCGCCCCGCGGACGCGCAGAGATAGGAATACCGTCTGACATGGACGACAAGCCCTCTCTGCTCGACCAGTTGCGAATCGACCGTAGCCCCACCCCTGGCAGCGCCAGCGCGGGCACCGGGCGGTGGTGGATCATCGGTATCGGCGTTGCTGTGTTGCTCGCGGCGGCGTCCTTCATCTGGCTTCATGCGTTCGGCCGCGAAGCCATTCCTGTCCATACGGTGGTCGCTAAAGCGCTCGCACCCGGCGCCGTGGGCGGCTCAGGCGGCGGATCGCTGCTGGATGCATCCGGCTACGTGGTGGCACTGCGCGAGGCCACTGTCTCGGCCAAGGCCATTTATAAGGTGAACGACGTATTGGTTCAGGAGGGGCAATCGGTCACGCAGGGCCAGGTCATCGCCCGGCTCGACGACACCAATACCCGCGCTGCGCTGGAGCAATCGCGGGCCCAGGTCAAGCAACTCGAGGCGGCTTTGGCGGCCGCGAAACTGGCTGAAGTCGACGCGCGTCCGATTTTTCTGCGCAATCAGACGCAGTTGGGCGAGGGCCTGATCAGCCCGGAAGTCTTCGACTCATCGAAGTCCAGCTACGATGCGGCGCAAACCGCGGCCTTGGTGGCCGCAGGCAATCTGGCAGTCGCCAAGGCGAGCGTCGAAATCAACCAGCGTTATGAGGACGACACGGTGATCAAAGCACCATTCGACGGCGTGGTCACCGTCAAGAACGCGCAGCCCGGTGAGATCGTGTCTCCGCAGTTCTCGGGAGGCGGCGGTATCGCCAAGATCGTCGACATGGATTCGCTGGAGGTCGATGTCGATGTCAGCGAAAACTTCATCAATCGCGTGCGTCCAAAACAGGCTGCCACCATCACGCTCAACGCCTATCCCGACTGGCAGATTCCGGCCGAAGTCATCGCCGTCATTCCTACCGCCGACCGCTCCAAGGCCACGGTAAAAGTCCGTATTGCCTTCAAGCAGAAGGATGCGCGTATCGTGCCCGAGATGGGCGCACGGGTGTCGTTTCTGGATGAAGCCCCTCAAGCCCATGCCGGCGCCGCTTCACCGGCGCCCGTTGTCATGGTGCCCGCGGAGGCAGTGCAGGCCAACGGCGATGCCGGTACGGTATTCATAGTCAGCGGCGATGTGGTCGAACATCGCGCCGTGCGGATCGGTGCGCGCGATGGCAACACCCAGACCATACTCTCGGGCCTGCAACCCGGCGCGATCCTTGCGATCGGGGACTTCAGCAAGCTCAGCGATGGCGCCCGAGTTCGTATCGTTCAATAGCGATATTTCCCATGAGCGCACTGTTTTCGCCGCTGAAACTGCGGGCCATGACACTTCGAAACCGCATCGTGGTATCGCCCATGTGCCAGTATTCCGCCGAGCGCGGCGAGGCCACAGCCTGGCATATGGTGCACATCGGCAGTCTCGCTCTGTCAGGCGCTGCCATGTTTTGCATCGAGGCGACCGCGGTCGAAGCCGATGGCCGAATCACGCCGGGATGTCTGGGTCTGTGGGATGAGCGATGCGAGGCGGCGCTTCGCCCGGTGCTCAGCGCCGTGCGCAAGTATTCCAACATCGCCGTGACCATGCAGCTCGCGCACGCGGGACGCAAGGCCTCGAGCCGCGTGCCCTGGGAGGGTGGCGAGCTCATTCCAGTTACGCAGGGCGGTTGGCTGCCGCAGGCGCCGTCTGCGTTGCCGTACAAACAGGGCGAGGCCGCACCGCTGGCGCTTGACAGGGCCGGTCTGCTGCGCGTGCGTCAGGCGTTCGTGCAGGCCGCGCAACGCGCGGTGCGGCTCGGAATCGATTGTCTCGAAATCCATGCAGCGCATGGTTATCTGCTGCATGAATTTCTGTCGCCGATCGCCAACCAACGCAGCGACGAATACGGCGGCTCGCTGGTCAATCGACTGCGCTTCCCGCTCGAGGTGTTCGATGCCGTGCGAGCCGCCGTGCCGGCCGACAGACCCGTGGGGGTGAAGGTCTCGGCGACCGACTGGGTCGATGGCGGTTGGGACATCGAGCAGACGATCGCGCTGTCGAGGGAATTGCAGCGGCGCGGTGTCGACTGGATTGCCGTTTCCTCGGGCGGCCTGTCACCGTTGCAGCAGATCGCGGTTGCGCCGGGCTACCAGGTACCGTTCGCGAAAGCCGTCAAGGAATCCGCCGGCGTCAACACCATTGCGGTCGGCCTGATCACGCAAGCGCAACAGGCCGAACAGATCATCGCCGGCGGCAACGCGGATCTGGTCGCTCTGGCCCGCGCGATGCTCTACGATCCGCGCTGGCCCTGGCATGCGGCGGCCGAGCTTGGCGCCACGGTCGAGGCGCCCCCGCAGTATTGGCGATCGCAACCCGGCGGGCTCAGGAATCTGTTTGGAGATGTCGCTTCGGGCGTGCGTTGAGGGCAGCGCGGTGCACAATCAGCGCGCGGGTTTTGCCGCGGCATCCTCGGGCGTGGCTTTGCGTACCGTATAGCCGGGCGATGCCGCAGACTGCGCTGATGTCGTGTCGCGCTCGTTACGCGCTTTCTGCAAGTCCGCTTGCGTTTGCTCGTAAGGCCGATCAGAGGTTTGCGAACCTGTGATGGGCGGTGCGACGTAGGGGGCCGTTTGAGTGGCCGCAGGCGGAGCTGGCGCGATGTGTTGCAGCCTCGGCAGTTGCGCGCGCTCGTCATTGAGGTGCAGGGCCTGGCTGACCGCGGATAGCGCACTGATCGCCAGCAACGCTTTAATGAGCGTCACCGCGATCCAGCCGAGTACGACGCCGCCGGCGATTTGAAGCACCAGTTTCAATGACTCATCCGCCGTAAATCAGGCACAGTCCGAGCGGTCGCAACAGCTCAGGCCGCGTCGGCGCCAAGCACGGCCTTGATCTCCAGAAAATCACGCAGGCCGTGCTCGCCCCATTCGCGGCCATTGCCTGACATCTTGAATCCTCCAAACGGCGTATTCATATCGCTTTCGGCGCCGTTGATCGCGACCTGGCCTGCCCGCAGCCGTCGGCCGACACGGGCCGCCCTGGCCAGATCCTTTGACCAGATATAAGCCGCCAGACCGTAGGGTGTGTCGTTGGCAATGCGAATGGCATCCTCCTCGCTCTGATAGGGAAGAATGCACAACACGGGTCCGAAGATTTCCTCGCGCGCGATCACCATGTCGTTGCGGACCTCGGAGAAAATCGTGGGTTTGATGTAATAGCCGTGCGAGAGTCCTTTGGGGCGGCCTTCGCCGCCGACGACTACTTTGGCGCCCTCAGCGATGCCCTTGGAGATGTAGTGTTGCACGCGGTCGAACTGAATCTTCGATACCACCGGGCCGAGTTGCGTGTCCTGTGACTTCGGGTCGCCGGTCACGACCTTATCGGCCACTTCCTTGGCAATGGCTTCTACCGCCTTCAATTGATCGGCGGGCACGAGCATACGCGTGGGCGCATTGCAGGATTGGCCGCTGTTCTGAAAAACGTGCAGCACGCCGGCTTTGACCGCGCGCTTGAAATCCGCATCGTCGAGCAGAATGTTCGGCGATTTGCCGCCCAACTCCTGGTGCACGCGCTTGACAGTCGCGGCGGCCGCCCTGGCGACTTCGGAACCCGCGCGGGTCGAACCGGTAAATGACACCATATCCACGTCCGGGTGCGAGGCGAGGCGGGGGCCCACGTCCGAGCCTGCACCGTTGATCAGATTGAAGACCCCGGCCGGCACCCCAGCCTGGTCCAGCACCTGCGCCCACAGGATCGCACTGAACGGCGAAAACTCCGACGGTTTCAGCACCATGGTGCAGCCGGCCGCCAACGCCGGCACCACCTTGGCGGCGACCTGGTTGATGGGCCAGTTCCAGGGGGTGATAAGCGCACAAACGCCGACCGGTTCGAGTACCAGCCGCGAAGGGCCTAGCCGCTGCTCAAACTCAAACGTCTTCAGCAGATCGATCATGGCTTGCAGGTGTCCGATGCCGATGCCCGCTTGCGAGCCCTGCGCCAGTTTCGTGGGCGCGCCCATCTCGTCGCGGATGGCATCGCCGATTTCGGCGTAGCGCTTCTTGTAAACCGCCAAAATCCTCTCGAGCAGTTCGCGTCGCTGGTCGCGTGTTGTCTGTGAATAGGAATCGAACGCGCGTCTCGCGGCCGCCACGGCGCGGTCGACATCCTGTACGCCACCCATGGAGATTACGCCCGCCAGCTGTTCGGTAGCCGGATTGATGACCTCGAAATCCCGCGGTTGAGCTGGTGCGACCCATTTCCCGTCGATATAGAAATCTTTGAATTCGTAGGTCATAGATTGTCTCTCGTATGAGATATAGCCGTGTGCCTTGCGGTCAGCGACATGGTCGTGGCGCAGCTGGCATTTTAAGGAATTTGCCCCAGGCTTGTCACCGCGTGACCCCTGGCGCACACAACAGGCGGCGCACCGGCCGGGCTTCCATTATGCTCGCCTACGAGCATCCTGCGATAGAGTGTATCCAACTTGTCCAATCAGACGTCAATCGCGCCTCAGCCGCAGTTCAGCCGGATGACGGGCGCGGCGCTGGCTTTTCTTTACGAGAATCCACAATGGCTTATCCCGGTTTTCGCAGAACTCGAGCGACGCAAGACGCCATTCGACCGGATTTTCATACCGGAGCACTTCTACGAGATTGGTCAGGCCCAATGCGATTTCAAGCTGCTGTTCAATCGCATGAGTCCATCCGCGAACAGCCGGCAGCACGGCTCCGGAATCTTTCATACTCTGGCATATCTGGAGCACCTCGCGCTCATGGGCGTGCGCGTCATCAATGGCGCCCGGGCGTTCCGTTATGAGATCTCCAAGGCCTCGCAACATTCTTTGCTGAAGTCACTCGGTCTTGGGCATATTCCTTCGCGAGTCATTCACGCGCCCGATCAAGTGCTTGCCGCCGCGAATGGATTGCGCTACCCCATCCTGATCAAACCAAATATCGGTGGCAGCGGCAAGGGAATCGTGCGCTACCAATCCCAGCGAGAGCTGGAGGCCGCCGTGGCCGCCGGTGAGCTCGATCTCGGCTACGACAACGTCGCCATGGTTCAGGAGTTTGTACCCGCGCGCGGCGGCTACATCACACGCGTGGAAACGCTGAACGGCCGCTTTCTTTATGCCATACGTGTCCATCTCAGCGGTCAGACATTCGATCTATGCCCGGCAGATATCTGCCAGACCGCCTCGGGAGAGAGTCTCAACAATGCCTGTGTGGTCGAGGCAGCCAAGGCGGGGTTGAAAGTAGAGGGGTACCAGCCGCCATCGGAGGTGATTCATGCCGTCGAGCGCATTGTTGCAGCCGCCGCGATCGACGTCGGTGGCATCGAATACATGATCGATGATCGTGACGGTAATGTGTACTACTACGACGTCAACGCCCTGTCGAACTTTGTCGCCGATGCACGCCGCGTGATCGGCTTCGACCCGTTTGAAAACCTGGCGGATTTTCTGCAACAGGAGGTGACTCGTGAACGCTGAAAGGCGGATCCGGTTCGGCTATTGGATGCCGGTATTCGGCGGCTGGCTGCGCAATGTGGAAGATGAGCGTATGGAAGCCAGCTGGGACTACACCAGCAGGCTCGCGCGTCGCAGCGAGGAAATTGGTTACGATCTATCGCTCATTGCGGAACTGAATCTAAATGACATCAAAGGTGTCGATGCACCGAGCCTCGATGCGTGGTCAACGGCAGCGGCGCTCGCGGCAGTCACCAAGCGCCTGGAACTGATGGTGGCGGTGCGGCCAACGTTTCATTCGCCGGCACTATTTGCCAAGCAGGCGGCCAATATCGACCATATCAGCCGCGGCCGCCTCGCGCTCAATGTCGTGTCTTCGTGGTGGGAGCAGGAAGCACGCATGTACGGCGTCGACTTTGAACGGCACGATGACCGCTATGGCCGCACCGCAGAGTGGTTGGAGGTCGTGAATGGCGTGTGGTCAGAAAAGGCCTATAGCCACGCTGGCAAGTACTACCACACTGAAAACACGGTGCTCGAACCGAAGCCGGTTCGAACGCCGCGTCCACCGATCTATGCCGGAGGCGAGTCGGAAGCGGCCAAGAATCTGATCGCCCAGAGATGCGACGCGTATGTGATGCACGGAGATCCACCGGAACGTATTGCAGCAAAGATCGACGATATGCGCGAACGAAGAGTGAAAATGGGTCTTGAACCCATGCAGTTCGGCGTGGCGGCATATGCGTTCACGCGAGCTTCCGATCGGGAGGTGCAGGCCGAGCTGCATCGGATCACCGACGTAAACCAGAACGCCAAGGGATTCGCAAACTATCAGCAGTGGCTGCAGGGAACGCAGTTGGAGCAAAAGATGTCGATCCAGGAGTATTCGGTCTCAAACCGAGGACTGCGCTCCGGCTTGGTAGGTACACCTGGCGAGATTCAGGAACAGATCGGGCGATTCGAGGAAGTCGGGGTTGATCTTCTGCTGCTGCAATTCAGCCCGCAACTGGAGGAGATGGAACACTTCAGCCAAAGCGTCATCCAGCCGCTGAGTTAGGGGCTTTCCAATCCAGCCACCAGCAAAGATGACGAGGCCGCAGCGACGGTGACATTTCAGTCACAGACTTTCCGCGTCACAAGGGACAGTAGTCCTCGAGCGTAGGAGGGCGGGCAAAACATCGGTTGTTCCGCACCGGCTCAGTCATAAAATAAACGAGCAGCCCGCTTATGTGATATCGCCTTCATTTTGAATGGCCCGGCTCTGTGAGAGAGCGGCTGCGCTGGACGCCGTTCTAGTAGAATCCTAGAACTCGCGGCGGCCATTGTCTGCTCAACGAGTAGAACAACAGGTATTGCCGCGGGTCATGTGCGTCGGGAATTGTCATGAGTGTGAAATCCAATACCCTCGGCACGAGCGTCTTCGCCCTTGGCCTGGTGGCGGCCGCCATCGGGTTGTTGGCGTTCAAACACTATGAGAGCGTCGATTCTGATGCGAAAGTTCGGCTATTAAATGTCTCTTATGATGCAACGCGCGAACTCTATGCGCAGTTAAATCCTAGATTCATCGCTCACTATAAGCAGCAGACGGGAGAAAACGTCTGGATTGAGCAATCCCACGGGGGCTCATCGAGGCAAGCCCGCTCGGTGGCTGAGGGCGCGGCAGCGGCGGATGTCGTCACGCTCGCGCTTCCTTCCGACATCGATAGCCTGCGCGCTCGCAAGATGGTTGCCGACAACTGGCAGAGCCTGTTTCCGAATCATTCGCAACCCTACTACTCGACCATTGTCTTTGTGGTGCGCAAGGGCAATCCGAAGAATATCCACGACTGGATAGACCTTGAGCGTCACGGTACCGATGTGGTTACGCCCAGTTCACGCACCTCCGGTAACGGCAAGCTAAGTATGCTCGCGGCCTGGGGATCGGTTATTAATCGCGGCGGCACCGAGGCGCAGGCGCTTGATCTGGTGACGCAGATCTATCGGAACGTTTCCAACCAGGGCCAGGGTGCTCGTGACTCGGCGACCACCTTCGAGCTGGCGAAGGAAGGCGACGTGCAACTGACCTGGGAGAACGAAGCCATTCGCGAGGTGGCAGAGTCCCGGGCCGAACTGGATATTATTTATCCGCCAGTGAGCATTCGCGCGGAGCCGAGTGTCGCCGTGGTGACCACCAACGTCGCGAAGCACCATACCGAAGCGACGGCCAGCGCCTATCTCAACTTCCTCTTCAGCGATGATGCCCAGGAGCTTTTTGCCGAGGACGGTTATCGGCCGGAAAACGATGAGATTTTAGGCAGGCACCAGGACTTGCTCCCAAAGATAGTGCTATTTCCGGTAACGACAATCGCCAAGGATTGGGATAACGCCCAGGAGAAATTCTTTGGCGACAATGGGCTCTTCAACGCTATCCATGCCGGGGCCAATTAAAGTGGAGCTCTCAATCAGTGCCAGGAATTACCGCTGGAGCACGCTGCGAAGCGACCTGGTCGCAGGCGCCACCGTTGCTGCGATAGCAATTCCGCAGGCCATCGCCTACGCCTTGATCGCCGGGGTGGATCCCAGATTCGGCCTTTATTCCGCGATCGTCATCACGATCGTGGCGTCCGTGTTCAATTCGTCCTCCCACCTGATTAACGGACCAACCAATGCCGTGTCCCTGGTCGTTTTCGGCGCATTAGCGTCATTCGACGGCCGGTTCGAGGCCTATCAGGCACTGTTTCTGCTCGGAATTATGATTGGAGTCATTCAGATATTCATCGCCGTTCTCAGACTGGGCGATCTGACCCGGTACGTTTCCGAATCGGTCATTCTGGGATTCATGGCCGGGGCCGGACTGCTGATCGCACTGGGCCAGATCGGCAATTTCGTCGGGGCGACGAAGAAGGGCGGAGGAGATCCATCCGTCATTGCGCAAACCTGGGCAATTCTCGCTCACGGGCCGCCCCTCAACTTCTATGCCATCGGCCTCGGCACCGGAACCATTCTCGTGGTGCTCGTGCTAAGACGCCTGATTAACCGCTACAGGCTTCCGAAGATAGACATGCTGGCGGGTCTCATTATCGCATCGCTGATTGCGGCCTACTTCGGATGGTCCGTACCGACGGCGAGCGGCAAGTCCCTCATCGCCACCGTTGGCACGGTGCCAGCGGCACTTCCCGGCTTCTACATTCCGCAGACAGATCTCGGCTCGATGTCGAAGCTGCTGGCCGCGGCGCTGGCGATCTCACTCCTTGGCCTGCTTGAAGCTCTGGCCGTTGCCAAGTCTATCGCCGTTTATACGCGTCAGCCGCTCGACTATAACCGCCAGTGCCTCGCGGAAGGAGTTGGGAATCTGATCGGCGGTTTCTTCCAGTCGCTGCCGGGCTCAGGCTCACTCACGCGCTCTGCGATCAACTACCAGTCGGGGGCCATCACCCGGGCCTCCGGTATTTTCTGCGGACTCATCGTGGCCGCGGTTGTCCTGCTCGGCGGCCCCTATGCCCGATTCATCCCGAGGTCGGCCCTGGCTGGGCTGCTATTCATCACAGCAGCTCGTTTGATCGACTGGAAGAGACTGGCCTATACACTTCGCGCCTCGCGCTTCGACGCCATATTGGTGGCGGTTACCGGCCTGACGGCCGTCCTCGTCAGCGTGGATTATTCAATCCTGATCGGCGTAGCACTGTCCATTGTTCTATTTGTGACTCGCGCATCCAAGCCGAGCATGCGCGAGCTCATTGTCACTCCGGAACGGGTGGTACGTGAGCGCCAGCCTGAGGAGGTGCGCGCAGGCCGGTTGCTCATTTATGACCTCGAGGGCGAGCTGTTCTTCGGAGCGGCGCCGGAGCTGGATCGCTATCTCGCCGATATCCTTGAGGAGGCCGATCGAACAGGATATCGACACGTTGTGCTGCGCTTCCGGCGCGCCCGCAATCCTGACGCTGGGGCGATCGAGCATCTGGAGCGGTTCCTGCATGATGCGAATGAGCTGGGCGTTACGGTCTTGCTGGCCGGTGTTCGTCCAGATTTCCTGACGATTCTGAGGAATGTCGGGATATACAAGTGGTTTCCGACGGACTATATATTTGCGGAAGAGGATCTGATGTTTTCCGCGACTTTGCGTGCCGTGCGCTACGCGAATCAATTGGCAAGTCAAAGTGGCGAGAGTAAAGGAGCAGACGAGGGAGATACTAAGACCGTTCCCAAGGAGGGAGAGGAGGCGATCTACTATTTAGTTTGAGAGTCGCGCTCGGCTAGAGCAGCTTGCGCTGAGACGCACCTGTTTAATATCAATGACATATATCGTAAATCCAGATTTGACGCACGCCGCCAGTCTGACGTCGTGCCCGCACCGTCCGCCTTGCCCCGGCTGCCCCCGATTTGCGCAGCGGGGCATAGCTCCTCACGCGCGCATCGTACTCGATGAGTTGGCGCGAGCTCACGGGTTGCCGGAAGTTACGGCGATTTCCGGGCACACGGCCGGATTCCGACACCGCGCGCGGCTGGCCATTCGGGGTCGGCTGGGCTCGCCCAAGTTGGGACTGTTCGAACTCGGCAGCCACCACGTGGTACACATTCCCACCTGCAGTGTTCAGCACCCCTTGATCAACCGCGTCGCCGGCATCGTGCGTCGCGCTCTGGTTGATGCCCAAGTGAGCTGCTATTCCGAGAAGGCACACCTGGGTCTTGCACGCTATCTACAAGTGGTAGTGGAGCGCGGTTCACAAACCGCACAGGTGGTAATCGTCGCCAACAGTGCGACCGTAGCGCCCCTGGAGCAGTGCTTCGAACTGATCCGTGAGCGGCTGGGTAGCGAGCTGCACAGCCTGTGGTTCAACGCCAATTGCGAGCGTTCCAATACCATTCTCGGTCCCGACTTTCAAAACTGGTGCGGGCCCGCCAGCGTGGTCGAACACTTTGGCGGCGCCGCAATACACTTCCCGCCGGGCGCTTTCGGGCAGAGCAATCTCGATATCGCGCAGGTCATCATCGAGCACTTGCGCGCCCTGATCCCCCAGGACGCGCGGGTCGCTGAATTCTATGCAGGTGTCGGCGCCATCGGACTGTCGTTACTGGATCGCGCCTGTGAGATGCGAATGAACGAAGTCAATTCGCAGTCGCTGCTCGGACTCGAACTCGGACTCGCGCAACTTGACTCGGTTGAACGGGCCAAGATTTCCGTCGTACCCGGGGCGGCCGGAGCTGCGCGCTTGATCGCATCAGGCGCAGATGTCGTGATTGCAGACCCGCCGCGCAAGGGTCTCGAACCAGAACTGACCGACTATCTGAGCGAGTCTGCGCCGGAGCGTTTCCTGTACGTCAGTTGCGGGCTCGAGTCATTCATCAATGATGCTGCGCGCCTGAGCTCACACGCCAGGCTACGCCTGACTGCGCTGAGCGCTTTCAATCTGCTGCCATTCACCGAACACGTCGAAATAGGCGCTTGCTTTGACCGAGTCTGAGGTCCGTGACGTGCTACGTCTTGACGGACACCACCACTCCCTTCGGTCTCATGAAAATTGCATGCAGCAGGGAGGCATGCACCTCGAGGCGCGGTCCATAGCCTCGGCAGCCGACAACGATCGCGAGGACATCGAATAATGGACCGATGAGGCGAATTACTTGTTGTCGTTCGATCTTGATATCGGTGATCACGCTGACACCCGTTATGGAAAGGTCGCGCAACTGCGCCGTACGAGCCGGCGTCCGCCAGCCCGCGACCAGGGTAACGTTGTCCGAGCGGGACATGCGCGGTACGGTACGTTGCCCGATGAGCTCATTCCTCTTCAGAGGGCGCGCCGGTGGCGGCGCCAATGGGCTCTCACATCGATGACAGCGGCTCATGGCGTGGATATCCGCAGGCTTGCTTGCGCGGCAGAACGGACACTGGCGCGACACGTCGGCCTTAGGCGAAGCGGCCGCCGCAGCCGAATCGGGGCGGTTGCGCCCGCGCGCCTTGGGGCGGCGTTGCTGCATGTCATAGCCCGCGCGTTTGGCCGGATCACTCAGCACGGCATAGGCTTCATTGATGAGCGCCGCGCCGGCAGTGTCACCGCCCAGATCCGGGTGCAAGCGCAGCTTCGACATCATGGTCCGGTAGCTGGCAGTGATCACTTGGGCCGGGGCTTCCGGTTGAACGTGCAGAATTCGATAGTAGTTGCGCCTGTTGACCCCCATGGAAATGTCCTTGCTGAGCGTACGATCGCGACCAACTACTCCTCGGGTGTTCCCGTTCAAGCATAGGCCCGAGTGTGCACTAATGGCAAAAGGTGAACGCATTAGCGGCGTCGCCGCGGCCGCTGCTCAGTCGAAGGCAGGGACTTCGAGGCCGCGGCTAATACGAAAGAGAGCTGCTGCGGCAAGCCGCGACATATTCGCGCCCTGCGTCTAGCGAATTCGGCTGTTTCCTTCGCGAGACCGGGAAATGAAAGGCCCTGCGAACAGGGCCTTTCAGGGCGCCGAATAGCTCAGCGACAGGCGATTACTAGGCGGCAGCCGCCAGCAACTGCCAGTTCTTAGGCATGACGACTGCATCGATCACATGGACCACGCCATTTGTTGCCACGATATCAGCCTTCTTGACGTGGGCCCCATTGACCTGCACGCTCGCAGAGGATACGGCCACGGTCAGTAGAGTGCCCTGCAGGGTCATTAATTCCCCTGACTTTATCTCCTGAGCCAGGAGATGACCCGCTACCACGTGATAGCTCAGTACCGCCTTGAGTTTCTCGGAGTCTTTGAGCAGCGCCTCCAGTGCGCCACGCGGAAGCTTTTTGAATGCATCATCGGTTGGCGCAAAGACCGTGAACTGCTCTTTTCCCGAGAGCTTGTCGGTTAGACCGGCTGATTTGATACCAGCAACAAACGTTGTGAAATTCCCGGCTGCGATTAGCGTATCGACGATGTTCTTCGAAGGCGACGCATTGTTGGTGTTTCCATGCTGGTTGGCAGAAGCATTCTTTGACTCATTCATAAATTTAGGCCTCAACGTATGGCCAGCAGGAATTCACTGGCCAACTCAGCTCGCATACGGCTGAGAGAGCCGAGTATGGACCGCATGTCGCGTGCGTGCGGCATATGGCAAAAATAATTGGTTAATTGTGCAAATGGTTCGAATTGTATTGCACTCAACATGCGGCACGCGTCGGTTCTTCGTCGATAACGTCCGTGGGTCAAAGCGTTTCAGTACTTCTTACATCTTCGCGCGCTCGACCTCGACCGCGCCATCGCCCATAAGTTCAGTCGAGACACCATGATAGCCGCGCGATTTTTTTTGCTGCAAATGATACAAGTCGCAGGATAGCAACAGGAAGCTACGTCAGGAACGCTGTGAAGCGCGTCCAACGTGCGCCGAGCTTCGTGCACGCTGTAGACTGCAATGCAGCTCCGATGCGGACGACGTTTGAAACCAGCCGTGTTGTGGGACACTTGCTCATTGACAGAAGGATATTTGTATATGCCGGCTGGCGATCAAGAAAATCTGGCGGCCGCCCGAGACAGATCTGTCACAGAAGATCTCGCGCGGGAAACTGGCATCGAGCATTCCCACGTCAAAGAACTGTATGAGCTCGAATTGGCCCAGTTAGCGGTGAATGCAAAGGTACGAGGGTTTCTATCGGTACTCGCCTGTCGAAACGTTCGAATGGCGTTGCGCCAGAAGTCCGCCCATACGTACTAGCGCCAGCATGGGCGCCGTGCGCGCCCAGCGGACCGGATCGCTTGCCTTTAGGAGCTTGTGGGGAATCGGGGGTCAGTGTCTGAGGTCGTGGCGCGTGCTATAGGTATTTCCCCGCAGAGACCTACTCGTAGATTGGGCGCACATTGGCGCTCCTCAACCGCATAGAGAAATCACCATGAAGACAGATGCTCAACTGAAACAGGACGTTACCGCAGAGCTCGGCTGGGAGCCCTCGGTCAACGCCGCACAGATCGGTGTCGAGGTCAAAGATGGAATCGTGACTTTAGCTGGCCACGTGGGCAGCTACGCCGAAAAATTGGGCGCCGAGCGCTCTGCGCGACGCGTATCGGGCGTAAAAGCTCTAGCCATCGAGATGAACGTCAATCTGCCTGGCTCGAGCAAGCGAAATGACGCAGACATCGCGCGTTCGGCGACCAATGTCTTGGAATGGACCAGTTTTCTGCCCAAGGACTCCATCAAAGTCATGGTGGAAGGCGGATGGATTACCTTGACAGGTGAAGTCGACTGGGACTATCAGCGAAAATCCGCGACCAATGCGGTTCGCGATCTGCTGGGTGTGGCCGGAGTAAGCGATCAGATCCTCATTAAAGCCAAGGTGTCTTCGAGCGTGGTTAAGTCAGACATCGAGGCGGCATTGAAGCGGCGTGCCAAATTCGACGCGCAACATATCTCGGTCGAAGTCCGGGGCGCCGAGGTGATTCTGACGGGTATAGTTCACAGCTGGTCAGAACGGGAGTTGGCGGCGAATTCCGCCTGGAGCGCGCCGGGCGTGCGCAACGTTCAGGACAATATCACGGTCACCTACTGATATCGTCCGGGGAGGGGTTGTCACGGGATGCCCCTCTCGCTCTTTTAAATGCCCGCGCGCGACCGACACAAAGTGACACCTCGGAGAATCACGATGCCCCCCATTCGCCGCATTCTGGTCGCTGTGAAAGAGCTGCATGCGAAATCACATCCGGCGGCGCTCAAGGCCGCCCAACTTGCGCGAGCCTGCGGTGCAGAGTTACATCTCTTTCATATCCTGGCCTCTCCGGTTTATGCCGACTTCTATGCCCTCGGCGATCAGAGTCCGGAGGGCCGGGAGCGGGACATGCGCCAGCAAGCGCTGCACCGACTCGAGGCGATTGCGGATCAATTTCGCCAACACAGCATCAAGGTGACCGTGGCGGCCGAGTGGGATTATCCCGTTTACGAGGCTATCATTCGCACGGCGGTGGCCGTCAAGGCCGACCTCATCGTCGCCTCAAGGCATGCAGGGCGGCACACGGCGCCCTGGTTGTTGCGTTTGACCGACTGGGAGTTGGTGCGCCAGAGCCCGATTCCGGTGCTGTTGGTGAAGAATGCGCATGCGTATCGTCATCCGGCGGTCTTGGCGGCCGTGGATCCGACGCACGCCTTTGCAAAACCGCTCCAGCTTGACAAGGAAATTCTGCGCATGGCCCGGGTCGTCAGCGAAGGGCTGCGCGGTACATTACATGCGGTCCACGCGTATGCGCGTATGCCCATAGGCAGTGTGCCCGCTGAGGCGGCCACAGCGGGGGTGATGACACCGCGGCTGTTCGAAGAATTAGAGCGCAAGGCGCTGAGGCTGGCGACGGCGAGCTTGTCGCGCGAACTGCGAGCGACACGAATTGCATCCGCGCGCCGATATCTAATTCCGAACGATCCTGTCGCTGCCATTGTCGAGGCCGCTCGACGGAGCCGCTGCGCTATCGTGGTAATGGGCGCAGTGTCGCGCTCAGGATTAACGCGATTGCTCATCGGTAATACCGCCGAGCGCATCCTGGATGAACTCAGCTGCGACATCTTGGTCGTCAAGCCACCTAAATTTCGTAGCCGGCTACTTGGTGCCGCGCGCGGCGCACGCGTTGTGACGAGCCCGCCGCTCAGTACGCTAGGATACTATTGAGGCTTGATGACTGCCGACGACTGGCCCGACACGCTGCGCTTTTCACGTCTCCAAGGCGATCATCGCCTTGGCAGGCTGCAGCGCGCTATAACTGCCGGGCTTGACGATCAGCACATCACAGTCGGTAGCTCTGAGCAGTTGCCCCGATAGGCTGCCGACAAATTCCGGAAAGGAAGACCGATCCGAAACGCCGACAGCGACCAGGTCGTAGGCTCGTTCCCCCGCAAAACGTGGCAGCGCTTCGTTTGCGTTGCCGCTCAGCATATGTAGATCCTGCGGGTCGATAGCAAATTCCAGCCCGAGTTGCCGCAATCTCAATTGCGCGGGAGACTCCTCTCCTGGAACCATGGCGGAGGATTTCTGCGTCTGCGCATACATCATAGTCAGGTCCGCGCCGCACGCGCCTCGCAGCCAGCTACTGGTTTGCGCAATGGCAACGGGTAGATTCGGCGTTCGCCGATCCAAGATATCGATTGCGGCGGCAAAGCGCGGGCGTGGGTGCCACGCGCGCCCCTGAGTTAGCAGCAGAGGTGCTGGGCAACTACGGATCAGTTGCCAGTCGATGCGGCTGCTGTGCCCCATGCGCCGGTGGCCGGCGGCCTTGATTACGAGTTCGGCGCCTTGCTCGACGACCTTTTGGGCTATGTACTCCGGCAAGAAGCCCTCGAATGCCCCGTCGGTCGTAATGGCCACATCGGGTGCTGTCACGGACGCACGTAAGGCTTGCAGATACTGGTGCGCGTGGGCGGTTGCCTGTGGCGCCGCGGAGGAGCGCGGCGTATAAGGGCGACCAGCATCGAAAAACACGATGTCGATACGGGCGTGTAAGTAGCGCGCCAACATCAACGCCCTGGAGAGACTCTGACGGACAGCATCTGCAGGTTCGGCGATTAGCAGTATGGAAGTCATTTGTATCCTGGCTCATTATCTCGGCGGCGCGGCAGAAGGCAATGCGCAGTACTACTTATCAGGGGCCAGAAGTCGGTGACTTTGTATG
>Ga0302326_10003860_pt1 | contig 35093 bp, 27 predicted proteins | sample Palsa_T0_3_FD_202264 | JGI IMG/M metagenome (GOLD analysis project Ga0302326, IMG submission 202264) | Peat permafrost microbial communities from Stordalen Mire near Abisko, Sweden - Palsa_T0_3 | ecosystem: Environmental > Terrestrial > Soil > Palsa > Peat permafrost | place: Sweden: Abisko...
GACGAGTTATCCGATCCTGCTGATCCTGCTGATTCCCTCGACCCTGCTGGTGATGCAGGCAGCCTCGCCACGAGTTTTATTCGGCATGGGTAAGCACCAGACGCTAGCCAAATGGACCCTGGGCGAAGGGATCGCCAATCTAGTGCTGAGCGTGATTCTGGTGCGTAAGTATGGGATCATGGGCGACGCGCTGGGCACGGCGATCCCACTGTCGTGCACTGTGTTGTTCTTTCTGCCCTATCATCTCTGCCGGCTGCTCAAACTTCGTTTGCTCGCGTATGTGAGGCATTCGTTCTTGCTGCCGCTGAGTTTGACAGTCCCGCTGGTCGCAGTCCTGTTGCTGATGCGGCGTTGGTTTGTGCCTCACCACTTACTGCAACTGGTGGAACAGGTGGCGATTGCGCTGGCCGTGTACGGCGTGGGGCTGGCCTGGGCAATTTGGACACGGCGGGCGTGGCAGGTGGAGAACCTCGCGTATAACCAACTGGATGCGGAACTCAGCGTGGAATTGGCCGAGAAGTCAGGACAGGAGGCATGATCCTGTTCAGGTTCCCCCGCGCTAGATCTGGTAGTCCTATATCTGGTAATCCTAGATTTGGTAATCAATGTCTTCCATGATGCGCTGCAGCGACTCTGACAGCGGCTCCTGCATGGCCGCCGAACCTTCAAGCTGCTGTACTCGTTCGCGCAGTTTGTTCACTTCCGCCATGACCGAGGCAAGCGCTTCGGACAGCGGGTCGTTGATCTGCTTGGGATCGGTAATCACCACGCGCTTGCCTTCGCGGAAGATGATGTGTCCGGGCACTCCAACGACGGTGGAATCTTGCGGCACGTTGCGCAGCACGACGGAACCGGCGCCGATGCGGCAGTTCTTTCCGACTGTGATGTTGCCCAGAATTTTCGCGCCACTGCCCACGACCACACCATCTTCGAGGGTGGGATGGCGCTTGCCCTGGTCCTTGCCGGTGCCGCCCAAAGTCACACCCTGGTAGAGAGTGACGTCATCGCCCACGATGGCGGTTTCGCCGATTACCACGCCCATGCCGTGGTCGATGAACAAGCGGTGCCCGATCTTCGCGCCAGGATGGATTTCGATTCCGGTCAGAACGCGGGCGCACTGGGAGAGCCATCGCCCCGCCAGAAAGAGACCGTGGTTCCACAGCCAGTGATTCACACGATAGAACCAGACGGCATGCAGTCCGGCGTAGCACAGATACACTTCGAGGCGGGACTTGGCGGCGGGATCGTGCTCCATCACGTTGGCCACGTCTTCGCGAATTAACGCCAGCAGGTGCGGCATGAGGTTTTTCGAACTGCGAATCAGGCCGGAAGCGCGGCCGTCGGAATCTGCAATGCCTTTTCCCGCAACTCCTGAAACAGAATACTGCTCAGGTAGCGCTCCCCGAAAGACGGCAGAATCACCACAATCAGCTTACCCGCATTCTCCTGGCGCTGCGCCACTTTCAGAGCCGCCACCACAGCGGCTCCTGAGGAGATCCCGACGAACAGTCCTTCTTCGAGCGGAAGCCGGCGCGCCATGGCGATGGCGTCGTCGTTAGAGACGGTGATGATTTCGTCGATGTAGTCGGTGCGCAGGATGCTGGGAACGAAGCCGGCACCGATGCCCTGAATTTTGTGCGGAGACGGTTTGCCACCAGAAAGAACCGGACTGTCCGCGGGCTCGACGGCGACAGCCTTGAACGAAGGCTTCTTGGGCTTAATGTACTGGCAAATCCCGGTGATGGTGCCGCCGGTGCCGACGCCGGAGATGAGAAAGTCTACGCGACCGTCGGTGTCTTCCCAGATTTCCGGGCCAGTGGTTTCGAAGTGAATCTTGGGATTAGCGGGATTATCGAACTGCTGCAGCATATAGGCGCCAGGGGTGCTTGCCAGAATTTCCCTGGCCTTGAGAATCGCTCCGGTCATACCGCGCGGGCCGGGTGTGAGTACGATCTCCGCGCCGAAGGCGAGCAGCAGCACGCGACGCTCCAGGCTCATGGTGTCAGGCATGGTGAGAATGAGTTTGTAGCCCTTCACGGCGGCGACGAACGCGAGACCGATGCCGGTGTTGCCGCTGGTCGGCTCGATCAGGACGGTTTTGCCGGGATGGATTTTGCCCGCGCGCTCGGCCTCGGCGATCATGCTTACCCCGATGCGGTCTTTCACGCTGGCCAGCGGATTCTGGCTCTCGAGCTTGGCCACCACTTCGGCGACGCAACCTTGGGTGACTTTGTTCAGCCGCACTAGCGGCGTGTGGCCAATCAACTCGGTGACATCTTTCGCGATTTTCATTTCACCCATCCTCCGAAGTTGGCTCGCGGATTCCAGGAGCGGCAGTTTCGTCTGGCTAATACTGGCAATAGCGGTGCGCCTGCGGTCTCAGCCGTTCCATTCGATGCTGAGATACTGACGAAGGCGCAAAGAAAGGCCGCGCTTGAGCGGCGCGGCCGGGTGGGTCGAGATCCTCGTCTAGCGGTGCGTCAGTCCGTAGGTTACGGCGCCGGCGGAGCTGCCGATGTTGATCAAGGAAACGGCGCGCTCCAGTTTGTGATGGCCGGTCTTATGAAAGAAGTAGCTGAGACCGATAACGCCCACGGTTTCTCCGGCAAAGTTCACGGCCAGGCCCGCCGAAGAGCGTCCGAAGACGCGAACAATTGGATTGAGTTCCTGTCCGCCGCTCTGCAGGTTGGCACGAGTCACGGCGAAATCGGTCCAATTTAAGGCCGTTGCCGCAGCCAGCAGCGCGCGATTCTGATTGTCCCAGAACTTGTGCTCGAGGTTCGCGCGCGACGGCGCGATGACCACTGGCGTGACCGCCAGGGACGGACTGGGCGCATCGGGAAGTGGCGCGGACGACAACAGAGTCTGCGCGTGCAACGCCGGACAAAAAACAGCGGACGTGGCTAGCACGAGGATGACCAACCCGGCGGTCGATCGTAAGAATTCAGCTGATCTACGGAAGGTCATAGGTGCCCGCCGCGGATGGCATGGCACTCAGGAAGGGGCAAGCAGGCGGCCACGCAGGCAACATTAGAAGCCAGGCAAACTGCTGACAATTAGCTCTTTAGCTTCTATTTCTAGTGAGAAGCACGGTGCGCTGTGCATTGTTTTGCACTTGGGCCGGTGATTTTACCGTTTTGGGAGAGTGCTCTCATTTTTTGTAAACAATGCCTGCCTTCATCACGAATCCAACGTTTTCGAGCACGCTGACGTTTTGTGTCGGATCGCCCGGAACCGCGATCACGTCCGCGAAATAACCGGGTTCGAGCGCGCCGATCTGACCGTCCCAGCCGAGGAGTTTCGCGCCGTTCAGCAGATCGGCCTGAAGTACGGCCAAAGGCGACATGCCAAATTTCACCATGAGGACGAACTCGCGGGCCTGCGTGCCGTGGGGAAACGGGCCCACATCCGAGCCCACGGCCATGGGCACGCCGGCGGCGACCTGCTTCTTGAATTCCTGCACTTTTAAATCGAGCATCCCATGCTCGCGTGCGCCTTGCGCTGGCGTGGAGGCGTGCTCCGCAAAATATTCAAAGATGGTAAACGTCGGAACGGCGAAGATTTGCTTTGCCTTCATCAGCCGCATGGTCTCGTCGCCGAGCTGATTGGCGTGGTCAATGGAGGCCACTCCGGCCTGTGCCGCAAAGAGCGTTCCCGGCTCTCCGGTGGCGTGAACCGCGACGCGGCGGCCAACGCGAGTGGCTTCTTTCACAGCAGCTTCGAGTTGCAGCTCGGTGTACTGATACGGAGTCGAGAATTTTCCATCGCGAAGCGAATCCGCGCCGGTCTCATAAATCTTGATGAAGTCGGCGCCTTCCTTGAACTGTTGCCGCATTACGGCGACGAGTTCGTCGGCGCTGTTGGCATAGTTCGCGTTGGGCAGAACGTGCTGCGCCGGGTTGTAGCCGATGGCGTCCTCGTGGCCGCCGAGAATGTTGATAGCATTGCCGCTGATGCGCAGCCGCGGGCCGGGGATGCGGCCTTCGTCAATCGCGTCGCGGACGGCGGTGTCGGCCGAACCCGCGCCCTCGGTACCCATATCGCGCTCGGCGGTGAAGCCGGCCAGCAGGTCGTCACGCGCGGCGAGAGTGGCTGTGATCGTGCGCTGCGGCACCGATTCCTGCACGGTTTGGAGGTCTTCCGCGCCGGGATGCAGAAAGAGATGGATGTGAGCGTCGATCAATCCAGGCAGGAGTGTGCGATCGCCCAGGTCGATCACTTCGGCGCCAGTGGGATGCTTGACCGAAACGCCCGCTTCGACGATGCGGTCGCCCTGCACCAGGATTTCGCCCGGCTTGAGCATCCGCCCTGTCTTGACGTCGAGCAGGCGCGCTGCGCGCAGCACAATGGGATGGGACGGCACGGTCTGAGACTGGGCCGCCGCGGGCGAGACGAGAGTCATCAACGACAGAAATATTGAGGCGACAGCGATGCTTCGGGCAGCCATATGGCCCGCGATGGTATCACCGCAAATCGCAAGATGCCAGACTGCTACGAGAAACGGGGGCGACCGGGCGACCGCGTCCGGCAGACGTCATGCAGACGTCCGGCCACCCGCAATGTCGCGCGGGCACTCTTGCCCGCGGTTGGTTATGATTTCTTCGCTGTGATCTTGCACCGTCCATTGAGGTGACTATGCTGCAGTGCCAGACCGCTCTGGTAACCGGAGCCAGCCGGGGAATCGGGAAGGAAATTGCCCTTGAGTTGGCACGCAACGGGTATCGCGTCGCGGTGAATTGCTACAACGAATCGCCGGCTGTGCTGGATGCGACCATCAGTGAGATTCGCGCAGCGCACGCCGAGGGACTCTCCAGCGTTTTGGCAATCGAGGCCGACATCCGCTCCAGCGGCGAGGTGGCGGGGATGTTCGAGCGCGTGATCGGCGAGTTTGGGCGGCTCGATCTTCTGGTCAACAACGCCGGAGTGCAGACGTGGAAGCCTCTGCTCGACGTAACCGAAGAGGAGTGGGACCTGGTCGTCGATACGAATCTGAAGGGTTGCTTCCTGTGCACGCAGCAAGCCGCGAGATACATGAAGGACCACGGCGGAGGCTCCATCGTGAACCTTGGTTCCGGGTGCAACAAGCTCGCGTTTCCGTCTCTGGTGGCCTACACGGCGAGTAAGGGTGGAATTGAAATGTTCACCAAAGAGGCTGCTGTCGAGTTGGGGCCGTATGGGATTCGGGTGAACTGCATCGCCCCGGGTTCGATTGAGTCGGACCGCACCCAAAAAGAAGATCCGGACTATTCTGGCACTTGGTCGAAGCTGACGCCGTTGGGAAGGGTGGGAACGGCGGCCGACATTGCGCCAACGGTGGTTTTTCTCGCCAGCAAAGGAGCATCGTTCATCAACGGACAAACGATTTGGATCGATGGCGGGCTGTTCACGAAAGCGCAATGGCCCTATAAGAAGTGAAGACTCGTGTCGCGGTGCAGCGGCAAGAAAGCGGTGCTCGTAGTACACTTTTCGGCATGATGCCAAGACGCCTCACGTCCTTATCCGTCTCTTTGCTGTTCAGCATCGCAATCAGCGGGCTCGCCCTCGCCCAATCCACTACCAAGCATTCGCCCGGAGTTGAACAGAAGCCCTTCGGCACGCGGGACGGGAGGCCCGTCAACTTGTATACGCTCACCAACGCAAACGGTGTTGAAGTCACCACCATGAATTATGGCGGCATTATTCTTTCGATTCGCGTGCCCGACCGCAAAGGCCAGTTCGCCGATGTGGTTCTCGGCCATGAAACACTAGAAGGCTACCTTCCGAATCCGCCGTACATCGGGGCCATCGTTGGACGCTACGCCAACCGCATCGCCAACGGCACCTTCACCCTCGACGGCAAGACCTACACCTTGCCCAAGAACGACGGCCCCAACACGCTGCACGGCGGCGTCGATAAGACTTTCAACAAGGTGGTTTGGAATAGCGAAGCTCTGAAAGGCAAAGCCGGGGTCGGTTACACCTATCTCAGCAAAGACGGCGACGACGGCTTCCCCAGCAACGTGAAGGTGAAAGTCACCTACACGCTGACGGACAACAACGAACTTGTCATCGACTACGAAGCCACCGCCGACAAGGCAACACCGATCAACCTGAGCCAGCATAGTTATTTCAATCTGTCGGGCGAAGGCAATGGCGATATTCTGAATCATGAACTCATGCTCAACGCCGACCGTTTCACGCCGGTCGACAAGAATCTCATCCCCACGGGTGAGCTTCGCCCGGTGAAAGGAACGCCGCTCGATTTCACCTCGCCGACCAGAATCGGTGCGCGCATTGACGACGGCTATGATCAGATCGTGCTGGGGCACGGCTACGACCACAACTGGGTCATCAACCGCAAGAGCAAAGACGACAACCTCGTGCTGGCCGCGCGAATGTATGAACCCACCAGCGGCCGCGTGTTGGAAGTTTCGACGACGCAGCCCGGGGTTCAGTTCTATACGGGAAATTTCCTCGATGGCACGGTCACGGGAAAGCACGGCCATGTCTACAAACGGCGCTATGGATTCTGCCTAGAGACGCAGCACTTCCCGGATTCGCCGAATCATCCCGACTTCCCCAGCACAATCCTGAGGCCGGGACAGACTTTCCACCAGAAGACGGTATTCAAGTTTTCGACGAAATAGAGATGCGAGAGGCTTCCTAAACAGGTAGTTTCGTGCAGCTACCCCAGGCGTGCCTATTATGTCGATTCGTCAAACGCTAGCGCGAGGGCCGCATGTGGTGACGCTGGCCGGCGCACTGGTTTCGACACTCTTACTGGCCGGGTGTGACCTGCCTCGCGATGCGGTTCTAACTGAGAAGTTCAAACAATCGCGCAATGACATCGAGCATCTTCGCCGGATGGCGGAGGAAGATGACGTTCGCGGTCGCATTCACACGAACTATGCCGATCCAAAATTGCCGGAGGCGCGACTCGCTGAATACCGGCGCCTGATGCATTCCAGCGGGATTATTCGTCTCTATGCGAACGGGCGCCAGCAACCGCTGGAACTTCTGGTGGACGGGAACGGGTTCCTGGCGCAGGGAGACTACAAGGGGTACTTGTACAACCCTTCTGAGTCCGCCCATTCCGCCGCATCGCTCGACGTTAGTTGCTTCGAGATCGCCGAGGCTAAGAAGGAAGAACGTTCCTGCAGTGCAGTTCGCAGCCTCGGCGACCGATGGTGGCTCATCCGATCTGAGTACCGATGAAAAGTAATGGCGTGGCACGCGCCCACACCGCCCGCCGCCGACCGCTTAAATCGATCTAATCAAGTGTCAACCATCGATTAGACCTCGCTTAATCTGCACAGAGTTTCTCATCCGTTCCGCCCGGCGCGAACGCGAATCCCGCGCTCCGCCTGCGTTCTCACCACGGACTTCCTCCGCAGACATTGGCAACCTGCTTGCATGGCTAGGAAGCGTGAGCACTTCTAGTCCCCGCGATGCCGTGAGCGAAGACTTGGCACAAAAACGCCCGCAGGACGCAGACCGAGCCGGTTCTCCACCGAAGGACGCACTCAGCCGCTCCCTCAAAGACGCCATCAAGCACTTCCACTCTATGGAGAATCTTCTTCTCTCCGTGGGCGACATCGACGATGGCCTTTTGTGCGATTTCCGGGCCGCGGTGAATCGCGTTCGCAACACTGCCTGGGGCGTGCAGCAGTATGTAAGCCGGAAGGAAGTAGGCCAGGATCCAGCCCTGGTGTTGAAAATCATCGCAGGCGATCGCGTCCGCGCCGCCTACGGCCTGTGTCAAACCATCAGCGACGACCTCAAACGATCGGACCTCGATTTTCAAGCGGGCAGCCTCGTGGCCCTTCAGGAAGCCGCCCAGAAGCTAGGCGCAGACGTCGGCATTGCGTTGCAAAACATGAAATGAACAGCCCCCCCTACTCCGTCCGCAAATCCTCCACCAGCGCCATCTCCACTTGCCGGCAATGCTCTGGCAGAAGCTTCTTCCCGCCCGAAGTCAGATAAAAAGTATCAATCGCCATCTGCCCCTCGGTGTCGATCAAAGCAATCTCGATGTTGCACAGCTGCGCAGACAGGCACGACGCGATGCGGTGCAGCAGCCGCGGACGATCCTGCGTAATCACCTGCACCAGCGTGCTCGTTGAAGAGCACGAATCATCGAACTCGATCTTCGTTTCTACTTTTACCTTCGCAATCGCGCCCTTCTCGGCACGTTGCCGGTCGCGCAGCATCTTATCGAGATCGGCCTCGCCCAGCAGCACGCTGGCCACGCTGCGCCTGAAGCGCTCCCACTCGGAAAGATTCAGCTCCAGCGTGCGAAAGCGGTCAGTAAAGTAAAGCGTGTCCACCACCGTGCCCGCCTCGTTTGAAAACGCATTCGCCTTCACAATGTTCATGCCCCAGGCCGCCAGAACGCCGGCGAGTCTGGAAAAGAGAAATGGACGATCGCCAGTCACCACGGTCAGCTCATACCAGTGCCGCCCGCGCTTGAGTTCCACCTGCACCGGATCGTTCCCCAGCGCGTCGGCCATCGCCATGTGACGCATGACTTCTTCGGCGGAATGCACCAGCAAATATCTCTGCGGGAATCCCTCCAGAAATTCCTTGAACTTGCTGCTGGTCACCGGCGCCAGCGAGCGCAGCCGCGCCAGCTTCTCGTCATTCACATCGGCATGCACGCGCTGGTCGGCGCTGCGGTTCAGGTAGTTCTCGGCTCCGATATAAAGCTGCCAAACGTTCTCCGCCTTCCACGGGGAGAGCGCCTCAGGATTCACCGCCTTGATGTCGGCATAGGTCATGAGCGTGAGCATTTTCAGCCGCTCCGGTGTGCCCATTCTTTCCGCGAAGGCGGCCACGGTTTCAGGATTGAAAATGTCGCGGCGCAACGCGGCTGACAACTCGAGGTGACTGCCGATCAGAAACAGCACCTCGGCCCGCTCCTTCGGTTCCACGTCCAGCCGGTCCATAGCGCGGCCTGCAATCTCCAGGCTAGCCTCCACGTGGTTGACGCCGGGCATGCCTTTGCCCGTGTCATGCAGCAGCAACGCCAGGTACAGCAGTTCCGGATCTTCCAGTTCGCCGAGCAGTTCCGAGTAGCGCTTGTCCCACTCCGATTGCGACTGCTTCAGCCGGTGCAGGCTTTCGATGGCGAGAAACGAGTGCTCGTCCACAGTGAAGCGATGATAGAAATCGCGCACCACGAGCGAGTCGATCAACTTCAGTTCCGGCAGCAGCAGGGTCAACAGCCGCAGCGAGTGCATGGCGCGCAGCGCGTCGGCCGCATGCGGTTGCAGCAGCGTTTCCTGCAGGTAGAGCCAGAGTTCCGCTCCCCGCGGCGGCATTGACGCCAGGGCCGGAAGCGCCTGCTCGATGCGGTATTCGGTGGTCGCGCTCAACTTCAGCCCGTGGTGCGCCATGAAATGGAACAACCGCAGCAGCACTTCAGGATCCTGCAGCGCCGACGGCTGTTGCAGAAAGATGAGTCCGTCCACCACGGAAAAATCCGCCGACGTCAGCCGCGACCGCCAACTCTGCACCTGCCGGTACAGCGCCGACCAGGCTTCCGGAATTTCTTCCAGCAGCTGCGTGACCGTGCGCTGCACAGCGCGCGCATGTCCGAAATAAATGCGCATCCAGTCGGCGGCCGATAATTCTGCGGAGTCCTCGGCACCGGGCGGTGCTCCTACTCTGCGGGCCGCCGCCTCGTCCTGGGCTTCCCAACTCAGCGTGTTGTCGTCGCGACCGTGACGGAAGTGCAGAAAGCACCGGGCCGACATCAGAAAATCCAGCGCCGCGTCCAGTTGCTTGCGCACGGGAGCGCGCAGCGCGCTCGAATCCGGCCAGTCGTGCAGCTTGTCCATGGCCGAAATCAGGGCGAGCCAGCAAGCCACGTTGCAGTCGCGCAACCCGCCCGGCGCCTCTTTCAAATTTGGCTCCAGATGGTAGAGCGTCATACCGTATTTCGCGTGCCGCTCGCGCGTGACTTCCGCCAGGCCCTGCAGCAGTGCCTTGGATTCGCGCATCACCAGCTTGGGGATGACTTTGTCGTGCAGCCGCCGGAATAAATCGTGATCGCCCGCAAGATAGCGGCAGTCGAGAAGAGAAATAGTGAACTCAGTATTGTTGGGGTCGTAGCGGTCGCATTCGCTCAGCGTCCGCGACGCGGGACTCAGTTTCAGGCGCAGATCCCACAGCTCCTGCGAGAAGCGGCGAACCGGATCTTTGAAAGTTTTCTCGGCCTCGCGGTCCCCGAACAGAAAAAGCAGGTCAATATCGGAATATGGAAACAGCCATCCCCGTCCGAATCCTCCGGTGGCTACGAGCGTGAAGTTGGCGGGCTTGGCCGCGTCGGGCGACACCATGTCGCTCCACAGCCGCGTCAGAATTTCTTCCACCAGCCGGGTGCGCTGCGTCACCGCGGCGCGCCCGTCCCCTGACGCCTCGAACTCCCGCTGGATGCGCGCCGATTCGTCGCTGAGGGAACCCCTGAGCTCGCTGATCCTTATTGCGCTGATCAAGAGGACGCCGCCATCATGAAAGTAATTCACCCCGTGACACCGGCCATCGGGGGAAGGCCACATGAAACCGCCGCCTGTCAGCTGCTCTTCTCGCGTCCCAGCAGGAACTGTTCCTGCGTCCTCCCGAACACCGGGCGCCAACGCGCCTAGAGAGCGCCCTCACCGCGCTCGTCATTGCGGATGCGAATCGCCTCATCCACACGCGAGCGAAAAATCTTGCCATCGCCGATCTTGCCGGTGCGGGCCGCGTTCAGGATGGCCTGCTCCGCCTTTTCCACCAGAGCATCGGGCAGCACCATCTCGATCTTGGTCTTGGGAATCAGATCCACGCTGTATTCACGCCCGCGGTAAACCTCGGTGTGGCCCTTCTGCCGCCCGTGCCCGCGTACCTCGATCACGGTCATGCCCTCGACGCCGATTTCATGCAGCGCAGTTTTTACCGCTTCCAGCTTGGAGTTTTGAATGACCGCCTCGATCTTCGTCATCATGTCGTCACCTTGTCGCCGCGCGGGAGTGCTTCAGCCACCCCTGCCAGCCCCTGCGCCGGCGCCTCCACAATCATAGCGCTGTTCCGTCTGCTGGAAGGCTAGTCCCTGCACCTTCGCTCTCCCCCAACTGGCGATTTTCCCAATCGGCGATTTTCCAATCTAAGACCGCCTCACTCTATCGTTCGCGGCAGTCTCACGGAAATCGAAACTATTTATCATGCCTATCAGGTTTTGTTATTGCGGCGGGAAAGCTGCTTCGTTGCGCGGCGGGGCCGCCATGGATGCGGGTTACGCGAGACTTTTCGAAGCAGGTAGAATTCCTGCGGAACTCACGAAACCTACTTGACGGTTTCCTTAGCTGGCTCCGGCGCCGGTGCGGGCTTAACAAATTTCGCATCGTCCACCGGGACGTTCTGCGTTACATCCTTCACCTGAATCGTAAATCGTCCGTTCGGCCGGGCCAGAGTCCAGCGATAGGGAATTTTTACTCCATTCGTATCGCGGTAGTCGGCATAGTCGATCTGAGTAGGAAGCAGCCCCAGCGCCGTATCGGCAAAGCGCACCAGCCGGATCAGCAATCCGGATTGCTCGTCGAAATACAGTCGTAACGGAGGCTTCCCCTCGCGTTGGCCCACCACAACATAGGCCTCGTGGTCGCCAATCTTCTCCGTCCCCTGCGTTTTCGTCTCGGTAAACATTGGCTTCAAATGCGTGGCCAGGTGAAGGTCGGCGTCCAGCGACGCCGCATCCAGTTCACCACCTTGCATCGGGCGGAAACCGGGCCGCCCGGGCGAGACCAGCCATCCCTCGTGCCCATCGAAAGCCGTGACGCTGTCTCCCTCGGGCATGTGCGTGAACGAGATGCGCTCATCCGGAGCCTTCGAATAAATATCGATCGGCAGCGATTTGCCGCCAAAGTCAATCGTGCCTTTCATGACGCGGCTGGTTACTTTATCGATCGCCGCCGCTCCTCCCGCCGCCTGCACATATTTGTCGAGCAGTTGCTCGGGGATCGGCCCGGCGGTTGGCCCGGCGTCTTCTTTCGTTCCGGGCCGCTCGGGCCCGCCCATAGCCTCTTTCGGCTCCTCGCTCATCACCGCCGGGATGGCCGAAGGCTTCTGATTGCCGTTATGACAGGAATTGCACGTCACCACGCGGTGCCCATCGAAATCGTCCGCATTGATGGCGATCATCATCTCCATCATCTTCCGCGCGGTTTGCTTGGTCTTCTTGTCATCCTTTTCAAATGCACCCTGCACATGGCAGAAGTCACACTGCACGCCCAGCGACGCCGCGACGAACTGCATGGTCGGAAACAGCTGATCGGCGGGAATTCCCTTGAGCACCTGAATATTCTTGAACTGCTCTTCGGCCTTCTTGGGTCCGGCCGAGTTGCTGGCCGACTGGCCCGGAGCAGTCGAGGCCGCGGCGGAATGTGGGGTCGCGCCGGACTGCGCCTTCGCCCCCGCAATCACGAATCCAAACACTGCGAATAGCGCGATCACCGCTGGAACGACTGCCTGTCGTGCGTTCATTAGCTCTTGTCCTTGCTCGGAATTTTCAAAGTCTAACAGAGCACCACGCCATTTACCTTGCGGCGCACAGGCCGCTTCGCCGCCTATTCATGATGGGCGTCCGGTTTCCCATCGCCTTGCCGCACAAAGAACTTCCACTTGTCCATCCCCGCCGCGACGGCAACGTCAAAGAACCCAACCATCATTTCGTCGGAGGTCTGATCTCCCCACGTCACCGTCTTTTCCGGATCGGGATTGTGCGGGTTGTTCTTCGAATTGTCATACCACGCAATCGCCCGCAAGCGTGTCCCGGCCCTCAGCAGACGCGGCTCGGCCAGCCGGTAACTTAACTGCCAGTGAAAGTGATAGTTCACGCGCAACAGCACTTCCACGCTGCCGTCGTCATGCACAATGTCATACTCAAATCGTTTCCCGCGCAGGTGCATGTGCGGAAATAAGCTGAGCAGCGTGGCGTCGTTGGGCAGCGTGCCCTGCACTTCTACGCGAAAATCATCTGCACCCGGCGGAATGATCAGCGCGTGATTATTTAACTGCAGCGTAATCACTCTCTGCTTCGGCGGCGTCCTGGCGAAGACCAGCCCGATGCTGGTCTGGTCCTGATCCGCGGTGCCGTTGGTGGTGTAGTGCATCTGGAAAACGAGGTCCGATCCCGCCGGCACAAACTTTGCCATCCCCTCCGGCCACTCGTCCGGCGAACTGCCCGGCGCGTACACCAGCAGCAGATCGCTGGTGGTCTCGTGGGCCTCGCGCCGTTCCAGTGGATCGTTCAAGTTCGACGCCGTGAACGGCTCCCCGACGGGCGCATGCCGCAGCCACGGCGAATCCGGCGGACGAATATATACCACCGCGTGATGCACATGCGCCGGGCTCCCGGGCCGAAACTCCGACATCCGCACCCAGCGATCCCCGGTGAAATGCGTCGGCACAATTTCGTACGTATATTCAATCTCTCCCTGCGCCGGAATCTGCGCCGCCTTCGGCATTTTCACCACGAGATCGGGCTGAGCAATGTTCCATCCTTCAGCCCACTTTCTCGGCGGAGGCGCGTCGTGCGCATCGCCCGCAGGAGCCCCGGCCTCGGCCCATGTCGTAAATGTCGCGATCTGCTGCGGGGTCAAAGAAACGTCGTTGGCAAAATGTCCATAGCGGGGGTCCGCAAACCAGGGCGGCATCATCTTCATCTCGACCGCATGCGCCATCGCGCCCGCCCACGGCCGTGTCTGCTCATAGGTCTGCAGCGCCATGGGCCCAACTTCGCCCGCGCGGTGGCAACTCTGGCAGTGATCCTGCAGAATCGGCAGCACATCCCTGTGAAAGGTGGGCGTCGCAGTCGCAGCAGTTTTCTGAAACGCAACCCCGCAACAGCAGACCACCAGCGCCACGACCCCGACGATACCGAACCATCTGCACCCCATGCAGTGATTCTACAAGGCCGAGTTTCTCCCCCAGTGCCCTCTGTGGTTAAGCGTTTGATCTTCCGCCGGCAGCACGCTCCCTCCGAAAATGCTACAGTCAACAATTCATGTCGGCCCCGAATTCCAATTTCGTTCGCGCCTGCAAGGCCCTGCCCGTCGAGCGCACGCCCGTCTGGTTCATGCGCCAGGCTGGACGCTATATGCCCGAGTACCGCGCGCTCCGCAAGCAGTACTCGCTCCTTGAAATCTGCAAGAAACCGGCGCTCGCCGCGGAGGTGACGATCACCGCGGCGGAATTTCTCGGAGTCGACGCCGCCATCATTTTCGCCGATCTCTTGCTGCCGCTCGAAGTCATGGGCCTGCCTTTTCATTTCTCCGCGGGCGAAGGCCCCGTCATCGAACAACCTGTACGCAGTAAAGAAGACATAGCGAACCTACGTACTGATCGCGCCGCCGAACTCGGGTACGTTTCCGAAGCCGTGCGACTGGTCGCGAAACATTTCGGCGACCGGCTGCCCGTAATCGGATTCTGTGGCGCGCCGTTCACTCTCGCCAGCTACATGATCGAAGGCGGAGGCTCGCGCCATTACATCCACGCCAAGAAAATGATGTACAACTCTCCCGCCGACTGGGACACGCTCATGCGCAAGCTGGTCGCGGTCACGACGGCTTATTCTGCCGACCAGGTGCGCGTCGGCGCCGACGTCATCCAGATTTTCGACAGCTGGGTCGGCTGCCTTAGCGTCGAAGATTATCGCCGCTACGTGCTGCCGCATGTGACCGGCATGGTGAAACATTTGCAGAAAACCGGTGTGCCCATAATTTATTTCGGCACCGACAGCGCCACGCTGCTTCCCGCGATGAGAGAGACTGGCGCCGATGTTATCGGACTTGACTGGCGCATTCCTCTCGACGATGGCTGGGTACGGCTCGATCATCAATGCGCCGTGCAGGGAAATCTCGACCCCGTGCTGTTGTTCGCCGACTGGAAGGAATTAAAGTCGCGCGCGGAAGACATTCTCCGCCGCGCTGCCGGGCGCCCCGGCCACATTTTCAATCTCGGGCACGGCATCCTGCCCGAAACGCCAGTGGACAACGTAAAGAACCTGGCCCGCTTCGTGCAGGAATACTCGGCTTCCGGCTCCCGTGTTCCGGCTGCCGGAAGCCGAAAGCCGGAAGCCGGGAACTCTGGCTCATGACTCGCATCGCCATCATCGGCGGGGGCATCTCTGGACTGGCCGCCGCCTTCGCTCTCGAGGAGCGCCGCCGGGCCGGCGCAGACCTCGACTATGTTCTCTTCGAATCGTCCGCCCGGCTCGGCGGCGTCCTCCGCACCGACTCCATCGACGGATGCATCGTCGAGGCCGGCCCCGATTCCTTCATCACGGAAAAGCCCTGGGCGACCGACCTCTGCCGCGCCGTTGGCCTGGGCGATCAACTCATCGGCTCCAATGACGCCGACCGCAAGACTTACATTTTGACGAAGGGCCGTCTGGTCGAAATGCCCGACGGCCTGATGTTCATGGTCCCCACAAAAATTCTGCCGACAGGACTGTCGCCGCTATTTTCACGGAAGACCAAGCTGCGCATGACGCGGGAACTTTTCCACCGGCCGCGCGCCGTCGTTGACCAGGAACACGATCATGACGAGTCGGTCGCAGCCTTCGTGGAGCGCCACTATGGCGCGGAGATGGTCGACCGTCTCGCTGACCCGCTGCTCTCCGGCATCTACGGCGGGGAAGCCGCCAGTCTCAGTGTTCGCGCCGTGCTGCCACGTTTCGTTGAGATGGAACGCACCCACGGCAGTCTCGGCCGCGCCCTGCTGGCCGCGCGGAAAAATGCCCGCAAGAAAAGCCCGGCAGGTTCGGGCAAACCCGCGCCGCCGCTGTTTACTTCGATGAAGAATGGCATGCAGCATCTTGCCGAGACCGTGGCCTCGCGCCTCACGCCGTCGGCTCTGCTTACCAGCGCTCCGGTCCACGCCATTCAACGCGAGGCCAACAGCTGGGTGGTTTCCGCCGGACTGCAATCCGACCAGTTCCACTCCGTCATCGTGGCGCTGCCCGCCCCGGCTGCGGCTCAAGTGCTGCGCATGGCCAGCCCTGAGCTCTCCGCTGAACTGGCTGCGATTCAGTACAGCTCCTCCATCACGGTGGGTCTCGGTTATGATCGCTCGGTGCGCCAGTCGCTTCCTCCAGGCTTCGGATTTCTGGTGCCGCGCAGCGAAGGCAAGCGCCTGCTGGCCGCAACTTTCGTTCATAACAAGTTCCCGCATCGCGCTTCCGAAGACCGTGCCCTGTTGCGCTGCTTTTTTGCCGGCAAGAACGCCGACGACGTTTGGACGCTCGGCGACGAACAGATCATCGGAATCGTGCGCAATGAACTGCTGCAGATCCTGGGTCCGCAAATCATCGGCCTGCGCGCCGACCCGCTTTTCGCCCGCGTCTACAAATGGAAGTCCGCCATGGCGCTATACGGCGTCGGGCATCTCGAGCGCCTCGATCGCATCGAGCGCCTGTGCCGGCAGTTGCCGGGCGTCGCGCTGGCGGGCAACGCTTACCACGGCATCGGCGTGCCCGATTGCATTCGCTCGGGCAGCGACGCCGCAAAGCAAGTCGTCGAGATGTAGCTGGGTAGCGCGCCGCAAAGACGCAGGAGACAAAAGAAAAGACAAACAAGAACGGCCATCAACCGATTCGTGGATGGCCTTTTCTTGGCTCGAAGAAAAATCTACGCGCTGACCTGCGATTCCTTCACTGCCGTCTCGTCGAAGGCGCCTTCGCTATTGGGCTTCCGGGGCCGAGCTTTGCGCCCGAAGACGGCTTCTTTCACCAGCTTGGAAATGGTATGCCGGTTCTCGGCCACTACCTTCAGCCAGGCAAACTTTCCCATCATGGGGAAATAGATTCCGCGGAAACACAGTCTCGCCAGGAAAATGTTGATGCGATACCCCAGCGGCTGATCATCGAGCGAATCAACGGCGTGCGCCAGAGCTTCCGGGCTGTAGGCCTGCGCCCATCCATATTTCACTTCGGCGTGGGCCTCTTCGATGGTCATTTTCAGTGGCGTGTGCGCCATGGCAAACGGAATGAATTCTTTCCAGTGCTTCGGGCGAGTGAGCCTCCCCGAAACCTCCAGCCGCTTGTAGAGCGGGGTTGCCGGCAGCGGAGTCAGCAGCCCAAAGATGGGCAGCCCCGGCGGCCAGGTGCGCACCTGCGAGAGAGTGCGTTCGGCCACGCCAACCGTGTCGTTGTCCATGCCGAAAATAAACGATGTGATCGCGTAAACGTTGCGTTTCGCCAGCCGCTCCAGCACTTCGGCATACTCGCCGGGCTTGTTGAATCCCTTGTTCACATCTTTCAGGTTCGTGGGGTCGATCGACTCCATGCCGATGAATATCCACTTGCCGCCGGACGCCGCGATCAGGTCGACCAGTTCCTCGTCGCGCAAAAGGTTGGCGCTGATCTGCGCCACCCAGTTCAATTGCGCCCCGGCGGCGATAATGTCGCGCAGCAGCGACTTGGTGCGCTTCACATTGATGGCGAAGTTGTCGTCAATGAAGAACACCGCCATCTGCCCTTTTTCCTTGCGGCCCCGGGCCTTCAGCAGCAGCAGTTCGTTCACCACACTCTCGTTGCTGCGGAAACGAATCGAGTCGCCAAAGAATCCAGTCACGGTGCAAAACTCGCAGCCGTAAGGACAACCTCTTCCGGATTCGACCGGAATAATGCGAAACGTCCCCCAGCCTTCACCGACTTTCTTCAACAGCGGGAACGCGGCTTTCGGGACCAGGTTGAACTGGGTCAGGTCGATCGAGTCCCACGGAATCACCGGATATGGCTTCAGCGACGGTTTGCGCTCTTTGCCGTCTTCATCCGCCGGTACATAGACTTCTTTGAGTTCGCCGCGCTCGGCGTCGTGCACAATTCGCGGCCAGGTTTCATCGGCTTCGCCCAGAGCCACGGCATCGGCGTGGCGCGGGCCGCCGTCGCGGCCCAGGGCCTCATCGGCGAGCTCGGTGACGTGCGGTCCGCCCATCACAACTTTCACGCCGGTAGCGCGAATTGCGTCGGCAATGCGGTAGGCCTTGGCGATCATGCGCGTCATGGCGCCGATGCCGACCAGATCGATCTTCTCGTCGCGCACATACTGCGCGATTTGAGCCTCGTCCATGGGCTTGGCGTTGCCGTCAATCAGCACCACCTCATGCCCGGGCGGAGTGAGCGACTGGAGCAGAAACATCCACAGGTGCGGCATGAAGTTACGCGTGACACCATTGTCGGGGTTATAAAGCAGAATTCTCATGACGCCCTCCTCTAAAGAGCAACCGTTCCTTACCGTACGTATAAGTGTTTCTCACCGCACGGAAGGGTCACGAGCGATGCCAAGAAATTGGCAAATCTACTGATATTTGGGAATGCTGTTTGACAGGGATATAGAACCCACGGAATTGTACACCCGGGGCGCAAATTCCAGCGTTTATTCGGCGTCACGTCGCGTCTGAGGAAACTCGATCAAGCATGAATCGAGGCCTTGTTCTTGCTGCCGTCGCGCCGCAGCCGCGCTACCACCAGCCGGATTTCGTCATATGTGATTTCCGGAGGCAGGACGTCCTTCAGCGTCTTCAGTCGTTCCAGCCGCTCCAGGCCGAGCGTCGCACAGGCGGCCGCAATCATCAACAGGCGGCTGCGGTCAATCCACTCCGCGCGGAATTCCACTTCGCCTTTCTCCACCAGTCCGGCGACTGCATTTACGACCGTCGCGATCTGCCGTCCGCGAATGCGGGCAATGTCCTCAAGACTCTTGCCCTCCGTCAGGAGTTGTAAGGTCTCCAGCGCCGGAGCCGTCCTCTTCACCAGTGGCGCAGACGCTCGCGCGCCGCCGCGATATTGCCATAGCGCTCGCAAAATTCCCTGCCCGTAGAGTTCCGCCTTCCTCTCGCCAATGCCGGTAATGTTCAACAGGTCCGCAATCGAGTCCGGTCGCAGCCGGCAAATCTCGTCCAGCGATGTATCGTGCAGCACCACGTAGGCAGGAGTTCCCTGCTCCCTGGCGGTCACGCGGCGCCACTCCCGCAGATACTCTCGCAAGTCCTGGTCGGCTTCCGCAATGCTCGCTGCGGCTCGCGTTCCGCCAGAGCCCGCCAGCGCGCGGCGAGCAACCGCAGGCGTCACCTTCTCACTCAGCCATTCGGGCGAAGCGCCGCAAACGTCACAGGCGCCGCACGAGCCCCACTTCGGGGTCTCGCCAAAGTGGGTGCAAATCTGCAGATGGCGGCATTTCCCCGACTCTGCGAACGCCCGAATTGTGTGATATCTCTGCCAGGCGCGTTCGCGTTCCGCGGCATCGAGAACCTGGTTGGCGAAATATCCGAGCAAACCCGCATCCTGCTTCCGCCACAGCAAAATGCAGTCGGCCGCTTTTCCATCGCGTCCGGCGCGTCCTGCTTCCTGATAAAACTGCTCCACCGATTTGGGCAGCGCCAAATGGATGACGGCGCGCACCGTCGCCTTATTGATTCCCAGTCCGAAGGCGATCGTGCCCACAAGCACGCGGATTTCGTCGGACATCCAGCGCTCCTGATTGCGGCGGCGGGCGCTCGCATCCATCTTGGCGTGATATCCGATGGCCGCGATTCCCTGATCTTCGAGAAAGTCCACAGTCTCTTCCACTTTGTTGATGGTGGGTGAGTAGACGATCACATTGCCCTCGTCGTAACGGCGCAGAGCCGTTACCAGCAACGTGGTGTGGTCCGCGCTGTCGCACTGGCGGACCAGATAACGCAGGTTGGGGCGATGAAAACTGGCGATGTACTTGTCGGGACTTCGCAAGTCGAGCTGGGTCAGAATGTCGTGCCGCACATGGCGTGTTGCGCTCGCGGTAAACGCAGCGATGGGGCGATCGGGAAACTTCCCGCGGAGGCTGCTTAACTGCCGGTACTCTGGACGGAACTCATGTCCCCACTCAGAGATGCAGTGCGCCTCATCGATGGCGAAAAATGAAATCGGCACCTGCTGCAGCCAGCTCAGCGTGTCGGCGCGCTGCAGTCGCTCGGGCGACAGATAGAGCAGCCGGAAAGCGCCCTCGCGCGCCTGCCGCATAACGCGACTCTGCTCCTCGCTGCTGACGGAACTGTTCAGAACCGCCGCTGGAATGCCCATCTGCGCCAGTTGCGCCGCCTGATCCTGCATCAGCGCAATCAACGGAGAAATCACCACCGTCGTCCGCTCCGACACAACTGCGGGCAACTGGTAGCAGAGTGACTTGCCTCCTCCGGTCGGCATGACCACGCAGGTGTCGTGGCCGGCGAGCAGGCTGCGCACAATCCGCTCCTGCAAGGGCCGGAACGAACTGTAACCCCAGTAGCGACGGAGCGGGCTCAGCAGGTCGGCTTCTTGGAGCATACAGACAGTATAGGCGGGCTGCGGAGCCGAAAAACCGCTCTGCTCGGGAGTCGTTGAAGATTTGTCATTCCGGCGACGAGGAACCGGCTGTCGCCGACAGCCGCAATGTCGCGCGGGCGAGCAGACCAGAGCGTGGACCAGAGTGAGGGTAAGCGCGGTCGAACGCAATCCAGATCGCCGCAATCACCAGGAAACAGAGCGCGCTGCCTTCCGGCCCGACCGAGCCTCCGCTCAACCACTGCGGCCCGTGCAGAGACGAATTCAGCAGATGACCGGGCCAGACCGAGCCGCTGTCGGGCACGGAGTAGAAGAAAGTCTCGCCCCAATCCCAGGCCGCGTGAAAACCCACGGCAAACCAGAGGTTGCCCGTGCGCCGCAGCGTCAGGCAGAAGAAGAAGCCGAGCAGCGCGGCGGCGAGCAGTCCCGTCCAATGCTCACCGCCGTTTCTCAAGTGCATCAATCCAAACGCACCCGATAAAGCCGACGCCGCAGGCCAGAAGCCGATTCCGCGGGCCAGCGTGAATTGCGCGTATCCGCGCAGCCAGAACTCTTCAAACAATCCCACCAGCAGAAAAAAAACGGCCCAGAACGCCGCGAAGCGGGCGAGACGCGCTCCATGCAATATCACGTGCCCAAACTTGAAGACGTGCAAGCCATAGAGCGCCATCAACAGCAGGGTGATCGCGGCAAATCCCCAGCAAGCGCCAATCCAGAACAGCCGGTGGAATGCCTGCTTCAGCGGCAAGCCATACACTTTCCACGGGCGGCGTTCAACGCGAGCTAGCGCGACGGCCGGAATCACGGCAGCGACCAAAGTGCCCAACTGTCCCAGCATCAGCGACCACAGGCCGCTGGCGCCAAAGTCCCGCGACGACGCCAAGTCAACCGCCAATCTCTGCAGAATGAGGAAAGCGAAAACGTAAAACGCCAGTCCCCAACCTGGACGCAGGCCGTCGGCGTCAAGAAACAGGGTGCGAGCGTAGGAAGGCTGGGTCGCGATGGCAAACTCCGGAGCGGACGATGCAGCCTCTGACTTCTGCGCTGGACTGGGCTGCGTGTTCACATCGAGTTCGTTCATTGCAGAGCTTTTCTCGCGACCTTTCGCGTTAACTGCCTCCGACATGGTAAAACACTCGGCTCGACCCTATGCGGCCATTTTTCACGCGCGAACGTTTCGGACGGCCGCAGTTTCTCGCCGGATTGCTGCTGCTCGCTTTTCTGGCACAGGCCTTGTGGCTGGTGCATTCCGAATTGCGCGCGGGGCGCGAACCTGACGACGCGGAAGCGGTGCGCATCGGCGAAGGCTGGAAGCAGTTGCACGGGCGCGGGATTGCGGCCGCTCCATACTCGAACCCGGACGCTTTCATCGCAGTCACGCTCGACAGTTTCGACACCGAGCACTCGCCGTTGCTGCCTATTGTGACGGCTGCGCCATTGCTCGCGTGGCCTGGCGATCTTAGCCGTGGATCGGCGCACTGGCGCAGGCTTCCGCGGCTTCCGTTTCTGGCTTGCGGTGTGTTGCTCGGCGCGTCGCTGTGGTATGTAGCGCGGCGGCTGTGCGGGAATGCTGGAGGGTTCGTCGCGCTCACCTTCTACTGTTTCTCGCCGTCTCTCATTCAAGCGAGCGCGGTCTGGCACACCGAACCGGAGATCGTCGCGGCGTGGGGAGCGTTTGGGACTGTGTTCACGGCGATCGCGGTCGCACACACGCTGTACGCTCCGCGCGAAGTGGTGCTGTGGAACTGGCGGCGCATCGTGCTGCTGGGAATTTCGCTGGCCATTGCGGTAGGCGCACAATTCTCGCTGATCGTGCTGCTGCCGATGGCGCTGGGTTTTCTGCTCTATGTAGCTCCGGTGCGGCGGCAGGCGGGAGTGGTTATATGGATCGCGGCCTGCATTGTGGGATTTGTTCTGCTGTTCGCGATGTACTTCTTCCATCCGCATGCGTTCGCGGAGAGCATGCGGCATGCGGAATTCTGGGGAGCGACGTGGCGCGGATTCAGCGTGCTGGGCGTGTACAAGCAGGTTGCGGTGCGGATTGGGCGCGCGTGTCCAGCGCTCGCGCTGGCGCTTCCGGTCGCGCTGGTAACTTATGCGGCGTGGCCGCGGACGCGATATTTTGGCAACACTGCGCCTTTGCTGGTCGCATTGCTGTTTCTGTTTCTGGGGATGGCGCATCCGCACGCGGCGGGCGAGGGATTTTTGCTGGCGGCGATTCCGTTCCTTTTCATTTTCGTTGCAGGAGTTTTGGCCGATTTGTTAGAGACTTCGTGGCGACCTGTGGTGGGGGCGTCTATTGTCACCTTGCTGGCCGCTTATGTGGTGTGGACCGTGATCAACCTGGCGGAAGTTCCGCAGGGGTGAAACGGGGGAAGAACTTTTTGTGAAAGGTTATCAGTTGATTACCCCACCCCCTCCCCCCCCATTTATTTCCTAAAATCCGGAAAACAATCGGGTTACACAAAACAGGCCTTGCAAAATCGTCATAACAAATGGCTTAATGGTCAAAATCTAGACAGCAAAGGAGTTAGGTGCGGACTTTTCGGCTCCTTTGCATGGCTTGACGACATCATCGGCGATCGCCCGCGGCGGAGTCAAGGTTGGACGTCACAGGATGAGGCGAAAGGCCTGTGGAATTCTAAAATAATTTTCATGGCTCAATTCAAGACGGCTGAATTCAGGATGGCTCACCGGCGGAGAGATCGATGGAGGTTGGTTGGTTTCGTCGTGGCCGGTCTTTGTTTGACATCCGGTTTCACATCCGGTTTCACATTCGCTGCGCAATGGGCGAACGCACAGACCTCTCCAGCCGGCGCTCCTCAGCCGGTTCATCTCGCCGCCGAGCAGGATCATCAACGCATGATGGATCTGCTGCACATTTCAACGTTGCGGCGCGGAGCGGATGGCGACCCGAAGTCGCAGTACGCCGCGAATTACGACGAGTCCAAGGCCAATGCGGATTTGAAGCTGCCTGATCCGCTGGTTTTGAAGAACGGAAAGAGAGTCACGACGGCGAAGATGTGGTGGAAGAAGCGGCGGCCGGAGATCGTGGAGGATTTCGACCGTGAGATTTACGGGCGCGTGCCGAAGAACGCGCCGAAGGTGAATTGGGAAGTGGTCAGCACGACGAAGGAGATGAACGGCGAAGTCCCGGTCATCACGAAGAAACTGAAAGGTCACCTCGATAATTCCGCATACCGATTGGTGAAAGTGGACATTGATTTGACTCTGACGACGCCGGCCAATGCGAGCGGACCGGTGCCGGTGATGATGGAGTTCGGGCTGAGTGCAGAGGTGCTGGCGGGGCTGGCCAAGCGCTTTCCGGATATGTTCAAGCCGGGCTCCGGACCGATGTGTCAGCAGCAGGTTCTGGCAAAAGGCTGGGGCTATGCCGTTTACATTCCCACGAGCGTGCAGGACGACAAGGGGGAAGGACTGACGCAGGGCGTGATTGGTCTGGTCAATCGCGGCCAACCGCGTGGGCTCGAGGATTGGGGCGCGCTGCGGGCCTGGGCATGGGGCGCGAGCCGGGCGCTCGATTATTTCGAGACCGACAAATCGGTGGACGCGAAACGGGCCGGAGTCGAAGGGCACTCGCGCTACGGCAAGGCTGCGCTGGTGGCGATGGCCTATGACCAGCGGTTTGCGATCGGGTATATCAGCTCGTCCGGGGAAGGCGGAGCCAAGCTCTTTCGACGCAACTTTGGCGAGCAGATCGGCAACGTGGCGGGGACGGGCGAGTACCACTGGATGGCAGGCAACTTTCTGAAATATGCGGGACCGCTCACGGAGAATGATTTGCCGGTGGATGCGCACGAGTTGATCGCGCTGTGCGCGCCGCGTCCGGTGTTCATCAGCGCGGGAGCGCTCAACGGGGATGGGTGGGTGGATGCCAAAGGAATGTTCCTGGCTGCGGTGGGGGCGGGTCCGGTTTACAAGTTGTTAGGCAAGAAAGATCTCGGAACCAGCGAATTTCCTCCCATTGAGACGACACTCATTGACGGAGACATCGCGTTCCGCCAGCATAGCGGGGGACATACGCCGGGGCCGAACTGGCCTACGTTTCTGACGTTCGCGGGGCGGTATATAAAAGCGCCGGCCGCGCCGTTGAATGTGAAGCAATAGAGAAGCGCCGCACTCCCTTCGCTGACTTGAAGAGAGTGCGGCGGCAGACGACTAGGCGCCTTCGGGGGAATGCAGCACCCGGAAGCTGTTTCCTCCGTTGGAATAAACCAGCAGCAGAGCGTCTTCTCCCTTGGGCACTTTGGCCAGGGCTTGTTGGACATCGCCGGCAGACTGCACTTTGTGGCGATTGACTTCGAGAATGACGTCGCCGCGCTGGAGTCCGGCATTGTCGGCTGAGCTGCCGGGCTGCACCTGCTCGATCACGGCGCCGTGGAGGTCGCTGGGTGCCTGCAGTTGATCGCGCAGGTCTGGGGTGAGGTTGCCGAGGCCGATGCCCCAGTGCATTTTGCCTTCGCCCTCGTCGGAGTCTCCCCGGCCTTCAGACGACCGGCTGCCCAGTTCTTCCAGCGTGACCGGAACAGTCATACTCTTGCCGTCGCGCAAAACCTTGAGCATGATTTTCGAGCCCGGCTGTTTCTGACCGACCAGTACCTGGAGCTCGCCGGCGTCGTTGACCTTCTGGCCGTCGATTTCGGTGATGACGTCGCCGATCTGCAGACCGGCTTTGGCGCCGGGCGAGTCGGGTTCAACTTGTGTGACCACGCCGCCGGTTGGAGTGGACTCAGCGAAGAACTTCGCGTTTTCGGGGGTCACGTCGGCGATGCCGATGCCGATGTGGCCGTGGCTGACCTTGCCATCGCGAATCAGAGTTTCGACCGTGGGCCGGACGATCTGCGAGGGAATGGCGAAGCCCATGCCGGAAAACGTTCCGGAAGGTGAAACCAGGAAAGTGTTGATGCCGACGACTTCACCGCGGGCGTCAACCAGCGGTCCGCCGGAATTGCCGGGGTTGATGGCGGCATCGGTCTGGATGAACTCGCCGGGCTTGCTGGGGTTGGAGGGGTCGGGGTTGGCGCGATTGATTGCGCTCACGATGCCGCGGGTGACCGTGAAGCGGAATCCATACGGATTGCCGAAAGCGAGCACGGTTTGACCGGGCCGCACTTCCTTGGAATCGCCCCAGGGAGCGCTGTCCAAGCCGGTAGCATCGACTTTCAAGACTGCAAGATCGGTGACGGGATCGGTGCCGATGAGTTTAGCTTTGAATACGCGGCGGTTGCTGGTGGTGACGCGGATATCCACCGCGCCTTCAACCACGTGATTGTTGGTGACGATGTAGCCGTCGGGTGAGATGACCACGCCGCTGCCCATGCCGTGCTCGATCTGCGGCTGGCGTTGCATGCGGCCTGGGCCGAAGAACTGGCCGAAGGGATTCGATTGTCCGAAGAACTGTTGCATGTCTTCGGGCATTTGTCTGCCGGCTGCGTCCGGCTTGATGCGGGACGTCACGGTGACGTTGACGACGGCCGGAGTAACGTGGGCTGCGAGAGTCTCCATGGCTTTGTCGAGGGCGAGCAGGGCGCCGACGCTGTCAGCGTCGAGGGGCGCGGCGGCGGGCGCGGCTGAGGCCGCACGAGCAGCGGCGGGTTTCATGAAATCATAAGTGACGAACGAAGCGACCAGGGCCAGTGCAAGTGCAGGCACTGCGAGACGGCGCGTCCATTTTTGTGTGCGGTACCACGTTGGTGTGTTCATTTGAGTTGAGTTCCTTTCGATTTGTTTATAACTAATTCGTTAGTTATTGAATTGGAGCTTCCGCTCGTTCGCTGCTGTCTTTTATGACTGGGTTTAGTAGCTAGGTTTGTTTGGGTGGAATTCGGTTGTTGTTGGGATCGGTGACGGGATGCAGCACCACTACGCGCCACCAACGGATCTGAAATTCCGGGTTGTCCGATGGGCCGTTGGTTCTGCTCTCCACTACTACCAGAAATGTCTCGGAGAAGGCGAGGGGGATCGCGGTCGCGTTTGTCAGGTGGAGAAGACCGGCGGCATTCTGATCTTCATTTGAAATTGGATTTGGATCTCCATTTGGATTTAAGTGTGAAATTGAATTTGAACTCTGCAGCGCGGCGGCTGTTTCTGGACTTACAGATTTGCGATGGGTCGCGAGGTTGGTCGGTTTGGCTTTCGTCAATCCCCACTTCACGGGCAACGGACGCGAGAGAAATGGGACGCCCGGGGTTGCGCTGCTGAGGCTGGGCGAAAGCGATGAGATGGTGGAAGCTGGAGCGGCGGGGGAGCTGTCATGAAAGGCGATGAGCCGGGGCGCTCTGGCGATGCCGAGAATGCAGGTGACGGCGAATACGGCCAGCAGCGAGACCGCGGGCTTCCAGCCGCGACCAGCGCGAGACTCCCGGTTCACATCGAGGATTTGGGCCACGCGCAGCGAAGTTTGCCGGATTCGGCCGAGAGCCGCTTGGGCCAATGCCGCGCTGCGCTCGACCAGACTTCGCTGGACCAAAGCTCGCTGAACCAGAGTTCTCTCCGCGAGGTGTGCCAGGCATTCGGCATAGGCGCGCGGGCGGGCGGTTTGTGCGAGGACGGCGTCGTCGCAGGCCATTTCGCGTTCGAGCGACACTTGCTTCTCGATCCACCAGACGGCGGGGTGAAAGAAGAACACAGCTCTGACCAGCTTCTGGGCGAGATTGGTCCAGTCGTCCCAACGGCGCAGGTGAGCGAGTTCGTGCAACAGGATTTGGTTGAGTTCGTCGGTCGAGAGTTCCTGCAGCGCCCAGGCGGGGATCACGACCGCGGGCTGGGCCAGGCCGATCGCCGTCGGAACATGGACGCGGCCGGAGGTGCACAGTGCGACCGGCCTTGAGGTCTGGCTGCGCTCCATGGTTTCCCGCAGGCGAGCGTCCAGTACCGCGGGATCGACCGGGACGCAAGTCCGGCGGAGAACGTACAGATGCCACAGGCTGCGGCCGACGCCAAGCAGAAACCAGCCCGCGATTGCTCCCCATGCAGCGAACACATACAGAGCCCAGGAGATGGGCAGGGTGATGGTGGACCGGGACACAGCATGGGCAGAGCTATCGGCTGCGTGCACCCAGGGTGCGGCGGGCAGCGATACTTCGGCCAGGAAGGGCAAGGCCGTGATGGAAATCAGGGCGGAAAACCATACGGCGAAGCGGGCGCGCGAGTCTCGCAGTCGAGCTGCCCTCAGGACTACGCCGGCGAAGATGGCGATAAACGTGCCCTCGATCAGGCAATCCACGATTCGCAGCGTTGAGGCCTGGGCGATTGCGCTGAGCTGGAAGGTTGCTGGCTGGAAGGTCGTTAGCAAGGTCATAGCCGGGTCACTTGCTCCCTTCCAGCAACTGGCGAAGGCGACGGAGTTCTTCGGCGTCGAGAGTGGTTTCTTCGAGGACGTTCAGGGCGAGCTGCTCGTGGGAGTTGCCGAAGAAACGGCTGACGAGATGGCGCACTTCGAAGCGGGTTGCATCTTTCCGGTCGACTTGCGGGAGATACACGTGGGCGCGTGTGTCTGCCTCTTTCACATGCTTCACGTAGCCCTTTTTCTCGAGGATGCGAACGATGGTCAGGACCGAGTTATAGGCTAAGGCGGGCTTGGCGGGAAAAGCTCCGAGCATCTCGTGGACGGTGGCCGATCCGCGCTGCCAGAGCACGTTCATGATGCGGAGTTCGGCTTCGGTCAGAGTTGCGGACTTGGTGCGGGCCAACGGCTTCTCCTCAGTGCGTTTCGTCGCTGTTAATTTTGACGTGGCAAAACTGGAAACGTCAACTAATTTGTTAGTTGCGCACAGAGCGGCGCGAGTTGCCCGAGCCGCCGACCCGGCCGTGATCGCCCATGAAACCATCCAAGTCATTGAAACTACGATGGATGTATCGGCAATAGAGGTTCAGGACTGATCTGAAGTCGCGCCCGGCAGGCGCAGATAGCTCCTGGCGTTGCGATAGCAGATGTCCTCGATGAGTCGGCCGAGGAGAGCATCTTCGTTGGGGAGTTCCCCCCGCATGACGTCCTGCCCGACGAGGTCGCAAAGGACGCGGCGGAAGTATTCGTGGCGGGGGTAGGACATGAAGGATCGCGAGTCGGTGACCATGCCGATGAAGCGCGAGAGCAGGCCGGCGTTCGATAGAGCATCGAGTTGAGCGGTGATGCCCTGCTTCTGGTCGAGGAACCACCAGGCGCTGCCGTATTGGATTTTGCCCGGCTGATCTTCACTCTTTCGGTCGCCCTCCTGAAAGCAGCCAGCCAGCGTGGCGAATTGAAAATTGTCGGCCGGGTTCAGGTTGTAGAGGATCATCCGCGGCAGGGCCTTTTCGCGGGCGAGCAGGTCGAGATAGGCGGCGAGATGCGGGGCTTGGGGAAAATCGCCGATGGCGTCGTAACCAGTGTCTGCACCGAGCTTATCGCGCGCTACGGTGTTCACGTTGCGCAGAGCGCCCAGGTGCAGCTGCTTGGTCCAGCCTTTTTCGGCATCGAGGCGGGCGAAGAAAAGCATCATGAAGGATGCGAACTGAGTGCGCTCGTCCCCCGTTACGGAGTGGCCTTCGCGGACCTGCGAAAAGATTGTTGCTGCGGCGGGCTCCGAACACCGGGCGGCGTAGCAATGATTCAAGCCGTGATCGGAGAGACGGCAGCCCAGGGAATGAAAACAGTCGTGCCGGCTGCGGAGCGCCTGCAGAAAAGTACTCAGATTTTTTACGTCAACATTCGAGGCCTGCGAAAGCCGCTTCAGCCAGGGCGCGAAGTCCGCATCGCCGATGGCCAGGGCTTTGTCGGGACGGAACGCCGGGAACACGCGCGTCTTCAGATCCGACTTCGCGAGCGCCTGATGATGGCGGAGGTCGTCCGTGGGATCGTCCGTGGTGCAGACGACTTCGACTTTGAATTTCTGCAGAATGGCGTGGGTGGTCAGAGAGTTCGAGAGGATGGCGTTGGCGCGCTCCCAGATGGAGGGCGCGGATTTTTCGTCGAGCAGCTCGGCGATGCCGAAGTAGCGCTGCAACTCAAGGTGGGTCCAGTGATAGAGGGGATTGCGCAGGGTATAGGGAACGGTGCGGGCCCAGGCGAGAAATTTCTCGTAGGGAGTGGCGTCGCCGGTAATGTATTTCTCGGGGACGCCGTTGGCGCGCATAGCCCGCCATTTGTAGTGATCTCCCTCAAGCCAGATTTCGAAAAGATTGGCAAAGCGGCGATTCTCCGCAATATCCCGCGGAGACAGGTGACAGTGATAGTCGAGGATAGGCTGCGATGCGGCGAACTGATGATAGAGATGCCGCCCAGCATCGTTCGACAACAGGAAGTCTTCAGTAAGAAAACCGTTCATATTGCAAGTCGTGCTGCGACGCCGCGGCGCGTGATCGTGGCGTCTCGAATGCCGAGTGCAATGCGGCGATTCCAGCCCTGAATGATATCAGCTCAGCCAGCGCTTGACGGGAAGGCCCTGCGCCATTTCTAGTGATTCACGCCGCGGCTGGCGTAGCCCAAATGACTTCAGATCCCATTCAAGACGGAGCCGAAACAATCCTGCCGGTGAGCCCGCTCGGGCGGCGGCGCTGGATGATCTGCGGCTTGCTGTTTTTCGCGACCACCGTGAATTACATGGACCGGCAGGTGCTGGCTCTGCTTAAGCCGACTCTGCAATTGCAGTTCGGTTGGACGGAGATCGGGTACAGCAACATTGTTTCAGCGTTCCAGTTTGCCTATGCCGCCGGTTTGCTTTTACTTGGAAAGCTGATCGACAAATTGGGAACCCGCAAGGGATTCTCGCTGGCAGTGTTCTTTTGGAGCCTTGCCGCCATGGCCCATGCTGGCGCGAGTTCGGTATTCCAGTTTGCCGTGGCGCGCGTCAGCCTGGGGCTGGGTGAATCTGGCAGTTTTCCGGCGTCAGTGAAGGCGGTCGCGGAGTGGTTTCCGAAGCGGGAACGCGCGCTGGCCACCGGGGTATTCAACTCTGGTTCGAATCTCGGCGCAATTGTGCCCTCGCTGATCGTGCCGTGGATTACCCTGCGCTATGGGTGGCGCATGGCATTCATCGCCACGGGCGCCCTGGGATTTGTCTGGCTGCTGGCTTGGCTGGCTATTTACCGCCATCCAGAGGAAGACAAGAAACTATCGGGCCCGGAACTCGCCTACATCAAGAGCGATCTCGACGGTGCCCAGAATCGAGAAACCACCCAAACCACAATTCCTCTTCGAAAACTAATCAAGCTCCGCCAGGCCTGGGCGATCGCGTTGGGCAAGTTCTTCACGGACCCGATCTGGTGGGTGTATCTGTTCTGGATGCCGGATTTCCTGAACCGCAACTTGGGGTTGAATTTGGCGGGCACGCGGTTGCCGCTGTTCGTCATTTACAGCGGAGCCTGCGTGGGCAGCATTGGCGGGGGATGGCTTTCGTCTTCCCTGCTGAAGCGAGGATGGAGCGTGAACCGAAGCCGCAAGACCGCTCTGCTGGTTTGCGCGCTGGCCGTGACTCCGATCATGATCGCCGCGCGCACCAGGAATGCGTGGCTGGCGATCCTCGTGATCGCCATCGCCGCTGGCGCGCACCAGGGCTGGTCGGCAAATATCTACACGCTGGCTTCTGACATGTTTCCCAAGAACGCCGTGGGTTCCGTGGTCGGCTTCGGCACCATGTTAGGAGCGATTGCAGGAATACTGGTAGCCAAAACCGTGGGCTACATCTTGCAAGGAACTGGGTCGTACATACCGGTATTTGCGATGGCTGGCCTGGCCTATCTGGTGGCCTTCGGTTTTATCCAGGTGCTCACGCCGCGGCTGCAACCGGCGGACGTCTGATTCCGGTGCAGTTTACCTTTTGTATAATCTGCGTTCCTTGAAACGTTCGCCGTACCCGGAGCGTGCTTCGTTATGCTGCTCAAATTGTTCCCCGATAAAGTCTCGTTAAGCCGCGCGGCCGCCGATCATGCTGCGGTTGCGATTCGGCACGCAATCGAGCAGTGTGGCCACGCGCGAATCATCGCCGCGACCGGGGCGTCGCAACTTGAGTTTCTGGACGTGCTGACGAAGGCTTCGGAAATTGATTGGCCAGAAATCGACTGGCCGAAGGTTGAGGGTTTTCATCTCGACGAATACATCGGTCTGCCGGTCACGCATCCTGCGAGTTTCCGCAAGTTCCTGATGGAGCGCTTGGTGAGCAAGACAGGGATCGGCAAATTTCATTGGATCGAAGGCGATGCTGCCGATCCGGCTGCGGTGGCGCGCGAGGTGGGCGAGCGGCTTGCCTCGGCGCCGATTGACGCTGCTTTCGTGGGCATCGGTGAGAACGGGCACATCGCATTCAACGATCCGCCCGCGGATTTCACGGCTGAAGATCCGTATCTGATCGTGAATCTGGACGAGCCTTGCCGCCAGCAACAGGTAGGCGAAGGATGGTTCAGCGATATTCCGCAGGTACCAGAACGCGCGATCTCGATGTCGCCGCGGCAGATTCTGAAAGCCAGAGAAATCATTGCCGTCGTTCCTGACAGGCGCAAGGCGCAGGCCGTGAAGGCGTGCCTGGAAGGGGAGATCAGCCCCATGGCTCCGGCCTCGATTCTGCGCCGGCATGCGAACACAACGGTTTACCTGGACAAAGACTCGGCTTCGCAACTGAGTCCGGCGTTACAGAGCGTGCTGGCTAAGGAATCGCAAGTCGTGGTGAATTCGTAGAGACAATTTCGTCCACCGAAATGGCGAGCACCCGCAAGCCGATTCCTTCGTTACGTTGGTGGATCGGCGGCTTGCTGTTCGCTTCGACGGTCATCAACTACATCGATCGGCAGACGCTATCTCTTCTCGCGCCCTATCTCAAGCTGCAATACCACTGGACGAATACCGACTATGCGAATCTGGCAATCGCGTTCCGGGTGGCGTATTCCATTGGGCAGACGGGATTCGGCAGGCTGATGGATCGCATTGGCACGCGCCGCGGTCTGACGCTGAGCGTGATCTGGTATTCGATCATCTCGATGCTCACTTCGCTGGCCAGCGGGTTCTATAGCTTCGCGACGTTTCGCTTCCTGCTGGGCACGGGCGAGTCGGCGAACTGGCCAGCGGCTACGAAAGCGGTCTCGGAGTGGTTTCCGAAGCGCGAGCGCGCTTTGGCGACGGCGTTGTTTGACAGCGGTTCTTCGATTGGCGGCGCGGTCGCGCCTTTCATTGTGTTGTGGATTTACTTTCGCTGGGGATGGCGGCCGGCGTTCATGGTTCCGGGCGCGCTCGGGTTTCTGTGGCTGATTGTGTGGCGATGGCTGTACTATCCGCCGGAAGAGCACCCGCGAATCAGCCAGGCGGAACTGGCGATGATCGTCGCGGACAAGCGCGAAGCGGATGCACCGCAAGCAGGCAAGGCTCGACCGCGATGGCGCGATCTGTTGGCGCTGCGGCAAACGTGGGGAGCAATCATTGCCAAGGCATTCACCGATCCGGTGTTTTTCTTTATCACGGAATGGTTCCCGATCTATCTGGTTGCGAAAGGGATTGAACTCAAAAGCGGCTTGATCGCGGTTTGGATTCCGTTTATTGCGGCTGACGTGGGAAGTTTTTTCGCGGGAGCAGTCTCGGGCTCTCTGATCAAGCGCGGATGGTCGCTCGGCGCGGCTCGCAAGGCGCCGATAATTTACGGGGGAATTGGCATGACGCTGATCATCCCGACCATCTTCACGACCAACCTGTACGTGATTGCATTTCTATTTGCAGTGGTGGCTTTTACCTACGCGGGTTTCACGACGATGGCGAACGTGTTGCCTTCCGACCTGTTCGGTGCTGAGTCGGTGGCTTCGGTCAGCGGACTGGGCGGGACGGGCGCGGGAATCGGGGCCATCGTTGCATTTAAGCTGATCGGTTATGTTTCCGATGCGCGGCAGGCGACGGGAACCCATTCGTTCGACCCGATCGTGATTCTGGCGGGAGTGGTCCCGCTGCTGGGAATGATCCTGGTGCTGTTGCTCGTCCGCAACACGGAGGCGACGGAGCAAGGGTTGGTGCGCCGGATTTGAAGGTTTTGGTTACACTCGTGGAGTTGATTTTGAGGAGATCTCGGTGAAGATCACGGACGCACAGGTATTCGTCAGCTGCCCGGGACGAAATTTCGTTACGCTGAAAATTTCGACCGATGAGGGTGTTAACGGGCTGGGAGATGCGACGCTGAATGGACGGGAGTTGGCCGTCGCCTCGTATTTGAAAGATCATCTGATTCCCTGCCTGGTAGGACGCGATCCGTTCCAGACGGAAGATGTGTGGCAATACCTGTACCGCGGTGCGTACTGGCGGCGCGGGCCGGTGACCATGACCGCGATTGCGGCGGTGGACATGGCGCTGTGGGACATCAAGGGCAAGGCGCTGAAGACTCCGGTTTACAACTTGCTCGGTGGGAAGAGCAGAACGGGAGTGATGGTCTACGGTCATGCGAATGGACGCGACATCGCAGAGACCACAGAGGAAGTGGCGAAATACAAAGAGCTGGGCTATCTGGCGATCCGCGCCCAGAGCGGGATTCCGGGCTTGCCCTCGACCTACGGTGTGGCCAAGGACAAGCTTTACTACGAGCCGGCGGAAAAAGGCTTGCCGCCGGAGAATGCTTGGTCGACGGAGAAGTACCTGTTGCATGTTCCCAAGCTGTTCGAAGCTTTGCGGCTGAAGTTTGGCGACGACCTTCACTTGCTGCACGACGTGCATCACCGGCTGACTCCGATCGAAGCGGCGCGGCTGGGCAAGAGTCTGGAGCCGTATCACCTGTTCTGGCTGGAAGACGCGGCCACTGCGGAATTGCAGGAAGGGTTCCGTTTGATTCGTCAACACACGACTACGCCGCTGGCCGTGGGCGAAGTCTTCAACTCGATCTGGGATGCGCACATTCTGATTCAGGAACAGTTGGTCGATTATCTGCGCATGACGGTGGTGCATGGCGGAGGGTTGACTCATCTCAAGAAAATCGCAGCGCTGGCTGAGATTTATCACGTGCGGACGGGCTGCCACGGGGCGACAGATTTGTCTCCGGTGGCGATGGCGGCGGCGCTGCATTTTGACATCTCGGTGAATAATTTCGGAATTCAGGAATATATGCGGCACACGCGCGAGACCGACGAAGTCTTTCCGCATTCATACTCGTTCCGGAGCGGATATCTGCATCCGGGCGACGCGCCAGGGTTGGGCGTGGATTATGACGAGAAGCTGGCGGCGAAGTTTCCCTATGAGCGGGCGTACTTGCCGGTGAACCGGAAGCTCGATGGAACGATGTTCAACTGGTAGTGGACTTTGTTTCCACAGACGATTCGAGGAACGATTCGAGGAGATATGGGTTACAAACCGCTGGATCTCGATGGGAAAGTCGCAGTTGTGGTGGGAGGCAGTTCGGGCATCGGGAAGACGATCGCGCTCGGATTGGCGCAGGCGGGCGCGGATGTGGTGGCGAGTGCGCGGCGTATGGAGCTGGTGAAGGCGCTGGCGGACGAGATTGAGGCGCTCGGACGACGGTCGTTGCGTTTAACCTGCGATGTGGATGATCGCGCTTCGCTGGAGAGGTTGCTGAAGGAATGTGTCGAGACGTTTGGAAAAGTCGACATCCTGGTCAATGCGGCGGGCATTACGAAACGGGCTCCGACGCTGGATTATCCAGAAGCAGACTGGAACCGGATCATGGAAACAAACCTGACGGGCGCGCTGCGGGCTTGCCAGGTTTTCGGGCGGCACATGATCGAGCGGCGCTACGGGAGAATTATCAACATCGCGTCGATGGGGACTTTTCTGGCGTTGTTTGAGGTCGCAGCCTACTCGGCA